>Ga0213823_1000641_pt1 | contig 26747 bp, 22 predicted proteins | sample MC6MC0907MG_FD_179887 | JGI IMG/M metagenome (GOLD analysis project Ga0213823, IMG submission 179887) | Enriched soil aggregate microbial communities from Iowa State University, Ames, United States - MC6-MC0907-MG | ecosystem: Environmental > Terrestrial > Soil > Unclassified | place: USA: Iowa...
AAAGTCGTATTGATCCCCATTGCATCTGCGGCAATTTCATTTTCACGAATCGAAATACAGGCTCGTCCGTGCGTTGAATTCGTAAAGTTTACAATGACAACAATTGTGATTGCCACACAGGCAATTAGCCAAGGCCATGTTGTCATATGGCTAACGGTCATACCGCTGGCCCCGCCGACATAATCAATATTTAAAAAGACAATCCTGACAATTTCTCCAAAACCGAGTGTGGCAATAGCAAGATAGTCACCTCGGAGTCTTAAGGTTGGAATTCCAATCACCAGTCCGGCAAGGGCGGCGGCTAAACCAGCGGCAACGATGGCGACTGGGAAAGGCAGACCGAGTTTCATAGTCACAATTGCCGAGATATAAGCACCAACTGCAAGGAAGCCGGCATGTCCAATCGAAAACTGCCCGGTAATCCCGATAATTAAATGAAGTGAAGCGGCAAGGATGATATTAATGCCAATTGAAAACAATGCATTTACATAAAAGGAGTTTAATGTCCCGCCGTTAATCAGAAATTGTGTTACAACGGAAAAGATAACGACTAAACCGATAGTACCCCAAAAACCTTTTGCTTTTGTAAGAATATTCATCACCCAAGCACCCCCTAGACCTTTTCCCTGACATTTTTACCAAAAAGGCCAGCAGGACGGAAAATTAAGATTAAAATCAGGACAATAAATGCTACTGCATCGCGCCATAGAGAGCCTCCAGTAGCACTTACAAGGGCTTCAATCACACCCAATAATAATCCGCCGGCCATTGCCCCCGGGATAATCCCAATTCCGCCAAGAACAGCGGCAACAAAGGCTTTAAGTCCCGGAATAATCCCCATCAATGGCTCAATTTTTGTATAGTACATACCGAAGACCACTCCGGCTGCACCTGCAAGGGCTGAACCAATCGCAAAGGTAGCAGAAATCGTGTTATTAACGTTAATTCCCATCAATTTAGCAGCATCCATATCGTGAGAAACCGCACGCATCGCCTTGCCAATCTTTGTTTTGTGAACGATAAACTGCAGGACGATCATTAAGAAAATAGAAACAGCTAAAATCAGGATCGACTGGCCGCTGATTTTTACACCGAAAATCTCTAAGCTTTTTAATGGTACAATCCCGTTTGGATAGGCTTCCGGCTGGGCGCCGCGAATATAAATGGTGCCATACTCAATAAAGAGCGATACGCCAATTGCCGTTATCAGCGCTGCAATCCTAGTGGCATTCCGGAGCGGCTTATAGGCAATGCGTTCAATTAAGACGCCGAAAATGGCACAGGCAGCCATAGAAATAAGTAAAGCGGGGAAAAATCCTAAATCTAGTATAGTAATAGAATAAAAGCCAATAAATGCACCGACCATGAAGACGTCCCCATGGGCGAAGTTAATTAATTTGACAATCCCGTAAACCATTGTGTACCCAAGGGCAATCAACGCATAAATACTCCCTAGGGAAATACCGTTAACCAGCTGCTGAATAAATTGTTCCATGTTGATAACACTCCTTAGAAAGGACTCTTTAAAAACGAATAGGGAGACGTAGCATCTCCCTATTCACTTAGTATTTTATTCTGGACTAACTTTCGTTTTAAACGTTTGCTCACCGTTTTTGTACTCTAAGATAACGGCAGATTTGATTGGATTGTGGTTCTTATCAAGCTTCATTTTTCCAGTTACAAGTTCAAGGCCATCTGTCTCAGCAAGTGCCTTTTGGATTTTCTTCGAATCGCTGCTGCCGGCACGCTTAATGGCATCAGCAATAAAATAAGCAGAATCATAACCTAAAGCGTTGAAGGCATCAGGAGACTTATCCTTGTATTTTGCTTTGAAAGCTTTCACGAAATCTTGCACTTTTTTATCAGAGTCACCAGAAGAATAGTGGTTCGTAATGAACGTATTGTTTAAGGCGTCCTTGCCTGCAAGTTCAATTAGTTTAGGAGAATCCCAGCCGTCAGCACCCATCATTGGTACATCAATTCCTAATTCACGAGCTTGCTTCACAATTAAACCAACCTCTTCATAATAGCCAGGAACGAAGATGAAATCAGGATTTTCCCCTTTAATGTTGGTTAATTGGGCATGGAAGTCCGTATCCTTCGCAACATATGCCTCTGTCTTAACGATTTTCCCGCCCTTTTTCTCAAACAATTCTTTAAAGGATGCTGCTAAACCTTTAGAGTAATCACTTGCACTGTCAATGAAGATGGCTGCTGATTTCGCCTTTAAGTCCTTCGATGCAAAGTTAGCCGCTACTGTACCTTGGAATGGGTCAATGAAGCAAGTACGGAAGACAAAATCATTCAATTTGCCGCCTTTTACCGTCACATCATCAGCCGTGCCCGTTGGTGTCAAAAGTGGGACACTGTTACTTTGAGCAATTTCAATCTGTGCTTTTGTATTTCCGCTTGTGGCTGCTCCAATAATGGCGACAACCTTATCTTGGCTGATCAACTTCGTCGCACCGCTAATGGCTTCCGGAGCTTCTGACTTATTATCATATGGAACAAGCTTCAATTTTTTTCCATCAATACCATCTTTGTTAATTTCCTCAAGCGCTAAATCAATACCTTCTTTAATCGACTGACCGTAGGATGCTACACCTCCGGAAAGCTCAAGGTTGGCACCAATCTTAATCGTACCGCCTTTGTCCTCTTCCCCGCCTGTACTCGAAGAGTTACACCCTGCCATTACGCCTGCTGCTACCATTAACGACATGAAAATACCAGCTAATTTTTTCTTTCTCATGGCAATACCCCCTGTTTTTCTTAAAATTTTCCCAAATCTAATTGTGCTATTCTTTTAAAAAAAGATAATATTCTGAAAACATTGTACATAATATTTTGAGGTTCGTCTAGTCTATTTATGAGTTATTTTAAAATAATTTAGAAAATAACAAAAAGTAGAGTTCCTACTAGTTTTATACGCTTTATTCTATTAAAGAGGATAAGAATTTACTTTTACGACAAAAGAGAATTTTGTTTTTAAATATTTTGTCTAAATATGATTCTCCTTCTTGCAATGCAAAGAAGAGACCCCCTGATTCAGGAATCTCTTCTTACAAATTGTTAGACTAATTCTATATTTTTTGTTTCCTTTCCCAAAAAGAAGACAGCAAATGCTCCGATGAGGACGGAGAAACAGAAGATCATAAAGATCGTCGAAATAGCTGCCTTTTGGGCAACAAGATATCCGACTAACAATGGCCCCAAAACACCGCCAATCCGCCCAAATGACGCCGCCATACCAGAACCGGTCCCGCGGATAATGGTTGGATACTGTTCAGGGGTATATGCATATAGCCCGCCCCAGGCACCAAGATTAAAGAACGATAACAGAATCCCAGCCAGCATCAAAAGGGCTGTCGAATCTGCTGCCCCAAAGAAATAAGCACTTACAGCCGTACCGATTAAATAGACAACTAAGACAAATTTCCGGCCAAGTTTTTCAATGCACCATGCAGCGGTAAAGTAACCCGGAAGCTGTGCCAGCGTCATAATCAGCACATATTCAAAGCTCTTTATCAAGCTAAACCCTTTCATGATCATCACACTTGGTAGCCATAAAAACATTCCATAATATGAGAATACAACACAGAACCAAACAATCCAGAGCATCGTCGTTTGACGCGCGTACTCTTTTGACCATAATTTCTTCATGCTCTGGAAGGCGGAGATTTTCTCCTTGTCCTTTATTGCTGTAAAACGAGGCGAATCAGGGAGCCCCATTCGTAAGTACAAAGCATATAAAGCAGGAATGGCACTAATCAGCAATGCTACCTGCCAGCCAAACCTCGGAATCACAAAATAAGAAATGACAGCAGCAATCAACCAGCCGCCTGCCCAAAAGCTTTCAAGCAACACAACGATTCTGCCGCGTTTTTCAACGGAAACACTTTCTGAAACAAGTGTGGAGGCAACAGGAAGCTCACCGCCTAAGCCCGCACCAATGAAAAATCTTAACACTAAAAAGGCCGCTAAGGTTGTGGTAAAGGCAGAAGCACCGCTCCCAATTGAAAATAATAATAAGGTAATAATAAAAACATTTTTCCTGCCTATTCTATCAGCCATAAGGCCAAAAATGAGTGCACCTACGGCCATTCCAATCGAATTGATACTGCCAATCCAGCCCATTTGTTCCGGCGTTAAATCCCATTCTACCTTTAAGGCAGCAATGATGAAGCTGAGCATTCCTACATCCATGGCATCAAACATCCAGCCCATTCCGGCAATTCCAAGCAGTTTCCGGCCTGATAGTTCCTTTTTATTTTTCATCAGGAAATCCCCCTATGCTGTAACAGTATTTTACATTAATTCCCTAAATTTTATTCATTTAAGTAAGGGACATAAAACTATTAAACATAAAGTATTCTATCAGGTGTCTTTACACTTGTCACTACAATTTAATAAAAATGAAAAAAAAGAGAATGCGCTAAGGCATTCTATCATTCTATCATTATTGAATCCGAGATCCATCTGCATCTACACGGATAGTGCCGATTGTTGTATTTACAGCCATTTGGCCGTTGCTTCCTTCACACTAATCAAGTGCCCCTTCGACATTTTTAAACTGATTAAAAAACATTTGATAATATCGGCCTTGTGCGTTCATTAACAAATCATGATTACCTTTTTCAATGATTTGCCCGTTGTCAATCACCATGATCGTATCGGCATCGCGAATCGTATTTAATCGGTGGGCGATGATAAAACTTGTCCGTTCCGCCATCAATTTTAGCAAAGCTTCTTGAATATGAAGCTCTGTTCTTGTATCAATACTGCTCGTGGCCTCATCTAAGATGAGCATGGCCGGTTTTGCTAAAATCACCCTGGCAATCGCTAAAAGCTGCCGCTGTCCCTGACTCAGATTGCCGCCATTTTCAGATAATACCGTTTCATATTGATTCGGCAGCCGTTTAATAAACACATCGGCATTAGCCATCTTCGCAGCCTGCCTTACCTCTTCATCGGTTGCATCCGGTTTCCCGTATTTAATGTTTTCCTTGATTGTCCCAGAAAATAAATAGGTGTCCTGAAGAACAAAACCAAAGCATCTCCTTAAGCTATCCCTCGTGTAGTCGCGAATATCACGGCCATCGAGCAGGATTCTTCCTTCTGTCACATCGTAAAATCTCGTCAGCAGGTTGACGATCGTCGTTTTCCCGGCACCAGTTGGGCCGACAAGGGCAGTACTGCTGCCGACATTCGCAGCGAAGCTGACATTTTTTAATATGGGTACATCTTGCCGGTAGCCAAAGCTGACGTTTTCAAAGACGACATGACCCTTTGGATTTACCAAGTCCTTCGCGTTTTTCAGGTCTGCAGGCTCTTCTTGTTCATCGATGATTTCAAAGACACGCTCCGCGCCGGCAACACCTGACTGGAGGATGTTAAAAATATTGGCAAGGTCATTAAGCGGCCTGACAAATTGTCTCGAGTAGGTGATAAAGCTGGCAATCGCCCCAACTGTGATTACGCTCTTGACGGCAAGGATTCCGCCAATAACGGCGACAATTGCAAAGCCAAGATTATTAATCACGTTCATAATCGGCATCAAGAACCCTGACCAAATTTGCGCCTTGAGGCCGACATTGCGGAGCTTTGTATTCACCGCCTCAAACTCCTCGATTACCATTTCCTCATGATTAAAGGCTTTGACAACCTCAATACCGGAAATCGTTTCCTCAATATGACCATTCAATTTACCAAGCTGTACTTGTTGATTTTTAAATAAGACACTTGTTCTTTTGGCAATCGTCCGCGTTAGAAGGAAAACAAGCGGTACGGTAAGCAGGCTCGCCAAGGTCAGCACAGGACTCAACATTAACATCATAATTAAAGACCCAAATATCACTATTACCCCGGACATCAATTGCGTAGTCGACTGGGAAATCGTGTTACTGACGTTATCAATATCGTTTGACAGCCGGCTCATCAGTTCCCCGTGTGTACGGGAGTCGAAAAAGGAAACCGGCAGCTTTTGCAGCTTTGTAAACAGGGCATCCCTTAGGCGCTTGACAACCCTCCCAGCCACACCGGCCATCAGCCAGCCTTGTAAAAAGGTAAGGACGGCATCCGCCACATATGCACATGTCAAAACGATAATCACGATTTCAAGAAAGTGAAAATCTACCTTTCCATTTTGAAGACTCATGGCATCAACAGCCTTCCCGATTAAGAACGGGGAGAGGAGCATGAGTACCGAATCGATAATAATAAAGAAAAAGATCAAGGATAGCATTTTTCGCTCATTGCCAAAATAATGCCAAAGACGTTTCAAGGTGCCTTTAAAGTTTTTCGGCTTGACAACCGGGCCGCGAAGGCGATGGGCACCGCCTGGTCGTAATGGCGGCGGGGTAGGGGGATTGCTTCGCGTCTGCTCTGTTCCTTTCGACATTTACAATACCTCCTTGCCCATTTGCGAGCGGTAAATTTCCTGATATACCTTGCATTTTTCGATTAATTCGTTGTGGGTTCCCACCCCAACAACTTCGCCCTCGTCAAGAACGACAATCTTGTCGGCATCAATAATCGAGGTTATCCTCTGGGAAATCAGCAAACAGGTAAGCCCTTTGGCATATTTCTTTAATCCAGCTTTGATTTTTGCCTCGGTCGCGACGTCGACCGCACTTGTACTATCATCTAAGATCAAAATCTCCGGTTTTTTGACTAATGCTCTGGCAATCGAGATCCGCTGCTTCTGCCCGCCAGAAAAATTAATTCCTCCCTGGCCAATTTGCGTTTGATAGCCTTCCGGTGAGGCCGTAATAAAATCATGTGCACCAGCTATATTCGCAGCGGTCTCGACTTCTTCTTCGGTGGCATTCTCTTTACCCCAGCGGATGTTATCCGCCACACTGCCAGTAAATAAAATATTCTTTTGTGGTACCATGGCAATCTTATCCCGTAATTTTTTCGGGTTAACGAGTTTAATATCCTGCCCGTCTACTTTAATGGTGCCGCTCGTGACGTCATAGAAACGGGGGATCAGCCCGACTAACGTGCTTTTCCCTGAACCGGTTGAGCCGATGATGCCAACTGTTTCTCCAGGAATGAGTGTGAGATTAATATTTTTTAAGATTGGCTCTCCGCTCATTCCTTCATAGGAGAAGGAAACATCTTCAAAATCAATTCTTCCATTTTCAGTGTAAGTCGGCGGTAAGGTCTCATTTTTCCAGGTAATATCATCCTCCTGTAAAAACACTTCGTCAATTCTCCCTGCTGAGGCCTTTGCCCTGACAAACATATTGAAAACCATGGAGATCATCATCAAGGAAAATAAGATTTGCGTCATATAATTGGTAAAGGCAATGATATGGCCCACTTGAATTTTGCCGCTTTCAACACCTAAGCCGCCAATCCAAAGGACGACGACGATCCCAAGATTAACCGTAAGCATAATCGCCGGGCTAAACGTAGCCATAAGTCGCCCTGCGGCGATTGATTGATCCTTAAAATGATCATTTGCTTTGGTAAATTTGCCAATTTCAACATCAAAGCGATTAAATGCCTTGACAACGCGCACACCTGATAAATACTCCCTTATTACAGAGTTCACCCGATCTAGTGCCTGCTGCACCTTAGAAAAGAGGGGAAACCCTAAGCGTAAATTAAGGACAATGAACAGTGCCACAATCGGTACGACAACTGCTAATACGACAGATAAATGCAGGTTTAACCGTACTGCCATCACAAGTCCGCCAATTGCCAGCAGCGGTGCCTTGACGAATATACGCATCAAGCCATTAACAAAGACCTGCACCTGGGTTACATCATTTGTCAATCGAGTGATTAAGGACGCGCGGTCAAATTTATCAAGATTTTTGAACGAAAGTGCTTGCACCTTTTTAAACAAATCCGACCTTAGCTCCGTGCCAAAGTTTTGCGATACAATGCTTGCCATAACGCTTCTCGTGGAAGCACTCACGGCACCGAAGGCGGTAATAGCAATCATCAGACTGCCCATTTTTAAGACATAATGAATATCTCGATTGACAACACCTTCATCAATTATTTTTGCCATAATCGTTGGCTGCATTAAATCACTAATCGCCTCAAAGGTGAGAAATAAGACCGCAATGCTAAAAGACTTCCAATACTTCTTAATGTATTTTGCTAAAAACTTCATGGAGATTCTCACCTCAAACTATCAGCCAATTCTAATAATGATATTATTATAAGGTCAAACTTCAATCAGCAGGGTTTTTCTATCAAAAAAAAATGGTCCATTAACAAAAATGGACCATTAGGATTACGTATTATTAAGCCTGGACGGGACGGAATTCATGGACCCAGACACGCATTTGCGGCAGCCATGGCATTCCCGGATGGATGCTTAAAATGGATTGCTTATACTCTTCAACCGTTGCAAAGCCTTCGCGGCGGGCATGATCATCTGTCAGCTCACCTAAGCTTTGTGAATAAACATTTTCAACCACAAACTGGCGGCCTTCAAGCGTCATGATTTCGCCTGGGTCGGCATATCTGCCATTCCTGCGGGTAGCTGTTTTTTCTCCTGCCAGCACCTTCTTTACATCCTCTTCTATTGTTACTAAACGCTCAACGGAACATGTTTTTGGCGGCAGTGTATTGTTTTCATTTTGTGTAGTCATTCGTTTCTCCTCCTCTATCGGTTTATTTTTCCATATTAACACTATTATAATGATTTAATCCATTTCTAAGAACTATTCCTGAAGACATTTACAACTTACACAACCTGACCGCCCGATTCACGGTATTTAAGAATTCCTTCTGCCGCACGGTAGGCAAACGCTCCAACCGTGTCTGTCGGATTATAACCGGAATTGTGGGGGAATGCGGATGCCCCGACCACAAACAAGTTATCAACGTCCCACATTTGCAAATAATTATTCACTGCTGATGTCGCTGGATCAGCCCCCATAATGACACCGCCGGTATTATGGGTGGATTGATAGGTGGTAATATCATACGGCCCTAAGTCTTTCATCGAATCAATATGATCCGCACCCATTTCCTTTAGGACATCCGCACATTTTGCTGCAAGAAACTTTGCCAGCTGACGGTCTTGTTCTTCAAAATCAAAGGTAATGCGAGTTAAGGGATCCCCATAAGCATCTTTATAGCTTGGATCAAGGTCTAAATAGTGCCGCTTAAAAGGCATCGAAGAACCTTGAGCAGCTACAGATAAAAAGCGGTTGGCATATTTAACTGACTTTTCCTTGAACTCTTTTCCCCAGGTTGGCTTTCCTCCGGGAACCGGGTTATTTTGAATCGGCCTTAATCCTGTTTGAGAAAGTGAGATCATCCCGCCATGAATAAAATTGACATTGGCGTGGTCAAAATTATCACCATTGTAGTCATCCACAACCATACCAAGTGAACCCGCACCAGCAAAGGTATTGAATTCTTTATTCTCGAAAAACCCGATTGCATTCCCTTTGATCACCTGATAGGCATAATTCTTCCCAACCACACCTTTTCCTGTATTAGGATCGTATGGTTTGCCGATCCCCGACAATAACAACAGGCGGATATTATTGAATACATAGCTTGTTAATACCACAATATCAGCAGGCTGTTCAATTTCTTCGCCTGTTGTAATATCTGTATACATGACTCCAGTAACTTTGTTTCCTGTTTTTAAAATCCTTCTAACATTTGAATGGGTCCTAATTTCAAAATTACCCGTTTTATTGGCAACAGGTATAACCGTGACGACGGGGTCGGCCTTCGCCCCATATTCGCAGCCAAAGCGTTCACAATAACCGCAATACTGACAAGCCGCTCGTTTGATTCCGTCCGGATTTGTATAGGACTCGGACAGGTTGGCAGACGGCATCATATACGGATGAAGCTTCATTTTTTTCGTGGCCTTCTCAAACATTTCGATTGCAGGTGACTTTTTCATTGGCGGTGTTGGAAATTTACTTGACCGTTTTCCAGCAAGGGGATTCTCCTCACCTGAAATGCCTGCGATCTTCTCAAATTTGTCATAGTACGGTTCTAGCTGATCGTAAGTTATTCCCCAATCCTGCAGGGCCATATCAGCTGGAATTTTATCTTTTCCATACCTTTCAACGGTTTTACTATAGATTTCAAAGTCATACGGCAAAAAGCGGAATGTTTGTCCATTCCAATGGACACCTGCACCACCTAAGCCGTCACCTAGCAGAAACGAACCATATTGCCGCATTGGCAGGGCACGAGTATTTTCATTACCTCTGAACGTAATCGTTTCCTTCGACAGGTCTTGCATTAACTCGTAGCGGAGTGCATAGCGTAATTCATCATGTACCATAAAATAATCTTCGGTCTTTCTTTCTTTTCCTCTTTCCAACCCAACTACTTTAAGACCCTTTTTTGTCAGCTCTGAGGCAATAATTCCACCTGCCCAGCCAACACCAACGATCACAACATCGACTTTTGGCAATTTTCTCGCCATACTTCCACCTTCTTTTTAAAAAATAGAAATGACGTCATTGAACTTCGATACCTGGCTAGCTTCAGCGCCTAGGGGCTCGGGGTCATAAGCCTCTGGTCAAGCGCTTCCGCTTTTCAGTGATTCATGTGGTTTTGCAGACTTTGCGGCTTCACTTTTTTAAATTTCTTATCAATAATATCGGAATAGGCCATTTGGCTGCCTGGATAGTTTTTCATCTTCCAGCCGTCCATATTTTTATTTCCTCCATATAATGGGTCGCTGTAGGCACCTTCTAACGTAACACTCCTTAGCATTTGGAAAAAGCCACTCGGTGAAATTGTCGTAATATTTACTTTATCCCCCTCAAAGTCGCTGAGGATGACATCCTGTTCTTTCCCTTTTAGTTGAGTGAAATCCTTCTTATAGACTGCCTGGCTATGGTTTTGAATTTCACGGATGGCAATATCGAAAATATCTCTCCGCTTTAACCGGCCTTGGTAGCCTTGTACTTTTTCACCTTGAAAAAAGGGCGCTTGCATATAATCCCTGCCATTGAATCCCCAATCACCTGCTAATTGGTGGTCAATAAAAAAAGCCACGCCCAATTCTTTTGCCCCCGGACCATGATCATCCTTTGGAAAAATCCGCTCCGTTGCAGCATCGATAACCCGAAATTGCTCAGGAGTAAAATACATGAGTGCCTGATTAAAATTCTTAGCCTTCTCTTCTTTATTCTTCTTAGCAGTCCCTAATGGAAGTATGCTGCCTATGAGGCCGCCAACAGCAAGCCCGCCCACTGTATAACCAGTGTTTCGAATAAACTTTCTTCTTGATATGGATTCTGGATTTTCTTTGTGTTCTTCAACCAATGTGTGCACCTCCAGATTTTTTTGACCATCATCGTACTATTTCTTTCATTTTCTTTCGCCTTATTATGTTCCCAAAATAAACCATTCATACTTATAAAAGGAAACGGAGAGAATGATTATGAAAACTCGCCGATTGGCGAGCCCCTAAGGGCGAAGACTGAGGCGTAGATTGGCCTTCCTTTCGTCTAAAAAAAGGAGGAAAAAACATGAAAAGAAAATGGAAAATCAGCTGTGTGCCTTTCTTACTATCATTACTTGTTCTTACTGCATGCTCGGGGCAGCAAGGGGAGAATAGGGTAGGGGCGGCTGCGAATCTTCATGAAAAGTCGTTAAACACGAAGGGGAATGGACATGTGCATGGGTCTACGAACAATCCCAACGTGATTCCTAGTACTGATCGGGCAAAGAAAAAAACAACAAACGGAATCAATCAAACCACAAACGGCATGGGAACGAATGTATATAGCCTGATTGGAAGCTCAAACCTGCATGATGGGGGAATATCATCGCATCTGGAATCAAGACTATCCGGGGAGGGGATCCCAGGGATAAAGGTATTCGTACTAGACGATACGATTATTCTGGCAAGGGCGCAGCCAGAAACAACCTCAACCCGATACGACGAGATGCAAAATAAAGTTTTAAAAAATACTTCCGGACTCTCCGGAAAGGGAAGCCTTGATGGGGTGGACCCATCAAAATTGAATCAGGATGATAATTTGGATCGGGCAAAAGAAGTAATGGGAAAAGCCTTTAACGGCCAAGTCCAAATCTTAACGATTACAAACCCACAGGCATTGCCGCTGATTGATGGAATTAAAGCGAACATTAAATCAGATGCACCTAATTATACTTCACTATCAAGTGATATCCTTACACTCATAAAAATGTCTAGAGAAAAATAAGGACCGAGCAGCGCTCGGTCTTTTTTACACGTTTAAATCTCTTTTTTGATAAAAAACGTATGTCACATATGAAAGCAGGGCAATCAAGACAGCGGATATGACAACAAAAATGATATCCAGCCCGCCGCCAAACATGATATTTTTCGCTTCAAAATATTTAAACGGGGTCAAATATTTTAAGCCCTCTATATGCTCATTTAAATCAATCGCAATCGACAACATATACGTTAATAAGAGGATGCCTGTAGCCAATGAAGCAGCCGTTTTTGGCTTCTTTTTCACCGCAGCAATGGCGCTGCCGATGACCATAAACAACAGCTGCAAAATAAACATTCCCACCATTAATATGGCGATATCCCCATTCACCGCCTCACCATCATTGTATTTCGCAATAAGAATAATCGATGAAAAGTAGGTTACGAGATTAAAGACGACAATATTGACGAAAGCTGCCATTAATTTTGCCGTAATGATCGTCGTCCTTGATACGGGCTTTACAAATAGAAACTCAAACGTTTTATCCCGCTCTTCTTTAGCGATAATGGTGGCACCCAGCATCGCCGCGTGAATGGTCGCCATTAATAACAAATAAAGAAACAGCATGGCATAATAGCCGCTAATCTTCGATAAATCCACGGCACCGAAACCCAATACCGCTCTTAGTGATTTGGGCAGGTCTGCCACGAGATCATTAATCGATTGGCCCGATGACGAATACGCATCATACTTAGCCATTCCTGATACAACCATAAGAAAGACCCCAATGCTCCAAAATATCAGCGATTTTCGATGAGACCTTAATTCTTTTAAAAATATATTCACTTTTGATCCACCTCCATTTTTAAACAGAATGAATATCCTTTTTAGAATAAACAACATAACTGGCCGCAATTGCTAGAATAATAATGCCGGCACCAGCAATCAAAAAGGAGGCTTCATAGCCTGAGTGTTTAATGATATATGCGGTGTCAAAGTATTTAAACGGCGAAAAGTATCGTTTCAAATCCTCACCTGTCGTATCGCTGAGCATTCCAACAAAGTAAAAGGCAAAGACTATCGCAAGTGAGACGGTCAGGACGGATTTGATCTTTGGTACAATAACAGAAATGACGATTCCGAAGGCCAGAAAAATCAGCTGAATAAAAAACATCGTGAGCGAAAGCATGAGAAATAGCTCGAAACTAAAGTCACCTGTTTTCACCTGAAATACCATGATGCTCGCAGCAGCTATATAAACAACATTCGTGATGACGATCGAGATGAACGCTGCCAAAAGCTTGGCTGTCAAAATCGTTGTCCGGGTTACAGGCTTCGTTAACAGATAATCCGCAGTTTTCTCGCGTACTTCCTTGCTGACAATAGAAGTGCCGATATTCATCGCCTGAATCGCACCGCACAGCGTAATAAAAGATAATGGAAAGCAATAGAAGCCTAAAATAGTAAAGAAATTTCCCAGGTTAAACCCTACAGCATTCCTGATCGCCTCCGGATACCCTTCCATGATTTTTTTAAAATCCTCAGCATCACGTGCAAAAGAGGGATAAAACGACATAAACAGAACTATGATCATCACTAGGGAGAACGACCAGATGATCGTAGACTTCCGATAAGCCTTCAATTCATGTAATAACATATTCATCGCTTATCAGGCTCCTTTTCGTAATAATGCATAAAGATCTCCTCAAGGTCTGGTTCTTCAATCCACAGATTGGCGATTTCAATCTCAGCAATCTTTTTCATGACATCATTAATATTTCCTTTAAAAATAAAGCTGGTAATCTGATCGTTAACCTCTAAATTATTGACACCTTTGATGTTGAAGTAATTCTTGTCTAGTTTGGTTTTCGTTTCAATCTTAAACTTTTTATAGTTGTTTTCTTGTAACGTACTAATCTTTTCAACAGTAACAATCTTGCCCTCTTTAATGATGGCAACACGGTTACATAATCGTTGAACCTCGCTGAGGATGTGCGACGAAAAGAGAATTGTCACGCCTTTCTTATTCTCTTCTTCTAGTAATTCAAAGAATTTTTGCTGCATCAGCGGGTCGAGACCGCTCGTTGGTTCATCGAGAATGATAAGCTTTGGTTCATGAAGCATCCCTTGTACAATCCCAACCTTCTTTTTGTTTCCTAATGAAAGGTCATCAATTTTTTTATTGAGATCGAGGTCCATGATTTCCGCTAGCTCTTTGATTCTCTTGCTGCAATCCTTTTTATAAAAACTTGCTGAATATTTTAATAGATCCTTTACCTTCATATTGTCATAGTAAAAAACTTCTGACGGCAGATAACCGATTTCCTTTTTAATTTCTGGGGCAAATTGAATGCAGTCCTTGCCAAAAATCGTGGCACTGCCGCTAGTCGGGTAAATAAGTGATAATAGCGTTCTGATGGTTGTTGATTTACCGGCGCCATTCGGCCCGATGAAACCAAAAATTTCGCCTTGTTCGACATGAAAGCTGATGTCGGTGATTCCTCTTGCTTTGCCATACGTTTTTGTAAGGTTTTTAATTTCGATTACATTCATTGTGGAGGACCCCCTTATTATGCTAATCATAATTTGTTTCTCAAATACTGAACGCATGCATTCGACTGCGCCTCATGAACGGCCTAATGGCTTTCCAGTCGGCGAGTCTTCATTTATAAAAGGCCTTCGTTAAAATCTCGAAATACTCTTCTGCCTCTAGAAAAATTCTTTCATAATCAATATGATGTTCAGGTGATAGCTTTGCCTTAAAAAGCTCTTCTGCACCCAATTTTTCAAATGTCCAGGTAATAATCTTTAAGACCTTTTTAATGTCCATGTCATTACGGAATTTTGAAAAATCGATGCCCTCATAAACCTTCCCGATATTAACCTCATTAAGTTCCTTTATCTTTTTATCCACCTCCATTTTTACTTCAGGTGAATCCTCTAAATAAGCTTCTTCGATAAATTTAAAAAGGTCCGGATAGGTTGTGAGAAGTTCCATTTTGATGATGACCGCTTGCCGAATTCTCGTGAAAAAGTCTTTTTCAGTTAAGTCGATTTTTTGATAAAAATGGTCGGCAATAAGCTCATAACAATGGTCAAACAAAAATAAAAACATTTGCTTTTTATTGCCGAAATAATGAAACAGCAGCCCCTTTGAAATACCAGCTTCTTTTACGATTCCATTGGTCGATGCATGATCATATCCTTTCTGGGCAAATTCCTTTATCGCAGCATTTATGATTCTGTCTTGTTTTTCCTTATCTAAGTTGAGAAATTTCGAAAACACCGTGGCAGCCCTCCTTTAAAAGATGTTGACCATATCAGTCAATGGCATCATTATAACTCCGTTGACCCCACTGGTCAATAGGTTACAAGTCATATTTTTTACAAAAATTTGAAATGTTTGAGACGGTATATAGCGTGATTTTCCGGTCTGTGCTACGATGCAGGTGAAGGTTCTATTTTATGGAGGTGAACGATCATTGAAATGAAAAACAGGGATCGATCATTAAAGTTAGAAGGTTTGCGATCCGCGCAAAATCGGTTATCATCTGGCCACCCGGTAATAACTTTATTATCGTCTAAACAAGCTTCGATTGAGGCAGGCAGAGGTGGCGAGGAAAGGGTAGCAGAGGTTCTCCGAAATCATCCATTTTCATTTGATAACCACATTTTTCACGACTTATCCCCCTCGTCAGATGAAAAATTCCAAATAGACTCCTATGTGATGACCCCGTGGTATGGTGTTGTTTTAGAAGTTAAAAATATTGGCGGCGTCCTTGAGTTTAAGAATAATCCTCCTCAGTTAATCCGTATCAGGGATGACGGGCACAAAGATGGCTTTGAAAGCCCTGTTGTCCAATTGGAACGAAATTGCGAATGTTTGACTGATTGGCTTAGAAGCCGGAACATCGATCTCCCCATTTATGGTGCAATCGTGCTAGCATATCCGAAACAAATTGTGGCATGTTCACCAACCAAAACCAAACTCTTATATCCATACTTGATTCCCTCTTTTATTAAAAGCATCCCTCGGCAAATTAAAAAGTTAGATAACGAAGCGTTCAACTGGCTATCTGCTGAATTCCTTAATAGTCATCAACGCTTTATCCCAAAGCCAATTTGTGAGACTTATAGTTTACGTTTTGGAGATTTTCACACAGGCGTGCGGTGTGATGCGTGCGGCAGATTTGGGATGATTAAACTGCGAAGGACCTGGTATTGCCCTTTTTGCAAGGCGACGGATAATCTCGCTCATCAAAAAACTTTGCTGGAGTGGTTTTTGATTTTTAAGAGGAGTATTACGAATATGGAATGCAGAGAGTTTTTACATGTTGATGACATTTACACCGCTAATCGAATTTTGAAGAGTATGAACTTTCCTAGTGAAGGAGCATTTCGCTACCATACATATAAAGTGGACTTTAATCTATGGAAATAACCTTTCACTAACATAATGTCCGTGTACCTTCCACAAGGTGAAATGTCTTATCCGCAAGTTGGAACGCCTTTCGCAAGTTGGCTCCCCTTTTTCGCAAGTTGGCTCGCTCTTTCCGCAAGTTGGCTCGCCTCTTCCGCAAGTTGGAGCGCTTTTTCCGCAAGTTAGCTCACCTTTTTCGATAGTTAGCTCGCCTTTCCGCAAGTTAAACCATACCTTCACTTAACCTATTCAATAAAACGTGTAACCGCTCTCTTATAAGTGATATGATATTCATGAACAAGAACTAAAAAGGGGAGTGCGTTAAAGGTGAAAAACGAATTAATTGAAAGATTTACTTCCTATGTGAAGGTGGACACGCAGTCGGATGAAAGCAGTGAGACCTGTCCATCAACTGAGGGTCAGTGGATCCTGTTGCGCATGCTTGTTGAGGAATTAAAATCGATAGGCATGGAAGAGGTCACGATTGATGATGATGGCTATGTAATGGCGACCTTGCCGTCCAACACGGAAAAAGACACACCAACGATTGGCTTCCTTGCCCATGTCGACACAGCAACTGACTTCACTGGAAAAAACGTGAACCCGCAAATCGTCGAGAACTATGATGGCGGAGAAATCGTCCTAAACGAAGCACTAAAGGTAATTATGTCGCCGAAGGACTTCCCAAGCTTGCCAGAATACAAAGGGCACACCTTAATTACAACCGACGGCACGACGCTTCTTGGTGCAGACAACAAAGCTGGGGTCACCGAAATTATGACGGCAATGGACTACTTGATTAAACACCCGGAAATTAAGCACGGTAAGGTCCGCGTTGCGTTCACACCAGATGAGGAAATTGGCAGAGGTCCACATAAGTTTGACGTTGAGGCCTTCAATGCCAACTATGCCTACACCGTCGATGGCGGCCCGCTTGGGGAACTGGAATATGAAAGCTTCAACGCTGCAGGGGCCAAAATTACCATCAAAGGGAATAACATTCACCCAGGTTCAGCGAAGGACAAAATGGTCAATTCAATGAAAATTGCCATGGAATTACATAGCCAGCTTCCAGCACAAGAAGTGCCAGAACATACCGAGGGATACGAGGGTTTCTTCCATCTGCTTTCCTTTAATGGTGATGTTGAACAAACAAGTCTCCACTATATTATCCGGGACCATGACAGGGAAAAATTCAATGCCCGCAAGGCTACCCTGGAAAGCATCGTGAATGAATTAAAAGGTAAATATGGCAGTGACAAGATCATTCTTGAACTGAACGACCAATATTACAACATGAGAGAGAAAATAGAACCCGTGAAGGAAATTGTCGACATTGCCCATGAGGCGATGGTGAGCTTGGACATTGAGCCGATCACTAAACCAATCCGCGGCGGCACCGACGGCTCACAGCTCTCTTATATGGGTCTGCCGACACCGAATATTTTTACCGGCGGCGAGAACTTCCACGGCAAGTTTGAATTTATTTCTGTCGAAAATATGATTAAATCAACAAATACCGTCATTGAAATTATCAAACTTACAGAGCAAAGAGCTTAATAGAAAAGCCCCCAATAAAGTAGACAGATTTTTATTCTTTCATCTGTCTACTTTATTGGGAGCATATCAAAACCTCGGGTTAGCTTTTTCCATTTACAAGAACCGCCAAGCATTGCTCAAGGCTTGATACCGTCTCCTGAAGCTGTGCATGCAACTGATCAGCAGACCATTTCCCACCATTCCCTTGTAAGTCCTTTTGAATAAGCAAAATCATCCAAATAGAAAACACAGACGCGAACAAATAATACTCCTCGATAAAAGCATCTCGATCCACGTCAAATCCAACATGATCAAGATACACTGTCAAGATTCGCTCGCGGAACTGAGCCGTCATTTTTTTCGAAAAAAGAGGATACGACATATCAATCAAATGGTACAAATCCCAGTAGGGTACATTTAAATGGGTGTGCTCCCAGTCTAAAATCATCAGCTTACCCTTCACAACCGCAAAATTCCCAGAATGCAAATCACCGTGGGACAAAACCAGTTTCTGCGAAAATACGATGCTATCAAGCAGCATGTATAGATGATGGATGGCATCTTCCTCTATGTTAAGAAGCGGCAATAAACGAAGGACTGCTTCCTTCTGCACACAAATATCCGCTACAAGCTCCTTAAAACCTGGTTTCAAACCTGTACGCGGCAAACCACTAAGTTTTTCTATCGGCAGGGAATGCCACCAGGCTACCCATTTGACCACACCTAATACACTGTCCTCCTGAAAGTCGTGCGACAAATGACCAAGGTCCTCAAGAATCATCCAATTAAGCTCGGGGGCATCACTAATCGAATACGAGAGTATTTTTGGATAAATAGCCGGAAATAGGGGAAGAACATGCTCATGGATCCATACTTCTTTACCTATTTGGCCATTATTTGTTAATGGTTTAAAAATAAAGCTTGTAGAAGGGGACAAATAGAATCTTTCAATCAGCCTTCCGTTCGTCCCTTTATAGAGGGTCTCTTTTTTTAAGATTACCTCATTATTTAATGTACCATCTGCTAAAACAATAGTTGCTGGCAGCTCCGTAAAACCTCACCACCCATTCATTATTTAATTTCTATCCCTGTACTCAAAGTCCTCCGGAAGGGAAGAAAAGCTGTTTGTTATATAATATACCTATTGGTACGGTCTCGCTTTGACCAATACAGGTGTGCAATCTATTCTCATCCATGATTGCAGCATCTACATTAATACTTATGTGTGATGGAAGGTTTATATCCAATAACCTTAAATAAAGGACTTTATTTTTTGTCGAAAATGTATTAATTCTGATACCTGTCAAGGATGCTGAAAAACTCTCCCAAAAACTCGTAAAAAAGCTTTTCTGTCGGCAGCAGCTCTCGTTCACTCGGAATAATGACACCGACTGTCCTCGTTACATTTGGTTCCGTAATCGGAATTTTGACCGTTGACCTTGGCAGGCTGTCAATTAACGTGATTTCCGGAATAAGTGTCACACCAAGACCTGCAGATACCAAGCCTTTAATGGCATCAATATCCTCTCCCTCAAATGACACTTGAGGTTCAAAGCCAAGCATCAAACAGGCATTAACAATGATTTCGCGTAAAATAAAACCATTTGGAAAAAGAACAAAGGAATCCTCCCGTAATTCACTTAAGGTTAATAACCGTTTATTGGCAAGGGGATGGATGTGCGGCAATAATGCAACGATATTTTCAGTAAATAAGGTTTTCCCTTTAACTTTCTTCTCCTTCTTAGGAACCGGGCCAAGAAGGGCAAGGTTAAATTCCCCTTTACCGACACCATCAATTAAGTTTTGGTAGGAAGCTTGAATAAGCTGAAACTTAACGAGGGGATAGCGCTCGCGGAAGGCTGAGATGGCTGTCGGTAAGGTATATGCCGCCAGGCTGCTAGGGAATCCAATTCGAATCGTTCCTTTCTCCGGGTCTAAAAATTCCTCCACCTCACGTTTGGCATTGTCAACCAGCTTCATCGCCTGCTGCATCTGCTCTAAAAACATAGTACCGATCGGGGTCAGTTTGACATTTCGCCCTTCGCGAATAAACAAATCAACCCCTAATTCCGCTTCCAAATTAACAATCTGCCTGCTTACTGCTGATTGGGCGACATGCAGGGCATGGGCAGCCTCTGTTACATGCTCTCTTTTGGCGACTTCAATAAAATAGTGAATTTGTCGTAACTCCATCAATCCCACCTCTTAATCTATCAATCTATTTTCGGCATCAATCTTATCTATTTTTCATATTGCTTAGATTATTTATCAATTATAAAATAAAACGATACTAATATGAAGAATATTCAGTTTAAATAAATACTGTTCATTGAGTTATAGGGGTGAATTCCATGCAAACAATTGAGGATGTAAAACAATCAGGTTCAAAGGCAGCACGGGAATATGTTAATAATGTGTTCGAAACGGTGAAACAGCGCAATGCATTTGAAAGTGAGTTTCATCAGGCGGTGAAGGAAATTTTTGATTCACTCGTACCCGTTTTTGCGAAACATCCAACATATATCGAGCAGGGAATCCTTGAGAGGATCGTCGAACCGGAAAGAGTCATTACCTTTCGGGTTCCCTGGGTGGATGACTGCGGCAGGGTTCAAGTAAACCGTGGATTCCGTGTCCAGTTCAACAGTGCTATCGGTCCGTATAAAGGCGGTTTACGCTTCCATCCGTCTGTGAATGCCAGCATTATAAAATTTTTAGGCTTTGAGCAAATTTTTAAAAACTCCTTAACCGGCCAGCCGATTGGCGGCGGAAAAGGGGGCTCTGATTTTGATCCGAAGGGGAAATCGGATGGTGAAATCATGCGTTTCTGCCAAAGCTTCATGACAGAGCTTTACCGCCATATTGGTCCGGATGTCGATGTGCCGGCAGGGGATATCGGCGTTGGCGCAAGAGAAATTGGCTTTATGTTTGGCCAATATAAAAAAATCCGCGGCAGCTTCGAGGCAGGGGTTCTTACTGGAAAAGGATTGGGGTACGGTGGGAGCTTAGCACGTACAGAAGCCACTGGCTATGGCACGGTCTATTTTGTCCAGGAAATGTTAAAGGATCAAGGACTAAACTTTTGCGGCAGTACGGTCGTTGTTTCCGGCTCCGGTAATGTGTCCATTTATGCCATGGAAAAAGCAGCGCAATTCGGTGCCAAGGTTGTTGCCTGCAGTGATTCCAATGGTTATATCTATGATGATAATGGCATTAATTTAGAGACCGTCAAACAAATTAAAGAGGTCGAGCGAAAAAGAATCAAAGAGTATGTGAAATACCACCCACATGCCCAATATTTCGAAGGATGCTCAGGGATTTGGTCAATTCCGTGTGATATCGCCTTACCTTGTGCAACCCAAAATGAAATTGATGAAACTGCGGCAAAAATTCTTGTGGCAAACGGCGTTAAGGCGATCGGAGAAGGCGCAAACATGCCTTCAACATTAGCAGCCGTCGATGTATTCCTTAACAGTGAGGTGCTGTTTGGCCCGGGAAAAGCGGCCAATGCCGGCGGTGTTGCCGTTTCAGCCTTAGAAATGGCGCAAAACAGTGCGCGTTTGTCCTGGACGTTTGAGGAAGTGGATGCCAAACTGCACCAAATCATGATTAACATTTACCAAAACAGTGTAAAAGCCGCCGAAGAATACGGATTCCCAGGCAATTTGGTTATCGGCGCCAACATCGCCGGGTTCACTAAAGTTGCTGACGCGATGATCGTACAGGGTGTGATTTAAAAATCTCCTACTAGGGAGATTTTTTTAGCTAATAGGAAAGTATAAGTGCAACTACGCCTTTGTCTTCGCCCTTTGGGGCTCGCCAATCGGCGAGTTTTTTTTATTTCCTTCGACCACGGTCTGCATGTTTTCCTTGTCGACTGGTTACATTAACATTGGTTCAATTATCAAGGAGGTTATGCGATATGGACAACAAAGACACCCATGCATTTGTCGAAAAGCTGCAGGAAAACCAGAAAAAGGATAGGAAAAATAGGGAAAAGCAAGGCGATGATCACCCTGGAAAAAAATTACCGAATCATAATCATTAATCATTGTAGAGAAACGAGCCAATAGTAAAAAAGTTACAATAGAATCTTCTACATTAGAAAGTAATCACAACGAACCCCGCCTTTTAATTGACAGACGGGGTTCGTTTTTTTAAACCTACTTATTCATATTCGATAGAAACCCGCCAAGCAGGTCGTCTATATCTAGTTCCTCTTCATTATTTTCTACCTTAACAAGCACTTCTTCCTGCTTCGCACTATCCCAATCAAACTCATCGAGATCATCCGTACTATCATTTAATTCAAGCGCAGCAGATATTTCCTCGTGTCTGCTGCTTGCTCCATCGGTGGAAACGGCAAGTTCCTCGGGAAATACTTCCTCCTGAAGATACAAGGCCTCTTCAATATCCAGTGCGTTACTATTTAAAGCGGCAAGTAAGGAAGTAGAACGCACGGGGTCAGAAATCAGCTGATAGAGAATACTACCTAATAATGCCTCAGAGTGCTCATGCTTCAACCAATCTCGTTGTGCTTTCGTTAAATTCTTTGGCAGAGGGATTGTGAGCATTTCCTTTTCCCTGGAAAAAGAATGGTTCACCCCTTGCATCACAAACTCCGCCATTTTACTTGAAAAATTCCTTCTCTCTGTTTCTTTTAATTTTTGCAGCTGTTTTAAAATATGGTCAGGTGTATCGGAAGGGACGCGAAAGGATAGTGCTTGGCCTCGTTTAATTTCATTTGCGGCAGGCTTTTTCATAGTATCACCTTATTTTAACTCTTGACCGGTGCAGCTTTTTGTTTCTCCGTTCTTCTGACAAAATCTGTGATGAGTTTATAATAAGCATTGGCCATCATCCAAATACTTTCCTTATCGTCCTCAAAAAATTCGATATTATAGCCGTCTAAATTATTATTTAATGTTTTTAGATAATCCTTTAAGACGTGGGCCCCACCGCCAACAAAATAGCAGATTTCCGTTTGCGAGTTTTTCTGCCACACATTGCGTAGTAATCGATATTGTTTTTTCGCTAAATCAAGCAGGATACGATCGGTAATATCGTGAACGCTTGTCCTGCTTCCTTTTACCATGATATGATTGCGGTCATTTTTTCTCGTAATAATTTCAACCACATCACGGCGGCTGTCCAGTTCGACGCCATGCTTCGTTCTAATTTCTTCACGAATCGCTTCTAAGGATTCTGAGACCCCAAGGTTAAACCCTTGTGCCTTATCATCATCGACATTCCGATTTTTAATGACCGCGATATCGGTTGATAATCCTCCGATATCTTGAATTAAGATGCGTTTATCGATTAAATCCTTATTGATGATTTTTAGATTATTGTCCATTACAAGATTAATATAAGCAGCAAAGCCTTCAGGATACACCTTTACGTCATTAAATTTAATATTTACTTTTAATCCTTGGTATTTTGGTGTCACCAAAAATTCAACCTGATGGACAGACCCTACTAATTTTGAACGATATCCGGCATCCTTGCCTTCTTTTACTTCGCGGAGGGGTAAGCCGGTTCCTAATGTGTAGCTGGCATCAATGACATTCTTTGAGGTTGGAAACTCCCCTTTTACTGCATCTAAGGCCAAAGTTGTAAAAAGCATGACTAACGTTTGGTCTTCCTCCGACTTGCTGCTACCAGGATCTAGCTCAGTGGCATTATTACTTTTGGTCGCTAAATTACCGACTCGATAAATCACATTATTCTCTTTCAAAGCAGGGGAGTGTACTTTAACATGAATCCCATCTAATGGGTTCTTATCATCAAGTTCTTCGATCCCAATCACCGGACGGTCTTCTGTGTCTCTTGCGACAATGTTAGGAATATTTAATTCATACTCTAATTCCCCAAATATGGCCTTAATGGAGTCATTCCCTACATCAACAGCAGCAATCCTGGATTTAGTCATAAACATCATTCCTTTTCATTTTATAATTTCACTGTATTTTTAAAAGTAGTTAACGAGGCTTTCTATTAAAGGCTATAGGAGATTAGTAGATTCTTCAATGAGGCAAACCGAAAAGAAATGAAAGTGTAAAACAGTAAACAATTCGTAAACTTTGGTCATAATGTATACATTTTTGTATACAAGTCTGACATTTTTGTATACATGGTGAATCGACGGTATGTATACACATTTGTATACATGTATACGGTTTTGTAAACACAAAGTATACAAAATGTAAACAAGTATACAATCATGTTTACATCCATAGAATGTTACAAATATTTCATAATAAAGACTCTAGATAATTAAAAAGAGGAGATTTCTAATCCTTCTCGATCCATTCAGCACATAAATAAAGACACCCTAGGTGCCTTTATTTACTATTAAACTATCTACAAAATGAGGGTCATGTCAGTCACCTATTTTATCACTACTATCCAGTTAAACCACTTGGATAGAAGTAATCCCACTTGACTTCTGTTTCACCCAGCCGGTTTCCATGACACCGGAACCATCTAAGTAATACCTACCCACCATTAAAAATCCATCCTTTTTGAGCTACCCCATTGATATAGTAAGACCAATTACCACTTGACTGCATCCAGCCATTCGAACTAACAGAATAACCATCTGCTTTTACAATTGTGTCAAAGCTGCTATCAGAATACTTTATGATAACAGGTGTATACATTTAAATTTGGTCATAAAGCTAACGAACTTCCTCATTGTGCATGCACACACAGCCTGTGCTTACATATTTACCGATGTAACTTTCATTGGCATATCAATGTATAGCATATATTGTTTCATATGTACCCCTTTCTTATAACCTCCTCCACCTGTCACCTAAAAAATAAGGCACCACTTGAAAATGTGCAGGAAGTTACGGTATTCTTAATCATATGATTCCCCACTTAAGGTTGTGGTTAACATCAGAATTAATAAGTTTATTAGCGAGTCTGGAAAGGCCTCGAGACGCGGGGCAGATAAATTAATCAGTGAAGGCAGAGTTACGATCAATGGGAAAGTGGCCCAAATAGGCAGTCAGGTTGAACCTGGGGATCAGGTTCACATTGACGGCAGCCCCGTCAATGTCTCAAAAAACTATGTCTATATTGCCTTAAATAAACCCGTCGGGATTACCAGCACAACGGAAAGACATGTAAAGGGAAATATAGTTGATTTCGTTAATCATCCATTAAGAATTTTCCATATTGGCCGCTTGGATAAGGATTCAGATGGCCTAATATTGCTGACAAATGATGGAGATATTGTTAACGAAATATTACGGGCGGAAAATAAGCATGAAAAAGAATATATTGTCACAGTGAACAAGCCCATCACGCCTGAGTTTGTCAAGCGAATGTCCGCGGGAGTAGAGATTTTAAATACGAAAACACTCCCATGCAAAATTACACAGATGTCCAAATATGTCTTTCAAATCGTCTTAACCCAGGGCCTAAACCGCCAAATCCGTCGGATGTGTGCAGCGCTTGGGTACGAGGTAGTACGGCTGCAGCGAACACGGATCATGAATATCCATTTAGGCAATCTGCCGATTGGACAATGGCGTGACCTCTCAAAGAAGGAACGCCAGCAATTATTTACAGAGCTAAACTATGAGCCAAAAGAATGGTAAAAAGAGAGGATAAGTCGAAACATCTAAATGTTTCAGCTCATCCTCTCTTTATTTTAGAAACATAGAAGCACAGGGACGGTTCTTCTGCTTCCTAGCAACAGTAGTATAGTCCAGAAGCAAAAGATCCGTCCCCTTGATTCCTGTCCTTATACCGATATCTATTCTTTCTCAATTTGGTTACCTTTATTACGTTGTATAGCCTTACTGCTCCGCTTTTTTTCCTCTCAGTGTTTTTCCTTCTCGCTCTACTTTTCTTCCTCTCGTTGTTTTTCCTTTTCGCGCTTCTTTTCTTTCTCTCGTTGTTTTTCCTCTTCGCGCTTCTTTTCTTTCTCTCGTTGTTTTTCCTTTTCGCGCTTCTTTTCTTTCTCTCGTTGTTTTTCCTTTTCGCGCTGCTTTTCTTCCTCTCGTTGTTTTTTCTTATCGCTCTGCTTTTCTTTTTCTCGTTGTTTTTTCTTATCGCTTTGCTTTTCTTTATTTTTGCGATTATTAGGATCTACACCTTGTAAACCCTTATTTTCTTTGCTAATTTCTTCTTTGCCGACTTCCACTCTCGGTTCTATTTCATTTCTATCTATACTAGGTAGAGGGGTGTGCTGCATTTGAATGGCTTGTTTCCAGACATCCAAAATCTCATCAGCTACTCTTTTCCACTCAAAATTCGTGACAGCAAGTTCTCTTCCTCTTTCCCCCATTCTTTTCATTAGGGACTTATTTGATAATATTTCTGTAATCTTTTCTGCAAAACAGCTTGGATCCTCCGGGTTATCAACCACGAGTCCGTTCTCTCTTTGCCTAATAACTTCCGCATTCCCGCCCCTTGCGGTTGTAACGATTGGAAGTCCAGCTGCCATCGCCTCATAATGAACGCGGGCGAGTGGTTCTTGCCAAAGGGATGTACAAACAAATAAATCAGCTGCTCCAAACCAGTTCTGAATTTCATCTGGCGATACGAAACCGGTTGCCACAACAGGTATTGGCTGTCTTTTTGCTAATGCCCGAATATACGCCACATAATCCGTTATCTCATTC
>Ga0213823_1000645_pt1 | contig 26582 bp, 27 predicted proteins | sample MC6MC0907MG_FD_179887 | JGI IMG/M metagenome (GOLD analysis project Ga0213823, IMG submission 179887) | Enriched soil aggregate microbial communities from Iowa State University, Ames, United States - MC6-MC0907-MG | ecosystem: Environmental > Terrestrial > Soil > Unclassified | place: USA: Iowa...
ATCCTAAACATCCTAACGCACTGGCGGGCAGTAAACGTCCGTTCCATACCATTATTCCAGGCTTCGCGATGGACGGGCAGGGTAAACCGCTGATGTCGTTTGGCGTGATGGGCGGGCCAATGCAGGCGCAGGGTCACATGCAGATGGCGCTGCGTATTATGCTGCACGGGCAAAACCCCCAGGCGGCGATCGATGCGCCGCGCTGGCGCGTGGTGAAGGGCCGGGAAGTGATCGTTGAATCGAGCTTCGACCGCAATACCATTGCGGCGCTGCGCGAACGCGGGCATCAGATTACGGTGGAAGATCCGCTGCAGGATTATAACTTTGGCGGCGCGCAGGTGATTTACCGCATGCCGGAAGGGCACTACGTCGCCGCAACCGAAAGCCGCAAAGACGGGCAGGCGTTAGTGAGTTAACAAGCCGCTATCAGCATGTGTAAGCCGGGTGAGGCGCTGCCGCACCCGGTTTTTTTTCATCCAATGCTAAAGGGATCGGCGTCCTGCCATGCCGGAAACTTCTCCCGGTACTCTTTCAGTGCCGTCAGCGAAAGCTCGGCGTCGATACGCGTCGCCTGATGCGGCTCGGCGGTGGCAATAATTTCCCCCTGCGGATTCACCACCCGGCTATCGCCGCGGTAGTGATGCCCGTTGCCATCGGTGCCTACGCGGTTACAGCCTACCACATACGCCTGATTCTCAATGGCGCGCGCCACCAACAGCGCTTGCCAGTGTAGCGAGCGCGGTGCAGGCCAGTTGGCGACGTACAGCGCCAGATCGTAATCATTACGGTTGCGTGACCAGACCGGGAAGCGCAGGTCGTAACAGACCAGCGGCAGAATGCGCCAGCCGCGCCACTCAAACACCACCCGCTCGTTACCCGCCTCGTAGTGATGATGCTCATCGGCCATGCGGAACAGGTGGCGTTTATCGTAAAAATGCAGCGTGCCGTCTGGCTCCACCAGCAGGAAGCGGTTCACCGGCCCGCGCTCGGTCTGCAGCGCGGCGCTCCCAGCGACGAGAGCGTTCGTCTGCCGGGCCTTGCTGTGCATCCACGCGACGACGTCATCCTGCGCCAGAGACTGCTTTGCCGCCTCCATGGCGAACCCGGTAGTGAACATCTCCGGCAGCACGATCACATCGCGTCCGGTGATCTCTTCGAGCTGACGATCAAAATGGCGCAGGTTGGCGGGACCGTCCATCCACACCAGGGGCTGTTGTAAAAGGGTAATCTTCAAACCAGGCACAATCATGACTCCTCGAAAGACGGCTTTTTGACACTGTAGCACGGGAAAAAGAGAAAATGTGGCAATAAAAAACCCCGCACGCGGCGGGGTTTGTGGAAGCGATGCGGGTCAGGCCGCTTCAGGTTTGCGGACCTTCTCCGGCAGCTTTACCGGCCGGGTCGCCAGCTCGTCGTGCTCGAAATCATCCACGTTAATGCTGCGCAGACGGCTCTCTTCCGCTTTCACCAGTACCGCGGCTTCATTCTGATCGATGATGCCACCCGCCAGCGCCTGTTTGGCCAGTTCATCCAGGCGAGTAAACGGCAGGTTTTTGCCCAGCTGTTTACAGATTTTCTGGTGAACAGGATCGGCTGCCATCACATCCAGCAGCGCCTCTTCCAGCAGACCAACCGGGTTATGCTCGGTAGGCTTCAGGTACTGACCGCGACCGATACGGGAGCGGGTTGCACTTGGAACCTGCAGGATCTTCGCCACTTTGTGATCCAGGATATCGGACGGAGCCAGATGATGACGACCGGTTGGGAAGATCACCACGCGCAGTGCGCCTGCCACAAAGCGGTTCGGGAAGTTCGCCAGCAGATCGTCAATCGCCTGCTCTGCCTGATAGAGCGCATCCTGCACGCCCCAGTGGACTAATGGCAGATCCGCTTCATGACGGCCTTCATCGTCGTAACGTTTCAGGACCGCAGAGGCAAGGAATACCTGGCTCAGGACATCGCCCAGACGCGCAGAGATACGCTCGCGACGCTTCAGGCTGCCGCCGAGGACTGCCATCGACACGTCTGACAGCAGCGCCAGGTTCGCGCTCAGACGGTTGAGATGCTGGTAGTAACGTTTGGTCGCATCACCCGTTGGTGTGGCGCTGGTGAGACCGCGTGTCAGGCCCAGCCAGAAGCTACGCATTTTGTTGCTGCCGACATGGCCGATGTGTTTAAACAGCAGCTTGTCGAACGCATTCACGTCGTTGTTTTGCGCCGCAGCCATCTCTTCCAGTACATACGGATGGCAGCGAATCGCGCCCTGACCAAAGATCATCATGCTGCGGGTGAGGATGTTGGCGCCTTCCACGGTGATGGCAATCGGTGCGCCCTGATAGCCGCGCGCCAGGAAGTTACCTTCGCCGAGCATAATGCCTTTACCGCCAGCAATATCCATCGCATCAATAATTGACTGCTGCGCACGATGGGTACAGTGATACTTGACGATAGCCGACAGCACAGCCGGTTTTTCGCCCAGCATGATGCCGTAGGTGATCAGCGAAGCCGCCGCATCCATCACGTAAGCGTTGCCCGCGATACGCGCCAGTGGCTCTTCGATACCTTCCATCTTACCGATGGAGATTTTGAACTGACGGCGGATGTGGGCGTAAGCACCAATCCCCATCGCGACGGATTTCAGGCCACCGGTAGAGTTCGACGGCAGAGTAATACCGCGACCGACCGACAGACATTCCACCAGCATACGCCAACCCTGTCCGGCCATTTTCGGACCGCCGATGATGTAATCAATCGGTACAAAGATATCTTCACCACGGGTCGGACCGTTCTGGAACGGTACGTTCAGCGGGAAGTGACGACGACCAATTTCAACGCCAGGCGTAGAGGTTGGGATCAGCGCACAGGTGATGCCCAGATCTTCCTCGTCGCCCAGCAGTCTGTCCGGGTCAGAGAGTTTGAACGCCAGGCCCAGTACGGTGGCAATCGGTGCCAGCGTAATGTAACGCTTGTTCCAGGTCAGGCGCATACCCAGCACCTGCTGGCCCTGCCACTCGCCCATGCAGACTACGCCGGTATCCGGGATAGCACCCGCATCAGAGCCAGCTTCCGGGCTGGTCAGCGCGAAGCAAGGGATTTCCTGACCACGCGCCAGACGCGGCAGATAGTGATCTTTTTGCTCTTCGGTGCCGTAATGCTGCAGCAGTTCGCCCGGGCCTAAAGAGTTTGGTACGCCAACGGTGATCGCCAGGATCCCTGACACACCCGCCAGTTTTTGCAGCACGCGAGCCTGAGCGTAAGCGGAGAACTCCAGGCCGCCGTACTCTTTCTTGATGATCATCGCGAAGAAGCGATGCTCTTTCAGATACGCCCACAGTTCCGGAGGCAGATCGGCCATTTCATGGGTGATCTGGAAGTCGTTCGCCATGCGGCACGCTTCTTCTACCGGACCATCAATAAAGGCTTGTTCTTCTGCTGTCAGCCGTGGCTGCGGGTAGTTGTGCAGCTTTTTCCAGTCCGGGTTGCCCTGGAATAGATCGCCTTCCCACCAGGTGGTACCCGCGTCGATGGCTTCTTTTTCCGTGCGTGACATCGGTGGCATCACTTTACGGAAGCCGCGGAACACCGGGGCGGAAATCATCGACTTACGCATCGAAGGCACGTTGAGCGGCAGCAGGATAATTGCCAGCGGCAGCACAACCCAGATATTCCACAGACCAGACAGGCCAAGCGCAGCCGTCCAGGCCAACAGAATCAGGCTACTCAGTAATAAACTGACACGGTGATAGAACAACACACCGAGCAGAACAACGGTTGCGATAATGCTCAAAATCATCATAAAGAAAAGCTCCCTTGCTTGTAGGAGGTCTGACCACTTGTGATGATATGGTTGTAGTGGATGTTATTTCTTTTAGCAATGCATTCACAAAATAATTACAACCTGGTTCACATTGTTCAGGTTTTGACAGGCACGAATAATCAAAACGACGAGGGATCTGCATCGCCATGACCAGGAGCAGACTTAAGTCAGTGAGAGGGGGAGAGCAGGCACTGCCAGCGCATATACCACGTCAAGTATGACGGGTATAGCTTCTCGCTTTTCTCGCGATCCGGTACACTCCCTGTGTTATTTCATCAATACTGAAGGATTATCCTCATGTACCAGGATCTTATTCGTAACGAACTGAACGAAGCGGCGGAAACGCTGGCCAACTTTCTGAAAGATGAAGCCAATATTCACGCGATTCAGCGCGCGGCGGTTCTGCTGGCAGACAGTTTCAAAGCCGGCGGCAAAGTGCTCTCCTGCGGGAACGGCGGTTCACATTGCGATGCGATGCACTTCGCTGAAGAGCTGACCGGTCGCTACCGTGAAAACCGTCCGGGCTACCCGGCGATCGCGATTTCTGACGTTAGCCACATCTCCTGCGTGGGTAACGACTTCGGTTACGATCATATTTTCTCGCGCTACGTTGAAGCGGTAGGGCGTGAAGGCGATGTGCTGCTGGGGATCTCCACGTCGGGTAATTCCGGCAACGTCATCAAAGCCATTGACGCTGCGCGTGAGAAGGGGATGAAAGTCATCACTCTGACCGGCAAAGATGGCGGTAAAATGGCGGGCTCGTCGGATATCGAAATCCGCGTGCCGCATTTTGGTTATGCTGACCGTATTCAGGAAATTCACATCAAAGTGATTCATATCCTGATCCAGCTGATCGAAAAAGAGATGGTTAAGTAAGACTTCGCTGGGGGCACTCTTGCCCCCGCTGTTGTGGAGGTGATGTATGTGCGAATTGCTCGGGATGAGCGCCAATGTGCCAACCGATATCTGCTTTAGTTTCACCGGGCTGGTGCAGCGCGGTGGAGGAACCGGGCCGCATAAAGACGGCTGGGGCATTACCTTCTACGAAGGCAAAGGCTGTCGCACGTTCAAAGATCCGCAACCCAGCTTCAACTCTCCTATTGCCCAACTGGTCCAGGATTACCCGATAAAATCCTGCTCGGTCATTGCCCATATTCGTCAGGCGAATCGGGGCGAAGTGGCGCTGGAAAATACCCATCCGTTTACCCGTGAACTGTGGGGCCGCAACTGGACTTACGCCCATAACGGGCAACTGACCGGCTATAAATCGCTGGAAACGGGCAATTTCCGTCCGGTGGGTGAAACCGACAGTGAGAAAGCGTTTTGCTGGTTACTGCACAAGCTGACAGAGCGCTATCCGCGCACACCGGGAAATATGGAAGCAGTGTTTAAATACATCGGCACGCTGGCCTGTGAGCTGCGTGAGAAGGGTGTGTTTAACATGCTGCTGTCAGATGGGCGCTATGTGATGGCGTTCTGCTCGACCAATCTTTTCTGGATCACACGTCGTGCGCCCTTTGGCGTGGCAAAACTGCTGGATCAGGATGTGGAAATTGATTTTCAAACCGAGACCACACCCAACGATGTGGTCACGGTGATTGCCACTCAGCCCCTGACGGGCAATGAAACCTGGCAAAAGATTATGCCAGGTGAGTGGGCGCTATTTTGTCTCGGGAACCGTGTAGTTTGACGCCAGCTGCGGGTGGACGACTTCATGACTCAGCGGTTTGCTGACAATGTATCGACCATCCGCGACCGAGACGGTCGGTGGCTTGTGCGTCTGCTGGAAGTAGTCATAACCCGGTTTCAGCTGTTTCCAGAAATCCGCGTAGGTCGAATACTTGTGGCGCTGCATGTTGGCATCGGTCATGCGGAACGGATAGATGCTCACCTGCACGCCCGCCTGGCCGAAGACTAACGCGCCGGTCACAAACTGGAAAATCTCATCAATACCGCTGTCTGTCATGGCGTAGCAGCCGATAGACACGCAGGCACCGTGAATCATCAGGTATTTACCTTCGTAACCATGGGCACGATCGTAGGCGTTCGGGAAGCCGATATTGATGGCTTTATAGAAGCGGCTGTCGGGTTTGAGCTGATTGCGCTGAACGGTATAAAACCCTTCAGGACTTTTGAAATCACCCTGACGTTGTTTCGGACCTAATCCGCCGGAATAGTTACAGATCTTGTAGCTATCAAGCAGTTGATATGTCTCGCCCATTTTGACAAATAGATCGAGCGTGCGTTCTTCCTTGAAGATCTGAATATAAACCGGTGATCCCATTAATTGTTGTTTATATTCTTTGCTGACCGGTGTGGTTGAACTGTTGCTGCCAAGCAGCCCTGCGAACGAGACACACGGGATCAGAAGCATCGCAATGAACAATGCGATTTTACGCATACTACAAGTTCCTTGATAAAGCCAAACAAACTTGCCAGGACGGCAAAAGAGACCCGAAATCAGAATTTTCTGGATTAGGAGCGCTCACATTAGCATCGCTGCATTTTTTCGCAAGAGTGAACTAATGAGTTTACAAATTAGTTGGCATTTATAGCTTATCAGGCCGCGTTTGAAACCAGGAACTTTGCGTAATTGTGGAGGATGTGAAGACGCTGATACTTTTCAATTCTGAATTTTTCACTGTATACTTATCCAGTGAAAGGGTGAGGGTTAAGTATGCGCAAAATAATCCATGTCGATATGGACTGCTTTTTTGCCGCCGTCGAGATGCGTGATAATCCGGCGCTGCGGGATGTCCCCATCGCCATTGGCGGCAGCCGCGTTAAGCGTGGTGTTATCAGCACTGCCAACTATCCGGCGCGCAAATTTGGCGTGCGCAGCGCCATGCCCACGGCGATGGCACTCAAACTCTGCCCTCATCTCATTCTGTTGCCCGGCCGCTTTGATGCTTACAAAGAAGCCTCGGCCCATATCCGGGAAATCTTCTCCCGCTACACGTCGCTCATCGAACCCCTTTCTCTCGACGAAGCCTATCTCGACGTCACGGACAGTCTGCACTGCCACGGCTCCGCCACGCTGATGGCGCAGGAGATCCGCCAGACCATTTTTAAAGAGCTAAATTTAACGGCCTCCGCCGGGATTGCGCCGGTCAAATTCCTCGCCAAAATCGCCTCGGATCTTAATAAGCCGGACGGGCAATATGTCATCACGCCTGATGAGGTCCCGACCTTTTTGAAAACCCTGCCTCTGGGCAAAATCCCCGGCGTCGGCAAAGTCTCGGCCGCAAAGCTGGAAACGCTGGGCCTGCGCATCTGCGAAGACGTGCAGAACAGCGATCTGGCGATGCTGCTTAAACGCTTTGGCAAATTTGGCCGGGTGCTGTGGGAGCGCAGTCAGGGGATTGATGAGCGCAGCATTAACAGCGAGCGCCTGCGTAAATCGGTGGGGGTCGAGCGCACGCTGGCGGAAGATATCCACGAGTGGAGTGACTGCGAAACCATTATTAACGAGCAGCTCTATCCCGAGCTGGAGCGGCGTCTGGCGAAGGTGAAACCCGATCTGCTGATTGCCCGGCAGGGGGTGAAACTCAAGTTTAACGACTTCCAGCAAACAACCCAGGAGCATGTCTGGCCGCGACTCAATAAAGACGACTTGATCGCAACGGCGAAAAAAGCCTGGCAGGAGCGCCGTGGGGGAAGGGGAGTGCGGCTGGTGGGTTTGCACGTCACGCTGCTGGACCCGCAGCTGGAGCGACAGCTGGTGCTGGGGTTATAAAACGTATAAAAAAGCCCGGTAGCGCTTCGCTTACCGGGCCTATGTCTACATATCGCTATGGCACTGATTCTGCTGGCCCGACAACGCACTGCCGCCGGGCACGTGCAGCGTCTTACTTAGCCGGAATTGCTTTCAGCAGTTCTGTCAGCAGCGTCCAGTAGTGGCCCACGCTTTCGATATGCACCTGCTCGTCCGGAGAGTGCGGCCCGGTGATGGTCGGCCCAATGGAGACCATATCCATATCCGGATACGGTTTCTTGAACAGACCGCACTCCAGACCCGCGTGGATCACCTGAATGTTCGGTGTGCTGTTGAAAAGACGCTGATAGGTTTCACGCACCAGCGCCATGACCGGAGAGGTCGCGTCTGGCTGCCAGCCTGGGTAGCTGCCCTTGGCGGAGGTTTTCGCACCAGAGAGTTTGCCCAGTGATTCCAGCATGCTCACGACATACTCTTTACCGCTGTCGATAAGTGAGCGAATCAGGCAGATGATTTCCGCGCTGTCGTCGCTCATGGTGACAACGCCGACGTTCAGGGAGGTTTCCACCACGCCTTTCGCCACGTCAGAGTTGCGGATCACGCCGTTTGGCGTGGCGTTCAGCAACTGCACAAAGCGGTCGCGTGACTCGGTCGTCAGCGCGGCTTTATCGCTGGATCCGGCTTCCAGAACCACGGTCAGGTTTTTCTCTTTCACTGACAGTTCGTTTTTCAGGATATCCAGGTAGACGTTCGCCAGGTTTTTCAGCTCGTCGGCTTTGTTAGCGGCAACGGCAACGGTAGCGAAGGCTTCGCGAGGGATCGCGTTACGCAGGGTACCGCCGTTGAAATCCACCAGACGCAGATCCAGCTCAGCCGCGTGGCCTGCCAGGAAGCGCGCCAGCAGTTTGTTGGCATTGCCCAGACCTAAATGGATATCGCCGCCCGAGTGACCGCCTTTCAGCCCTTTCAGCGTCAGCTTGAAGGTCTGGAAGCCAGCCGGAACCGCTTCACGGGTCAGAGGCAGGGTAGAGATGAAATCAATCCCCCCCGCGCAACCCATGTAGATCTCACCCTCTTCTTCAGAGTCGGTGTTGATCAGGATATCTGCCTGCAGCCAGTTGGCCTGCAGACCAAAAGCGCCGTCCATACCCGCTTCTTCGGTCATGGTCAGCAACACTTCCAGCGGGCCGTGCTCAACGCGATCGTCAGCCAGCACCGCCAGCGCGGAGGCCATACCGATGCCGTTATCTGCGCCCAGCGTGGTGCCGCGTGCTTTAACCCATTCCCCGTCGATGTACGGCTGAATCGGATCTTTCGTGAAGTCGTGGTCGGTATCGTTGTTTTTCTGCGGCACCATATCCAGGTGCGCCTGCAGCACAACCGGTTTGCGGTTTTCCATGCCTGCGGTGGCCGCTTTACGAATCAGAATATTGCCAACCTGGTCACGCTCTGCGTGCAGGCCTTTTTCCTTCGCCCAGCCCATAATATGTTCGGCAAGCTGTTCTTCGTGATAGGAAGGGTGAGGAATGGAACAGATTTTGGCAAAAATATCCCACAGCGGCTGTGGCGATAATTGAGACAGTTCAGACACGATAAGTCTCCTTGTCGTGGCGCTGCAAACAAGCTTGCAGGTCACAGGGTTAGCAGAGTGATAGTCAGCACAAGTCGGGCTTGCGAGATGAGGTTGAGAATACCACTTTCTCCGTTCGCTGCTAGCATTAAGCACGTAAAAACTCCGCCCCGCGCCGCTAAACACTGGTTTTTAGTGCGCCAGATCTCTATAATCTCGCGCAACCTATTTCCCCCTCGAACACTTTTTAAGCCGTATATAAACAGGCTGGGACACTTCACATGAGCGAAAAATACGTCGTCACCTGGGACATGTTGCAGATTCACGCGCGCAAACTGGCTGCACGCCTGATGCCTTCTGAACAGTGGAAAGGCATTATTGCCGTGAGCCGTGGCGGTCTGGTACCGGGCGCATTGCTGGCTCGTGAACTGGGTATTCGCCATGTCGATACCGTCTGCATCTCCAGCTATGACCACGATAACCAGCGCGAGCTGACCGTGCTGAAACGCGCTGAAGGCGACGGCGAAGGCTTTATCGTCATCGACGATCTGGTCGATACCGGCGGCACTGCCGTTGCGATCCGTGAAATGTATCCAAAAGCGCATTTCGTCACCATCTTCGCCAAACCAGCTGGTCGTCCGCTGGTCAACGACTATGTTATCGACATCCCGCAGGATACCTGGATTGAACAGCCGTGGGATATGGGCGTGGTCTTCGTACCGCCGATTTCTGGCCGTTAATTACAGAACGAAATTATTTTTAACGCCCGGTGATGCCGGGCGTTGTTTTTTTTAGCCTCCAGCGCGTTACAATGCCTCTATGTGACGTAATCATGGAGGCAGCGCGCAATGACCCAGGCGAATCTTAGCGAAACCCTGTTCAAACCTCGTTTCAAACACCCGGAAACGTCGACTCTTGTTCGTCGCTTCAACCCTGGCACTCAGCCTGCTGTGCAGTCCGCTCTGGACGGCAAAAACGTGCCGCACTGGTATCGCATGATTAACCGTCTGATGTGGATCTGGCGTGGCATTGATGCCCGTGAAATTCTCGACGTCCAGGCGCGCATCGTCATGAGCGAGGCCGACCGCACCGACAGCGATCTCTACGATACGGTCGTCGGCTATCGCGGTGGCAACTGGATTTACGAATGGGCGACGCAGGCGATGCTCTGGCAGCAGAAGGCCAACCAGGAGCAGGACCAGACCCTCAGCGGAAAGCACTGGCTCCACGCCGCCAACCTTTACAGCATCGCCGCCTATCCGCATCTGAAGGGCGACGATCTGGCGGAACAGGCGCAGGCGCTGGCAAACCGTGCGTATGAAGAAGCGGCCCAGCGTTTGCCGTGCAACGTGCGTGAACTGGAGTTCACCATTCCCGGCGGTGCGCCGGTCACCGGCTTTTTGCACATGCCGCCTGGCGACGGCCCGTTCCCGACGGTGATGATGTGCGGCGGGCTGGACTCCCTGCAGATTGATTATTTCAGTCTGTTTGAGCGCTACTTTGCACCAAAAGGGATCGCGATGCTGACGCTCGATATGCCGTCGATCGGGTTTTCCTCGAAGTGGAAGCTGACGCAGGACTCCAGCTTATTGCACCAGCATGCGTTAAAAGCGCTCGAAAATATTCCCTGGGTGGACCACACCCGCGTGGCGGCATTTGGCTTCCGGTTTGGTGCCAACGTCGCGGTACGCCTGGCTTATCTGGAATCGTCGCGCCTGAAAGCGGTGGCCTGTCTTGGGCCGGTGGTTCATGCGCTGCTCAGCGATCCCACCCGTCAGGGGAGCGTGCCTGAGATGTATTTAGACGTGCTGGCGAGCCGCCTTGGCATGCATGATGCATCAGACGAAGCGCTGCGCGTGGAACTGAACCGTTATTCATTAAAGACTCAGGGCCTGCTGGGACGCCGCTGTCCGACGCCGATGCTGTCAGGTTTCTGGAAAAACGATCCTTTCAGCCCGGAAGAAGAGTCGCGTTTAATCACCTCGTCATCTTCCGATGGCAAGCTGCTCGAGATACCCTTCAGTCCGGTGTATCAGAATTTTGACAAAGCATTGAACGAGATTACACGCTGGATCACCAAGAGATTGTGTTAAGAGATTGCTAAATTTTGACGGTTTGGTAAAACAGTGGCTTCACAAAAGGAGATCGCAATGACGTTACCGAGTGGACACCCGAAAAGTAGACTGATTAAGAAGTTCATGGCTCTTGGCCCGTATATTCGAGAAGAGCAGTGTGAAGAGAATCGCTTTTTTTTCGACTGCCTGGCTGTTTGCGTCAACGTGAAGCCTGCACCCGAAAAACGGGAGTTCTGGGGCTGGTGGATGGAAATGAACGCGGAAGAGAAGCGTTTTACGTATAGCTATCACTTTGGCCTGTTTAACAAAGATGGCCACTGGGAAGCGACAACTATCAAGGACCAGGAAGTGATCGACCGCCTGGAGCTAACGCTGCGTGGATTCCACGACCGAGCGCGCGATCTGCTGGCGACCTTAGATTTAAAGCTCGAACCGGCTGATAATTTTACTAACCAGCAGGTCAAACTCTCCGCTTAACGCCTTTCCCGCAAAAAAGCGACAGACAATAAAAACCCGGCTGCTCTCGCGCCGGGTTTTTTTTCATTCATCGATATCAGAACTGGTAGGTCATACCCAGAGCGACGATATCATCGCTGCTCACGCCCAGTTTATTATCGTCATCAATCTGGTTGATTTTATAATCAACAAACGCAGACATGTTTTTGTTGAAATAATAGGTCGCGCCAACGTCGATATATTTCACCAGATCTTCATCGCCGATGCCTTCAATATCCTTGCCTTTCGACTGGACATAGCCCAGGGATGGACGAAGACCGAAATCGAACTGATATTGCGCGACGACTTCGAAGTTCTGCGCTTTATTCGCGAAACCACCGGAAATTGGCGTCATATTACGGGTTTCAGAATACATCGCCGCCAGGTAGATATCATTGGCGTCATATTTCAGACCGGTTGCCCAGGCTTCCGCTTTTTCGCCTTCACCGCGTGCCAGCAGGTTCTGCGCGTTGGTACGGTCAGAGTTGGTGTACGCCCCGCTGACGGCGAAATCGCTGCCACCGAAATCATAGGTTAACGAGGTGCCGAAGCCGTCGCCGTTCTGTTTTTTCGCATCACGGCCTTCGTTTTTGCCCTGATACTGCAGGGTCATGTCCAGGCCATCAATCACGCCGAAGAAGTCGGTGTTACGGTAGGTGGCGAGGCCGGTGGCACGTTTGGTCATGAAGTTATCGGTCTGTGCCGAAGAGTCGCCGCCGAATTCCGGGAACATATCAGTCCAGGCTTCCACATCATACAGCGCGCCAAGGTTACGACCATAGTCGAAGGAGCCGATATCTTTCAGTTTCAGACCGGCAAAGGCCAGACGGGTTTTCTGCGTGGAATCACTCTCGGCTTTGTTGCCGGAGAATTCTGCTTCCCAGCGACCGTAACCGGTCAGCTGATCGTTAATTTGTGTTTCGCCTTTAAAGCCGAAACGGACATACGTCTGGTCGCCGTCTTTGGTATCATCATCACTCAGGTAGTGCATTGCTTTTACTTTGCCGTACACGTCCAGTTTATTTCCGTTCTTATTATAAACTTCAGCTGCGTGTACAGATGCGGAAGCCACAACGCCCATTACCACTAATGCCAGAGTGCTCTTTTTCATTTTCAATCCTGATGTTTTATAAAACGCGCTAATATTCGCTGAGCAATAAGATTCAGCTTATTACCCCGTGAAAAACAGGAAGGGTTTTATCGTCTGCGGGTGAACGTTTTATGACAAAGTAAGAATATGTTTAAAAAAGTCAGTTTTAATTTTTCAGTCATACAACTGTCAAAATCTGCCGCTACGCTTCCTGATCCCGCGCAACAAATCCGCGAGCTTTGTGCACCAGCAGTTGGCAACGGCGCTGAGTCCTGTTAAAACGTCTGATTGACATCATTTTCCCTTATTGTTGAATGGCAGAGAATCATGAGTGACAGCCAGACGCTGGTGGTAAAACTCGGTACCAGTGTTTTAACAGGCGGATCGCGCCGCCTTAATCGCGCCCACATTGTTGAACTTGTCCGCCAGTGCGCACAGCTTCACGCCGCAGGTCATCGTATTGTGATTGTCACGTCAGGGGCGATTGCCGCCGGGCGCGAACATCTGGGCTACCCCGAACTCCCCGCCACCATCGCCTCTAAGCAGCTGCTGGCCGCGGTCGGGCAAAGCCGACTGATTCAACTGTGGGAACAGCTGTTCTCTATCTATGGTATTCACGTCGGGCAGATGCTGCTGACCCGCGCGGACATGGAAGATCGTGAACGTTTCCTGAACGCGCGAGACACCCTGCGTGCGCTGCTGGATAACAACATCGTACCGGTGATTAACGAGAACGACGCGGTGGCAACCGCTGAAATCAAAGTCGGCGATAACGATAATCTCTCTGCGCTGGCGGCGATTCTGGCCGGGGCTGATAAGCTGCTGCTGCTCACGGATCAGCAGGGGCTGTTTACCGCCGACCCGCGCAATAACCCGCAGGCGCAGCTGATTAAGGACGTTTACGGCATCGATGACGCGCTGCGCGCCATTGCCGGAGACAGCGTTTCCGGGCTGGGCACCGGCGGAATGGGCACCAAGCTGCAGGCCGCCGATGTGGCCTGCCGCGCGGGTATTGATACCATCATCGCAGCGGGCAGCCGTCCTGGCGTGATTGGCGACGTGATGGAAGGAATCTCCGTCGGCACCCGTTTCCACGCGCAGGCTTCTCCGCTGGAAAACCGCAAGCGCTGGATTTTTGGCGCACCGCCAGCCGGTGAAATCACCGTCGATGAAGGGGCGACCGCCGCGATTCTGGAAAGAGGCAGCTCATTGCTTCCAAAAGGAATTAAAAGCGTGACAGGTAACTTCTCCCGTGGTGAAGTGATTCGTATCTGTAATCTTGAAGGTCGCGATATTGCCCACGGCGTCAGCCGCTACAACAGCGACGCGCTGCGCCGCATTGCCGGGCATCACTCACAGCAAATCGACGCCATCCTGGGCTATGAATACGGCCCGGTTGCAGTGCATCGTGACGATATGATCATTCGCTAAGGAGCCAATCATGCTGGAACAAATGGGCGCCGCTGCCAAAGCCGCCTCTTACAAACTGGCGCTCCTTTCCAGCCGCGAGAAAAACCGCGTTCTGGAAAAAATCGCTGATTATCTGGAAGCACAATCTCAGCAGATCCTGCTCGCCAACGAACAGGATTTGGCCGACGCGCGTAACAATGGCCTGAGCGAGGCAATGCTCGACCGCCTGGCCCTGACGCCCGCACGTCTTAAAAGCATCGCGGATGACGTGCGCCAGGTCTGCAACCTCGCCGATCCGGTGGGGCAGGTGATCGACGGCGGGCTGCTCGACAGCGGCCTGCGCATCGAGCGTCGCCGCGTCCCACTCGGTGTGATCGGCGTGATTTATGAAGCGCGCCCGAACGTGACCGTCGACGTCGCCTCCCTGTGCCTGAAAACCGGTAACGCCGCCATTCTGCGCGGGGGCAAAGAGACGTGGCGAACCAACGCGGCCACCGTTAACGTCATCCAGCAGGCGCTGGAAGAGTGCGGCCTGCCAGCCGGTGCGGTCCAGGCTATCGAAAGCCCGGATCGTGCGCTGGTGAATGAAATGCTGCGCATGGATAAATACATCGACATGCTGATCCCACGCGGTGGGGCGGGCCTGCACAAGCTGTGCCGCGAACAGTCGACCATTCCGGTAATCACCGGCGGGATTGGCGTGTGTCATATCGTGGTGGATGACAGCGCAGAGATCGCGCCTGCCCTGAAGATTATCGTCAACGCCAAAACCCAACGCCCGAGTACCTGCAACACCGTTGAAACGCTGCTGGTGCATCAGGATATCGCGCAGACGTTCTTACCTGCGCTGAGCAAGCAGATGGCCGAGAGCGGCGTGACGCTGCATGCAGATGAGAATGCGCTGGCGTTGTTGAAAGATGGCCCAGCGAAAGTAGAAGTGGTCAAAGCACAGCAGTATGACGACGAATATCTGTCGCTGGATCTGAATGTGAAAGTGGTCGCCGATTTGGACGATGCTATCGCCCACATCCGCACCCACGGCACGCAGCACTCTGACGCAATTCTGACCCGCACCCTGCGCAACGCCGATCGGTTTATCAATGAAGTGGATTCTTCTGCGGTCTACGTGAATGCCTCAACGCGCTTTACCGACGGCGGTCAGTTTGGACTGGGCGCAGAGGTAGCGGTGAGCACGCAAAAACTGCACGCCCGTGGCCCGATGGGCCTGGAAGCGCTGACCACCTACAAGTGGATCGGCTTTGGCGATGATACGATTCGTGCGTAAATAAACGTGGGTGATGCAAAATTAGGCTTTTGATTCGCAAGGCTATTGACGCATCACCCCGTTAGTTTTAACCTTTTGCCCCGTGGTTACACTCGTAACCGGCCTCTCAGGGCCGATATAGCTCAGTTGGTAGAGCAGCGCATTCGTAATGCGAAGGTCGTAGGTTCGACTCCTATTATCGGCACCATTCAAGCATCTCTCAAAGTCTACTCAAGTCCTCTAGAACCCTATATACTCTGGCTTTACGCCCTTTCTCATTATTTTGAGGTCTAGCGAAGTACCCCTTAATCTACATCATTTTGGGGGTATATCCGGGGGTATATGCTGTTCGGTCTAAAGGAGATACCCCCAATGAAGCTAAACGCTCGACAGGTAGAGACCGCTAAGCCAAAGGATAAGCCATACAAGATGGCTGATGGCGGAGGGCTTTATCTGCTTGTTAACCCCAATGGTGCTCGCTACTGGCGCTTAAAATACCGTGTGGATGGCAAAGAGAAACTCTTGGCGCTGGGCGTTTATCCTGCCGTTACCCTTGCTGATGCTCGCTCAAAACGTGATGAGGCGAAAAGGGGTATCGCTGGGGGTATCGATCCGGGGGTATCTAAGCGAGAGAAAAAAATCACTCGGGCTCTGGCAGTAAAAAACACATTCAGAGAAATTGCTTTGGAATGGCATGAAAGCAGGCTTAAGAAATGGTCTGCTGGATATGCCTCTGACATCCTTGAGGCTTTCAACAAAGACATTTTTCCTTTTATCGGCGATAGAGCTATCTCAGAAATTAAACCTCTGGAACTATTGCAGGTTTTGAGGAAAATGGAGGCTAGGGGAGCAACAGAAAAAGCCAAAAAAGTACGCCAACGCTGCGGTGAAGTTTTTCGCTATGCCATAGTAACGGGGCGCGCTGAGTATAATCCCGCCCCTGACCTAAGCATTGCGATGCAAGGCCACCAGTCCAAGCATCACCCCTTTTTGTCTGCTACAGAACTGCCAGCTTTCTTCAAAGCTCTATCGCAATATTCAGGTAGTGAGCTGGTGGTGCTAGCCGCGCATTTGCTTATACTGACGGGGGTTAGAACAGGTGAGCTTCGAACAGCCAGATGGGAAGAGTTCGATCTCGACGGTGAAACTTGGGAAATACCTGCAGAACGAATGAAAATGCGCCGTCCGCATATTGTCCCTTTGTCAAAACAAGCTATCGCAGTGCTCTCTCGCATCCATGAACTTACTGGCCGATATCCTTTGGTCTTTCCTGGACGTAATGACCCACGTAAGACAATGAGTGAAGCCAGTATCAATCAAGTATTCAAGCGTATTGGTTACCATGGCAAAGTTACTGGCCATGGTTTCCGCCATACCATGAGCACGATCCTGCATGAGCAAGGTTTCAACACAGCATGGATTGAAATGCAGCTGGCTCACATAGATAAGAATGCTATTCGAGGCACATACAATCATGCCCAGTACCTTGAGGGGCGGAAAGAAATGCTTAACTGGTACGCAAACTACATAGAATCAATGAAAACCTGATTTTAATCATAGTGTTGGCATGTGAAAGGTGAGTTTTAACTGGATAAATAGACAGTGTTAATTGACAGTAGTAGACTTGTGTAGACGTCATTTTGTTGGAAGTCCTCATGCGTGAAAACATCTTGAATATGCCTACACATCTTCGTCGCCAACGCATTGTTACATGCGAACAAGTCGCTATGGCTATGGCTGGCGTATATCACTGTTCAAGTTTAAGTGAGTTCGACATGGTATATGATCCAGAAAAATACAACGAAATATGCAGCTATTTGAATATTATCCTCAATGCACTGGGCGAAGAGTTGATCCCGAAAGGCGTCTGGAAAAATCGCGGAGGGAATATCATTAATGCTCAACTTTATGCCGCTGATGTTTGGCCTTGGGCTTTAAATGAGCTTTCAGAACCTGGTGCATGGTTCGGCTATATCGAAGATAGTTCTTCGAATGCAGATAGTTCAGAATCTGCAAAATGGGGCGATTTCTTAGGTAAAGATACAGCTCTTAAACTGATTGCCGGGATGGCGATTGCCCTTGAAAAGAAAGGTGGGAAATTTACTCGAGGGAATAGATTAAACAAGTCAGAAGTCGCTAGAACAGCATCTCGCATGATTATGGAGTATGGCGAAGGTATACCAGTAACAGAAAAGGCATTGATAATGCTGATTGATGACGCGCTTAAGGAACACGCTTCCAAAAAGGAAAGGTAGGACTTCCAAAAAGTTAATGATGAGTTCCAAAATGATGTTTTTTACTTCCATATCCTCGGAATATTTACTTCCATCTGTTTTCACCTGACTTCCACAAATGCGAACTCATTTTTGTTGAAATATACCTCGTAGACCACATCAGACGTTAAGAGGTATTTATGTCCCAATCACTCATTCGCTTGCCAGAGGTTCAACGTAGAACTGGATATAGTAAGGCTTGGATTTATCGCCTTATGGCAGAAAAAAGATTTCCTTCCTCAATAAAGATAGGTACCCGCGCTATTGCCTTTATAGAAAGTGAAATTGATGAGTGGATACTTTCACGCATTGAAGCCTCTAGAAATGGAGGTGTGAATGTTTAATTTACCGACTACTGAGTCTGTCACCAAACAGCCGATAAAAAAATGCGGGGATAGTGCCCCCGCCCTAAATCAGCCTTTTGGATCAATGCCACGTCTGGATAGCTCAGACCGTCCAAGCTCCTTTAGCCAGTTACCCAAGCTCATACCGTCTTTTTGTGCCTCTGCCTCAAATTGCTCTTTCAGGTTCGGAGGTATGCGTATCTGGAAGGCTGGTGCTTTGCCTGTTCCCTTGGGTTGCTTATCCCGCTTTATGACTGTTGACATGTGTGTACCTATTAAAGTAATGTCATTATCAATAGGTACACACCTTATCATGGTGGTACCGGAAAGAACAACGCCCCGAACTGTTGGAGCAGTATCGGGGCGTCTGACCACAAAGTTAACAGGAGTAACATCATGGCTTGCACTAAGTCTACCCAAACACGCCCCGAATTTACATGGCGTTTTCTCACCCTGGGTGAATTCACCCGTCAGATCGTCAACATCAACGCATCCACTGAGCGAGAAGCACGCGCCCAGACCCCGGCAGGTTGTATTTGTATTCTTGCCTGTCGTGTCCGTACTGCGGAGGTGCGCCATGTTTAATCTGAAGACCCTGACAGCCCGAGCGCGTGAGATGCGCGGCAACGTGGTAAACACCGCCAGCAAAAAAGGCTCACGGACTATGCATCCTGTTTACGACCGTAACGAGCAGATCAAACTGCGTGAGCGTATCCAGCAGACCCAGCCTGACTGGATTTTATTATGGTGGGATATCTCCGTGGTTACCGGCTGGCGCACCAGCGATGTGTGCAACCTGCGTTATTCCTGCGTGAACTGGGAAACGGGACAGGCCACTATTGTTGTGGCAAAGCAGACGAAAGCTGCCGAAGCACGGGCAACCCGAAAGGGAATTGAGCAGGTGCGCCAGCAGCGTAAGGACGCCGCCCGTATCGAGGGTGACCATATCGCTTATATGCACTGGGACAGCATCAGCTGTGATGAACTGGCGGCAGACATGACCGAAGCAGAACAGGCCATTGTGTTTGATCTCGTCGCCAGGGCAGAAGTCAAGCACGACACCAAACAACTCCCGCCTGGCATTATCAAACGGCTGCGTGAGCGCATGGAACGCAACCTGATTGATGACGGTCTGGTATTCAGCCGCAGCCAGATTGAAAGTAACCGTTGTGCTCGTCTGGAAGGTAGCGTTTCACGTCAGACAATCTGGAAGAAATTACACAGCGTCATGATCTGGTTTACCCGTGTGATTAACACCAAATTGCGCCTGAGCGCCTATTCCAGCCGAAAAATTGCCGCCTTTAACATTATGTCTGCGGGTGGCGAGCAGGGCTTGCTGGTGGCCTCTGAAATGCTGGGTCACAGCAACCCTTCAATTACCCGTACCTATCTCCAGTTAGGCAGTAAAGCCGCCGCCATTCAGTCACGCCTCGCGCTGGAGGTGTGCAATGCTGGCCACTAAATATGTTCAGACTGAGAAATTCAGCGGTCGCGTGCTGGTGACGTTTGAGAACGGCGAGATCATCCGTGAACAGGCCGTTCGTTCTGACGAACATCTGGCAACCCTTGAGGGATTTATTGAAACCGCTCGTCTGGCTGGTTTTACCGTCATTCCCCCTGCAGCTGTAAGCGAGTAACGCCATGGAAAAAAATAAATCCGGATTCAGTTCCGGGGGCAAAACTCAGCCCGAAATCAGGCCTGGAGATATCTGGAAGGATAACCACGGCTCCCATATCACTATCAAAGAATATTCCATGAAGCGGGTGACATATTTCAGGGACGGATATTCCGAGCCCTGTGTGTGTTCGCCTGAGCGATTAATTCGAGAGTTCACGCTGGTAGCCAAAGCGCCACCAGCGGAAATAAGCGATCTCGACAGGGTTTTAAGCGTAGAGGGCGCGGAAAGGATCAGGGTTATGCGTGAAATTATTCAGGAACGGGGAAAGCAAAAGTGAAAAACGCACCGAATTTAAAAAATCTGCCAAAGGATAAATTCACCGAGGCGATTATTTTCGCTGGCGCTGATGCCTGGATACATGCAAAGGCATGGCAGGAAAATAACCCCGCACATGACACCGTTCCTCCGGTCACGCTCGGCACCACGCAATTAGACGAGCTGGATAACCTGCGAATTATCGATCAGGGGCGGCGTTTTGCCCGCGTTTATCGGGCGGGGGAACTGAAACAGGCAACAATCACTGCCATTGCCACCCAGCTTGCGGTCGCTGGTGTGCAGGAAGCCCGATTTTATTCTGAAAGCTACGAACTACTGGAAAGCTGGACGGAACAACTGCCACGGCTGAAAGCTGCAGCCGAAGAAAAAAAGCCAGCGTTGGGCGCCATAAGGAACACCCGTAAAAGTCATGACGCCGGGGATGATGCACTCAGGCCACACGTAGAAAGTCGTGGCGATGGTGTTTTCTGGGTCGAGCCGAAACAAGACCGTGATTCCGGCGAGGTAATTAACCGAGAAAGCTGGCTGTGCTCCCCGTTGGATGTGATCGGCATCGGTACGGATGGTACCGAGCGTTTCCTCATATTGCGCTGGCTGGCGCAGGGGGCATCGAATGAAACCACACAGGCCATTCCCCTGGCTGATATTGGTGAACGGGAGGGCTGGCGCAAGATGAAAGCGGGCGGGGTTAACGTGACCACCAAAACAGGCCTCCGCGCAACACTTGCTGACTGGCTGCAGCGTTCCGGTAACGGTGATGTGTGGCAGGTGTCACACTCAACAGGCTGGCAGCATGGCGCGTACATCATGCCAGACGGGGAAATCATCGGCACACCAGCAGCACCTGTCCTGTTTAACGGTCGCAGTTCTGCCGCAGCCGGTTACACGGTAAAAGGATCTGCTGAGGGCTGGCGTGAAAGCGTGGGGCGTTTAGCCGCGGGGAATTATTCCATGATGACGGGTATCGCTGCCGCGCTGGCCGCGCCGCTTATCGGGCTGGTAGAGGCTGACGGTTTCGGTCTGCATTTCTATGAACAGTCGAGTGCAGGTAAAACCACGACCGCGAACGTTGCCGCCAGCCTGTATGGAAACCCTGACCTTTTACGCCTGACGTGGTACGGAACGGCGCTGGGGCTGGCGAACGAAGCAGCAGCCCATAATGACGCACTGATGCCCCTGGATGAAATCGGGCAGGGTGCAGACCCTGTGGAGGTCTATAAGTCGGCTTACGCCCTTTTTAACGGCACGGGCAAGTTACAGGGTGCGAAGGAGGGCGGCAACCGTGAGCTGAAGCGCTGGCGCACAATCGCCATTAGTACGGGGGAGGTGGATTTAGAAACCTTCATTGCCGGAGCAGGGCGCAAGGCCAAAGCGGGGCAACTGGTGCGCCTTCTGAATATCCCGCTGAGCAAAGCTATTCATTTTCAGGAATACCCGAACGGCAAGCAGCACGCCGATGCGCTGAAAGATGCCTGGCAGCACCAGCACGGCGCAGCAGGGCGCGAATGGGTTAAATGGCTGGCTGAGCATCAACAGGAAGCAAAAGACGCTGTGAGGGCGGCAGAAGCACGCTGGCGCGGTCTTATTCCTGCTGACTATGGCGAACAGGTTCACCGTGTAGGCGCTCGCTTTGCCATTCTGGAGGCGGCGCTGGTGCTGGGGGGCGTAATTACTGGATGGGGTGAGCAGACCAGCCGTGACGCGATACAGCACAGTTTTAATGCCTGGGTGCGTGAGTTCGGGACCGGAAACAAGGAGCATCAGCAGGTCATTGAACAGTGCGAAGCTTTTCTCAATGCCTACGGCATGAGCCGTTTCGCGCCGCTCGATTATGATCCGCGCGATCTGCCGATTCACGAACTCTATGGTTACAGAGACAAGGGAGCAGACTTTAACGAACCGGTCCTGTTTTATGTTCTGCCCACACCATTTAAAAATGAGGTGGCCAAGGGCTTCAATAAGGATACGGTCGCGAGAATTCTGAGTGAGTCTGGGATGCTGAAAAAGCCTGGGCACGGTAAAGGCTGGCAGATTAAAACGCCGCGGTTAAAGCATCTCAATAATGCTCAGCCATGGACTTATGTTTTGCTGTTTGCCCCTGAACTGGATGAAGAAAAAAACGCAGTGACGAAGTGATTTTTAGTTGCCTCAGTTGCCTCAGAGATTGTTGTTTTTACTATCTCATTAATATATTTGGTTTTTTATTGGGTTATTTGAGGCAACTCTGAGGCAATTACTACCCTTTTTGAGGCAAATACGGCCTGTTTTGAGGCAACTTACAAACTGAGGCAACCGGATTTCAGCGCCAGTTGCCTCAAATCACCCCTGAGTTGCCTCACGTTTTGAAATTAAATCTTTTAAATACAGTTGGTTGTGATTTTTGAGGCAATGAGGCAACTGAGGCAACCACTTTTTGTATATCTATACGAAATATTTCTTTGTGCGAGCGACTTTGTAAATCACACACTCCCTATCATGCATTCAAATGAATTTTTCAAACGAGGAGTTTGAATGCAAATAAATGAGTTTAATCATATCGTTACTTCATTGGGTGCTATGGCTATGTTTCTCCCATCATCGAAGTTCTTTGCCGTCTGTTTCGTACTCGCTCCACTGGCTATCTCAGTGCTGCTGAATACGATAAGTCAGTTCTCCTGATCGGTAACTTAGGTAATATCATTTCAATAAATGCAATGATGATGATCTACATTGCGATATGTGCAATTATAATGACTGTATATAAAATCAGGGGGTGCTGATGAAAAAGCCGAACGTAAAACCTGTATTGCTTAGCCAGGGGCAGATCACCGCCCTGAAAGCCCTACAGGAGCAGGAGCGCCAGAAATCGGCGTTAGGTATTGCCCCGTCACTGCATGACGTGGCGCGGAAAGTGGTTGATATGGGGTTATCCCGTCTGGAAGGTGCAAAATGACGTTTGAAATTTCTATCTTTGGCAAAAAAACAACGATGACAAAAAAAACCAGTGAGGTTGTGGCACCTAATCCGCAGCTTGCTGTGTTTTATAAATCTATCGTGAAGGATGTTGCCGATCTGCATACAACGGCAATGCTGGTGGAAAGTGAAGCCGATAAAATTGAGGCTATCCACCACGACCCTGATATGAGGGATGAAGCAAAGGTCAGACGTAAGATGGAAGCCGCTAACCCGGAGCGCCTTAAAGACTTTTCCGCTGGTGCAGCAAGTATCAGCGGGCGTTGTGATGTTATTCTCGACTATCTTCAGAGAGAACTACAGGCAGTAAAACCACTGGCCGGTGATGACCTTATGGGCTTCATGCATGACAGCGAACTGCGGCAGGTCATGCGCGGAATGGAATCAAAAGAAAAAACCGTTCTGCTTATGGATCTCCACCATATGAAGCAGCCTGAATTATGTGATGCCATTTTGCGTGCAAATCCATTGTGCTCGGGCCTGACAACAGATCAGTATGACCGCCTGGCATTCACCAGAACGGCAACAGAAGCAACAGACATTATTGCTTCAGTATCTGAGATGATTTCTGCTATCAGAGCAGATATGCAGAGAATTATCGCCGTCCGGTGCTGGTACGGTAATCTGATTTACAACAACAATGACGATCCGAAATCATTCTCCCCTCGTATGACTGGGCTGGATAAGCTGAGTGAATATGTTTCGAAAATGCAGAAAGTAAGCCAGCGGGAAGCGGCTTAACCGAAGAGGGCGCGGGAATATTCCTGCGCTTTATTTTTTGGGGAGAGAAAAATGTTTATGAGTAAATCCGCCTACGCGAAACATCGTGGGGTTAGCCGGCAGACGGTTTATGACTGGGTGGCAAAAGGTGTGGTTGTGATGTCAGGAAACAAAATCGACGCCGCAGCTACTGAGAGCAGGATAAAAGAGTCTGTGAAAGCTGAGCCGTCAGGCATGGCGGGAGAACGTGCCTTTGAAATGTCATGGGCTGAGCTCTGGGAAATGATCAAAGCAAACGACAACACAGAGCCTTTCCCGGAGGATGAAGGCCATATTATCGAGCGCGTTCGTGCCGCAGTGGATGAACTTTACTGGGATGTTGAATTTATGGATGGCGGCGGGATCTGGCTTGATGATGGGGATGCTGAGTATTTTTTTACTCAGTACGATCTCAAAGAAAATGCCCTTCTTGCTATCACGGCCCTGAGACGGGAAATTTGCTATACGCTGGACAAGATACATTCCGGAGAACTGATAGATGATGTTTCTCTCTGGAGTTCGGCAGGTTTAAAGGCTCTCACGTTGCCTCTGAAGAATTTCGACTGATACTACGTCATTAGCAAGAAAAGTGTAAACCTCGCCAAAAGCCTTGCTATTACTGGCCTCGCAGCAAAAGTGTAAAGTCAGGATATACAGAAATATACATGAAAAAATGCCCCGAACCGGAAAAGTGTCAAGTCATTGGCCGATGCTAAGGTTTTTAGAGCAACTAAATGAAAAGTGTAAACCAGCCTACAGGCCTTGTGGCTGCTGGATTTTTTTTCTTTCAGGGCTGAAATTTATGTTAGAAAACCCAATATTTTTCCGTAAAAGTGTCAACCCGGAATGCTTGGAAATGCCAGGGTTTATGGGACAGAAAATGGAAAGTGTAAACCACGCTGAAAGCCCCATGAATAGTGGCTTGAGGATTAAAGTGTAAAGTGGTGATGTATAGAAATGTTAAGGTTTTCGCGGGAAAAAATGCAAAAAGTGTAAAGTGACCAGCCCGACCCACGAAAGCTGTCAATGAGTCATGGCTGGTCTGATGCTCCTGCTTCCCCCACAAGGTCAGGATGAGTGGCAGGAACGGCACAGGGGAGCCTAAGTTACAGTTGCCTCAAACAGTTGCCAAAATACTGAAATCGAGTTTAATAAGGGATGATATCTCAGCATACAGTATACAGGGAAAGAAAATGCGACATTTGAATGATTTACCCAAAAGAGATAGAAATCATCGGATTGAAAGGCTTGCAATATCAGCATTTGAAAATTTCCTTAGAGATTCAAATGATTTTTTTATTCAAAGTCAGGATATAAATGATTACGGCGTGGATTATCAACTCGAAATCACTATAAATGGTCAGGCAACTAATATTAGATTATTTGTTCAGCTAAAAGGTACCGAGCAGGATTTAAACAGTGATGGTTCGATTAGTATATCTGTTAATAGAGCTAATTTGAATTACCTATTAATGCATCCCTATTCATTCTATGTGTGTTTTCATGCTCCAAGTGATAGTTTAAAAATAAAGTTTGCAGAAAGCGTAATTCGAAGTTACGAACAATCTGAAAAGCAATGGATTGAACAAGAGACACTCACTGTAAAATTTACTGAGGATATTTCTGAGTCTCGTTTGCATGAAATTGCAAATGTGGCTAGGTTTAATGCCATAAATAACCGCAACGCTAGAATTGATTTGATAACAAAACGTGTTTCAAATGTCAGTGAAATAATTAACAAAGCTGTGCCTAAGATTCACATACCAGAAGATAAAAAACTAGTTCATGAATTGCTTAATTCATTGTATGAAAATAATCACGATGATGTAATAAGTGAAAATTTCAATGAGTTTTTAGCTATTTTGGGGGCTGAGCATCCGGCGATGATAATTCCATATATGTCGGAAATTAATAAAGCTATGGACAGAGTTAATGGAAATGAAAAAAGGGTTTTGAATGCTATTCAGTACCTCAGAGATAGGTTGGAAGAGGGTAAGGTAACCAAGGAAAGTTTATACTATTCAATAGGTAATGGATTTACTGCACTTGACATGGATAAAGAAGCTATTCAAGAGTATAAGACCGCTCTTGAACATATGATGGAGGCAGAGAAATTAGCTGCCCAATGCTACAAAAATATGGGTGGTAGTTACTCAAAACTTGGGAATGAACATGAAGCATATGAATGTTATAAAAAGGCACTTGAGTTAGAACCAAACTTAAGTGAGGCGAATTTAGCTGTGGGTGTAATTCATAATCGCAGGGGTGAGTATGAATTGGCGTTAGAATATTTAGATAGGGTGCTTTTCCCAGAGAATTATCCCCATAAACTCATTTATGTTGAAAAGTGGAGGATAAACACTCTTTTCAATTTGGGTGATTATCGTTCAGCATATAGAGAGATTAATAATCTATTAACTAGAAATGATAATAAAGATGGCTTATGGAAATGGTGCTTAATGTTAGTTGCAACGTTCTGCCGAACTTCAACTGCTTCCGCTAAGCTTAGCTTGCCTTTTTGGACGCGTTTTTTAGAAATGTATCCGAATCATCCTGATGCATCAAGAGAAATACTTCTGGCGAAAAATTACTTAAGGGCAAATGATAATTTAACAAAGTATTCGTATCAGGATTTTAAGAGGGAATTTGAACTGTGTATAAATAATGTTAGTAATGAAGATAGTGCTTTCCTGTGGGATCGTATAGGACATTGGGCACAGGATGAAGACGAGTGGGAAGATGCAGAGATGCATTTCCGTAAAGCTTATGAAATTGCTGGGGGAGAATATGGATTTTGTCTCGGAGTTGCTTTGAATCATCTAGGTCGCTTCAATGAAAGCTTACCTATTCTGGTTGTACAAGC
>Ga0213823_1000647_pt1 | contig 26476 bp, 40 predicted proteins | sample MC6MC0907MG_FD_179887 | JGI IMG/M metagenome (GOLD analysis project Ga0213823, IMG submission 179887) | Enriched soil aggregate microbial communities from Iowa State University, Ames, United States - MC6-MC0907-MG | ecosystem: Environmental > Terrestrial > Soil > Unclassified | place: USA: Iowa...
GCCTGCATGGCATGCAGGAGGTCGGCGGTTCGATCCCGCCTGGCTCCACCACTTCTCCGGACACAGGCCGTCCGATGGAAGCCAAAAAATTCGGTTTAACGCGTCCCCATCGTCTAGAGGCCTAGGACATCACCCTTTCACGGTGGCGACCGGGGTTCGAATCCCCGTGGGGACGCCAGCTTCAAGCAAACAGCCCTGACTTCGGTCGGGGCTGTTTGTTTATGGGCCCTACGCTACGACCTTCGCCATCCCCACCGAGCGCGGCGCGGTCAAGGTAAAACCGAACTGCGCATACAGCCGATGCGCCTGCCCATCGGCGATCAGGCTCACATAGGCGCCGATGGCATTCGTGCGCAGCCAGGCATCGAGCTGGGCCATCACGGCCTTGCCCAGGCCCTGCCCCTGGCGATCCGGGACCACGGCGATATCCACCACCTGCAGGAAGCAGCCGCCATCACCGATGATCCGGCCCATCGCCAACAGGCGATCTCCTTCGCGCAGGCTCACACCGAAGACGGTATTGGGCAGGCCACGCGCCGCCGCCTCGGCGGTTTTCGGGCTCAGCCCGGCCAGCACGCGCAGGGCACGGTATTCCTCCACGCTGGGTGGCAGGGGGATGCAATGAACACCAGCAGGCAGCGACATGACGCGGATCCGGCAATGAATGGAGGCTCAGCATGCCCGAACGGATTCGCAGTATCTGCGACCCATCGGCCTATCCTGTCCCCTCCGCCCTCCCTGCGCGCTGCCGCCCCCGCCATGTGCTATTCCGCCCAGATCCGCGCCGACTACACCAAGCTGGTCCGTGAGTACGGCGCCATGATGTCGCTGGACGAGTTCGCCCAGCTTTACGCGCACGACGCCGGCAAGCAGCGCCCCAAAACCCCCAAGGCAATGGACGATGGCTTTGCCGGCGCCCGCACCGCGCAGGGCCAGGAGATCGTGGCCCGGATCCAGCAATGGCATGCCGAGGAAATGCAGGCACTGGATGAGGAGGTGCGCGTGCAGAGCGCACGCCTGCGCGTGGCCGAGGAGCAGTTGGCCGCACGCCCCACGCAGAAGGCACGCAACGAGGTGCGCGTGGCCGGCAACCGGATCGAACGCGCGCAGACGCGCCTGTCCGATCTGCAGCGCGCCGGCCTGGTGCCGCGCGACAGCCGCATTTTCCCGGGGGTCTACGCCCCGGTGATCGTGTCCGAACAGGGCCAGCGCGTGATCAAACCGATGCGCTACCAGTGCCGGCTGCCGGACAAACCCGCGCGCAACGACGTGCTCTATCCCGGCACCTACAACGCTCGCCGTGACAGCCTGGAGGCCTACTGGAAATCCGCGTTCGGCCACCGGCATGGCGTGGTGGTGGTGCAGTCGTTCTACGAACACGTGCCGCGTCACGCACTGGAGCAGCGCCCGCTGTCGCCGGGCGAGAAAGCCGAGAACGTCGTGCTCCAATTCAGCCCGCAGCCGCCGCGCGATCTGCTGATCGCCTGCCTGTGGTCGGAATGGGAAGGCCCGGAAGGCCGGCTGTTGTCGTTCGCCGCGATCACCGACGAGCCGCCCACGGAGGTGGCGCGTACCGGCCATGACCGCTGTATCGTGCCGATCCGGCGCGAACATCTCGATGCCTGGTTGAACCCCGACCCGGCAGACCTGGCCGCGCTGTACCGGATCCTGGACGACCGCGAACCGGTATCACTGGCGCACGCCGAAGCGGCGTGACGCCCACTCAGCCGGTAACCGAGTCCCCTGCCCGTGCGCGCCCCAGTGCGGCGTTCAATTCGGCCGTCAGGTAGGGCTTGGTCAGGATGATGCCCGAGCGGAAGGCCTCGGGCAGATGCTCGGTAGCCATGCCGGTAGCCAGCACGAAGGGGATCTGGCGGGCCGCCAGGGCCGCAGCCACCGCCTCACTGGTCTCGTTGTTGGCCAGGCGGTAATCCAGCAGCACCACCTGGGGCCGGGTCTCGCCGAGCAGGCGCAGTGCCTCCGGCACCGACGCGGCCAACCCCACCACCACGGCGCCGGACTGTGCCAGCTGCATCTGCAGCAGCGCCGCACTCATTTCGTCGTTCTCGACCACCAGCACCCGAAGATCCTGCAGCGCGCTCATGACGACTCCCTGTATGGTTCAGCGCGATGAGTATAGCGTCCTGTGTAGGTGAAACCCTGACGCCGACTTAAGCATTCAGGTCTGCACAAACCTCCACATCTTGTATACACTACGCGGCCAGCCAGCCGAAGTGGCGGAATCGGTAGACGCAGCGGACTCAAAATCCGCCGCCCTTAAAAGCGTGTGGGTTCGAGTCCCACCTTCGGCACCAATGGTTTGCGGGGTTTCTGGATGGACAGAACCGCTCCGCAAAAAACGATGCGCTCCGCAATTGCGGATTGAGACCTCGCCTTGGCGAGGTCTTTTCGTTTCAGGCGGCCTCGTCGTCTGACATCGGATCGAAGCGCCTGGCGATCCCATCGAACCGCGCGGCCTCGGCGCGGATGCGGTCAGCGCTGCGTCGCCGAGTCGCCCTCGCCCGCCAGTCGCCGCCTCGCTCCAGGTCCAGAGCATCCGCCTGTTGCCAGAGGGATGCTGCCTTTGCGCGCGCCCAGCGCGCTTTACCGTCTGTCGCTTTCGTCATGGCGATGATGATGAATGCGGGCGGTCGCAAGGGGCGATACGGAGGCAACGCCACCTGACCACGGTCGCGTCACGCGCGACTTGTTAGTAATTGTACTAACATGCCCGCCGTCTCCAACGGTGAGACACCCACCGGCCAGAGTTCGCCCCATGCAGTCCATCACCCCACCCCACACCCTCGCCACCTTCATCGGGCCCGCCTCGATCGATGGACCGGCGCATTTCGTGCCCTTGGCCGGCGTGCGCGCTCGGCTTGGATTTCCCTCGCCCGCCGATGACTTCATGGACGAGTCGATCGACCTTCACCGGCTGCTGGTCCGCAATCCGTCCGCCACGTTCCTATACCGCGCCGATGGCTGGTCGATGCTGGGCGTGGGCATCAGCGACGGCGATATCTTGGTGATCGACCGCTCTGTGACGCCGCAGGGCGGCGACCTGGTCATCGCGGTCTGGGATGGCAACCAGCCAACCTGCAAGGTGCTCAAGACCTTCGAACACCACCTCGAGCTCCACTCGGCCAATCCCGAGTTTCCTCCCATCGTCCTGGACCAAGGGACGGAGGTGGAGGTCTTCGCGGTGGTGGGCGTGGTGCGCCAGATTCAGCGGAGGCGCGGCCATGTTCGGCCTCGTTGACGGCAACAACTTCTACGCCAGCTGCGAACGCGTGTTCCAGCCGAAGCTGCGCGGCGCCCCCTTGGTGGTGTTGAGCAACAACGATGGCTGCGCCATCGCTCGCTCGGCCGAGGCCAAGGCACTGGGCATCAAGATGGGTCAGCCGGCCCACGAACTGAAGCACCTGGTGCGGCGGCACGGACTGCAGATGCGATCGGCGAACTTCGGCCTCTACGGCGACATGAGCGCTCGGGTCGTTTCCATCTTGAGGGAGGCAGCGCCACGCGTGGAGGTCTACAGCATCGATGAGAGCTTCATCGACCTGACAGGCGTACCCCGACGCGAGGCCTTCGCACAAGAGCTACGCACCAGGGTGCACCGCTGGACCGGTATACCGAACTGCATCGGCATCGGCCCGACAAAGACGCTGGCCAAGCTCGCCAACAAGGCGGCGAAGACCGGCACGGGCGTGGTGGATCTCGGCGAACGGGCGGCCCGTGATGCACTGCTGCCCAGGTTTCCAGTCGAAGACCTATGGGGCGTCGGCCGGCGCTTGGCGCCGAAGTTGGTGGCGATGGGGATCCGCACCGCGGCCGACCTCCGGGATGCGCCAGCGGACGACATCCTCGCCAAGTTCGGGGTGACCTTGGCGCGCACGCAGCGCGAGCTCCAAGGCCACCCGTGCATGGAACTGGAGGAAGTGGAGCCCGATCGGCAGCAGATCATGGTGAGCCGCTCGTTCGCTGACCGGGTGCACGACCACGAGGCCGTGGCCCAGGCACTGGCAACCTTCGCCGTGCGGGCCTGCGAAAAGCTGCGCGCTCGAGGCCTGGTCGCTTCCGGTCTGTGGATCTTCGCTCACTCCGACACCTTCCGCCCGGAGTTGCCTCAGCACGCCGCCAACAGGACGATAGCTCTGCCGGCAGCGACCAGCGACACCATGCTGGTGCTGGGGATGGTTCGCCGCATGCTTCGCGGACTGCTGCAGGAAGGCATTGGGTACAAGAAGGCAGGTGTCGCCCTGCTCGATCTAGCGCGACCCGAGGACGTTCAGCAGGACCTGTTCGCGCCGGCAGTCGCCGGCGACCAGAGGCTCATGGATACGCTCGATCAGATCAACCGGAAATTCGGCCGCGGCGTGGCCGGGCTGGGCGCTTCGGGCTGGAAGGACAAGCCCGCATGGGGAATGCGGCAGCACATGCTTTCGGCGAGGTTTACGACCTCGGTACACGAGCTTCCCCGTGTGACTTGCTAATCGGCACCAGCACAGGAGTCGAAGACACGTTGAGTACCCCGCCAGCACTAGCTGGCGGGGTTTTGAGCTTTAAGCGGCCGGAGCGATCACGCCGCCAGGGGATGAAAGAAGCATCCGGTCCAAGAACGGAAGCGCAGAGGGATCACGCTCTCGGAAGTACTTATGCGAGCGGTTCGGCAGCCAAACTTCGTTGAAGTGAAGGCGGAACTCGTGGAGGTATCCAATGGGATACAGGATTGCATCAACCACGCGTCCGTCTTCGTAGTGGTGCTTATAGCGGGGCAGCGAATGGGTATCCACCCCCTTTGATCGCATCCACTTGGCGAACATCTGGCCCTGCGAAATGTCCGGCACCATGTTTTCGGGCAGCGTGTAGCCTTTGGACTCCAACGGCGCGATCAGGTTCAAAGTAAGCTCGTTGAGCACCGAAAAGTGCGTGTAGGGCACCCGGTCGCGATTGGCCAAATACCGCTGGATGTGATGCGGGAGCGGAGCCGCAGGTGCGCCGCCAGGTTGCTTCCCGGAGAGCCATTCACGCACCCATCGGCTAACAGCAACCGCAAATTTCGGTGAAAGCCACTGGGCCAAGTGGATCGCCAAGTCAGGATGCACCCAAGTTCCTTGGGGCTCGCTCCCACCCTTAACTGATTGAATCAATTGCGATATGGGAATTCCCATATCGGTCGAAAGCTCTTCCAGAAAAGCTACCGTGCTGGAGTTGCGCCTATAGTCTGCGAAGAGCTTGCCCACTGCCTGACACATGGCGGTGGCATTGATGTAGCCATCCACCTTCCGCTGCTCGACAAGAGTGTTGTCGACCTGACGATGGATCAGTTGCAGAGAAAGCTGTTTACTGCTGTGCATAGCGAATTTCCTTTTAGGAAATACACGGCACGGCGTCACAAAAAATCTGTCATGGGCTCACAAAGCTGACCGTTGTCGCATTGACACAATTGCCAGATGTTGACACCATTTCAGTGGTTACTCGATCCGCAAGAACGAGCTGTACGCCAATACCGTGGTACTGCAAGTGACCCCTATGCCCTGCCTAGCGCCAACTAGGTGGGGCATTGTTTTTTGGGGCGCGGATGGACATCCATCCGACGACCACAAGGTAGTGGGGGTACTAGGCGTCGTCAACGCCATTTGTAGTGAATTTCCCTAATCCCTTGCGGCGCAAGGACCGCAGGTAAAGGGCGTCCGACAAGCGGTCTGGACCTGTCGAAACTGATTGCGCAGTCAAGGCAGAACGTGCAAATACACGGCCTCAGAACTGGAACTCCTACCGTCACGCGAAGCTAACATCTTGGGGAGAAAGCACCGGCGGCAATGTATGCATCAGTCGGCTGCTTGGGAGCAATGAGTGGTGGCCGACCGCGATGCGAGGAACGTCCGCCCCGCCAATTCGATATAAGAACGCGCCAGACACCTGCCCGGCACCGACCAGCGGCCCTCATCATCGCGTTCCACATCCCAATCCGGGCCGGCCAGCGTTTCATCCAGTCGATGAGGCTTTCTCGCCGTCCGATAGATGGCGTCGGCAACGGCCTCCATTTCGGAGCCAAACCACCGGTAGCCATTGACGCAGATCGCCACGGGGTGATCGGAGGGATGGGGATAGCTGGGCACCAACTCCTGCAGCTGCCGCGCGGCCTCTCGGACGGTAATCTGGCGAAAATCCGGGGCGGCCGCCCAATGGTCGAGAATTCTCTCGGCGCCGGGCGTCATGGCGATCTCCTTCACTGGCCGGGCATCGGATAATCACGCGGGACCGGTCAAAGTGATGCGAAAGAAGCGTCCCTGACTGGGGCACGGGATCACACAATGTGCGGCCGATTCGTCCAGACCCCGATCCGAAACGCTGACACCCTGGGCTTCCCCCAGCTGGTCGGCGACCTCATGTCGATCCCTGAAAGCTACAACCTGGCGCCGACGCAGCGCGCGTCCGTGATCCTCGATCGCGGCACCGGCCTCCAGGTCACCCGCTTGGCGTGGGGCCTGCTCCCCTTCTGGGCCAAGGCCAAGAAGCTGCAGGGCTCCACGATCAATGCCCGCATCGAGACGGTGGCCACCAAGCCGGCCTTCCGGTCGGCGTTCAAGAAGCGCCGCTGCCTGATCCCCATGGCCGGCTACTACGAGTGGTCGGTCAACACCCAAGACAAAAAGAAGGATCCGTGGTTCATCCACGCGACCGGGCCGCTGCTGGCGGCCGGCCTGTGGGAAGACACCAGCCCCCTGCTCGACCCGGACAACCTGGGCACCTTCACCGTGATCACCGGCGACAGCAGTGGTGTGTCTGCCGATATCCACGACCGCATGCCGGTGTGGCTGACGGCCGGCCAGGCCGATGAGTGGCTGGCGGCCGAGCCCGACGACGCGATGGCGATGCTGCTGGCCAGCGAGCCACCGGCGATGGAGGCCTATCGCGTCAGCCGGGCGGTAAACACGCCTCGGAACAACCGCGAGGAACTGCTGCTGCAGGTCGAATGAGGCAGGGTCAATCCATATTCGACCCTGCCTTGGACACCGTCAGATCGAGATTCCGCGCCGAGCCCAGTAGCCCTTCATCCACTGGTACATCGTAGCCATCTCCGCATCGGACAGGATACGGTCAATTACGAACGCCCCGAGCATCTCCACAGCGGGGGTGGGAACCGTCAGATAGCTACTACCAATACGGAACTTATTGGTGTTCCTATCGACATAAGTACCTGCTGCGCCCGCACGGGTAGCCTGTGAGCCTTGGCCGAGATCATTAGTCGTGACCTGAGCAGGTGCAACACCAGCTGTGGTGCGTACCCCCCACATTTTGTACTGACCTGCCACAGGCGATGCCACCGGATTCGGACTAAACAGCAGATCACTGGGGGATCCTGCCGTCGATCCATTCCAACTACCGACGAAGCCATTGAGGGTCGGATTACCACCACTCTGAGCCATCTGAATCCCCAAGCCCTTCGCAGCCGGCTGCGTCGCATCATTGAGACGCGGACCCTGATAGGTAGAAACGGGGAAAAACGTTTGCGCCGCCGCCTTGAACATACCAATGATCGTCGTGTTCAACTGCTGCGTAAAATCAGTGGTCAGGTAGTCCGTCGCTTCACGAAGCATCAGCCCCTGACCACTCGAGCCAATCACAGGGTTGCCTACCACCACCGCGTCGGCACCGCCAGCATAGTTACGCACGCTCTGCGCCACGCTGTCGCCGAAAAGAAAAATGCCCTTGAATCCGGTCGGATCGACCGGCGGAATGATGCGCTTTGAGTTGGCACGCAAGCTGTTGCCGCTGGAGTGAATGACTGCACCCATGGTTCTCTCCTATGACTGAATTTTGAGGTTGAAGGCGACGCACCAGTTGTGCATCGGATACGGCTTATCGACGAGTGCCGCGATGTTCGCTTCCGGATACTGACCGCTTCCTGCCTGATACACGTATCGATCAGGTGCAACGAAGCTATCGCTATCACGGAGACATCCATTGCCATCGTGGTACGTCTTGTCGGCGTAGCGGAGGTATGCAACTCCGACCAGGTCACGCGAAAGGGTCAGCTCCACGATCGTGTCGAAAACAATCCGAACGCCACTGACTGGAACGACGCCAATTGAATCGCGCACCGTGAAGCCCTTATCGGCGAAATCGGTCGGCGTGTACGACAGATACGGCTTGTCGAACGCAAGCGGCGGCTCTGGCACATGGAAGTCGATGCTGATCTTCCTGCCCGCCACCGCGACATTGCGAGGAGACAACGGCCTCCAACCTTGACGAAGCTCCAGAACCTTGTAGGCCACTTTTGCAGCCATGTTGGCCCACCATCGATAGCCATTCGAGTCCAAGTGGCCGTTCGCAGTGGGGCTGGTGTGCTTGTCCGTGTAGGGATACACCGGCCCGACCAGGTAGACGTCGCTGTTCTCTTCGCTGAATTCAAGCTGGGCTTGGCCAACCGCCAATGCCGTGTCCATCCCATTGCCGTCGGAGGTGAAACTTGCACCGGTCTGGTACATCAGCATGACCGGTGGCAGAGGCTGCGCAGCCACACCGGCCGCAACATCTACCTTGAAGTCCGACCAAAGCTGAGCCAGTGCAGCCTTGTGGGCCTGCCTGGTGCTGCTGGGGTAGTCGTTCTCTCCCTGCAGCCACACAAGCGCCCCGACGCCATAGGTTTTCCCCTCGGATGAGGCATTCGCCTTGGCAGCCTGTGAGTGCCCCACCAGGACGTTCCAGATGTTCGGGCTCGCTCCCTTTGTCAGCTGTGCAATCGTTCGCCCACCAACCCCGCTGCTGCTGGCCACGAACGAAATGGAATCATCCATCACGCCCTTCCGCAGGTTGTGTAGCTTCTTCAGAGAGTTGACCAGGCCCTCGGCGACCGTCTCGCCAAATGCTCCATTCCCCGGAGGAAGCGCAGCCACCTCGGCGTCTGTAAGCACGGCCATGCTCGTGCTCATCACATTGGCGACAAGCGGCTGGAACGCGCTGTTGCCGCCCACAGGGGCGAACGACGCTGACCCAATGCTGGCCTGCCTGACCGAACCACCCACCATCACGTTGTTGTATGGCTGCGTTTTACTGAGGGCCGGCCACCCCTCAGTGCCATTGCTGAGGCTCTGGCCATATACGGCAAAGTGCGTGTAGTCGTAGCCTACCGGGGTGGATACGCTGTTTATCTGGGACGCTATACCGCGCGCAGCGTCCAGGTTGGACGCGTTGCGCGCTCCGTACAGCGATGCATCGTCACTCGCCGAGACCACGCCTTCAGGGGTCACCAGCTCGACGACATACCCATCGTCATCCTGGATCGAGAGCGAGGTATTCAACCCGACGGAAGAGGCATCCCGGACCAATCCGGCAACACCATTGGGGTCAACTACGTCGACGAAATACCCATCGGCGTCCACGAGGCTGAATGCACCAGTAGTTCCGATCAGACTTGAATTCGCGAGCATCACCGTCTTGAGGTCGATGATTCCTTCACTCAGCCCCTTGTCCGTGTATCCATCCTCGTCCGCGAAGCTGATCTCATAAGGAACATCGAGAGCCACCGTTCGAACAGTGTTGTCGAGTTTCGTGTCCAGAGTCTCGACTTCGCTACGGTCAGCCTTATCAAGCAGGATGTCTCCGCGCAGCCACTCCCATCCTTGTGCCGCAACAGACCTGCGCACGAACCTGCCATAGTTAGGAACGACCTGCCCTCCCGGCTTAATCGGATCGACGTGCGAACCAGAGTCGGTTGTCATTGAAATATCGGCCTGTGCGCCGATTGGCTGGCTAATCCCAGGCTCAACCGAGATTAGTCGCGCCCACGTCGATTCTCCGATTGCCCCGCCAGCTTGACCCGCCTTAAGCGCTTCCACATCTGCAGGAAGACCGGAAGCGTCGATCTGACCATCCACGAAAACTCCCAGCACAGACGCCGGCGCCTGCGCGTTGCGCCCGGCCTCAATAACCGCAAGTTGTGTGCTGCTCCCGATCTGACCAATGGCCGGATACTGGCTGAGCTCTTTCTCTGCCACGGTTTACCCCTTTCCGATGAGTTGATAGCCGTCATGGCCAAGAAGCAGCGCTCCGTCGTCGCCGACCAGCAGCTGCAGGTAGTTGGTGCTGTCGAATTCGAACGGCTCGTCCGTTTCGTAGGTGCGGAACTCCAGGGCCACGCCGGCGGCCGACGGCACCCACTGACCGGCACGGCGAAAGCACCGTGCGTGTCGATGCCGGCGGCCTTCGCATCGTAGATCGCTTGGGCAATCTCCACGTCCAGCCCGCCTTCGGCGATGACATGAACCGAGTGCGGCGGCCGGCGTGACATATCCGTGTAGTCGCCGGTGTTCTCGTAGGCAACCACGTTGGTCATGCGGTTGAGGTCGGCGGCAGTGTGCTTCTCAGGCCACAGGGCCTCGCCGTCCTCCGACAGCGCCTCGAAGCAGACGTGCTCCCACACCTCACCATTGCCACCCGGTCGCGGTTCTTCGCCGGGCTTGCGGCCCAGGAGCCAGCCGGCCAGGTCCCGCTCGTGCAGGCGCTGCATGATCACGATGATCGGCGTGTCCGCGCTGTTCACGCGGGACTGCAGCGTGTTGTTGAACCAGTCCAGCACGCCCTGGCGGACCGTGTCGCTGTCGGCCTCGCCCGGCTTGTGCGGGTCATCGATGATGATCGCGCCGCCGAAGCCGGGCCGAGCCTTGCCCGCGCCGAAGCCGGTCACAGTGCCCTCGGCACCGGTGGCATAGACCACCCCGCCCTTGGTTGTCCGCCAGTCGCCCTTGGCGCTGCTGTCCTTGCGCAGCTCGACCTCGGGGAAGATCTCCCCGTAGACCTCGTGCTGCACCAGCTCGCGGGTATTGGCGCTGTTGTTCAGGGCCAGTGGTGCGGCATAGCTGATGTGGATGAACTCGGAGTCGGGCACCTTGCCCAGGCACCAGGACATCCAGTTCACGACCGCCAGCTCGGTCTTCGAATACCGCGGCGGCAGGTTGATCACCAGGCGCTTGCACTCGCCCCGATAGACCCGGTCCAAGGCCGCGCACAGAGGGGCATGGTGCTTGGCCCGCATCCACTGGAAGCCCTTCTTCCGCAGGAACGTGTAGCGGCTGTAGAAGTAGAAGTCCTCCCGCGCCAGCTCGGCCGCAACCAGCTTTTGCTGAGCGGTCAGCTCGCCCACTTCACACCTCCTGCAGCAGCTTCTTCGCCTCCTCTCGGAACTGGCCGGGGGTCATGTCGGCGCTCTGGATCGGCCCGCCGTTCGGGCCGCTGTGTTCGACTTGCTGGCGGTTTGTGTACGCGCCGCCTGTCTCCTTGGCCGCCTGCTCGATGAGCTGGGCGGCCAAGGCCATGTTCTTCATGCCCTCGGCCTTGTTGGCCATCCGGTTCAACGCGCGCAGCCGGACGGCACGGTTGGCGATGGGAATGTCCGCCGTCTCGGCCTTGAAGCGCTCCCTGGTGGTGTTGAACAGCTCGACCCAGCGCTGCGCCAGCTTCCGCCCTGCGTGCTTGGTAGGGTCGTGCGATTCCACCGTCTGGCGGCTCACGGCCTGACCGAACTCAGTCTTGACCGCCTCCACCACAGTGCTGGGCGTGTCAAAGCACGCCAACTGCTGGACGATGAAGGTCTTCACCTGGGCGTCGAGCGCGGGCATCTGTATTTAACCTTGTCGTGCCAGGTCGTGCCTACGCAGCCCTCAGCAGGCAGGTGCCACACGACCGGGCGATGTCTAGTCTGGCCACCTCAGGCGGCCTCTGTGCTGCGTCTACGAGCTTCTGGACCTGATCCCCTGCCCCATACCTGCGAACCACCCCGACGAACTCTTCAACGTCATGGGCTCGCATCGTCAGGGCGGCGGATCCATCCCTACGGAACTTCGGGGCACCGTATTGATCGGCCTCTTGGGCAACGTGGTAGAGCTCGTGCTCCACCAGAGCGCAGAACTCCGTGTCGGAGCAGCTGGAGCAGTAATCGGCGGCCAGAGTGATGACCACCTCAGGTACGCGCCCGAACCAGTCCACCATCTGGCGTTCCATCCGGGCCTTCTGCCACCCACCCGCCCGGAAAGCCACTATCTCGGCCTGGCCGACAACAGTCCTGCCCTGCTTGGTGAAACAGGTGCCCGCCCAGAGAATGCCCGCGTCTGCACCTTGTAGGTGCAGGTGATCGGGGTTGTGCAGGTTCCCGTCCTCGGACAGCACCTCGGCTTCGATCCACTCCCATACATCCGGAGCAGGCCGGAACCGCATTGCCATGTCCTCCAGATCGATGTCGTGTAGGTCGGTCGGGGGCTGAGGCCTGCCCATAGCTACTCCTGCCCTTCGTACTCTCGCACTACGGCTTGGCAGGCGATGACGTGGTCTTGGGCGTCGGTGACGATTTGAAGAGCAGCCCCTGCAACCTCTGGACGTAGTTCGGCTCGCGCATCACGTTCGACGGCGCCGGCGACGGCTTGGGACAGGCGGCTGGTCTCGCAGGTGGCGAGGTCGTCGCGCAGCTGGAGACTGCCATCACGCACCCCAGCAACAACAGCAGCAGGGACGGCCTGGGCCGCAGCGCGATCTTCTTCATGCTTCGCTCCGATGGTGGCCATGGTGTCGGCCTGGGTGTGCTCGGTCGAGCGGGCCTCGTTGACCTGATCAGCCAATGCGGCGCTGGTGCCGGCCTGCTGCCGGAACTGTGCGCCCTCGGCACGGTCGCCGCGCCAGGACCAACCAGCCCAGAAGGACAAAACCAATGCTGCGGCGGCAAGCAACACATAAAGACGGATCATCACGGCATCTCCGGCGGGATCACGGCGCCGACCTGGCGCATGGCCGACTCCAACGACATGACCCGTAGCCTTAGTCGGTGGGCCTCTTCCTGCGCAGTCATTCGCAATTTGATTTCCTCGGCCAGCTGCAGCGTGGTCGCCGCCTGGGATTCCTCCAGCGACTTCACGCGCTGCACTAGGCCATTCAAAAGGTCAACGTTGGCATCCGTCTCGGTGCGTTCCTTGCGCCGGGAGAGCAGCGCCCCCCACGTTTCCCTTGCCACCCAGAACGCGGCGACACCGCCCGCCATCCACCATGGCACTGTTTCCTCGGTCATGACACGACCACGCCGCCGGCCTTCCGGTAGGCGGCAAGCAGGTCATCAAGCTTGCGCTCATGTTGACCGTAGCCGGCGCCCGGGAGGCTGGCCCAGATGTTGCGGACAAAGCTGATCGCCTTGACCACCTGGCCGGCCTTGATCAGCTCCAGTGCGCGCCGTTCCCTGATCTGCTGAATAGCGATCAGGTCCTGACTGAGGGGCGAGAAGTCTTTGAGCCCGAGCAGTCGGCGATATGCATCGAAGTAGCGCGCCAGCAGCTGGTAGCGACCGGCGGCGGTCGACTTGATTCCCAGCCGAGGCAGCGACACGAGTTCGCGCGGATGATCGGCATAGCCGTTGAACAGCCTGCCTCCCACGATCACGTCATAGCCGTGATCCTTGGTGGGCTGCTTGCCGTTGTCGGTGCCTTCGGACCATGCCAGCATGTCCAGGAACGCCACGACGTTCACGCCGCCTGCTTGTTGGGGGGTGATCCTTGCCATGAGGTGTGTCCTGATTGGGGTGCCCGCCCCGCTGCCGGCTTGGCGCAAGGGTTGATCCGGTCGGGGGAAAGCGGGCGTAATTGGTTGTGGGTCAATGCCCAACCTACACTTAGCTCATCCCAAGGATGAGAATCGCTAATGCTCAAGATTTTCGTGGACACTTGCGTCTGGAGACACTGGCTTTCGCTGCGGAGCAATAGCTCTCGGTTACAGGAGCCTGAGCTCACCGACGCGGGAGCTTTCGCTGAGATTATCGCGGCCGTCAATGATCAACGCCTTGCTGCCAACTTGATCTATGACCAGGGCGTAATCATCGAATTGGGTCCGGTCCGGGTTGAAGAGATCTCTGCCTTGCTCTCACGCCAAGTTGAGAGAGTTCCGATCCCACAGAGCCGATGCGATGGAAGATACCGTTACGACGGAAGCTTGCTGGCGGGAGGAGAATTCGGAGGCTCCCTTGATGCAATGCTTAACGCGGACGGTCGACGTCATGAGGAACTTCTTCACGCTGCATTCGTCAAGTCGGGAGAGGCTGGCACACCACTCTTTGAGCAAAAAGCCCGGATAGCAGAGTTCGACGTAGAGCATCTTGAGGCTGCCTTAGAGGCTGGCGCAGACATTTTCATGACCACTGACAGAGCAACCATCCTAGATAAGCTACCAAAATTGGCCAATCTTCCTACGGCCTCACACGCAGTCAAACGTGCTGCGCAGATTTTGCGCTCGCCTTCGCAGTTCGTCGAAGAAACGGATCTGACTCGCAGTACAAATTGAATGAAATATCCCCGCTAGGTGGCGGGGCTGATGAGTTTGGCCGGCGGCCAAGTCTCGCGATGATGGGAAATCTACCGGCTCCGACGTGGAGTCAGCAACTCCACATTTTCGAGAGCTACGCTGCGCGGGGCTCTTCGTCCCGGTCCCGATTGCTTAATGCGCGGGAGAGCTGCTTTGCAGCACGCTCACTGGACTGGTGAAGCTCGCCCAGCAGCCATTCGAAGACGCCCTTCCATCGCTTCGGATAGTCGGACGGGTCACAGCCCATTGCCATTGCTCTGCGGCGATCGGGCAGCGGCTCGATACCAGTGTTCCTACACTCCGGGCATCCCCTGTCAGTGACGATGCCAGTGCCCCTGCAGTTCGGGCAGCGGTTGCCGCTGGCCAGCTCCAGCACCACGGCGTCGACCATGCGGGAAAGGTGCTGATAGGTATTCTTCGGCCAGGCCTGCGCCCGCGCCAGCACCACCGCGGCCTCCCGATCCCGAAGGATCCGTCTCTGGGCGTCGGACATGCTGCGCCGGCTGAGGCTGACCATCTCCCTGGAAAAGCTCAAGTCATCCTCGGCCTCCGCCAGCGCCCGTGCGCGGCGGGTGAACTCCGGGCGCACGATTGCGAGCACGGCCTCGGCCAGCTTGCCGCGATGCCGGATGGCACCGTCAGGCAAATACACCGCCTCCATCACTTCCCGTCCAAGCCCGGCCGGCACCATACCCAGCGCGGCGGCGATATCGGACGTGGTCAGGCTGGGAGCGCCCCCACCCTGCCCTACGTCGAAGCGCACGGTCTGTGCGTTCAGTCGGGCCAGCATCTCGCGGCGGTCAACCATGTGTGTTCTCTCCTCGGGTGGTGCTGGTGGTAGAAATGCCGCGCGCGCTCGCCAGTGCGGCGCGCCATCGGTAAGCAGTGGCTCTGTGCATTCCGAAGTCGTCCTGCAGCTCTTTGACGCTGGGCAGGCGACTCCGGTACTTGTCAGCGATCCGGCAAGCGACGACGAGGCTCACGATCGCCGTCCCGCGCGGTCCGCCCACTTGTTCGGTGTAGGGGTTGGCCGTCACATGCCGATCCTCTCGATCTCGATCACGCAACCAGGCACGTCAAGGGCATCTGCGCCCTCCCCCGGGTAACGTTTGGCAGCGCTGCATTCCACGACCCGGGCGTCATCCCGCCAGATCCCGGCGTCGGTCAGCGCGTCCTCGGTCGATCGGACCAGCTTGGAGAGGTCCGGCAGCTTGCAGGGAAAGACCGTGCGGCGCTTCGGGGCGCTGAGCGGCTTGTGGAGGGTGAACGTCATGCGGACCACGAGGGGCTCATCAAGCACCGGCAGCCCGAGCTGGGCGCGCAGTTGCTGGGCCGCAAGCTTGACGTCCTGCCGCCATGGCCGGACCTTCTTCGACGACTCAGCGAGGATGGCCCGGCCGCTCTTGGCCAAGCCCTTGAACGACTTGCTGCCCTGCGGCGCCGGCGAGCCATAGACCAGATCCGGATGATCATGCGGCCACCTGGATCACGCCCATCTGCCACAGGGCCAGCATGGTGCGCTCGTGCCCGCGCAGCCAGATCTCAGCCTTCTCCTCGCGGGTGAAGCGCCTTCCCTGGTCCAGCTCGCGATGGCAACTCCGGCAAGCGCTGGCCACGAAGCAGTCGTGCGCCTTAAGGCTGCCGCCCTTCCCGTGCCGGCTCTGGTTGCTGTGCGCTGGCTCACCGAAGCCACCTTCACAACAGCCGTCGATCTGAAGGGTGCATTCGACCTGGTAAACGGCGTCCAGCAGCGCACGGTCGCGGTAGTTGTCGTGCATCACCACCCCCCCCAGCCTACAATCGCACTACGAACCACAGGGGATTTGATGTGCGACGAATTAATGGTTGGAATGTAGTTTGGCTGTTGATCGCGGCACTGTGTGCCTTTGCGGCGTCCTTCTGGATCGGTTTTGATCCCATCAATGTAATGGTGGACAAAGAAGCCGGCCAGGTATGGCCTGCATGGGTACAGGCACTCGGCAGTATTGCAGCGATAGTCGCAGCCGCTTTGATTGCTTATTTGCAAAGACGCTCGGAAAACCTTGAGAAGAAAAACGAAAGCCTCGCCCGAGAAAGGAGCATGGCTTCTTTTCTTTATAAGGATTTCGCTCGCTGGAGAGAAAAGGCTGCAGATGTAATGGGGCCTGTCGTCATGTTCGGGGTTGACAACTACGCAATACCGCAAAACATCTACGACCATATGCGTGACTTGCACATCATCGGACCAACAGCGTCGGAAGCCGCGACTAAGGCGATAGGCGCGTCCTTGGTTGCGCGGACGGTGGGTCGAAGTGGTAATGACGACACGAAGCGCTACCTGAAAGATCAGGATTCCGTCGACCAGTACAACACGCAGCTGACAATCATCCGCGAGAGCTGTTCGAAAGTTCTCGATCACTTCGACGAGCTTCTTGGCATCCGTCATCAGCCAAATGATCACGCGGCCTCCGCAAAGTCGTGAGGATTGAATCCCAGCCCTAGCAGAACCGTGTCCGACCAGCGCACCGGCCGCGCGCGCAAACCCTGCTCTTCCGGGTGGTCGCCGATCTGCACCAGGACTGTGATGGCATCGCACGCGAGCGACTTCGTCAGCTTCAGGCTGGATCCGCCGAGCATGATGTGACCCGGCGCGCCCTGGCCCCGGTCGATCGCCGGCATCAGGCGCCATCCCAGCATCGTGCCGGCCACCATGTGGCGCCAGTCGTCCTTGGTCAGGCGCTGGCCGTGCCAGGACAGGCCAGCGGCCAGGTCGCCGCAGATGGCGTTGAGCATGCGCTGTTGCTTGGGGGTCATCATCCCCTCGCCGCGCTGTTGCCAGTCTTCGGGGCAGATGCCACTCAAGGCTGCACCTCCGGGCGGGCGGCGCTGACAGCCTTCTCCAGCGCCTCAGCAGAGGCGATCAGAGTTTTGCGCTCCAGCGGTCGAGCCGAACGCGACGCTTTCTCACGCAAGCCAGTTGCAACCCGCAGCACGGCGCGCTCCGGCACATAGCCCTCGGGCGGCGTGAGGGCGGCGCGGGTGTTCCACGCCTGCACGGTGTCCGGCTCATACCCCGGGCAACTGGATATCCCTTCGCACTCGCATTCGGTGCAGTGCACCTTCTGCCATTCAACGATGGCATGGCTCCACAGCTCCTCATCCTGCCAATTTCTGATGGCTGCATCACCGCCACAGAAAGGACATGCCAGCAGCTCCCGCGCCCTCTTCTCGATGTCGCTCATGCGGCCACTCCCAATCTGATTTCGTAGTCCCGCTGATCCCAGCCGGCCTCCCATTCCTTTCGCTGCAGTCGACCGGGCTCTCCCATCTCGAACAGCGGTACTGCGCTTCGCGGCTTGTGGGCCTCGCGCATGTAGCGGCCGGCCTGACGCGCCCGGCGCAGCAGTTCCTGATCGACCTCAGGCTGCATGGCGCACCTCCGGTGTCTCTTCGACGGCGGCGGCCGGCTCGTCCGCGGCGACCGCCACGTTGAGCTCGCGCGCGATGTCGTCCATGTGCTTGGCGACCTGCTCGCGCGTCGCCGGCACTGCCTCGCGCACCTGGTGCTCGATCTCGGCCACCGGTGCCGCCGGCAGCTCGCCGCCGCGCATCACGAATTCCTTTGCCCGGTTGTAGGCGGCCTGCAGCAGCTTGTCGGCCTTCTCGGCGCTCGCCAGCCGGTAGCGGTGGCCGTCCAGGTACTGCCACACCAGCCGGGTGAAGCCGTCCTGCTGGCCCGCATCGGCACGCACAGCGTCGAACGGCGGGATGCCCAGGCACATCATCCGGAACTGAGGCAGCGTCGGCGGCCATCGCCTTCGGCCACCGGCTGTTTGGGTTGGAGTGCTGATCATGGCCTCCGTCATGGAACAGCATCCCGAGGCTGAGGTCCGGCGCTTGCGCAAGAACCTCAACACTCTGCAGGGCAACCTGCGCAACACCGGCCTCAACATGCCTGGTGCTGACACCGCCTACCGCGCGGCCATCTTTGTCGGCGCTGATGCCGAGCAGGCATGGGAAGCGGCCCGCCGCCACGAGCTGGTGATGCTGGGCTTTGCAGACGAGATCGAAGAGCCGAAAGGCCTCAGCTTCCCGTCTCCCCGGAACTCGATCGACCAACGCCGCGCGGCACGCCAGCGGCAGATCGATAGCGTGCGCGCCTTGGTCAACCCGTTCTCGCTGGCCGCCCCGCTCAGCCTGGAGCGTGCTGCATGAGCGCCCAAGTCCTCGCCTTCCCTGTCCAGACCAACAGCCAGAGATACCTGCTGGAGAGCGTGCGAGCCGTTGCCGCCCGCTCCGGTCTGGACGTCAACGAGACAGCCCGCGAGTTCGTCGCGGCCGGCTGCTCCAAGGAAGCCCAGAACCGCATCTGGGAGCGCGCGCGCCGCAAGCGCATGGCACTGATCTACGGAGGTGACGCATGAAGTCGGATTTCAACCCGCGAGTGGAAGGCTTGAAGGATCTCGGGATCTACCTCGGCATGTTCGTCTGCTGCGCGGGGCTGGGTGCCATCGGCTGCCTCATCGCGCAGGACCTGGCAAGGGTGAGTATCCCATGAGCCGCCATCCGATTCGCCTGCTTGTGCCGGCCTTCATCTGCGTCGTTGTCTTCGGATTCTGCGTCGCGCTCCTGGCCCGCGCCGTCTACACCCACGCCGACAGCTTCGCTCTGGTCGGCGGTGTGGGCGCCCTCTTCTTCGGCTGCCGCACCGTCACCGAGGCCCGCCAGGTCTGGCGGCAGTTCGTCGCCCAGCTCCAACAGCGCCGGTCCATGCGCCGCGCAGCACCCCTGACCCGCATCAACCTGCCCAAGGAAGACATTCAATGAGCACCGCCGCCGAATCCCAGAGCGCCCTGGTTACGCAGCCGCGCCAGCAGTTCGATCTCAGCCCACAGACTTTCGAGCAGGCCCTGACCTTCGCCGACTACCTCGCCGACAGCGACCTCGTGCCGAAGGACTTCAAGGGTAAGCCCGCAAATTGCCTGATTGCGATGCAGTGGGGTGCCGAGCTGGGCCTGAAGCCGCTGCAGGCGCTCCAGAACCTCGCGATCATCAACGGCCGTCCCGCTCTGTGGGGTGATGCTGTGATCGCGCTGGTCCGCAGCTCGCCGCTGTGCGATTACATCTCCGAGGCGGACGACGGTCACACCGCTGTCTGCCGGGTGAAGCGCCGCGGCGAAGCCGAGGAGGTCCGCACCTTCAGCATGGACGACGCCAAGGTGGCCGGCTTGGTCGGCAAAGCTGGCCCTTGGACGCAGTACCCGAAGCGCATGCGCCAGATGCGCGCCCGTGCTTTTGCCCTGCGCGACGTGTTCGCGGACGTGCTGCGCGGCATGCCGATCGCCGAAGAAATCATGGACATCCCGGGCTCCGGCGATCCGGGTCGCGGGGCGATCGAAGGCAAGGTTGAAAAGGCCGAGAAGGCTCTCCCGCTCTACTCGGAAGCCGATTTCAGCGCGAACCTGCCGAAGTGGTGGGACATCATCGCCAGCGGCAAAAAATCCGCCGAGGACCTGATCGCGACGCTGCAGACCAAAGCTCGGTTCACCGCAGATCAGCTGAAGCAAATCAGGAACCCGCCGACCGATGAAGACGAAGGCGAGCCCCAGAGCGACGTTGCCGCTGCTGCTGGCGGCCTGACCCAGACTGCAGTGGAGCGCTGACCATGAAGATCGTGAACCTGATTCAGGGCACCCCTGAATGGCACGCCCACCGCGCCCAGCACTTCAATGCCAGCGACGCGCCGGCGATGCTCGGGGCATCCACCAACCAGATCCGCGTCCTCCGAGGCGCAGCCAACGGCCAGGGCTACCCGCTCGCCGCCTGAGTCCCCTGCCTGTCGCCCGCCTCCCCTGTAGGGCGACAGGAACCCGCGCCGGCCGGGCAAAGCCGGACCTCATTCCAACCTTCGGAGCTACCCATGGCAATGCGCATCGATATGCAGGACGTCGAGTCCTCCCAGATACACAGCATCGGGCACGACCCGGCCACCAACACCCTGGCGGTCCGCTTCTACCGCGGCTCAGGCGACAAGCGCGGCCCCGGCTCGCTCTACCACTACGCCAACTTCGACGCCGCCGACTTCGCCGCCTTCAAGGCCGCCGACTCGGTCGGCAGCTACTTCGGCAAGAACATCAAGTCGTGCCCCCACAAGTACCCGTTCAAGGCCATCGCCGAAACCACCTCCGCCGCCTGATCGGCCGCCAGCTCAAGGACCGCCCATGTTTTTCCGAAACCTGATCATGTTCCGCTTTCCGCCGGCCACTGACCTGGACGAGGTGGAGACCCTGCTTCCGCAGGTCCAGCTCAAGCCCGTTGGCCCGCTGGAGATGTGCTCTCGCGGCTTCATCTCACCCTTCGGCCGCGAGGAGAAAGAAGCGCTGTCGCATCGCATCGGCGGGTGGCTGTGGCTGACCGTCGGCAGCGAGGACAGGATGCTGCCCGGCGCCGTCGTCAACAACAAGCTGGCCGAGAAGATAGAGCACATCGAGGCGAGCGAAGGGCGCAAGCCGGGCGGCCGTGAGCGCAAGCGCATCAAAGACGACCTACTGCACGAGCTCATGCCCCAGGCCTTCGTGAAGACCGTTCGGACCGATGTGTTCCTGGACAGCGAGCGCGGCGTCGCCTTCGTGGATACCAGCAGCCGCCGGACCGGCGAGAACGTGATGTCTGACCTACGCGCCCTGCTGGGCAGCTTCCCGGCTATGCCGCTGAACGCCGAAGTCGCGCCACGCTCCGTGCTGACCGGCTGGATTGCGGGTGAAGCGCTACCGACCGGCCTCAGCTTGGGCGAAGAGTGCGAGATGAAGGACCCGGCCGAGGGCGGCGCAGTGGTCAAGTGCCAGCACCAGGAACTGCGCTGCGATGAGATCGATCGCCATCTGGACGCAGGCAAGCAGGTAACCAAGCTCGCCCTGGTGCTGCAGGACAACCTGTCCTTCGTCCTGGCCGATGACCTGACCGTGCGGAAGCTCAAGTTCTTGGATGGCGCACTGGACCAGCTGGATCACGCCGATTCCGATGGACGCCGCGCGGAACTGGACGCCCGCTTCGCACTGCAGAAGGGCGAGCTGGGGTTGTTGTTCGACGCGCTGGCCGATGCATTCCGTGTCAGCAAGGTCGAGGGCTGATCATGGCATCTGAAAACTACAAGGCACCTTCCGTTACCCAATCCGCAGAGCTGGCCGAGCAGCAGGGGGTGAACGGCTGGGATATCGCCGAGAAGGTGCGCGCCGACTTGGATCGGCAGTCATGCCCTGACGCCTACATGCGCATCGCAGTCGAGTCGGTCGTGAAGCACCTCGCCGCAACTGGCAAGCAGAAGGTAGGCGAGGTGCAGGGGGAGGATGCTGTGGGCGACCAGTTGTTGGATGAGCTGCGAGACGTTGAGGACTATTTCAACGACGTGGAGCCGAATCCGATTCATCTGGCAACGGTGCAGGCGGCTATCTCCGCCCTCGCCGCAACTGGCAAGCAGCAGGGTGGCGAGGTGCGGGGGGATGCGCGGGCGCAGTTTGAGGCGTGGGCTTTGAGACGGGGTCTCAGCCTGGTTCGCGATCAGCACTACTCGGGCCGCCAATACTACGCTTACAACGATGTTGAACTGGCGTTTGAAGCGTACCAAGCCGCCCTCGCCGCCCGCCAGCCGGGGGCGCAGGTGCCGGTCGAGCTGGCTTGTGTTGCTGAGACCTTGGCGCACGGCGAAGGGCTGTGGATGACGTGTTCGGGGTGCCACGAAAGCAATGAGGGCGTGCCGACAGGTCCATACAGCCAGATCATGCAGTGCCACCTCGGCAACGGCTGCGACGAATGCGGCGGGATCGGAGCCACCTGGGATACCACTGACTACCAGCAGATGGCGGATGGAATGTCGAAATCTCTCGCCGCCCCGCCCGCGCAGGGCATCGACTTGGGGCAGTTCCGCGAGGCGGTTGAGGCGCAGCACGCGGCCCTGATGAGTTCGTGGTGTGGTGACCCTGAGACCAAGGACGCAGCAGATCAGCAGCGTGACCGACTGCTGGCCCTGATCGACCAGCGCGATGCAGCGCCGGGGGTGGGCAATGGCTGACCGCTGCTGGTCAACCGATCGGACGGCCCCAAATGGACTTGACGCCAACGGGCGCATGTCGAGGCGCATCGCTTCCAGCAAGCGTCTTTGCAGTCTCAAGAGCCTCGGCCAGAGCCGCAGCTTCATCTATGAATTCGAAGCCTGTGTATCCCGCGTTGTCCTCGTCGTCTCCCCGCGTGACCTTGACGTTTTCAATGGTCGCACCGTCCGGCCAAATATTGAGATCGATGACGTACTCGGCATCCAGCACTTTTCCGGTGTGACTAACAAAATTGCTACCCGCGTTGCTGTCCAGATTCTTCATTTCGCTGATCTCGTTGAGATGGATTCCCTTGTGGAACCAAATTACCTCAGCTGCAAGGCGAAGCCAAATCAATTGCAAGGGACTATCCATGGCTGACGGCTCCCGCTCCTTCAACTTCCCCCTGCCGCAGCGCTCGCGCCTGCGCGCCGGTGAGATCGTGGTCGATCTGTTCGCCGGCGGCGGCGGCGCCAGCGAGGCGCTGAAGCAGGCGCTGGGCCAAGACCCGGCGCTCGCCTACAACCACGACGCGCTGGCGATCGGCATGCACGCGGCGAACCACCCGCTCACCAGCCACCACCGCGAGGACATCTGGCATGCCGATCCGCGTGTGGACGTGGCCGGCCGCGCGATCGGATGGTTCCATGCCTCGCCGGACTGCACGCACTTCAGCCAGGCCAAGGGCGGCCAGCCGCGCAGCCGGAAGACACGTGCTCTGTCGTGGGTGGTCCTGAAGTGGATCGGCATGCTGCTGCGCGCCGACTTGGTCAACGGCACCAATACGGCCCCACGCATCTTCTCGATGGAGAACGTGTGGCAGATCCTGACCTGGGGCCCGCTGATCGCCAAGCGCTGCAAGACCACCGGTCGCGTCCTGAAGATGGACGGCACCGTCGCAGCGCGCGGCGAGCGCGTGCCGGTCGAGCATCAGCAACTGGTGCCGGACAAGAGCCGCACCGGCCGCACTTGGCGGCAGTTCGTCGCCTCGCTGCGTGCGCTGGGCTACGTGGTCGAGTGGAGAAAGCTGGTGGCGAGCGACTACGGCGCCGGCACCAGCCGGGAACGCTTGTTCCTGCTCGGCCGCCGCGACGGCGAGCCGATCGTGTGGCCGGCGGCAAGCCACGGCACCGCGCCGGGCCAGAAGCCGCGCGTATCCGCCGCCGACTGTCTGGACTTCAGCATCCCTTGCCCGTCCATCTTCGGGCGCAAGCGGCCGCTGGCCGACGCCACCATGCGCCGCATCGCCAAGGGCACCAGGCGCCACGTCATCGACTCTGCGGACCCGTTCATTGTGCCGGTGACCAACCAGGGTGCCGACCGCGTCCATGGCGTGCACGAGCCACTGCGCACAATCACCGCTGCCCATCGCGGCGAGCTGATGCTGGCCATGCCCGAGCTTGCCCCGTTCATTGCCGAGCACGCGAACAGCAGCCATTCGCTGGGCAGCATGCGAGCCGACGAGCCACTGCGTACCGTCTGCGCCGGGGTGAAGGGCGGCCACTTCTCGGTCGTCACGCCGATCCTTGCTGGCGTCGGCGGCCGCGCCGGCCAGTCGGAACCACGCTCGGGCGCTGACCCTCTGTACACGATGACCGCGAAGGCGGACACCGCGCTGGTGGCGCCGCACCTGGTCAAGTTCCGGGGCGACAGCATCGGAACACCTGCCACCGAACCTGTGCCGACGATCACCTCAGGTGCTGGTGCTGCGCGTCCGGCAGGCGCAGCGCACGCCTTGGGCGTAGCTGCCGCCTCGCTGGTCACACTGCGGAGGAACATGGTCGGCGCCGATGCTCGCACGCCGCTGGCTACGGTAGCCGCTCAGGCAGAACACCATGCGCTGTCAACGGCCTTCATGGTGCAAGCCGCACACGGCGAAGGACGCCCGGGAGGTGTCCAGCGCTGGGGCTCTGGCAGCAAGGATGCACGCGATCCGGTGGGCACGATCACCGCCAGCGGAAACGGGGGCCATGCCGTCGCCGAGGCAGAGCTGGCTGAGCTTTCGCCCGAGCACCAGGAAGGCGCGCTGCGGGTCGCCGCCTTCCTGATCAAGTACTACGGCACCGGCTCCAACGTGCCCAGCCTGGCCGACCCCGCCGACACCATCACCACGAAAGACCGGCTGGCGCTGGTCACGGTGGTGATCAAGGGCACGCCTTACGTCATCGTGGATATCGGCCTTCGCATGCTGAAGCCGCACGAGCTCTACCGCGCGCAGGGCTTCCCGGCGGGCTACATCATCGATCGCACGGCCAACGGCACCCCGCTGACTACCAGCGCGGCCGTGCGCATGGTTGGCAACAGCGTCAGCCCGCCGCCGCTGCGCGCCTTGGCCGAGGCCAACCTGGACCCGGTGGCGATGCAGCTGGCGGAGGCCGCCTGATGGATCCGATCACCCAAGCCAAGCACACAGCGCGCGTGCTGATCGGCGAGGCGCGCGCCCGGCGGCTGGTGGGTCACGGCTTCTGGTGCATGTTCCGCATGGCCCAGTCCGCCCGCCGCCGCGCCGCCTTGCCCCAACCCGTTGCGATCGCCAACCGGCCTCCGGCGCGCATCGCCCAACTGGAGCTTTTCTCATGAGCATCAACGAGCTGTGCCTGTCCCGAAAGGAGATGCGCGAGCTGTGCGGCACCCCGCTAAAGGACCGGCAGTTCGCCTTCTTGCGGGCCAACGGTATCCGGCACTACAAGGGGCTGGACGACCGGCCTCGGGTGCTCCGCTCCACGGTCGAAGGCGTTGGCGATGAGGCGGCCGCCAAGGCGATCGCCACCTGGAAACCGAACAAGGCTGCGTGATGGGAAGAAAGCCGACCAAGCCGGGGGCCATCCCCCGGTTCCGCGCCCGCAAGCAGAAATCGGGCGTGGTGCACTACTACTACGATCTTGGCGGAAAGCCGCGCCGGGAGATGCCGCTGGGCGCCGACTACGGCCTGGCCATCAAGCAGTGGGCCGAGATCGAGGGTGACCGCGACGCGCCCGCCGCCGCCGTGCTGACGCTGCGGGTGGTGTGCGACGCCTATCGCCGGGAGGTGATGATCACGAAGGCGCCCCGAACCCAGCAGGACAACGCGAAGGAAATGGCGAACCTGCTGGAGTTCTTCGACGACCCGCCCGGCCCCTTGGACGCGATCCAGCCGGTGACGGTCAGGCAGTACCTGACGTGGCGGACGAACGACGGCAAGGGACTGGTGCGCGCGAACCGTGAGAAGGCCCTGCTGTCGCACATTTGGAACTTCGCGCGCGACAAGGGCTACACGGCGCTGCCGAACCCCTGCGCGGGCATCAAGGGCTTTAAGGAGACCGGCCGCGACGCCTACATCGAGGACGACCAGTACCAGGCTATCCGCGCGAGCGCCGATATCGTCGTCCAGGGCGCGATGGACTTGGCCTACCTGACCGGGCAGCGGCCGGCAGATGTGCTGGGGCTCACCGAAATGGATGTCCGGGATGGGGTGATCAATATTCGGCAGGCGAAGACCAAGGCAAAGCTGCGCATTGCGGTGGAGGGGGAGCTGGCCGCCCTGCTGGATCACCTGCGTGCACGGAAGGCCGGACACAAGGTCCGCAGCACTCGCCTGATCGTGAGCGAACGCGGGCAGCCTGTGACCGTGGCGATGATGTCCCGGCGGTGGGCCAAGGCGTGTGCGGCGGCCGGCGTGACCGGCCTGCAGTTCCGCGATCTGCGCGCCAAGGCGGCGACGGACAAGGCAGATTCCGCCGGCGACATCCGTCAGGCGCAGCGCCAGCTGGGCCATACAACCATCACGATGACCGAGCAGTACACCCGCCAGCGGAGGGGTCACAAGTCGAGTCCGACGCGATAATTCCGCTCCGCAATTGCTCCCCCCCTATTGGCGCGCAACGCTCGCGAAGTATCCAAAAACACCAATTTGCGGAGCGGAAATAGTCACGAAACCCTTGTGCCGCAACGATTATTGTTCGGACTCAAAATCCGCCGCCCTTAAAAGCGTGTGGGTTCGAGTCCCACCTTCGGCACCATGGAAAACCAGAACGCCCCGGATCGACGGATCCGGGGCGTTTTTCGTTGTGCGGCGGCTCGACAGCGCCGCG
>Ga0213823_1000648_pt1 | contig 26360 bp, 26 predicted proteins | sample MC6MC0907MG_FD_179887 | JGI IMG/M metagenome (GOLD analysis project Ga0213823, IMG submission 179887) | Enriched soil aggregate microbial communities from Iowa State University, Ames, United States - MC6-MC0907-MG | ecosystem: Environmental > Terrestrial > Soil > Unclassified | place: USA: Iowa...
TACATATTATCCATGAAATTTCCCCTCCTTTTGCCCACGACACAATAATCTCTTACTCATTATAAATGATAGGAAAGGTGTCTGTAAACTGGAACTTCTCCATGTTTGTGACAAACAAATGGATTTTTAATCTAGCTATCGATTTCTGTCACGTTTATTTCATATTTACATAAATCGCAATTATGTATCATACTTTCCATTTGCACAAATTCATTGTTCGTAAACAATGCATCTAATTGCCCTTTTAAATAGGATTCATGTAATGAACAAACAATTTCAGAATAGGCTGTCAGTTGCTCCTGGAATGGACAATTGAAGATGGAGAAGATAACTTTTTTTCCTTGCTCAGTTTGTTGAATCTGTGGAATATAGCCAATTAAAGCGGCATTGTCCGTTAATAGCTGAAGTTTTTCATCGAAGGAAAGAGAATTACTTAATGTCAATTCAGCATTCATATAATTTTTCATTTGCTGGTAGCCGTCTTGGTAGCTAATTTCCTGGCACTTTGTTAATGCAGATGGACCAAAGTCTTCAATTAATTGTATCGTCCATTTTAATAAACGATCTTCATCACGTCTTGGAAAAGTAAGAGATACGCCTTTTTCTGAAGCTTTATAAACACGTCCAGGTCTGCCACCTTTACCTGTTTTTACATAGTCAGCTGTAATAATATTTATTTCTGAAAGCTTCGTTAAATGAAGTCGAGCAACGTTTGGATGGATACCGAATTTATCAGCAATATGTTGTACAGTAACTGTTTTTTTCTCTTGCAATATGTACTCATAAATAGAGTATCTTGTTTCATCCGCTAGTGTACTAGTAATTTTTAATGGATGGATCATGAGCTTCACCTCTTTAATTAATTATAAAAATTATGTTCGTCTACCAAGTGTTAGGAAAATAATCATGTTGATACTATTATATTGTATTATTGAAAAAGATACAGTTCATTTCGGCATAAATATTAATTTTTTCATGTATTTATATTCTTTTTTAGTGGAAAATTGCACTTTATCCACATTTTTATAGCAAAAAACATTATTGGCAGAAAATTAACTTATAAATTTTTATTTTCTGAAAAGGGCTTTTCTCGTGGCAAGTTCCTCCTTATACTAGGAAATAACGAATAGAGCGGTCATATTCGAATGAACTAAAAGAGAGGTGCATATATGCAGAATTTTGAAACAGTTGTTGAACAAAAATGTGAGCAACTTTTACTAAAGGCTTATCATTTTGGAGCATCCGATTTATTGCTAGTTCCAGGAAACATAAAATATCGGATCTATTTTCGAAAATATGATAAACTTCTCCACGCTGGTGAGCTACCTCATGAACTTGCAGAAAGAATGATCTCTTACTATAAATTTCTTGCAGCATTAGATATTAGTGAGCGTCGTAAGCCTCAAAGCGGTGCCTTTCAAAAGGCAATGGAGCAAAATTCTTATTCGTTTCGTGTATCCACACTGCCTTCTGTATTTTTAAAAGAAAGCTTAATTATTCGTTTACTTCTCCAAAATCATGCATTTCCACTAACTTCCCTAAGCTTTTCCAAAAGCGCAGCTTACCAACTCATGGAGCTGGTACAAAACCGACAAGGTCTTCTGTTTTTTACGGGAGCAACCGGCTCTGGCAAGTCTACTTCACTTTATTCCCTCATCCACTACTGTTCCACAGAATTGAATCGACATGTGATTTCTTTAGAAGATCCTGTAGAAAACAGCCAAGCCAATTTACTTCAAATTCAAGTCAACGAGCGAGCAGGCGTTACATATGCTGCAGGATTAAAAGCCATTTTGCGCCATTCACCTGATGTCATTATGATTGGTGAAATTCGCGATAGAGAAACAGCAAATATTGCCATCCAAGCTTCTCTAACAGGGCATTTAGTTGTCTCCACTATTCATGCAAAAGACTCCATTAATTGTCTCTATCGTTTAATGGATTTAGGTGTGTCGATAGAGGAGCTTCGTCAAACGGTTATCGGTATAGTTGCCCAAATGCTTGTTCAAACCTCAGCTATACATGAAGAACGTCGAGCTGTCTATGAGATATTACATGATGACCATCTATCAAGAGCCATCGCCGCCATCAAAGATAAGGGCAATTACAAACTTCCTTATGATTTAACATTAATGGGACAAAAAGAATTAGTGGAGAGCCTATATGCAGTTACAAACATACATCGATAAAATTGTTCTTTTTTATAATCGGGCTACGAAATGGCGGGTAAAGGAGCAAGCTCAGCTTTTCAATCGTTTATGTGTATTAATGCAGGAAGGATATTTATTTCCCCAAGCTATTTCCATGCTACTACCTCATCATATTGAAGCACATGAGGACATACAGCAGCAAATTGATGAAAAGCTCAGACAAGGAGTAGGCGTTGCAGGGATATTTGAAACATTACAGCTAGGGAATTATTATTTAATGGCAATTAAGGTGGCGGAAAACAATGGCCACATGATAGAAGCATTTAAAGGTGTAGCTAAACAGATAACAGTAAGTGAAAAGACTAAAAAAAAGTTAATCAAGCTGCTGATCTATCCTGTCACACTGATTATCTTTTTATTGTTATTATTTTTTGTGTTTCGTACATTTTTTTTGCCGAACATTGAAAGAATGGTCGGCAGTCGTACCTCTGAAACAGAAGAGACAAGCATTGCATTGTCCAATCTGTTATTGCATGTTCCAGATGTAGTTATCTCGACCATGTTCATAGTAATAGGTAGCGTATTCCTTTTCCGATTCTATCTTAAACGACAAGCTGTTGCTCATCAACTTACAGTCTTATTAAAAATCCCCTTTATACAACGCTATTTTAGGTTGACTTTGACAAGGCAATTTGCTGCTTATTTAGGAAGCTTACTACAAAGTGGATTTTCATTACAAGCAAGCCTTCAGCTATTAGAGGAACAGCAACTACAACCATTTCTTCAAGTTCTTTCACAGCGTATAAAAGATAGAGTCATCTTTGGAGAATCACTCACACAGGCGGTAACGATAATGGCCGTTTTTCAAAAGGATTTTCCGATGTTCGTTGAGCATGGCGAGCACAGCGGATATTTAGGAAAAGAGTTAGTATTGTATAGCGATTTATTAATGGAAAAGCAGGAACAGCTTTTGCAAAAAATATTAGCTTTTGTGCAGCCAAGTTTCTTTATCCTTATAGCTGCTTGTATAATAGCGGCTTATATCAGTTTATTATTACCCATCTATCACATGATTGAATTAGTTTAGGAGGAAGATGATGAAACGTCTTAACCAACAAGCTGGTTTTACTTTAATTGAGATGCTTATAGTTTTGTTAATTATATCCATTCTTATTTTAATTACAATCCCAAATGTTACAAAGCATTTCGCCACAATAGATAAGAAAGGCTGTACGGCTTATATAAGCATGGTACAAGGTCAAGTAGAGGCGTATCGTGTAGATTATATGGCTTATCCTACCTTAGAGGATTTAGTGGCAAAGGGCTATTTAAAGGAAAATGAAACAACCTGCCCAAATAAAGAAGAAATAGTGATTACTAATGAGGGAGAGGTACGTCCAGCCAATGTCAACTTGGAAACAGGTACGGATAGCTAATGAATGTTCATAAAAACGGTGGTTTTACAATTCTTGAAATGCTGGTTGTCTTATTTCTTGTTATGAGTTTAACAGCGATTGTTAGTAAATTCTCATTGAAAATAGCAGAAACCAAGGAATTAGAACGATTTTTGACGCAATTACAACTGGATATTCAATATATTCAAACCTATAGTATGAGCCAACGACAATATATAGCCCTGAAAATGGAAGGTTCAACAAATCGTTATACTATTCAAAAAGATATTTATACTCATTTATATGAACGCTCTTTTCCAAAGGGGGTTGAATTTTTGCCAGCTGAGAGTTCAATTCAAACACTTGTCTATAACTATAGCGGCAATGTGATGACAGCAGGCACCATGGCATTTAAAACACCACAGGGCAAGAAAAAAGTAATCATAACATTAGGGCGAGGGAGAGCTAGGATTGAATGAGTCAGGCTATTCTTTTGTAGAAACTATTTTAGGTGTGGGTATTTTGATGCTGCTTTGTACCTCGTTAATTCCCATTACCTATACGATGAAAACAAATCTTGCTAATAAAAAAATGGAGCTAATTGCAGCTGAAACAGCATACGAAGGTTTAAAACAGTACCATGCGATTCAAGTAACAGAGGGCTCTCGGACCATTGAACAGGTTGCTTATCATTGGATAGTTGACGAACAACAAGTTTGTGTCCAATTTCAAAATTTACAGGAGTCACGCCAAAAATGTATCCAAGTGACAGGTGAAGTGCATGAATGAGAAAGGCTATACATTAATAGAAGCTATGTTTCAATTAGTCGTTTTTGTGCTTATTTCTCATTTTTTTGTCCTTATAATACTTTGGTTTGCTGAAATGAAATCAACTATGCTAATAGATGAACAAACAAAGTGGGAACTATTTGTTTCTGACTTGAACCTCTCTCTAAAAGAACTTTCCACCTTTTCCATTCGTGAAGATCAAAAAAGAATAACTTTCCAAACAGCTAATACGCTCCATCATATTGATTGCTACTCGAATATTATTCGTGAGCAGGTAAAGGGTGGACATGTTCCTATGCTAATAGGAATCAATAAATGTCAATTTAGCTATTCCGAAAACAAGCTGACGGTAGCTGTTGAAATGGCTAGTGGTATTCAAAAGGAGCGAACCTTTTATGTGCCAATTATTGAAAAATGACAGAGGGGCTATTTTTTTGATCGCAATTGCATTATTATTTTTTGTAACTACTTTTGTTCTTGCGTATTATATGTCTTATGAAATGCAGTATCGAACATATGATGGGCTAGAAAAATTGAATGTTCGAGCTACGATAAATTTATTGGGACAAATTTTGTCAGACAGTGTAGAATCGTAGTTATAAGAAGGTGAATCGAATTGCGAAAAATATATTTAGTTGGTTTTATGGGTAGTGGAAAAAGTGCATTAGGAAGACGTTTAAGCTATTTATTGAAGATGCCATATTATGATATGGATCATGAGATTGTGCGTCAGCAGGGGATGACAATTCCACAGATTTTTGAAAAATACGGTGAGGCCCACTTTCGAGAAATAGAAACAGAATTTTTGAAAAATTTTAGGGACGAGGCCTGTATTATTTCTACTGGTGGTGGCGTTGCCATCAATGCTGAAAATCGAAAAATTATGAGACGCAGTGGACTGGTGTTTTTTTTAGATGCGTCGTTTGAGGATATTTATAAACGAGTTCAGCATGATCCAAATAGACCCATTGTACAGAGCTCTACAAAAGAGGAGCTAGAAAGTCTGTATCACTACAGAAGGAAGTTTTACCGTGATGCAGGTCATATTCAGGTACTGACAGAAGGTAGGACGATTCGCCAAATTCTAGAGTATTTAGTATTTCAAGTGAAAAGATTGAAAAACGAACGATAAATAGCTTATTTTTATTTAATGTTCGTGTTTTATTATCTTTTAAAAAATGATTGCCTTTCCAATGCATTTAATGTTAGGATATAGACAAATAAGTAACTAAATGTTCATTGAATACTAAATAGTACCAAGATTTATCTTGGGCGGATGATTGTGCGGGGAGAGAGCGTGTAGACGCCACCGAAGGAGCAAGTAGCAATGGGCTATGAATCTCTCAGGTAAAAGGACTCGTACAAGACGCAACTCTGGAGAGAGCTGTAGTATAACAATAACAGCCACCAAAGGGGAAAGCCGACTGATTGGCAACGGTAAAGCTTGCGAGCCAGTCTGGTGTAACTTTCAGGTGCAAGGACAGAGAATCCCGAAAAGGGGTTCGTCTGTCTTTTTTTATGTCTATAGCCCGTTTTACTTAATTGACTGTAGGAATACAAAAAGCAGACGAACTACTACCAGTAAAAATGTAACTAACAATAAGGGGGCAAAAAAGAATGTCGAATGAATTAAAACGTACACCTCTATTTGAAGAATACGCGAAATATGGTGCAAAAACAGTTGACTTCGGTGGATGGGAATTACCTGTTCAATTCTCTTCTATTAAAGAAGAACATGATGCAGTGCGTAATCGTGCAGGCTTATTTGATGTATCACATATGGGAGAGATTTTAGTAACAGGTCCCGATGCATTAGGTTTTTTACAAAATCTTTTATCAAATGATGTATCAAAAATTGTTGACGGTCAAGCGCAGTACACGGCAATGTGCTACGAAGATGGTGGCGTTGTTGATGATTTATTAACATATAAATTAGCTGACAATCACTATTTATTATGTGTCAATGCAGCTAACATTGAAAAAGACTATGATTGGATGATGGAAAATCAACATCAATATGATGTAACGATTGATAACCAATCGGATGCCTACGCACAAATTGCTCTTCAAGGACCACTAGCAGAAGAAGTTCTTCAATCCCTTACTTCGACTGATGTAAGTGCCATTAAATTTTTCCGCTTCCAAGAGAATGTGGAGGTTGCAGGACATAAAGTATTAGTTTCTCGCAGTGGCTACACAGGTGAAGATGGCTTTGAATTATATGGCGCTCCAGAAGACATCAAAGCGCTTTGGGGTAAAATTTTAGAGGCAGGTCAAGAAAAAGGTGTGGTTCCAGCTGGACTAGGATGTCGTGATACACTTCGTTTTGAAGCGGGGCTACCACTATATGGTCAAGAGCTATCAGCAACAATTTCTCCTCTAGAGGCTGGTATTGGTTTCGCTGTGAAATTAAATAAAGAAGGCTTCATTGGTCATGAAGCATTAGTAGCTCAAAAGGAAAATGGTCTACCACGCAAACTTGTAGGCATTGAAATGATTGATAAAGGCATTCCACGCCATGGCTACAAAGTGTTTAAGGATGGTCAAGAAATCGGTGAAGTGACAACTGGTACACAGCTTCCTTCATCAAAACGTAATGTTGGTCACGCATTAATTGACAGTCAATTCGCAACAATCGGAACTGAACTAGAAATTGAAATTCGCGGTAAACACTTAAAGGTAATAACAGTAGAAACACCGTTTTACAAGCGTTCAAAATAATAGTTGAAAAGAGGGACCTACATTTATGAAACATCGTTATTTACCTATGACGGAGCAAGATCAAAAAGAAATGTTAGACGTAATCGGTGTATCCTCAGTCGATGAGTTATTTGAGGATATTCCTGAGAAAGTCCGTTTTAAAGGCCTTTATGATATTAAAGAAGCAAAATCAGAATCTGCGTTATTAAAAGAGTTAACGGCACTTGCTGCTAAAAATAAGGACACAAATGCCAACGTATCATTTTTAGGTGCAGGTGTATATAACCACTATAAACCAGTGATCGTAGACCATGTTATTTCTCGTTCAGAATTCTATACAGCTTATACACCATATCAGCCAGAGATTTCACAAGGTGAGCTACAAGCCATCTTTGAATTCCAAACGATGATTGCTGAGCTAACGGGAATGGATCTTGCAAACTCTTCTATGTATGACGGTGGTACAGCATTGGCAGAAGCGGGTATGTTGGCAGCTGGTCATACGCGTCGCAAGAAAATTTTAGTGTCAGAAGCAGTGCACCCAGAATATCGCGATGTTGTTGCTACATATGCATATGGTCAATCCATTGATATCGTGACTATCCCGCAAAAAGATGGTGTGACAGATGTGGATGCATTAAAAGAGTTAATCGATGACAACACAGCAGCTGTTATTGCACAATATCCAAACTTCTTTGGCCAAGTGGAAGATATCCAAGTGATCGGGGATATTGCACATGCTGCAAAAAGCTTACTCGTTGTATCTTCTAACCCATTGGCATTAGGAATTTTAACGCCTCCTGGCAAGCTTGGTGCTGATATTTGTGTAGGTGATGCGCAAGTATTTGGTATTTCTGAAGCTTTCGGCGGCCCACACTGTGGTTTCTTTGCAGTGACAACAAAATTGATGCGTAAGGTACCAGGACGTCTTGTTGGTGAAACAGTGGATGGTGAAGGCCGTCGTGGATACGTATTAACACTACAAGCACGTGAACAACATATCCGTCGTGATAAAGCAACTTCGAATATTTGCTCGAACCAAGCACTACTTGCACTTGCAGCTTCTGTAGCGATGACAGCTCTAGGAAAACAAGGAATTCGTGAAATGGCTACTCAAAATATCGCGAAAACACGTTATGCAAAAAATGCCTTTGAAGCAGCAGGCTTTACAGTAGCATTCCAAGGCGCACACTTCAATGAAATCGTTGTGAAAACGAATAAATGTGTGAAGGAAATCAATAAAGGCTTAATCGAAAAGGGTATTATCGGTGGCTATCCTTTAGGTCAAAATTATGACTCTCTTAAAAATCATGTGCTAATCGCAGTAACTGAATTACGCACGAAAGAAGAAATTGATGCACTTGTTGCAGAAATGGGGGCTCTTAATGCATAACGAAAATCAATCACTCATTTTTGAAATTTCAAAAGAAGGTCGCGTTGGCTATAGCTTAGAAGCACTAGATGTGCCTGAGGTAGACCTAGCAGATTTATTACCTGCAAACTTAGTACGTTCAGAGGCAGCAGAACTACCTGAAGTGTCTGAGCTTGATATTATGCGTCATTATACAGCACTTTCTCGTAGAAACCATGGAGTAGACTCTGGTTTCTATCCGCTTGGCTCTTGTACGATGAAATATAATCCGAAAATTAACGAAACAGTTGCACGTCTTTCTGGCTTTGCAAATGTTCACCCATTACAGGATGAATCAACAGCACAAGGGGCAATGGAGCTTCTTTATGATCTTCAAACTTCTTTAGTGGAAATAACTGGGATGGATGAAGTTACATTACAACCAGCAGCAGGTGCTCATGGTGAATGGACAGCGTTAATGATGATTCGTGCCTTCCATGAAGCAAATGGTGAAGGTCACCGTAACAAGGTAATCGTTCCTGATTCAGCTCACGGTACAAACCCAGCATCTGCGACAGTAGCAGGCTTTGAAACAATCACTGTTAAATCAGATGAAAATGGCTTAGTTGATATCGAAGACCTTCGCAAAGTAGTAGGTTCTGATACAGCAGCTCTAATGTTAACGAATCCGAATACACTAGGGTTATTTGAAGAAAACATTATCGAAATGGCAGAGCTAATTCACTCTGTAGGCGGTAAAGTGTACTATGATGGTGCGAACCTCAATGCTGTAATGAGTAAAGCACGTCCTGGCGATATGGGCTTTGACTGTGTGCATTTAAATCTACACAAAACATTTACAGGCCCACATGGTGGCGGTGGTCCAGGTTCTGGTCCAGTAGGTGTAAAAGCAGATTTAATTCCATTCCTACCAAAACCAGTATTAGTAAGAACTGAAGAAGGCACATATCACTTTGACTACGATCGTCCACAATCAATCGGACGCGTAAAACCTTACTATGGTAACTTTGGTATCAATGTTCGTGCTTATACGTACATTCGTACAATGGGTCCTGATGGCTTAAAAGCTGTTACAGAATATGCTGTATTAAACGCCAACTACATGATGCGTCGCTTAGAGCCATTCTACGATCTACCATATAACCGTCACTGTAAACATGAATTTGTCTTATCAGGTCGTCGTCAGAAGAAACTAGGCGTTCGTACATTAGACATCGCAAAACGTCTGTTAGACTTTGGCTACCATCCACCAACAACATACTTCCCATTAAATGTGGAAGAGGCATTGATGATTGAGCCAACTGAAACAGAATCAAAAGAAACATTAGATGCATTCTGTGATGTAATGATTCAAATTGCGAAAGAAGCAGAAGAAAATCCATCAATTGTTCAAGAAGCACCTCATACAACAGTCGTATCTCGTCTAGACGAAACTCGTGCTGCTCGTACACCAGTGCTACGTTATCAAAAAGCATAGTCTACAAAACCGTTCACGTTCATGTGAGCGGTTCTTTTTTGCACCTTAAATTACAGGCTAAATGAATCTTCAATTGATTATGAAAATCTGAGTATCTTACAAGAGAAGTGTCAAGTAATGAAAAATTAAAAGTTGATGGAAGTTTCGTTGATAAGTATATAAGATTGGTGTTAAAAGACTCTGATCTTGATTTATTTCCATTAAACGATTTAAACTGGGTAGATACCTGTTTTGTTCAGAAAAATTTAAATCTGTGAAAAATTCCATCTTAAAGGGATTCAATTTAAGGACTTAGAGTTAGTGCCTAACTATCTACAATCGAAAGTATAATTAATAAAATCTTTGCACCTTATTAAGCACAAAAATATGATAGGGTTAGGTTGGTTCTATTAAGGGGGTAAAGTGATGGAAGAAGATATCAAGTTTGGTAATAGTCTATTATACTATAAATGTGATAATATTGAATTTTTAAAAGGTTATGGTCAATTATATACAGAATTTGATGATGGTGTTGCAACTAGGCAGATTAATATAATAAAAAACGATATGTACTGTTCTTCATCATTGCACGATTGGAACGAAGATATTGGATTTTTATTGTATGACGGACATATCGATAGTTTAGATGTAAGCGATAGTGTACCTATTACAAGATTAGATTTTGAGAACAAATGGCAGGAGGGAATTGTAGCTAACAAATCTCCAATAAACTACTTAAAGGGCGATGCATCTCTTCCTTTAGAAGAACATACACTCATTATTCATGTTGTCAATATTTTAGGAAAATGGGGAAAAGGCTTTGTTTTATCTTTATCAAAGCAATTCCCTATTGCTAAAAATGATTATGTAAAATGGTCGAAGGATAAAGAAACTTTTGAGTTAGGAGAGGTTCAGTTTGTATGTGTAGACCAGCAGAAAGCTACTTTTGTTGCCAATATGCTTGCACAGCATGGTGTAAGGAAAAATGATAAAGATCGTACAACCTATATTGATTATGATGTGCTTCGTTTATGTTTAAGAAAAGTTGCGAGGTTTGCCTTAAAAAATAGATTATCGATACAGATGCCTAAAATTGGTTCAGGTTTAGCTGGAGGAGATTGGAGAGAGATCGAAAAAATAATAAATGAGGAATTGATTTATTATAAAATTAAATGTACTGTTTTTGAATTGTGATAAATTAAATTAAAGTTAGGGGTGGCATCTATGGTAGATACAAAATTGAGGGAGCGGGTGTTTGACACTTTATACGGTGGGATTATCGGTGATCTAATGGGCGTACCTGTTGAGTTTAAACAAAGAGGGACTTTCCATGTGCAAGATGTGATGGGGTACGGTACTTACAATCAGCCACCTGGTACTTGGTCTGATGATACTTCTTTAACACTCTGCTTGGTCGAGAACATTATTGAAAATGGGAATACCAAAACATTAATGAATAAATTTGTACAATACATGGAGCAGGGCTATCTCACACCATTTGGCGAAATGTTTGATATTGGAATTACTACAGCTGAAGCCGTTTCGAACTATAAAAAAGGTGTTCCGCCAGCAAAATGTGGTAAAACGGGCGAATTTGATAATGGCAATGGTACGTTAATGAGAATTGCTCCTTTAGTATTCGTGGTAATGCATGAGTTAGATTTTATTAAAAGAAAAGAATTAGTTCATCAGTATACAGAGATTACTCATGGTCATCCGCGTTCCATAGTAGGGTCCATCATTTACATTGAACTATTATTAAGCTTATACCGAAATAATTCACTAGAAGTGGCCTTAAAAGAGGTCTTTGAACTACTCCAAAATAATTTACAAAATGAAATGAAAGCAGAGTTAAATGCTTATGCAAGGATTTTTCATGAAAACTTTTTAAATACGCCTGAAGACGAGATTCAATCGAGTGGCTATATTGTTCATTCGTTAGAAGCGGCTATTTGGTGTGTAGGTAATTCTACAACATTTAAAGAAGCGATTCTGATGGCAGTTAATTTAGGAGAAGATACGGACACCGTTGCAGCAATTACAGGATCGATCGCGGGAATGTATAAACAGTTGGACAATATTCCGGAAGAATGGTTAGGTAAAATTGTCAGTAAACAAAAGGTTGATGCCTTAATCCTGGCGTTTTATGAATTTTGTGCAGCGCAGACGTAAAAAAGTTTATTGGAAAGGACGGTGACGACATGTTACCTATACATAATAGCTATACAGTAAATCCACCAGCAACAGATCACCAAATTGTACACATAGAACATAGGCTGAATTGCCAACTTCCGAGTGCGTATACACTTGTATTAAAGGAAAGTAACGGTTTATCGTTAATGAATGGCGTAATCATTTATGGTACAGAGGAAGTGATAGAAAGAAACCAGACTTGGGAAGTGGAGGAATATGCAAAAGGCTATATTGCAATTGGTGATGATAGTGGAGGAATGGTCTTTTTAATGGACATAAAGGCAGAGGATTATCGTGTTTTAGCAGTAGATAGTGGTGATATGAACCCAAAGCATGCAACATTGATTACTTGTGATTTCTACAAGTGGCTACAAGAAGGGTGTCAGTATTAGCAAAAGAGAAAAATGAAAAGCTTCTTCCTACTAGAAGGAAGGAGCTTTTTCATATTGTTTTCTATGTCTACTTTTGGTGAAAAAAATTGAAAATAAAGCAAAATTATTACGTAATCTATTATTTTTTGAATTTTTTAGAAAATTATGTTGAATTATTGGAGAGAGGTAGTATAATGAAAATATAGTTACATAAATGGTTAATAATTCCTTATTAAGAGGAATTATTGGCAAAAAATAGTGACTATAAATTAAAAAAATGGAGAAATGAGGCGATTTTAATGATTAACATGATTCAATATTTAGAGCAAAACCCGACGTTGGTGACATTGTTAAAAGAAAAAAAAGCTTCTCTCATTGGAGTAACAGAACTTGAACAAAAAGCAATATTAGATTCTTTTGAAGAAAAGTTAGGTCCTGAGTGGGGACTGTGGAACTAAAATTAAAAATAAAAGAAAAATGGTTTTTGAGTGCTATAAGTATCTATTTAATGTTGGGTGTTTATTTATTATTTATTACTTATAGCACTTCATTTTTAGGTATAAAAATAAAAAAAGAGAATGAACAATGGCTTGTAACGGATTTTTATTATAAAGACTGGGCAGCAGAACGACAAATAACTCCTGGAGATAATGTAGTAAAAATCGATGGAAATAAAATAAACGACATTCCATTTATAAAAAGTGAATATATTATCAGGGAAGCAAAGAGTTTAACCATAAGGCAACCTAATGGGAATTTGGTTCACATCCAAATAAAACCATTAGCTATTCCTGAGTATTTTTATTTTGTATTTATAGTACCAACGTGTTACTTTTTCTTAACTTTAATGATTTCATTGTATTTATATTTTAAACAAAGAAATACGCCATTATTGGATTTATTGATATTGTTTATATTAACTGTATCATTAGCATATGTAAGCTTAGGTGCCTCTGGTATCTTAAATAATTTTGGAATTATTGTTAATCGCGGTAGTATGCTACTCTGCCTAGTTCTTTTATTACATTTTTTAAAAGAGTATTTTAGCTTTCTAAATATAAAATGGCCGTTGTTAAAAAATATTAAGGTATTATATATACTTCCTCTAACTGTAGTAATTCTAAGTATCTTCGGTATAGTCTTTGACGACATTCATTCTCTAGTTTCAAGTATTATTTTGGGCATATTTTTCTTATTACTAGTAGCCATTCTTAGCATTATGATTATTAGTTATATTATATATAGAGTGCCAAAACTTAAAATACTTATTAGTAGTATTATTATTCCATTTATACCTTTCTTATTTCTATATGCGTTACCTGAGACTTTTTTTCATAGGCAAATTCTTTCGGCAGATATAAGTTCCATATTTCTTTTACTAATTCCATTCAGCTTCATTTTCACACAACTCACTGAACGTATTTTTGATATGGAGTATTTCATTTCTCGATTGCGTTATTATTTTAATTTCTCATTTGGCTTTACGATATGGCTGTTAATCGGTTTATATTTATTTGCAGATTTATCAGTTTCGCGCATGACAGAGATTTTCTTTTTTGCCTTTCTATCGTTAATGGCGTTGTTCTACATTAAAGAGCGGATTGATTATCGTAAGCGGAAAATTTTATTTTCTACAAAAGGCGACTACATCCACCGCTTGTATACGACCGTTGAGAGTATTGGTAGAGTGGTGAAGATTGAGGACTTATTGGAGAAATTTGTACAAGAGGTTGTGGTTCAGCTTGAAATGGAAAGTGTGTATGTGCTCACTTACGATTTTCAAACACATCAAGTTACCTTAACAAATAAATCTAAAGAATATACGCAGCATCAAATAGATGAGGTACTAGTCGAACGATTAGGCTTGGGAGATATAAAGAAGACAGATCATTTCTATATCGCCTTTATTCATCAGGATGTGAACTATAAACGAATCCTTGTTGTGGATCATAATAAAACGATTTATCTCAAGGACGAGGAACTGCTATGGCTAGAATTATTGCTGCTCTATTTAAATAATTTTATCGAAAACACAAAAATGGTTGAGGAGCTTTTAAATCAGTTAAAGCATATGAAAGAAGCTGATAATCGACAGCTACCATGGCTCAATAAATTACTCTGGCTAAGGTTCGAGGAAGAAAAATATCAGTTAGCACAGGAACTTCATGATACGATTTTACAAGAACAACTGCACATTGCAAGGGAAATGGATGTCCTCATGCATACCAAAGAAAAAGAGGAGATCCCATCTAAACTTATAAAGCTTCATGAACATATGATTATCTCTCTGAATGATTTGAGGGGCTACTGCGAAAACTTAAAGCCACCTCTATTAGATACATTGGGCTTAAATGCAGCCCTTGAAAAATTAATACAGAAAATTCATAAACGGGCTAATTTTGTTTTGATATATACGATTGACCGCCTCTATTTAGAGGATGAGCGTTTAAATTTAATGATTTATCGACTGTTTCAAGAATTATTAAACAATGCGTTAAAACATTCCTATGCTAATACAGTTGAAATACATTTACTGGGCACCGAAGAGGGATTCCAAATTTTGTATAGCGATGATGGTGTTGGTTGTAATATAGATGATATTCTACTTGCCGATTCTATGGGCATACAAGGCATGCAGGAGCGCGTTCAAGCTTTTAATGGGAAATTCGCATTAGATAGCAAAGTAGGAGAAGGGATGACGATTCGTATCCAAGTAAGTGAAACCCAACATACGAATCCCTATACCTATAAGACCCTGACCCGACCAACTTATATGATACGAGGATAACCAGATGAAGCGGAAGCATAAGTGCATATATTTTTTTAACACCTTTTAATCTCTTCGTAGAGGCTACGAATGTGGGTTAGAAGGCTTTTGTTTGAAAAGTATTTATTTATAATCAAAAATGATAAAACGTTATCAAAAAAATATTATTTGGTAAATAGTAAATCAGGAAAAAATACACTTTTTAGAGTATTTACCTAATATTCAAGGAAATTATGGCCATATGACCGATATAATTCAGGAGAAGGATTGAGGAGGTCAATAGATTTGAATAAAAAATTATTTTTAACAGCAGCAGCTATTCCTGTTGCACTTATCGTTCCCACTGTAGCAGGTGCGGCCGAAACAGTTTCAGTCACTGGAGAAAATATTGTCAATGCAACATTAAAAGTAGAAAAATTACCAAATGATACAATCGTCAATGCCTATCAATGGTATTATCTAGAGGAAATTACTGGTGAAGAGGGTTCAACAAATAAGCCCATCTCTGGAGCAACATCTATTTCCTTAAAAGTGCCCGTTGAAGCAGCTGGAAAAAGCATTTTTGTGGAAGCAACTACGACAGACGGTAAAAAATTTAAAAGTGCACCGCGCACTATTCAGCCATTAGAGCTCGATATCACCATTCCAACGTTAGAAGGTCAATCCGCTGGTTTTGTAGCACCGGGAGAAACAGTGAAAGTGGCTGGTATTACTGTAACTGATAAGAATGGTGCAAAATTGCAAAGTGATCAAATTACATATAGTTATCAATGGTTTTATAAATTAGGCGATAACTCCTTTACTATCATAGAGGGAGCTGCAGGTAGTACATATACCATTCCGAAGGATGCCATTGAAAAGGATATTAAAAATATTGCTGTTACTGTCAAAGCAAAAGTGGGTCTTTCTTTTGCGGAATCTAAACTATCTGATACCATCACAGTCTCTAAACAACCCACTGATACTTTAACGAAAGAGATTAAAGCTTTACTGGTCAATGATAATAAATACAATGTATCAAGCTTAGCAGAATTTAGTGCTAAAGTTGCGGAACTAGAAAAAAACTATCAATCCTTATCAGCGGCAGCTAAAGGTAATGTGTCTAATTATGATGTCTTAAAGCGAGCACTTGCTGATGTTGAATTAATAACTAAGTTAAATGAAAAATGGAGCAAAATAGAGACTAGTAATGAAAAAGAAATAAAGGAACTAGAAGAGGCTTATAATAAGCTAGATCTGTTACAGCGTAGCTTAGATGTAGATGAGACCCTATATACGAGCATTAAAAAACTATTAAACGAGCCAAATGATCTTGAAGAGATAAAAGAAGTCAGAAAACTCAATCAAGCTATTATTAATTTATTATCTTATGAGAATTCACTTGTGAAATATGTAGCTTCGGATGTTGATTCCTTACAAGCGAGCGTGAAGACAATCGAAGCGGATATTGAGAAATTATCACAAAGCTACCGAGCCGCTGTTCAAAACCAAGCAATTTTGTCTGAGGCTAAATCGGATATTAAAAAGGTCGAGCAATTCATTAAATCATTTGATAAATTAGCTACAAATAGTACGCCTAATAAACAAGTGACGACTGCTAAATCAATCCGTACAGCCTATGAAAAATTAACGTATAAACAATTAAAATTAGTGCCAGATGTGTATGTGCAGCGTTTGACTACAGCAGAACGTGCAGAAGAAAGTCAAATTATAAATTTAAATAATGTTATAGATAGCTATATTAGCGATGATGTTTATCCGTTCAATCCGTCTGCTGGTTCATGGCAAAGTCATGTCAATAATGTTAATCAAATGATCAAGGAATATAAGAGCTTAACAAAAGCCTCCGCAGCACAAATTAATGGCTACGATAGTCTTGTTACCTTACAGAAAGATTTAAAAGCAGCTGAGAAAGTAATTAAAGATATGGATGCCTATCAAAAATTATCTGCAACAACTGGTGTAACGGAAAGTAAACTTAATTCAAGCTATACAAGTACTTTAAAAGCTTATAATAATCTTACAAATTTACAGCAATCCCTTGTATATAATGCTGAAGAATTTTTACTAAACACGCCAAAGATTTCAGTTGATGGCAATGGTAAAGTGCCTACTGATAAAGCAGCAGCAGAGGCGTTAAAGGCGGATATAGCCAAATTTGCGGATGTTACGAAATATTCATTCAATCAATTAGAAATCGCTGTTAATACAGCTTCTGAATCCTATAAAAAATTGTCTTCAGCTGCAAGAAAATACGTGACAAATTATTATTTATTAACAGCAGCAAATAAGGATATTACAGGAGTAAAATCATTCTATAAAAAAATACAGACTGCTAGAGAAGAAACAGATGCTGCGAAAAAGGCTAAAAAAATTGAAACAGTGCAAAAAGCTTATGCGAAATTACCTGCGAATCAGCAGCATTTAGCAAAAGAACAATATGAAGCTTTATTAAAAAATCAAAATATAGATGAAAATGCATCGAAAATTACACAGCTAAATAATGATATTGCCACAATTGTTTCCAATAATCTCTATGTCGTAACGATTGAACGTATTAAAAATCTTTCTACACAATATAGTAGCCTTAGTTCAAGTGAGAAAAAACTGATTACGAACTATGATATTTTAAAAACTGCGCTTGCAGACGTGAAAAAAGTGGAAAGCTTTATGAAGACCTATGAGAAATCCTTTGCTTCAAATCCAAGCACTGTGATCAAGGCATATGAAAAGCTTACATCTAAACAAGTGAGCCTGATTGATGCAGGAACTAGACAATTGATCATTGATAAGCAAAAAGGACAACAGCAAACGAATGAAAATGCATTGTCATTAATTGAATCCATCAATTCACTTCTTGTAAAAGGTGAGTATATCGATGGTTTACAGGAGAAAGTAAGTGAAATCCGTAAAGCCTATGATGCTCTGAGTGATGCTGATAAGAAGGTTGTTAAAAATTATTCGAAGCTCACGCAAGCAGAGGGTGATTTGAAGAAGGTTGAAGAGGTGCATGCTATATACGAACCAGCAGGGAGCAGTAATGATGCTGCACGTAAAGCATGGCAAACAGCCTATGGAAAGCTCTCTAAAAGATTAGAGTTACTCTATACAAACATGTATCCAACCGAGCAATAATTATTACTTCCAGATGGCCTCGAACATTTTTCGAGGCTTTTCTTTATACATAAGATTTGTCTAGTAATTTGATTGTCCGCTATACTATGTACAACAAAGGAAGAAATTTTTTACATAAAGATTGTAGTTTCACAAAGAAGGTAGGAACAAAAGATGTATAAAATAGGTGTTGTTGGTCCCATTCAATCCGTTGAAAGAATTATTGCCTTAGCACGAGAAATCGAACAGGATATGGAATTTATTCCGTATATATATGAAGTGGCGACGGAAACAAAGCATCTTGTGGAGACACATAATCAGGCTGTCGATTTCTGGTTGTTTTCTGGTTACATCCCTTATAAGCTTGCCAGTCAAACGAATGTATCCAAAGATAAATTGACCCATATTATTTTTTCCGAAGCGGCTATTTATCGGGGTTTTTTAGAGCAATCCTATCAGCAAAAAAAGTTTATAGAAAATGTTAGTATCGATATTATTCCTTCGCCTTCTCAAATGGCTTCAGAAAGTCTTGCAGAGATTCAGCATAATGTCCATCATATGTATTTAAAGGAATTTGATGTCGCTATTGATCCACAAGAGCTATTTGATTTCCACTATAGTCTTTGGCAGGCGGGCAAAATTGATTTTGCGATTACTTGTTATCCCTCTGTTGATGAAGAGCTGAAGAAACGAGGCGTTGCATCTTATTGGGTTTCCCCGACAAAAACAGAAATTTATCATACAGTTCAGCTTTTTACAGAGAAGATCAAAACGTCCTACTATAAAGAGACACAAATTGGTGCAGTCATGCTTGAAATTAAGGACTTTGATTCATTAAAAGAGCGCATGAAGCAAGGCTATCGTATTCAATATTTAGAATTGCGTACGAAGGAAAATCTACTACAGCTCTGTGAACAGATTGATGGCTCTCTTATTGAAGAGGGGAATGGTAAATATACGATCTTTAGTACAAGAGGTGCGATTGAAGGGCAAATACGATTTTTACAGGAAAAAATGTATCAGTTGTCGATTGAAATGGAGACGAAGGTGACAGCAGGCATTGGCTTTGCTCAAACAGTGTTCAATGCTGAGTTACATGCTCACCGAGGACTAAGACAGACGAAGGAAAACGAGGCTATTGACATCGTGATGATACAGGATGATGGCACCATTATTGAATCGGTAGGGAATGTAGAAGAGCTATCCTATTCCTACCGAGCAGAAGACCCTTATATTTTAGAAAAACTAAAAAAAGGGAATATTAGTATTAAAACCTATATGAAAATCCATGCACTTGTACAAAAAATGCATTGGAAGCATTTTACGACAAAGGATTTGGCGTCACAACTGCAAATGAGCGAGAGAAATGCCCAACGAATCGTAGCTGATTTATGTAATGTAGATTTAGCGAGAATTTGTGGAGAAGAATTACAGCATACTCGAGGCAGACCTATTAAAATGTATCAACTTGTCTAAAAACAAAAATGTCCCAAACCAATAAATGGTGTGGGACATTTTTTTATGCTTTTTGAAGCCTTAAATACTGATAAATTAATGAATTTAGCGGTTATTTAGGTAAATAATATGGATTTACGAAGACGATTATCTATTAAAAATTTTCAAAAAAATATTGTCTTTTTATTGAACTTTGATTATTATACGAATATATAACGAAAATGTCGGTATATAAAAGGGGATTTACGGACAAGGGGGCAAGCATATTCAAGAATAGTCGTGGCAATAAAGAGAGGATTTCTATATATGGGAGGGATATGAATGACAACAAATGAAATAACGAAGAAATCTAGAAATGTCATCCTTGCACTTTTATTTTTAGGCTGGTCTTTAGGGAATTTAGATCGCTATATTATGAACTACGCAGTAGTTTCGATTACAGGGGATTTGCAACTGGATGCATCTTCAACGGGTATTATTTTAAGCGCTTTCTTTTTAGGCTATGCCATTATGCAAATACCGGGTGGCTGGCTTGCCGATAAGTTTGGCGCAAAACGAGTTTTATTGATGGCTGTTATCACGTGGTCTATTTTTACTGGTCTAACAGCCATTGCTTGGTCTTTAACAGCGATGATTGTGATTCGTTTTTTATTTGGCATTGGTGAGGGTGGTTTTCAGCCATCAAGCTCTAAAATTATTGCTACGATTTTCCCAAAAGAGGAAAGAGGTAGAGCGATGTCCATCATGCTTACTTCTGGTGGCATTGTTTCACTCATCGTCCCTTTGCTAGCTGCTTATTTATTAGGAACGATTGGCTGGCGCATGATGTTTATCATCATTGGGGCAATAGGGGCAATAATTGCCTTTATATATTGGAAATACATTCAACTCCCGCAAGATGAGGCAGCTACAGCTGGAACAGAAAATACTACGAACAAAGTGAATTTTAAAGAGTTACTGAAAACACCCCTAATGTGGAATTTAATCATTGCTTATTTTTGTATTTATGCAGTGAACTGGGGATTAGTTTCTTGGATTCCAACATATCTTCAAAAAAATCGAGGCTTGGATTTAATGTCCATTGGTTGGGCGCAAACAATACCTGCCATTACAACGATAATTGGTGTATATGGTAGTGGCTATATCATTGATAAGCTACCAAAAGGTATGGAGAAAGTGTTAGGCTCCATCTCCTGCGCAGTCATTGGTCTTTTATTGTATTTAATGTTTACTGCCAAAACAGTGACGTTATTTATTGGTTACCAAACAGTCGTTTCGATATTTATTGCGTTTGTCATTACATTACTACCTGTTATTGTACTCAAGAAATTACCTTCTTCTATTACAGGTTCTGCAATGGGAATTGCCAATACAGGGGGACAATTAGCAGGGTTTGTTACACCGATGGCAATTGGATTTATGGTGGATGCCTTTAATGGCTCCTTTGATGCAGCCTTTTGGATGTTAATTGGCTTTGCGCTTATCTGTATTGTGTCGCTTGTCACACTAAACGACCAAAAAGGAACATTGTTAAAAGCATAATGAATTTGGAGGGACAAATATGAGTTATCATGAGAAAATTTCAACGTTAATTGAAGCAAAACAGCAAGCTACAGTAGCATTAAGCGATGCGATTTGGGCTGTGCCTGAGCTTCATTTTCAAGAAAAGAAATCGATGGAATATATGAAACAGGCACTAGAAAAAGAGGGTTTTCAAACAGAAGTCGGTGTTGCGGGTCTTGACACAGCGCTTGTTGGAACTTATGGTTCTGGCAAGCCTGTAATTGCCTTTTTAGGTGAATATGATGCGCTTCCAGGCTTGAGTCAAAAAGGTGGGGCGACACAACATGAGCCTGTTGTGGATGGTGGAAGTGGACATGGCTGTGGTCATAACTTATTAGGTACTGGCGCATTCGCAGCTGCTGTTGCTGTAAAGGATTATTTAGAGCAAAATCATCAGTCAGCAACAATCCGTTTTTACGGTTGCCCTGCAGAGGAGAATGGATCTGGTAAAGCTTATATGGCAAAGGCTGGCCTTTTTGATGATGTTGATATCGCGATCTCTTGGCATCCAGGTACGTTTTCGACTGTGATGACGTGTAGTTCTCTAGCAAACTATGCCGCAACGTTTAAGTTTACGGGCAAAAGTGCTCATGCCGCAGCTGCACCACATCTTGGACGAAGTGCTTTAGATGCTGTTGAGCTTATGAATGTTGGGGTAAACTACTTACGAGAACACATCATTCCAGAAGCGCGTGTGCATTATGCCATTACTAATTCTGGTGGAACTTCGCCAAATGTAGTTCAACCATATGCAGAGGTAACGTATCTAGTTAGGGCACCTAAAAAGCAGCAAGTACAGGAAATTTATCAACGCGTTGAGAACATTGCAAAGGGTGCCACAATGATGACAGGGACGTCAGTGGACATCGAGTTTGAAGGTGCTGCTTCGAATCTTATTACAAATAAAACTCTTTATGATGTGATGTATCAACAAATACTTGAAATTGGTATGCCAGACTATACAATAGAGGATGAACAGTATGCGCAGGCTATTTTCAATACGTTTACACCAGAAGTACAAGCAGCTTCATTAGTGGGCTTGCGTAAAGAAGATGCCAAGCTATTACAAGGAAAAGTGATTGCTGATCATGTTCCAGGCATGCTACCTGAATTTATTATGGGTGGCTCTACAGATGTTGGAGATGTTAGCTGGAACGTACCAACCGTACAGTGTACAACTGTATGCATGGCATTAGGGACACCATTACATACATGGCAGGTAGTGTCTCAGGGAGTGACCCCAATAGCGCATAAAGGAATGCTACAGGCTGCTAAAATTATGGCTTGTACAGCCTTAGCGTTGCTGGATAATCCTCTATACATTGAAAAAGCGAAAAAGGAATGGCAAGAACGTCTAGATGGTGAAACATATCAATCTTTAATTCCAGAGGGAACACAGCCACCTAAGCGCTAACAGGATAGAGTCTTCATAGGAGAACTATGAAGGCTCTGTTTTTGCCTCATTTTGAAAGGAGAACGCGACATGTCAACACAACCCAATCATCAGCATCATCTTCTAGCACAGTGGGTATCACAGTATCGTGCAGCTACCAAAGAAGGGCAATGTGCTAATTATATCCCTGCTTTAGCCAAAAAAGATCCTAATCAATTAGCTGTGGCGATTGTGGGGACTGAAGGCCACGAAATCAAAGCGGGAGATACCGAAGAACTATTTACCCTGCAAAGCGTTTCCAAGGTTATTACCTTTATTTTAGCCTGTATGGATCGAGGCTTACCATATGTTTTAGAAAGAGTAGATGTTGAACCAACAGGAGATACCTTTAACTCAATTATTCGCTTAGAAAGTCATCAGCCAGGTAAACCCTTTAACCCGATGATTAATGCTGGGGCTATTACGGTATCCTCCATGTTGGCTGGTCATTCTCCACAAGAGAAGGTCACAAAGATTCTACAATTTTTAGAACAAATCATAGGCAAGCAATTGAGTATCAATGAAGAAGTATTCCAGTCAGAGTGGCAAACGGCTAATCGTAATCGAGCATTGGCCTACTACTTAATGGATTCAGGGTTTTTAGATTGTCCAGTAGAGGCGGCGCTTGAGGTTTATTTGAAGCAATGTGCAATTGAAGTCAATGTATCAGATTTAGCCATGATTGGCCTAGTTATTGCGAATGATGGCTATCACCCACTGTTAAAGAAACAGCTATTCCCAAAACAAGTGGCAAAATTAGCGAAGGCTTTGATGGTAACGTGTGGTATGTACAATGCCTCAGGGAAGTTTGCAGCATTTATTGGTCTCCCTGCCAAAAGTGGTGTATCAGGTGCGATTCTTGCGGCTGTTCCAGGACATGCAGGCCTACACTCGCCGTTTCCTACTGGCTGTGGTATCGGAATTTACGGCCCAGCGATTGATCCAATAGGAAACAGTGTTGCAGGTGTACAGTTGCTGAAACAGCTAGCAACAGAATGGGATATGACTATTTTTTAATAAGTGGAAGATGATTTCAGCGCTTAGTCTGAAGTCATCTTTTTTTCATTTTATAAATAATAAATAAAACGATAAACCAAATTGGTGTTAACAGCAGTGCCGTACGCGTAGCCTCAGAAATAAACATCACCATTAATAAAAAGGCGAAAAACGCAAGCACGACGTAGTTGATAAAAGGTGTCAGTGGTGCTTTGAAGATTGAAGCTTCATGTAAAGCACGTTTTTTTCGTTTGTAGATAATGTGCGAAATGATGATAATGCTCCACACCCATATAAAACAAATTGCACTAATCGTCGTCACAACACTAAAGGCGTTCTCTGGCATCAACTTACTTAACAGAGCACCAGCTGATACAACAATAGTAGAAATAACGAGTGCATTACTTGGTACACTGTTTTTGTTGAGTTTGGAGAATGCTGGAGATGCCTGTTTATTGTTACCAAGATTATAGAGCATCCGACTTGTGGAGAATAACCCACTGTTACCTGCTGAAGCCGCTGAAGTAAGCACAACAAAATTTATAATACCAGCAGCAATCGGTATACCTGCTAATGTAAACACTTGGACAAAGGGGCTGCTTGAAGCAGACATCTCATACCATGGGTTAATACATAAAATGACAAATAATGCCCCTACATAGAAAAGTAAAATGCGAAATGGAATTTTATTAATGGCAGAAGGAATATTTTTTTGAGGGTCTGCTGTTTCAGCTGCTGAAACCCCCACTAATTCCACACCAACAAATGCAAAGACAACCATTTGGAAGGCCATTAAAAAGCCGTATATTCCATTTGGGAACATGCCTCCATGTGCCCACAGGTTTTCAACTGATACTGTTCCTGAGCTAGTTTGGAAGCCAGTTACTAGCATAATAAGACCAATAATAATAAGTGCTACAATTGTAATAACTTTAATAATAGCGAACCAAAATTCTAGCTCACCAAAAAGCTTAACAGTTAATAGATTTAGTAGTAATAACAATACGAGGCAACCAATGGCTGGCACCCATTGTGGGATATCAAACCAATATTGTGTATAAACACCCACCGCAATAATGTCTGCCATCGCCGTCATAATCCAACAGAACCAGTATGTCCAACCGGTGATATAACCTGCCCAAGGCCCTATGTATTCGGATGCGAAATCCGTAAATGAAGTGTAGCCTGCATTGGATAGTAACAATTCACCTAAGGCACGCATCACAAAAAATAGCGCTGTCCCTACAATTAAGTAGGCTAGGATGATCGAAGGCCCTGCTAAGGCAATAGCTTTTCCAGAGCCTAAAAATAAACCAGTCCCAATTGTTCCACCAATGGCAATAAGCTGTACATGGCGATTTTTTAAATCTCGTTTTAATTGTTGCTGTTCCACGTTAATCCCCCTCAAAGATGCATAAAAAACTATGACTGGAAAAATAAAAAGAGACTAGTTGTGACACTAGTCTCGGAAAAACGTCAGAATAACAAATACCATTTATTCGCAGATGTCTACATGAAATGGTGTAGCATCGCTTATAAAAGCTGTATTACTCCTCTGTCCTTTTGCCTGAGATAGTGAACCCTTCGGCGACGCAATGTGCGCTCTCTCCAGAACTGCTCCTGCTATAGTTTGATCCATAGCATTCATAGCTTATTAACTTGATAATGAATTATTATTGTAAGATATTATACATCCTAACAGTGCTTCTAAAATTATTCAACAATAAATTTTAACTATTTTCAGAAAAAATAGAAGAATAGGGTTCGTAACTGGCATATCTCTAACGAAAAATAGTATTTTTGGTCATACAAAGTGTTTCGTGAAGGAGTTTTTAAATATGAGGTGGTTTATTGGAAGATTGCTCAACGAGCTTTCGAAGTGCTCAAACATAAGTGAAAACCGCTCCAAAAAGACATCAAAGCGCTCATTTTTATGAGGACCCGACTCAAGTAGCGAACTCGTTCAAAGTAGATTTTGTATCAAATAAGGGGACTATAATGCGTTTTGTTGCTTTACTTTTTTATTTTAATGACATGAAGCTTGTACAGCATCATTTGAAATAGATATAATATAGTAGAAACTCTGAATTTTTAAAAAAAGAAGTCGTCTCATAGTACTTTGAGACGACTTTTTTTGATGAGAGCATTAATATTTTTTTGCTTTTATTTTACCTGTCCAAGTTTTGAAACCACCTTGAAGTTGGTAAATTTGGTTGTACCCACGTTTTTTAAGAAATAGTGCAGCACGTGAGCTACGGCCTGTATTTTGACAGTATAGATATACTGGTAAATCTGGGCGGATTTCTTTATAACGTTGACGTAGTGTTGTCGAAGGCACATTTCGTGCACCAAGAATGTGACCAGCATCAAATTCTTTTTGCTCACGAACATCGATCAGCTGGGCTTTACGATAGCCTTCTATGAATTGCTCTTGTGTTAGGTTGGTTACGGCTTTTTTGAGTCGTAGTGCATTAATTCCGATATATGCAATTGTGACTACTAAAACGACACCGATTGTGATAAGTATGTCCAAGATTTTCTTACCCCTTTCTATCTTCTCTATTATTATAAAAGATGCGCTAGCGATAGTCCAATGAGTTTGATAAAA
>Ga0213823_1000649_pt1 | contig 26350 bp, 29 predicted proteins | sample MC6MC0907MG_FD_179887 | JGI IMG/M metagenome (GOLD analysis project Ga0213823, IMG submission 179887) | Enriched soil aggregate microbial communities from Iowa State University, Ames, United States - MC6-MC0907-MG | ecosystem: Environmental > Terrestrial > Soil > Unclassified | place: USA: Iowa...
CATTATAGAAAAAGAGGAAAATCTACTTAAAAGAGCTTTTAGGCTCTTCAGGCTGTCGAATAACTCTTGGCAGCCTCTTATTTTATTCATTTACTTAAATGATTCACCGCGTTAATTTGGTATAATGTTATTGGTGTATAGGGTTGTAAACAGGTCTGTTGATTGGCGCTCCAGGCACTTCGCTTTCCGCGGGCGTGCCGGGGAGCCTCCTCGTTGCTTCGCTCCTGCGGGGTCTCCCCTGCCCCGTACTCCCGCAGGAGTCTTCGTGCCTTCCGCGCCAATCAACAGAGTGCTTTCAATAAAGACCTTTAACTCAACTAATAAATTATAAAAATAAGTGGTGAAATCAATGTTTAAGCCAAAAGAGTCTAGCCAAAGTGAATATGAATTTGTATCTATTGATGAATTGGTACCTGATGACCATCCTCTTCGTTTAATTGATAAATATATTGATTTTTCGTTTCTTCTTGAAAAATTCTAATTCGAAGAAGTGTACGTAATGCCCTTTACTATCCCAATGTACACGTTCAAAAAATAAAGTAAAAGTTGTAACACGACATGTATGGGAGGGGCACAAGGAAAAGGTAAGATTAAATCGCTTATCTAAATCGGGAGAAATGCTTTATAAATTTAGAAAGGAAAAAATTGAGCGAAGCTTTGCAGACTCAAAAGAGTTGCATGGGCTTTACTACTGCCGGTTACGGGGATTGAAGAATGCAAGTGAACAGGCTCTTCTTACTGCAGCCTGCCAAAAAATAAAAAAGATTGTAACACATTTGGCAAGGTTAGAAGTAGTGTGTTGCAATACTTTAAATTGAATTGTCTCCCATTCGCAGGGACAAACAATAAATTTGGTATTTAGATTTTGACAGAATAAAAAATTGCCGAGATAAATACCCTTTTTCGACAATCTGAAGAGCTTTCAGGCTCTTTTTTTCTTTCATTAAATTATTTAATCTATTTTTTGAAAAAAAGTGAACGTTACCAACAAAACTAGGCTTAAGTTTAGTCAAAAACAAATGGTAATCATATTGTGTATAAGCTCGACCAATAGGACTGGTTATTTCAGAAAAACAAAAATGAAGGGGTGCGCTATGTCAGAAAATACAAAAAATGAAAGTATACAAAAAGAGAAGAAGCAAATTCCCCAAACAAGTACTAGCGCAGGTCCAGTAAATACAAACAACCAAGATATTAAAGTCAGTATCATTATTTCATCGCAAAATAAATACCCACTAAATATTTTTACCCTCTATTCACTTGAATACCAAACCTTTAATCCTTCAAAAATGGAAGTAATATTTATTAATGATGCCTCTACAGACCAAACCGATGAAAAACTTAAAGGCTATTCTCCTCCATACCATTTCAAATATATCCACAAAAAGCAGAAGCTTGGAAGAGCGAAGGCCAGAAATTTAGGCATTCGTTCTGCAAGGGGAAGCCTTCTGATTTTTCTGGATGCGGAAATGATCACAGATAGTGATTTTGTTGAAAATCACTATAAGTATCACCAATCCAAAAAAAATGTGATTATGTCAGGTGTTATGCATTCTAAAGCACTATATTCATGTGTTTTCCCAAACTTCTCCGAGCATAAAAAAGACACAATCGCAAATTTAACAAAAAATAATCAAGATATATATACCAGATTGCAAGATTGTAAAGATCCTCTTGTTGAACCATATCCATTATTAGAAAAAAACGATATTGCAAGAAAAACCTACAAGGATTTAGTATTTCATTCATTCCCATGGTTTAGGCAGATCGTAAGAAATTTCAGAGCAGATTTAAAAGGGTTTGCGTTTCCATGGATGGCCTTTCTTACTGGGAATGTCTCAATACGGAAAGAATTGATTGTAAAGGCAGGGGGGTTTGATGAAGAGTTTTTCCATTACGGTTATGAAGATTGGGAATTAGGATACCGTTTATACAAAATGGGTGTACAATGTATTGTCAGTAAAAAGTTAATCACTTACCATCAGGAGCATCCGGTTGAAGAAAGAAAATGGAGAGAGGCAATTGGGAACTTCGGCCTTTTTACAATAAAACATCATGATGTCGATATACTTATTCTAGGATTAGAGCTTTCAGGAATTACAGATTTATTAACGATGAATAAACTCTTAAGGGAATATAAATTACTTAGACAATCAAGGTCTAAGCAATTTCAAAAGTTCCAAGAAAAGTTCATCCTCATACTTGAAACAATCATCTTAATGCTCCAAGTTGATATCCAGCATTTCAATATATTAGGGGCTGCAGGCTTTAGTTCAAAGGATCGAAAAGAGCTTCTTAATGATATAAAAAGCCTGAGCGACTATCCTAATATAACAAGCTTTTTAAAACAAGTCATAAACTCATAACCATAGAAGGAGTAAAAAAGTGGTTTCTATCATAACGTGTACGATAAGAGAAGAGAGTATTGATAATGTTTTCAACAATTATCAACAGCAAACCTGGAAGGATAAAGAGTTAATTATTATTTTGAATAAAGATTCGATGGATATTGACCGATGGATTAAAAAGGCAAAGAAGTATCCAAATGTAAAGGTATTTCAACTGCATGAAAAAGCTACCTTAGGTGATTGCTTAAATTTTGGGGTAATGAACTCAAGCCATGACTATATTGCGAAATTTGATGACGATGACTATTACGGGCCAGAATATATTACTAGTTCAATGGAAGTTTTTAAAAATAAAAATGTTTCGATTGTCGGAAAAAGCTCTTACTATATTTATTTTAAAAATAAAAAAGCATTGATTCATGTCCCAGGTACTGAAAATGCAATTTCGGAAACTGTTGCCGGTGCGACTTTACTGTTTAGAAAAGAGATATTTTATTATGTTCGCTTTGAAAAGGTAGATCGCGCAGAGGAATACTTTTTTATTGATCAATGTAAAAAGGAAGGTTATCAAGTTTATTCTACAGATCCATGCGATTTTGCAGTCATTCGCCACGACACAGAAAATCACACTTGGAAGATCTCCGATGAAGATTTGATGGAGTGGGGCAATTTAATCGCTTATACAGATGATTATCAATCGACGGTGTCAAAAAGTAGAACCGAATGAAAAAATAGGAGGGCTTTTATATCATGTCCTCCGTGGGTAAACTAGACTAAAAAGATGCGGCATCATTATTCAAATGCCGTCTTTACATATTTCTAACATAAGCAACGTATTAAATTCACATTCTATTCAAATTTCTAACATTAATATGTTAAAAAACTGTGAAACCCATTGTCATTTTAATAAGGGGAGAGTATATTATAAGTGTAGAGAAGATAGTGAAGTAATTCACAAACTTCTGCTACAAGAAACAGCTAGCTGATCGCCCCTAGTCGAAAAGGGGAAAAGAAATTATTTTTATATTAATTTGTGAAATAATTCACAAATAGGAGATGATTGTGATGAGATGGTATAAAACTCCTCAAGCAGCTGTAGTTTGGACAATATTAAGAGTTTGGCTTGGATTACAATGGATTGAAGCAGGTTATCATAAATTAACAGGTGGATTTGACGCAGGTGGGTTCTTAAAAGGAGCACTGGCAAATGCAACAGGTGAACATCCGGCAGTACAAGGCTGGTACGCAGACTTTTTACAACAATTCGCGATCCCAAATGTTCATATATTTAACGTTTTAATTCCTTGGGGAGAATTATTGGTTGGTCTAGGATTAATCATCGGTTTAGCTACAATCCCAGCATTAATTGCAGGAGCCTTTATGAACTTAAACTTTATGCTTGCAGGAACAACTAGCACAAACCCAATTCTTTATACAGCTGCAATGATCTTGTTATTCACAGGAACCGGGGCTTACCTTTTCGGACTTGACCGGTATGCAGTACCATTTATCAAAGGCTATTTCAAAAAAGGTCATGTAAAACGCGTCAAAATTAATCAACATCAGTAACGAGTTCTAATCGCATAACCTCACTAAAGAGCTCGTGGAATTAACATATTTCCCCCTTTAAAAAGCTTTAGAAGCAGGCTAAACCTGCTTCTCTTTTTTTCTAGGCTCTGATAAACTTGTCTGTTGATTTCCGCTCCAGGCGCTCGCTTTCCGCGGGCGGTCTGGGAGCCTCCTCGGCGCTAAGCGCCTGCGGGGTCTCCCTTTACCCGCTTTTCCCGCAGGAGTCTCGCGCCTTCCGCTCCAATCAACAGAGTGGCAAAATCAACAATGAGCTTTAACATAGCCTTTATCTAAATAAGAATTCCTATCTTTTGCGATTTTTTACTCGTTGGTTAGCAGCATTTGCACGTGATTGTGCTTCAAGGTCTGCGTTGTCAGCTAATTCTTGCGAATACTCCACATCGATTCCATCTGACTTCATGTTTTTCGGAACTTGTGGAAGTGACCCTTTATTTTTATCACGACTTTTATGTCCACGTGAACGTCCCATTAGAAAAACCCCTTTCATTTGTAAAAACGATAAGGAGCTCAAATGCTCCCATTACTAGCTTTTACAAGTAGAGAGAGGTTCATTAATGGAAAAATATTTAAATCAATTTAAAGCTTCGTTTTTCTGTCATTAAATCCGCCGGCACGATCCGCCATTTTAAATTCCCGCTGATAGGATACTTCCTGCATGCTTGATAAGGTGTATTTACCTCTATCCTTATCTTTTTTCTTCTTTTCTGCCATTTTGCTCATTCCTTTCAACATTTTTTAGTCAATCGTCATCAAGCTAGTGGTAAAAAATAAAAAGCACTTTATGGCTAATCAAAATTTATTTACATATATTTTGAACGCATATGTGCGACTGCGCCTCTTTCTTCGCCCTTTTGAGCTTGCCAATCGGCGAGTTTTCTTAATACTTATTTCCATTTTTACCTTTTAGGAAAGGAAAGATACTGAAATGAGGAAAATATATTTTTCATACTTTTTTTAATCGTGCTTACTACAAAGAATATGGTAAAGTAATTTTGAGGTGAATGAAATGGCCATTATTACAAAAATCACCACGCAGCAGAAAAACCAAGATCGTTTTAATGTGTTTATGGATCATGGCAAGGGTGAAGAATTTGCTTTTAGTGTCGACAGCGATGTATTAATTAAACTTCAATTAAAAAAAGGAATGGAGCTTGATGATTTTTCTTTCTTGGAAATTCAATACCAAGATGACATACGAAAAGCGTACAATCTAGCCGTCAATTATTTAGCTAGAAGAATGAGATCTGAAAAAGAGATACAGGATTACCTTGTAAAAAAAGAAATGGACCAACCTATTATCGAAGAAGTTATACATAAATTGACCGCTCAAAAATACATTAATGACGAGGAATTTGCCTTAGCCTATGTAAGGACACAAGCCAATACAACTGATAAGGGTCCTGCTGTAATCAAAATGGAATTAAAGAAAAAAGGAATTAAAGAGAAAATCCTCTTACACGCGCTTGAAAATTTTCCTTTAGAGCAACAGATAGAAAAAGCAGCTAAGATAAGCGAAAAGTTTTTTCAAAAGCATACAAAGGAATCAATTAAAGTTCAAAAACAAAAGCTGGAGAATGTACTTCTTAGAAAAGGGTATTCCTTTGAAGTCATCACTATTGCTATGAATGAAACTGAGGTGCCTAAAGAGGTTGATGAGGAAATGGACGCTATCAGATTTCAAGGTGAAAAGGCCCATCGGAAACTTTCTAAATTCGATGGTTATGTATATCGACAAAAGATGAAACAAGCTTTATACCGGAAAGGTTTTTCAATGGATCTAATAGAACGATTCCTCGCGGAAATAGAAAACTCATGACGTTTTTTGTCATGAGTTTTTATTTTCAATAATAATTGAATCACGATCCAATTGACCCATAATGATTTCTGCAATTTCTCTGGCTGACCTTAACCGTGATTTGTCTTTAATATGGTGGCTTTCGTCCCAGAATGGGGTGTTCATGCCGCCCATATATACCGCATTAAACTTTATACCGCTGCCCTCATATTCTTTTTGCAGGCTTTCTATAAATCCCCTGACCGCAAATTTACTCGCAACATACACAGCTTCATTCACTTTTCCACGTAAACCGGCAGTGGAGATAATATTCATAATTTGACCTTGGCCATTCTGCTCTAGAACGGGTAAGATGGCCTTTGTCATCAAGATGGTTCCTAAAACATTTGTTTCTAATACTTCGCTAATTTGCTGCTCATTCATATTCGTAAATGGACCAAAATGTCCAATTCCGGCATTATTGACCAAACCGAAAATTTCGTATGTACTGCTTATTTCCTTTATTTTATTTACTACATCTTCATTGTTTCGGATATCCAAGGGTAGAATATCGGCCGTTCCTCCAGACGTTTCAATTTCCTGTTTTACCGCATTTAATTTTTCACTTGTCCTCCCGGTTAACAAGAGGTGATCGCCTTTTTGCGAAAAAAGAAAAGCTAATTCTTTCCCTAAACCCGAACCGGCTCCAGTAATTATGATTGTTTTCATTGAGTATACTCCTTCAAATAAGTTATACATTTCACTTTATTAATAATACAAATATTACTATACTAAAATAAAAAGGTAAATGGGAGTGAATGTGATGCACCAGGAGAAACGCTACAGTGTATTGTCAGAACATGAATTAAGACAAGAAATTGCAACTCTTCAAGAAAAGGCACGAAAAGCCGAGCAATTGGGCATGGTAAATGAGTTTGCTGTCCTTGAAAGAAAGGTACAAATGGCAAGGGCTTACCTAACTAATCCAGACTCATTTAAACCTGGGGAAATTTATGAAATCGAAGGGGATCCTGGACAATATTTTAAAATTGATTATCTGAATGGCGTTTTTGCCTGGGGCTATCGACTAAAGGGGGATGGAAAAGAAGAGGCTCTTCCGATTTCCTTGTTAAAGGGCCTAAAATAACAGTCAAACCAGAGAATTGATTCTCTGGTTTGACTTCTTTTAAACTTACTTCCATACTTGCGGCGATTCATCATCGCGCTCCCCAGAGGCGCGCATTCGCTCTTGTGGATGGGTATTAGTTGTCCCATTGGCTCTTTTTGAAGCATATTCTGCTTTCGCTCTTGGCTCTCCCTCAAGTTTGTTATTATTTTGATTAGGGAATTTCGTTTCTTTATTTCTCATGCTGTACCTCCATGTAGGGAATGAGAAAAACGTGAAAAGCAAATATTCTCAATGCTTACCACGTTCTCTTAGTATTCACGCTTTTTATGAGGGATATGTTAAAAGAAAATGGTAAAGAAAACTCATCGATTGGGATCCTTTTTGGCCAAAAAAAGCGAGTGACACAAGTCACCGCTTTTTAACTGGGAATAATACTTAACTTTTTTCGTAATTTCTTCTCGCTAAACACCCAACCCGTATAAGAACTGATTGGATTTAAGTCACTATCTAATTGAACAACCGCCACAAACGGGTAGTGGCCATTACTACGGTAGCGTAAATCAATAAACCGGACTTCGTAAAAATCTTTGTATTCATCGACTTCCCAACGGTAAACTGGAGAAAATGATAAAAACGCTGAAAGATTCTTATCCTTTTTGGCTGCTTCTATTACAGGTGTTTTTGGTACCGGTACACGGTTAAAGCGGTCCAGGATTTCCACCTTTCCCTTAACAGCCCTCCCTACAAAAAATTGCTGTTTATTCATGGCGGCAATTCTCCATTGATGAAATCTCATTGTTGGTGCAATAATGATGTCTGTAGCATCGGGGATTATGGCTCTTACCTCAACCATAACCCTTTTCTTAGCTTGATAGCGCCTGATGTAGTAGGCGATGATTACGGCATACATCAGCAAAAAGGTAATTCCAGGATTTGCCCCTAAAATCCAAATAAAAATCCCGAGGATATGAATTCCGAAAATAATTGGATCAAACGTATTAATGACGCCTAGAGCAACCCACTTGGAGGAAAAAGGTCTAAGCGCTTGAGTACCATAGGCATTAAAGATATCGACAAATACATGTATGAACACAGCTGCAAACGTCCAAGCCCATAAATGCAATAAATTGGCGTCTGGAAAAAAAAGATAAACGACAGCTGAAATGACGAGCGGCCATATTAACACAGCTGGTATGGAATGGGTAACCCCACGATGATTACGAATGTAAATCGCATTATTTCTTAGTTTTAATAAAGTGTCAATATCTGGTATTTGTGAACCGGCAATAGTGGCAATTAACACACTAGTTGTAGTAGCATGGCTTGTGGCGACGGATGGATCTAAAGTTGCAAGACCGCCAAGGGCAATGCCCATTACAACATGAGTTCCAGTATCCAAAAGGAAATCCTCCTTCAATAAGTTCTTGTCAAAATAAACAAATTGGATTATCGTAAAACGAAAATGTCTTTAATAAAATTGAAAAATAAACACGGAACTTTGAAAATTGCTCGGCTCCATAAGAATAAGCTTCGGAAGCGTACCTCGCACGAAGAAAAAGCGGTAGCTTTTTAGAGGAGCACTCAGTGACTAGTGGCCATACTTTGCAAGACGGACGCTTCCGTATTTATTATTATATTTCCTTTTTATCGTATTGTTTAACAAAATGGAGGTACAAAAGTCATGTTAATTGAACAAGAAATTTCAGAAAAAATCAATATAAATGCATTTCAAAATGATTTAATATCCTGGTTTAAAAATGAACAGCGTGATTTGCCATGGCGCAAAGACCAGGATCCATATAAGGTATGGGTTTCTGAAATTATGCTGCAGCAAACAAGAGTAGATACGGTCATTCCTTATTTTAATCGCTTTATTGACTGGTTCCCAACGATCAATGATTTGGCTGAAGCTGAAGAAGATAAAGTACTTAAGGCATGGGAAGGGCTTGGATATTATTCAAGGGTACGAAACCTCCAATCTGCTGTTAAGGAAGTAAAGGAGAAATACAACGGGGAAGTGCCAAATTCTCCAAAGGAGATTGCCGAACTTAAGGGGGTTGGTCCCTATACAGCAGGTGCAATTCTAAGTATTGCCTACGGAATCCCTGAGCCTGCTGTAGATGGAAATGTGATGAGAGTTTTATCACGAATTCTTTCCATTTGGGAAGATATTGCCAAACCTTCGTCTCGGAAGGTTTTTGAAAAAGCTGTGCGTGAATTAATCTCACATGAAGATCCATCCTCATTTAATCAGGCATTAATGGAATTGGGTGCGTTAATTTGCACACCTACTTCTCCTTCCTGCTTATTATGTCCGGTGCGCGATCATTGCCATGCTTTTTTTGAAGGGGTACAGAATAAGCTGCCAATAAAAACGAAAAAAACGAAATCTCGTGAGGTTCAACTAGCTGCAGCAATTTTAACTGATATAAATGGAAAAATAGTCATTCATAAGCGGCCCGCAAATGGGCTGCTCGCGAATTTATGGGAATTCCCTAATATTGAGCTCCATCATCCAATGCAAAACGATCGAGAGCAGGTTGTTACCCTTTTTCAAAAAACCCTTAATCTAGAAATGAATCTTGAGCAGATTATCGGTCAAATTGACCATGTTTTTTCACATTTAGTTTGGAATATTAATGTATACACAGGGACAATTAACGCTAAATTTCAGGAAACAGATGAGTGGAAGCTTGTTTCTTTTGAAGAAATGAAAGCATATGCTTTCCCTGTCCCATATCAAAAAATGTTTAAATTGTATCAAAGTCATTAAAGAATAGACCGCCGCTTAACTGCAGCGGTCAATTTCCAGTATATGCTCTATCGTTTTATCCCTCCGCGGTTTTCAATTTCCTCTATTATTTCTCGATGGATTGTCTGCCCCTCACTATTTAAATAGGGTGCAATTTGCTGCAAGGAATGATGAAAAAAAGCTAGCTCGTTGTCCTGCCAATCAGATTTTGCCATCATGGAAAGCTCTGTCATATCACGTCCACCATACATATCTTACCCCTACCTCCCATTTGTTATTTTGCCTTTAGTGTCTTATATTAATTGTCTTCTATACCTAGAAAAGATAAAATGAATAGAAAAGCGGAAGCGGCCGTATAGCGGTGTATGGACCGGAGCACTTTGACTTATCGTAGGGAGAAGAGTGAAGTCCACTTGCCTCTGGGCGCTGGAGCTAGATAGTAATTAAAGTTTAATGAATAAATACTGAGACTTAGAAGAAGGGAAATCGGAATATGACACAAAAAGTAGCACTAATTACTGGAAGCAGCAGAGGAATTGGTAAGGCAACAGCACTTCGCTTGGCCGAAGCAGGATATGATATTGTCATAAACTATGCAAGAAGTAAAAAGTCTGCGCTTGAGGTTGCTGAACAAATTGAAGCACTAGGCAGAAAGGTTTTAGTTGTAAAAGCCAATGTAGGTGATGTAGCTAAAATTAAAGATATGTTTGCTCAAATTGAACAGGAATATGGTCGTTTAGATGTATTTGTCAATAATGCTGCCTCAGGGGTACAGCGCCCTGTTATGGAGCTTGAAGAGTCACATTGGGATTGGACATTAAATATTAATAGTAAAGCACTGTTATTTTGCGCCCAAGAAGCAGCAAAATTGATGGAAAGAAATGGGGGCGGGAAAATTGTCAGCATCAGCTCTCTTGGGTCCATTCGTTATTTGGAAAATTATACGGTAGTTGGTGTATCAAAAGCAGCTCTAGAAGCATTAACACGATATTTAGCAGTTGAATTGGCATCTAAAAATATTATTGTCAATGCTGTTTCAGGTGGTGCAGTGGATACCGAAGCATTAAAGCATTTTCCTAATCGAGATGAACTCCTTCAAGAAGCAAAAGAAAAAACACCAGCGGGAAGAATGGTTGAAATTGACGATATGGTTAATAGCGTCATGTTCCTTTTATCTGATGAATCGAGCATGATCAGGGGACAAACCATCATTGTTGATGGAGGAATTTCATTACTCGTGTAAGTTATTTTTAAATAATGATTTTTTTTTGGATAATCTCCACGGAGCTTGGTTAAATTATATTCGTGGAGGTGATAACAATGGCAAACTTCAATCAACAGCCAAACAAAACTTCTGCTGGAACTAACATCCAGGAAGTAAGACAACAAAATGCTCAATCAAGTTCAGGTGCAGGTGCAGGTGCAAGTGCAAGTGCAGGTGCTGCTGGTCAATTTGGTACTGAATTTGCGAGCGAAACAAATGCACAAGAAGTAAAAAAGCAAAACCAAGCCGCAGAAGCTAAAAAGAACCAAAACGCAGGTCAATTTGGTCAAAGTTAATCATACTTAACAAGGGAGGCGCTCTTTTTCGTTAAAGAGTGCCTCCTTCCTATTTTGGAGCCCTTGACCTAGCCTGTCAGGATTGACCATGGGCTTCTGTATTTCAAGGAGATAAGAAATCAAAAAAATCGACTTTGAGACTTGTCAAGCACCAGCGCCTAGGTGCTTCTGCTTTTCGATTTTCCTTTATCATAGTCGGAGCGAGCCCCAGGCCATACGTGAGCAAAAGAAGCGTGCTTTTCGTATTTCGACAAAACTTCCTTTAAATTTACAGAAGTAGTCAAAGGAAAAAAGAAGTTGCTAAAGAATACATATAGTAGCTTAAAAATAAGGCGGTGAGGGAAATGGATCAGTTTAACCGATTAGTTTCCGAACAAATGGCGACAATGGAAAAATTACTGTACCTTCAAACTGAGCTTGAACGTTGTCAACAAATCGAAGAAGAGCTTAAAACTTTACAAAATGCGACAGACCTTGATAGCATTCAAAATGACATTCAACTGATGAAAAAAGAGCTAAAAGTGATTCAATTAATTTTTGAGAAGCAGACAGACGAGGTTATTAATTCCTATCGAGAAATGAACTTCACAGCTTCTATGTAGTTTCAGAACTAAAAATGCTGAAAAAAATTCGCAAATTTTTACAAAGAGCCACCTGAATTGTGGCTCTTTTGTTTTAAATTCTGTTCGTAACCGTTATAATAATAAAAAATAGGAATTTTACTTTGTTACCTCTTTTCGTTAATTATTAAGGGTTTTGGAATAGGTTACAAAGCGTTCAGGAATGAAGGTAGGGGAGAACATGGGCGTACCCATCGAAGGTGAACCAATGCAAATACATAGCTATAAGCACAATGGGCACATCCATCGCGTCTGGGAAGAAACAACTGTTTTAAAAGGGTCGCAGAATTTGGTGATTGGTGGAAATGACCGTACACTTGTTACAGAATCAGATGGAAGAACGTGGATTACGAGGGAACCAGCAATTTGCTACTTCCACTCGCAGTACTGGTTTAATGTAATTGGAATGATTCGTGAAGACGGCATTTATTATTACTGTAATCTTAGTTCACCGTTTATTTTTGACGGTGAAGCACTAAAGTACATTGATTATGACCTTGATATTAAGGTTTATCCTGATATGACCTTCAATTTACTAGACGAAGATGAGTATGAACGCCATCGCCGTGAAATGAATTATCCAGATGTGATTGATCAAATTTTAAAAAGAAATGTGGAAAAATTGATTCAATGGATTCGGCAACGGAATGGCCCGTTTGCACCAGATTTTATTGATATTTGGTATGAACGTTATTTAACATACAGACGTTAGATATCTGTATACGCCTGTTGATTTCTAATCAACAGGTTTTGTTTATTTTTTATAAAAATGAAAGGGGGACTAACTTGAGCAGCATTCGCAGGTACCTTCAATTTGTGAAACCGTATCGTATGCAGATTATTGGGACGGTCATCATAGGGGTTATTAAATTTTCTATCCCGCTAATCATTCCCATGCTGATTAAGTATGTGGTTGATGATATAGTCGGGAATCATACCTTATCCCATGATGAGAAAATTAATAAACTAATGCTCATAATGGGTGTTATGATTGTCGTTTTTGTTATCCTAAGACCGCCCATAGAATATTACCGCCAATATTTTGCCCAGTGGACATCTAGTAAAATTTTATATGATATTCGCGATACAATGTACACCCATATCCAAAAGTTAAGCTTCAAGTATTTTTCAAACAACCGAGCCGGAGAAATTATTTCACGTGTAATTAATGATGTGGAGCAAACAAAGACATTTGTAATATCAGGATTAATGAACCTCTGGCTTGATATTGCAACCATTGCCATTGCAATTATTCTTATGTTTTATATGAATGTTAAATTAACAATTGTATCGATCTTATTGTTCCCTCTTTACGCCTTTTCAGTTAGATACTTTTTTGGTAATCTTCGTAATTTAACACGGAATCGTTCGCAAGCCCTTGCCGAGGTACAGAGCTATTTGCATGAGCGTGTACAAGGAATGCCTGTTATCAAGAGCTTTGCCATTGAAGAGTATGAACAAACACAGTTTGATAAACAGAATAAAAACTTTTTAGAAAAAGCAATACAACACACAAGCTGGAATGCTAAGTCGTTTGCTGCAGTCAATACGATTACAGATATTGCCCCTTTGATTGTCATAGGTTACTCCGCCTATCTTGTCATTCAGCATCAATTGTCACTAGGTACAATGGTAGCGTTTTTTGCTTATATCGATAAACTATATAATCCTTTAAGAAGGCTAGTGAATTCATCCACAACGATCACGCAATCATTTGCTTCAATGGATCGGGTATTTGAATTTTTAGATGAGAAATATGACATTATTGATGACCCTAATGCACTAGTTTGCAATGATGTGAAGGGTGATATTTCTTTTGAGCATGTTTCGTTTTCTTATGAAAAAGAAGATGAAATGGTATTAAAAGAGATTAATTTAGATGTAAAAAGGGGAGAAACGATTGCATTAGTTGGGATGAGCGGTGGTGGAAAATCTACCCTTGTCAGTTTGATTCCCCGATTTTATGATGTATCAAATGGAAGAATCACTTTAGACGGGGTGGATATCCGTCAATTTAAGGTTCAAACTCTAAGAGATAACATAGGCGTGGTTTTTCAAGATAATATCTTATTTAGCGAATCAGTCATGGACAATATTTTATTAGGAAGCCCCGAGTCTACTGAAGAGGAAGTATATCATGCGGCTAAGGCAGCTAATGCCCATGAATTTATCCTTAACCTCTCAGATGGTTACAACACTAAGGTCGGAGAAAGAGGTGTGAAGCTTTCTGGAGGCCAGAAACAACGTGTTGCGATTGCCAGGGTATTTTTAAAAAATCCTCCGATCTTAATTCTTGATGAAGCAACTTCGGCACTGGATTTAGAAAGCGAGCATTTGATCCAAGAATCACTTGAGGAACTGGCAAAGGATCGAACCACCTTTATTGTTGCTCACCGGTTATCAACCATCACACACGCCAATCGGATTGTCTTGATTGAGCATGGTCAAATCGTGGAAATCGGGACACATGAGGAACTAATGGCCAAACGAGGAAATTATTATAATTTATTTCAGGTGCAGCAGCTTGAAAGCAAAGAACCCGGTGCAGAGTAATCTGCATCGGGTTCTTTAATAATTTTTAGAATTTATATCATTGGACTTTGAGAATTGTCTAGCACCATAAGAATAAACTTCGGAATTCGATACATCTCACGAAGGAAAAGCGTTAGCTTTTTTGAGGAGCACCCAGCAACGAGACGACTTCGCTCTTTTTCATACGATAAGTCAAGGTGCTCTATTCTATTCTATTCGCTGCTAAACTGGTGCTTCTGCTTTTTGTATTTTATTCATGACCATCTTCTTCAATCGATATTTCATTGTGATGATAGGAATGAAAGCTTGTTATTAGTGTATCAAGATGTTCTACCTGTTCACCATAATCAAAAATGGAGGCGACAATTTGCATCGTATGATACAGATGTGAATTATTTTGGTCGGAAAATTCTCTTTGATGTGCTAAAAAGAAGTCAAATAGTTCCTCTTTATTTAAGTATTCATTATCCTCATGATATGGAGGCGGAGTTGGGATTTTTCCAATGAATCTAAGTAAGACTTGTTCATGATGGTAAATAAGGCTATCTACCTGTTCCTGAATCGATTGCTTAAAGTGTTCTGGGATCTGAAGCAGCTCGTTTTCATACCGATGCAGTCTTTTTAACGTATCAAGTGCTTTTTTTGCCGTTACGTTTAATTGGCGATAAATAACAAGTTTTCTCGATTTTTCGGGAAGATTTCTTTTCAAATAATATCGTTCTTCCTTTAGCATCTTATAAAACTGATCCATTGTATTGATACTTTCTTTAAATTTCTTAATATCTGTTTTAAGAAGCTGATGGTCATAGTCATGTCGTGTACTTAAGCGAATCCATTTTATAATTTCTTCTGTTGTGTCAACGATTTTAAAATAAAGCTTATTTTCATACCTTGGCGGTAAAAACACGAGATTGACGATAAACGCCGAAAATACTCCAATCATGATGGTTGAGAAACGGATTCCAGCAAACTGAATAAAGTTCCCACTTTGTGTTTCCATAATCGATATTAATGTTACGAGGGAAAGTCCAATTGTATTATCTAGTTTAAGTTTAAGATTGATAATTATAACAATGATAGCGGCCAAACCTATAACAATAATATGATTTCCTAATAGAAGTACGAAAATAACGGCAAGCAAAGCGCCAATAATATTTCCTTGAATTTGTTCAATAATCGTCAAATAGGAGCGATAAATGGTCGGTTGAATCGCAAAAATAGCTGCGATTCCAGCGAATACTGGGGAAGGTGAATGCAGCAACTGAGCTAAGAAAAGTGATAAAACTATAGCTATTCCCGTTTTTAAGATGCGGGCACCTAACTTCATTGTAAATAGATTCCTTTCAAAAATAGTGATTATTTAATAGTATAAAAAGCAACTTTGAGAATTGTCCAGCTTCTTAAAATAAGCTTCGGAAGCGATACGTCACACGAAGGAAAAGCGTTAGCTTTTTCGAGGAGCGCCCAGCGGCGAAACAACTTCGCGCTTCCGCTTTTCTTATTTTACTCAATCAAGAACAAATAAGTACTATACATGGATTAAACCATTTAATCAAGAGAAAGTATATGAATTTATTTTTGAATTTGTTACATTAATCTGTACAATTAAAAAAACGCCCGCTCAAAAAAGCGGACGTTCATATCATTCTGTTGAAACTGACGGATCTGCTTGTTCTTTTACAGGAAGAATTTGGACAAAGTGATTTTCCAGGTTCGCCAAGAGACCGCGAAGCTGATTTGCTTCATCAAACTGACCATTTTGCTCAAGAAGGTCCGTATATTGACTTAAAAGCTCGTTAATATCCTGCTTGCCTTTTTCGTTTACATTTACGACAGAAACTTTCGCACCTTTGGCAATCCGTCTTTTAATGGCATCCTTTGTAAGCCCCATTTCTGGTTGATGGCGGACATAAACGACACCGCCGGTCATACCGGCACAAATCCACGGTCCTGGGTCACCTAACACTAACCCGCGTCCGTTTGTCATATATTCAAAGGCGAACCCTTTAATATTGGCATTGGCGCCAATGTTTCCTGCTTCTTTTTCTGGTAGTGTTTTTTTCATAGCACCGCCGATGATTAAATCAGCACCAGAAAGGCGGATTCCAGCGCGTGCATCGGCATTTCCTTGAGCAATAAGCAGACCCTTTTGCGCTCCGTATCCAAACCCTTTTCCAACCGACCCATTATAGTAGTGGCCATCTTTTCCTTTAGACTTAAGAACATGAATATTTCCTCCAAAGGAGGTTTTTCCGACACCGTCCTGGCCGCCTCCGTTAACAGTGATCTCAATGCCTTCACTATTATAAGCACCTAAGCCGTTACCGGGAATGGATCCTTCCCTATACTTAAGCTGTACAGGGGCCAGCTGCTTATAGGAACCATCTAATCTTCCGCGGACACGGTGACAGGAAACTCGGCTTCCTAATACACGCTGTTCTGATGTAACACTAACGAATTCGCGGGAGGAATGGAGCTGATCCACACTTTCATCAAGATATTCTGCTCCAGCCGCTATCTGCAGTTGAACTTCTTCAATTGATTTCGAAGCTTCTACTTTTGCAAATTGACTAATTTCCAGCGGTTTTAACAGATAGGATAGGCTAAGCTGGTTCTTACCTTTTACTTGTTCCAGTAATTCGGAATGACCGACAGCATCTTGTAAATTCTTGATTCCCAATGAAGCAGCAAGTGCTTTTAATTCTGTACCAAATGCTGTAAAAAGATTCATAATCCCTTGAACGGCTAATTCTAATTGTCTTGGAACAAAACGTCTTAGTCCGTGTTCCTTTGCTTGTGCTTCTGATTCAATTTGAGTTGCAATTCCGACATGGCATGTATCCAAATGACAGCCGCGGCAGGTCGTGCAGCCAATAGCGAGCATCGACAATGTTCCAAAGCCAACTCTGTTTGCCCCAAGAAGCATAATTTTGATGACGTCCATAGCACTCTTCATGCCGCCATCAGCCCAAATTTCAACTTTATGGCGGAGACCGCTTTCTAAGAGAGCATTATGGGCTGCTTTTACACCAATTTCTACTGGCAATCCGACATATTGCAGTGCATGGATTCTCGCTGCTCCTGTCCCGCCATCAAAACCGCTTAAAGTAATAATGTCTGCACCAGCTTTAGCAATACCGACAGCGATTGTTCCGATATTCGGCACAACAGGTACCTTAACAGCAATTTTTGCCTGGTCGTTAGCTGTTTTCAATTCAAGAATCATCTGTGCTAAATCCTCGATTGAGTAGATATCATGGTTGTTTGAAGGGGAAATCAAATCAGAACCGAGCGTTGCATTACGTGCTTCCGCAACCTTTGCGGTAACCTTTGAGCCAGGCAAATGCCCGCCTTCTCCTGGCTTCGCTCCTTGGCCAATCTTAATTTCTAACAGATTAGAAGAGTTTAAGAGTTCAGCATTAACCCCGAATCGGCCAGATGCAATCTGCTGTCCTCTCGTTTTTGGATATTTGCCTAGCATATCCTTGATTTCGCCGCCTTCTCCATTCAGGCTGATCATATTTAAACGATCGGCCCCTTCAGCATAGGCCCTAAAAGCTGTTTCATTTTGCGAACCAAAGGACATTGAAGAAATAAGAAACGGTAAATCATGGTCACCGACACGAAGGTCGACTTCGCTTGGAGTTAGTTGTTTATTACTCTTTTTTATCTGAACTAAGTGGCGAATTGTTGTCGGATTTTCCGTTTCTTGTTCTGAGATTTTATCACGATAAACACTGTAGTCACCTGTTGCTGCCACCTCACCGATTGCCTTCCAAATGCGCGGGAAGAGGTGAAAGGTTTTTCCGATTCTTTCTATGCCATTCTGGTAATCTTCTGCTCTTTTAAACGCATCGAGCTTCATCGCTTCAAAATCAGTTTCGATTTCTTTGGAACCAAAAAAGTTAACGATGTTTAAAACATTAGCAATTTCATCATGTAATCCAATGCTTGAGAACAGTCTGCCGTAACCGCGGAGCTCATGGATTCCTATTGTCGAGATTACTTTTTCCAGCCCCTTCGTTAAAGCGCTATAAAGGTTCAACAACGGTCCTTCTGATTCATCAAGTACAGTCAAGAACAAGTAATATGGGCTAATCAGATCTGCTCCAAGGCCAAAGGCGGTTATAATGTCATGGAGCGAGCGAACAGAGGCGGAACGTAACACCAAAGAGCAATCTCTTCTTAATTCTGCCTTGACTAACGCTTGGTCGATTATACTCGTTACAAGATGAGGGTCAATCCAATAGAAATCCTCTTGATGGGATTTCGCATCATCAAGGATTAGTAACGTTTTCCCAGCTTGAACAGCCTGAACAGCTTCCTTAGTAAGTCTTTCTAAGGCATGATCCACATTTTCGTCCTTTTTGAACGTAATAGAAATATATGCTGCTAATTTTTGCTGCTGGAAATGCTGTACAACCTGGTCAAAGCTAGGCTGGCCCAAGCTTTCCGAACAAGAGAAGCCGGCTTTTCCTTCTAATAGAAGCGGTGTGGTTAACTCCATTACCGTTTCTGTTTTTTCTTTAAAAAATAAAGTTGGCCTCTTGCCAATAATCACACGAGTGGAGAAATGCTCTGTTTCCCTGTCACGGTCAATAGCTGGATTGGTAACAACAGCAACACTTTCTTTAATAAAATCGGCGATATTCACACGTTCAGGGTTAAGGGCTGCGAGTGGTGCGTCATGCCCGAGGGAACGAATCGGTTCCACGCCTTTTTCAGCCATTTGTTCAATTAACTGAATATGATCGCGCTCCCAGCCAAAGGCCTTATATTGTCCGTTATGGATTTTATCAGGATAATTCATCGTAACAGTTTTAGCTAAAGAAGGTATCTGCAATCGTAATCTTGATCCCTCAATAGTTAACCGATCAGAAAAGCGCTGGTACACTTCTTCTTGATAATGGTTTTGGTCGTAAACCTCTAATTTCTCACCGTTCCACTTAAAACCAACCTTTTCACCGGGTGCGAATGGCTTTGGATCGTTTACATACTCAGTTGAAGGAATGATTCCTGGTTCAGAGGAAAAGTGATATGAGCTTTCTGTTTCCAGCATCCAAAGTGGACGGAGGCCAAGTGCATCGACACTAAATACTGCTTCATCCCCATAACGCGAGATAATTCCTGCAGGTCCTTGGGCAAAGTGTCCCCATGCTTCACGAAGATACGTATATAGATCTTGCAGGTGCTCAGGATAGGCTTTGATTTCATTAATAATAGGTGGAAACAATAGGTCCATTGCTTCAAATAAAGTATATCCTTCACGGCAAATTAATGTTTCCATGGTTCGGCTTAAATCCTGTGAGTCACTGCCGTCTTTTACAAGCGGTACACCTATCATTTTTGCTTCATCGCGAAGCTTTGAAATGGTATTAATTTCGCCGTTATGACCAAGGACACTGAAGGGCTGTACTCGGAAAAAGCTTGAAAGGGTGTTGGTAGAATAACGATTGTGACCTAATGTCATGGTTGATGCAACGAGTGGATTTGCTAAGTCATGATAGAACCGCGGGAGAATATCTCCGGCACCCATAACTTTATAGACAACTTGATTTTGACTTAGTGATGCTACATGGACATGTTCATTTTTCTCAAAGTCAATTAAGGTATCGAAAAGAATCTTTGTTAAATTTTGGCCTTTTTTTGCTGGTAGACAGGCAAATTGCCAAAACACAGGGTTTTCCTGAATGGCGATTGGACCTAAGGCAGAGGAGTCAGAGACTTCATTTGTTTCAAAAACTAATTCTAAATCATGTTTTTCCAGCTTTTTTACTAATTCTTGTTTCGTAGAAGACCAGTTCACCTTTTGGCTGACAAACACATGACCGATAGCGAATTCTGCATTTTCAGCAAGCAGCGGGTCAAGGCCATTCTTGAGAAGTTTTTCTTTCCAAAGCTCGGTTGGAATATCCATGTGGATTCCCACACCATCACCTTCACCGTTTATAAAGCCGGCACGATGATTCATCGTAACAAGTGCATTAATACAGTCAAAAATATTCTTTCTTGTCGGGATTTTGCTTTTTTCAAGGCAAGCGACTATTCCACATGCATCGTGTTCATGTCTATGGAAATCCTTAAATTGGGAAGGGGTCCATTTTTGTGTCATTCTTATTGGCTTCATCGGTTTACCGCTAAAGCCGCTTCACCTCCTATGAAATTGTTAGATTGAGAAAATACTGTTTTTGCGTAGAAATAATTTGATACTTTAACGAGGCATGATATTAAAGGACTAAAAGAAAAATAATAAACTAATAGTATCATAAGAATTTTCAGAAATCAAATAAATATACATTATTTTGGATAGGAAAATAGATAAAAAAATGAAGGATTTATTGGGGGAAGTTGTCCGTGTAAACGTTTTCAATTGATTTAAAAAAATAAAAAGGAAGTGATTTCCACTCCCTTGTGTGCATAAAATATGCATATTTATTCGGGTTTTAGTGATGCAAATGCATTTCTTACTGCGTGTAATGTTGCTTCAACATCCTCTTCTGTATGAGCGATTGTCAGGAACCATGCTTCGTATTTTGATGGTGCAAGATTAATTCCTTGTTTTAGCATCAGCTTAAAAAACTTTGCAAACATTTCACCGTCAGTGTTTTCAGCCTGCTCGTAGTTTTCAATGGTTACATTTGTAAAATAAACTGTAAAGGCACCTTTCAAGCGGTTGATGGTAATCTGAATATCGTATTCCTTGGCAGCCTCTAAGATTCCCACTTCTAGGATTGCACCTAATCGATCTAAATAGTCATAAATACCTTCTTGCTTTAACACTTCCAGGCAGGCAATACCAGAAAGTATAGATGCCGGATTTCCGGCCATTGTTCCTGCTTGATAGGCTGGTCCAAGTGGAGCAACTGTTTCCATGATTTCCTTACGTCCACCGTATGCGCCAATTGGCAAGCCGCCGCCGATTATTTTTCCAAGTGCAGTTAGGTCCGGTTGAATTCCTAATAAATCTTGGGCACCACCATACATAAAGCGGAAAGCTGTAATAACTTCATCATAAATGACTAGTGCACCTGCAGCGTGGGTAAGATCATTGACCTGCTGCAAGAAGCCAGGTTTTGGCTCAACAATTCCAAAGTTTCCAACGATAGGTTCTACAAGGACCGCAGCAACTTCGGAGCCCCACTTTTCTAAAGCCTCTTTAAATGGTTCGATATCATTGAATGGTACCGTAATCACTTCTTGTGCAATACTTTTTGGCACGCCAGCCGAATCCGGTGTGCCAAGTGTTGAGGGACCAGAACCCGCAGCAACAAGGACCAGGTCAGAGTGACCATGATAACAACCGGCAAATTTGATTATTTTATCACGGCCGGTATAGGCACGGGCTACACGGATAGTGGTCATTACCGCTTCAGTACCTGAGTTAACAAAGCGAACCTTATCCAGAGACGGAATGGCTTCTTTTATCATTTTAGCGAATTTTACTTCATGAGGTGTTGGAGTTCCATAAAGAACACCGGATTCAGCTGCACGTTTAATTGCTTCAGTAATATGCGGGTGGGCATGGCCGGTAATAATTGGCCCATATGCTGCGAGATAATCGATATATTGATTTCCGTCGACATCCCAAAAATATGCACCTTGACCGCGCTCCATCACTACCGGTGCACCGCCGCCAACCGCTTTGTAGGATCTTGAAGGGCTGTTAACTCCGCCGACAATATGTTCTAATGCTTCATTATGTATTTGATCAGACTTTGTAAATTGCACTTGGTTTCCTCCTTAAATATGTTTCTTTCCTATTTTAGCACTTTTTTAATCGAGTTCTATCTGTTTTAACTTTTAGATAATTAAGGGAGAAGAAATACAGCAGTACAGGGAATTATCAAGACTTGGATATTTTATTGTCCAAGCAAGCATAGAAATAAAATAACTTATGTTGTAATTAGAGGTGGTCTTAGTTGTTCTATTTCTTACTTCCTATCGTTATTTTTTGTATCTTTATGAGTTTACGAACATTATTTATACCAAACACAGTAAGAGGGAAATTTGTTTCGATTGAAAATTTTCTTTACTTAGGGACTGTCTATCTAACCATTATCATTGGATTTGGATTAATTTATCTTTTATTTAATTTAATTGGGCTGCCATTGCTTAAAGAAGTGAACAGCCATCATCGAAATAACATCTTTGAAACAAGTTTTTATTTTAGTGCCATGACCCTTTTTTCAGTTGGTAATGGTGATGTGCTGCCACAAGGGATTGGAAGGATCATTGCCGTTATCGAGGCATTAATTGGCTATACGCTGCCTGCTGCGTTTGTTGCTAGAGTCATGTTAAACAGAGAAAAATAAACCTTTCGTTTACGATATATTTGTGTTATCTGGAAAGATTAGTTACGCTATAATGAAGGAATATTTTACAATGGAGTGATTAGGATGTCAGTTGAAATAGGGATGCAAGCACCTGATTTTGAATTAAAAGCAAATAATGGCGAGATAGTACAATTAGCAAAATTCCGTGGTTTAAACATTGTTCTATATTTTTATCCGAAAGACATGACTCCTGGATGTACGACAGAAGCATGTGATTTTCGTGACCAAATTCAACAATTTACAGATTTGAATGCGGTAGTATTAGGAGTAAGTCCTGATCCAGCTCAGCGCCATCAAAAATTTGTTGAGAAGTACGGTTTGCCATTTTTACTTTTAGCAGATACAGATCATCATGTTGCTGAAAGCTATGGTGTTTGGAAGTTAAAGAAAAACTTTGGTAAAGAATACATGGGGATTGAAAGATCAACTTTTATTATTGATAAGGAAGGAAATCTTATTAAAGAGTGGAGAAAGGTCCAAGTGAAAGGGCATGTTGAGGATGCATTAGTATACATACGTGAAAACCTCAGCTGATTTTTAAAGCCTATTTTCTTTAGAAAAGGCATTTGTCCAATGCAAGTATCGTCAATTTGAATATCATTTTATTAGGGCATACCTCCTCAGATAAATTTTTGGGTCATTAGTGACCCTTTTTTTTTATGTAAAAAAGGATTTCTATGATTTCAAGTTTTCTAAATATGTATACAGGTGTTATGATGAAGAAAAATAAATAAATCTTATAATTATGGGGATTGAATCATATTTGAAGTAAGCTATTGAATACATAAGAATAAATGTTGGTATAAATAACAACATTTTTATATGAGGGGGAATAAAACGTGAAAATCTATACAAAGACGGGTGATAAGGGAACAACTTCCTTGATATACGGAACTCGGGTTGCAAAGAACGATTTGCGAGTCGAAGCATACGGAACGTGTGATGAGACCAATTCAATGATTGGGATTGCTTTGAGTCATTTACATAAGGAAAATTTTCAAGGGAAAGAAATAATTAAACTTGTATATCATAAAATACAAACAAATCTATTTCATGTGGGGGCGGAATTGGCAACTCCAAAAGGGAGAGAGGTTAAGTGGTCGATCACTGCTTTGGATATTCAAGAATTAGAAAACCAAATTGATGATTGGGACACAGAACTTCCAACATTAACGAATTTCATTTTACCGGGAGGCCATCCAGCAGGTGCAGCTTTTCATGTTGCTCGAACAATTGCAAGGAGAGCAGAAAGATGTGTAGTTTCATTGGGAGAAGATGTAAATCCACTTGTGTTGGCCTATTTAAATCGACTCTCGGATTTATTGTTTGTAACTGCCCGTTATGTGAATCAGAAGCTAGGGGAGATTGAACAAACATTGCATGGAAGTTAAGAAACAATTTTTGATAGTGAGATTACAATATTGACAAAAGTGTAAAAAACTTAGTAAAATTAATTATAACAATTATAATCTAAGAATATTTTTTAGAAAGAAGGTGCATGGCGATGAATCAGTTAAAAGAAGCGTTGGATACCTTAAAGGATACTGGGGTACGAATTACTCCGCAACGTCATGCGATACTTGAATATTTAATAAATTCGATGTCACATCCTACTGCGGATGAAATCTATAAGGCCCTTGAAGGGAAATTCCCTAATATGAGTGTGGCAACAGTTTACAATAATTTACGAGTATTTCGTGAAGTAGGTCTTGTAAAAGAATTAACCTATGGTGATGCATCGGCCCGTTTTGATTTCGTTACCTCACATCATTATCATGTTATTTGTGAAAAATGCGGTAAAATTGTTGATTTTCATTATCCGGGCTTAGATGAAGTGGAGCATCTTGCTTCCCATGTAACAGGCTTTAAAGTTGAAAATCACCGTATGGAAATTTACGGTTCATGTCCGGAATGTGCAAGCAAAGAGGTCCATTAATTTCGATGGATCACCGGCTGAAAGGAAAAAACTTTTTTTCGCTAAGAAAAAAGAGGGTGACATAAACCTTTATGGCTAATTGCCACTGAGGTTTGAGTCATCCTCTTTTTATTTTCCTGATTTTTTATTATTATACGATTCGTCAAATTGTTTTCCTTCGAGATTAGGATCTAGGGTCAAGGGTTCACGACAATGCATACACATATCCACCCTGCCGAGCATTTTTGTAGGTTTCCCACAGTTTGGACACTTAACTTGGATTGTTTTAGTTGAAAGCATTCCAATCCAAAAATATACGGCTGTACTTGCGATAATAAAAATAAGACCAAAAAGCATAAAAATGGTCATAATAATTGGTGAAGTACGAAAATAGATACCCACATACATTACAATAAAGCCAATAAAAATTAATGATAATGCAAAAGTACGGATTTTATTTATTTTACTCGAATATTTTGCCATGCTTCTCCCTCCTAGAGAAACTATACCATATTAATGTTCTAAGAAAAACGTTTCGCAAAGAATGTCGAAATTTGTCTTCGGTGAAAGAAGGAAATTAAGCTTCACTGTCGAACATAATATGCTACCTGATAAAAATTGGAGGAATGATGAATGGAAGACATCCTTCGGCCTATTTACCAAGAAAGGGCGAGTCAATTAAATACTCTTGGAGTCTTGTTGGTTGAAAAAAGACAAAAATCAAGTCATATTACAGATTCATTTGATGTAATATTGTTGATCATCGTTAAAGAGGCTGACCATCCATTATTTATTAAACATTATACGTATAACAACAAAAAGGCTGCTATGCATGTCATTGCAGAAACACAGTTACAGGAATGGTTATTGCTAGGCACGAATCGTAAAATATTTGAATGGATTCATGAGGCTAAAATTCTTTTTGATCGGAACGAATATGTAGCTAATTTAAAAATGGAACTCCGAGAATTTCCTTTTAACGGACGAAAGGTCAAAATGGGATTAGAATTTGCAAAATTAATTCGCCGCTATGTTGATGGGAAAGCTCTATTTGAAGGTAGACAATTTTTAGATGCTTATAATCATGTTGTTCATTCCTTGCACCATCTTGCAAGATTAGCGGTGATTGAAAGCGGCCTTCACCCGGAGCTTACTGTTTGGCATCAAGTAAAGCAAATAGAGCCAGAAATCTTTAAATTATATGAAGAACTTGTTAAGAGCGAAGAAACGCTTGAGAAAAGACTTGAACTTCTGTTTCTTGCAAGTGAGTTTATGATTCATTCCAGGACAAATGTCGGTACTGCACATTTATTGGATGTTCTAAGTCGCAAGGAATATTGGTTGTTTAATGAGATTATGAACGAAATAGAATTAATTCCTTACTCTGTAGATCTAGCAGTACTGCTCGAGTATTTGATTGAAAAACATTTATTAGAAGTGGTTAATGTGGAAACAAAGGGCCACGGGGTTTTTCACCGATGTTATAGTGTGATTAAAAAATTATCTTAAAAAAACAATAAAATGTATTGACCTTTTATGAATTACTTGATATATTAATAACCGTCGCTGCGAAACAATCACATAAAACTTTCGCGAGTGGCGGTTTTGAAAATAGAGATTGACAACGTGAAAAACGTTGTGGTATATTAATAAAGTCGCTTACGAGCGATAAAGATTTTGTTCTTTGAAAACTAAACAAACAAAAACGTCAACAAACAATAATATTAGTTTCAATAGAAACTAAGCCAACGTTTTATTTTATGAGCTAATCAACTTTCTTGGAGAGTTTGATCCTGG
>Ga0213823_1000651_pt1 | contig 26335 bp, 11 predicted proteins | sample MC6MC0907MG_FD_179887 | JGI IMG/M metagenome (GOLD analysis project Ga0213823, IMG submission 179887) | Enriched soil aggregate microbial communities from Iowa State University, Ames, United States - MC6-MC0907-MG | ecosystem: Environmental > Terrestrial > Soil > Unclassified | place: USA: Iowa...
CTGTTCCGAGCGAGGCCAACGATATCGTGAAGTTTTTCTGGATCGTTGAAGGCAATGAGCCTGTTACCGACTTTAAAAAACTCAATGCACTGTCCAAGAACAAGGACGTGGATTTCCCGCTGAACGCAGCGTTTGTGGCGCAGCACATCGAACCTAATCGCGGGAAAAAAGTACAGGTGCACTACGAGATTTTCCGGGCGGCCAGCAACACGACCAGTTATTCGAATGTGCTGGAGTTTGTCATCGGCGAGCCGGTGGCACTCGATCCGCCGACCATCGATTCGGTCAAGGGCTCGCCAAGCGGCAAGGACATTGTCGAGGGTGGCATCACTGTTGAAACCAGCGTGGTGCTGAGCGGCACGGCGGCCAAGGGCAAGAACGTTGAAATACGCAATGGCGCCACCGTCGTAGATGAGGTCACGGCGGATCCGGTCTCTGGAATCTGGACCTACACTGTGCCGGGTCTGAGTGTGGCGAAACACAGTTTTAGCGCGATAGGAAAATATGGTGCCGAACCTGCCTCCGCGGCCTACACCCTCACCGTTACGGCCCTCATTGTGCCGACGCTGAGCAATGTGCTGGACGACCGCAATAACGAAGTGCCAGAGGGTAAAACCACCTTCAGCACGTCGTTGACACTCAAAGGCACCGCCAGCAAAGATCAGGACGTCGGAATCTATGATGGCAGCGGTGCGAGCGCAGTACTCAAGGGAACCGCGACAGCGGATAAAGCCACAGGCCTGTGGGAATGCACGATCACGGTTGTAGTGGGTGCGCGCCGGTTGTATGCCAAATCCCTTTACCACCCCAGATCGACCTATTCCAATGTGCGACTCCTGACCGTGGAAACCCTCAGGGCGCCGACGTTATCGTCCGTCAAAGGCTCGTCGAGCGGTAACGAAATTCCCGAGGATGGCTTCACCGTGGAAACGACCGTCATCTTGAGCGGCGTTGCCGCTGCAGGGCGAGACGTTGAAGTACTCGACGGTACGGTTATCAAAGGTCAAGAGATCGCCGATGGAGTAACCGGCATCTGGAGTCTGTCGGTTTCAGACCTGAGCAAAGCCAAGCACAGTTTTACCGCCAGAGATCTGAGGCAACCGAGTCTTGTCTCGGCAGCGAGAACACTGACGGTAACGGAAAACGTCGCCCCTACGCTGACGTCAGTCAAAGGTTCGCCGAGCGACATCGAAATCCCAGAAGGCGCAGAGACTACGGAAACAGCCGTCACGTTGAGCGGAGAGGCGGCCCTGGGGCAGAGCATCGAGGTCTTCGACAGAGAAGATCCGATAGAAACCGTCAGTGTCGATTCATCAAGAAGATGGGAGTTATTTATTTCAGGCCTGAAGGTAACGAAACACAGTTTTACTGCCAAGGCGCTGTATGGTTCCGGCGCAGTGTCGGCGGCGAGGACTTTGACCGTGGCCACTGATACCTGGAGCGACTCTGCCACTGACTTTGCAAATGGGACACCAGGGAGATGGGCAATCGGACCTGCCGGGCGTTATGGAACCATACGTGGAGGAGTTTATGAAAACCTGACAGCCACAGGTGTATCTGGCTTTGCCGGTGTGGTTTTCAGTCAAGCATTTTTGTTCGCATCAGGCCGGACTTACTCATTGAGCGTGACCTTTCGAAACATTAGCCCTTCGGCAGATAATCTACCGCCGATTTTCTCTGCTTCGCTCGATTCGGGCCAAACTATTATTCCAGTTTATTACATCCCCAGAACGGGGCAGTGGATCACAAGAAGTGAGAACTTCTCTGTTGCCCAAACGGGTTATCGAACCATCTCGATTATAAGTCACCAGGATCGCGGAAGTGGAGGCGGGCCTGGGGGCGGCAATGACTATCAATTTGATCACATCCTGGTGAGAAGACTTAACTGAAGACAAACAGAGACACCGCGTTTTTTGAAGTGAAGTTTGCAAAGCACGCAGCCTTCATTCTATGGCGGCTGTACGTGGGAGACCTTCGGGGTTATCGGGGACAGACCACGTTTTCACCCAGACCCTTCCTGCAATTGGCGTCAGTAGCAGGGATCTTAGAGAAGCACTGGGAAAAAGGGACAGGGGACGGATTTATTGATCACGGAGGTCATATGACCATATTGCTTTCCCCGTTTTTATTCTGAGTTCGAATCCGAAGAAGAGGCAGAGAGCTACGATCGCTGGTTTCGTGCCAAGGTGCAGGCTGCACTGGATGATCCTCGCCCGGGCATTCCCCATGAGGAAGCCATGGTGCGGCTCGACCAATTATTAGAAGAGAAACGCAAGAATCGACGCACTGCCGCTTGAATGGAGCGATCCACAGTACCCACGAACTTAATAAATAAAAAAAGGGCGACCAACCGGTCGCCCAAAAGTACTACACGAGAGTCTTTTACAATGTCAGTTGCCCGCGCTCCTCTTCGGTCAACTGCTGTTTCGCCTGTTCATCCAGCGCCCCGGCACCCAACACCTGCACCGGGCTGTTCGGGTTGTAACCCGGCGCCGGCGCACGGCTGGCACCATCACGAGAAGGCGCAAGCTGTTCGTTGCCGAAGCTCAACACCTGCACGGTGAACACCGAAGCCTGACTCTGTCGCGCCGCCGCCTGCTGCTGACGAGCGACGTCCTCAGCCGCTTGCGTCGCCGACGATGCGGCGGAACTGGCCGATGTAATCGCCCCGGTATTCACCGCCGACACCACCGGCACGCCGGTCGCCTTGCCCTGCACCGAAATGTTGGCGGCATTGACCACCGTCAGCGCGGCGATGTTGACGTTGCCCGACACACGAATCCCCGCCTCCCCCGCGTCGATGGTACCCAGCGGCGCGATCAAGTCGATGTCGCCCGGTGCTACTTCGGCGATCGGGTTGAGCGTGGCGATACCGGCGCCGGTGCTCGGCACCGAAGGCGACAGGGTGACGTTGCCCCAGGTGTCGTACACGCGTTTCGGTGGGGTGTAGACCACAGTGGTTTTCGAGCCACGACCGGCGTTGATATCGCCCTCGGCCGACCAGCCGAGAATCGAACCGCCAAACGTGGTCATGATCCGGCTTTGGCCGAGCAGAATGCTGCCCTGCGAATAGAGCTGAATATTGCCCGAACCCTGGGTGATGATCCCCGCTGTCGATGGCGGCGCCGCGCCTTCGATGCCGAACACCTGACCGCCGCCGGGGGTGAGCATCTGGATGTCGCCGCCAAACAGGGTCTTGACCCCTGCCCCGCCGTACAGCGTGATATCGCCATCGTAACGAATCGGATTGCCCGCCACATCAGTGGTCGGGAACAGCGCGGCAATGGCGTTGCGACCGCGTAGATAACTGCCTTTGCGCGGGCCGTCGACATCGTTGTATTCGAGGCCGCCGGCACGCAGTTCGGCGAAGTACACCTGGCGGGCGAAGATCGCCTGTTCGGTACTCGGCAGTGCGGCGAAGAGGGCTTGCGCCTGTTCTTCGCTGCCGCTGAAGCCGTAGCCGAGGGTCAGCCAGCTCTGCAACTCGTCCAGGTAGGTCTTGACCACTTTGCCCGGTTGCCCGTTGAGGGAAGCGTTTGGATCGGCCAGGTTCTGCGCGTTAAGGTAACGCGCAATGAACCGCGTGTAGTCCGGCCCCTGTACTCCTGCGCCGGCCTGCAACACGATGCTCGCCCCCGATCGGCGGTCTCCCGCCGTGATCGGTCCGAGGCTGGTAATAGCGGCCTGATTCTCCATCAGGATGTTGCGCCCGGCATTGACATCCAAAAGGCCCGGGCCGGCGATATCGAAGCTGCTGTAGAGAATGTCGCGCCCGGCAGATACGCGCGAGACATCCCGCGGGTCGTTGTGAATGAACAGGTTGCCGGTCGAACTGACGTTTTGTCGGGTTCCGCCCAATTCCTCATTCGGCGCGATTGTCGGCTGCCCCAGGAAAGTACCGGACGCGACGATATCGCGACCGGCCATCATCCACACCGGCCCCGCCGCTTCATACCAGGTACGAGCGGACGGGGAAAAACTCAGCGTTTCGCCGCTGCGTAAACCGACCAGATCACCAGTCAAGGCATAGAAACGCGCCGGGCCCTGTACATCGCTCAACCCCGAGAAGGTGTCGGCGCCAAAGGCAAACAGCGGATAACGCAGATTTCCCTTCGGGATCACACCATCGGGGCTGTAGTTGCTGACCAACGGCACGTTCGCGCTGGCTCCGTATCCCGAGAAGGCAGGCGCAAAGGGGGTCGCAATGGCTGCCGGGCTCGCGCCGGACTGATTGATCGCATAACCGCCGGCGTAGATGGAGTCACCGGCCAGCAACGACAGTTGCCCGTTTGTCGAAGGCGCCAGCAATAACGAGTACCCCACCGCCGGAAACAGATTGCTTGATGCACCGAAAGCGGCCGACGGTCCCGCATAGATGGAACCCTGGCCTGCAACGGCCCGAAGAATCGAGGGGTATACAAAGCGACCATCAGTCGGCGAGCTGTTCATTCCACTTACGGTTTGAGACGACGTTGTGATGACTTCAGCCATCTGTGTGCTCGGTGTGAGATTGCCTCCGGCGGAAAACAGATCGATGGCCGTGTGCCCGGTCCACAACGAGAAGCCGCTCAGTCCACCACCCGCATGGACCTCGCCATTGTCAGTGGTGAACGGCGTGGAATTCTGCAGCCTGACCCGACCCGGATCCGCCGCGCCCCCTATCACCAGGTCGCCGCGTGTGCTGATGCGCATCCCCGAATCACCCGGTATCAAGACCACGCCACCGCCGGCCGCTCCGGTGCTGGCACTGAACAAATCGTAGGCTCTGGTTTCCCGGGCGTCCTGCTGGAATTGCTCGACGCCATATTGCAGGTTGATCGCACCCGCAGCAGCGCCGGTCAGCTGTGCCGCACCCCGTAGATTGATCAGGGCGCCTTGAAGGTCGTGTCGCGGCGGTGTCGTGCCGTTCTGCCCCGACCTCGCCTGCAATGACGGATTGAGCATGCCGCCAAGACGAATGTCCATGTCGCCACCGCCGGTCAACTGCAGGCTACCGTTAGCGCCAACGCGGCCGGTGCTGCCCACTGCCACGATCAGTCCCTGACTGCGGGGGTTAAGCAACTGATCGCCTATGGCCCTGAGCATGCCTGCATCCGCGCCAGCGCGCAGGCTGATATTGCCGCCGCCCAACGTGCCGAAGCCGGTGAACCCGACCAGGTACGACCCGGTGTCGGTGCTCTGGTCCGGCAAGGGCTGCGTGGCGTAGCTGCCGAAGTTGATCCACCAGGCCGTAGGAAGATCCGCCTTTGCGTCGCCCTGACGCCAGAGCCAGTTGCCCACAGCAACGCTGGGGACCTGTTCACGCAGTGGCGCGTTCATTGCGTAGCTGCGCCGCCCGAGCGTGTCCCCCGACACCGAACCACCGGCACCGATCGTCAGGTTGCCGCCCATCTGCGGATACCACGCCTGATACAGGCTTTCTGAACCGCCATTGACCCATTTTTCGTAAGCGCTGCCGGCGCTGCCCAGTACCGATCCATCGTCAGACAGGCGGCCGCGGGCCTGGTTGAAACGTGAATCGACATCGCTGGACTGAGTGCCCGCCGTATAAACGCCGAACGGTGAGTCCATGCGCAGATTGCCCGCAGCCATCAAATCCAGATCGCCAGTACCGGTGCGCAGCACGCTGAACATCTGCGAGTGGGGATTGGCGGTTATCCCGCCCTTGTTGGCCAGGCAGTTCCCCGGATCGATGTCGCACCAGAACAGATCGTCGTCACTGACCGGGGTTCCGGCGGGTATGCCCATCATGTTGCCATCCGCCCACAGGAACTTGGCCGGTGGGAGACAGACCCCGGGAATCAGATCGCACCAGAAACTGTCCTCATCGCTGACGACGCTGCCCGCCGGATACCCCAACGGGTTATCCGCCGACCAGGTGCTGTCGAGCTTTTTCTCGGTGACGATAATCCCGAGGTGAGTGTCTGCCAGCCGTAAGTCACCGCCACTGGTGACGGGTTTCACCACACGACTGTCAGCGGCTTCCAGGTCGGCACCTGCAACTATCCGCATCGACCACGATGCGCTGCCCGACGGCAACATGCTCGCGATCGCCCAGTTCGCGCCCTGGCGTGTACCGTTCAATGAACGAAGTTCGATAAAGGGTGTGTCGGCAGCCAGCACCACATCGGTCATGGACGGAATCAGGGAGCCGCGCAGCAGCGCCAGCGACCCACTCAACTTCGCCCCCACCGCACGCTGCTGGTCATCCAGAACACTGGGCAGCGGCACGCCTTTTGGCCAGAGCATGGCCTGCATCCCGGTAGCCTGAGCGAGTCGGGTCCCGGCGCCCAGGCGGCTGCCGGCCGGCAATATCACACTGTCATTGAGCAGCGTTCCGGCGCCATACAGCAGGTTACCGGAGGCATCGTGTACGGCTGCGCTCAACACGGTGCCGGCCGGCAACGTGTAGGGGCCGGCGAGCACGCCCTCGGTGGGCAACAGCGTACCGCTGGCGAGGACGGCGGCCTGGATCGGCAAGTCATAGTTCAGCTTGACGCCCGCTGGGAACAACGTGCCCTCGGCCAGCGTCACGCCCGCCCCCGGCACAATCAGATCGCCGCCAAACGGCTGGACGCCCGGCAGCAGTTTCCATCCCGCATCGTCCACGGTTTCCGGTGGCGGCGCGAAACCATCGTTGATGCTGCCGTAGATGTCCAGGTCACCCCCGGCTCGAATCACCAGGCTCCCCGCCTCGCCAGAACCGTAGAGCGAAGTTTTGCCGGTGTTCGGGTTGAGACTGGCGTAGCGATAGCCGGACAAGTCCAGATCGCCCTGCACCACCATATCGCCGTCGGCGGTTTTACTCGCAATCTCTACACCTGGTCGCAAATGGAAGGCATCGGCATACCCCGCATTGTTCAACCCTGCCAGTTTGCGCTGCAACAGATCAGCGTTGCCCAAGGCTGCATTGATGAACAGGTCGTTGTCACCGTGGATGCGGTTCAGGTAAGCCTGGTCGATGATTTGATAAGGCCGACCGCTGGCCGCCGGATCTACCCCGTCGGCGGCATCGGTATAGCGGCGCACGGCATTGAGCCCAATGGACCGCGCACCCTGGATGATCAACGCGCCACGGGCATCGATGGCGATGTCATCGGCGCCCAGTCGCGGTGCGTTCAGTTCCAGTGTGCCGCGCAGGCGACCGTCATTCTGACCCGCCAGGGTGCCGACTGCCGCGTCCGTGCCATGGCGCAGGTCTATCCGTGCACCGGGAGCGAGGGTCAGCAGGCCGTCGCCGGAGCTGAGCTCGACCATGGCCCGGTTGGGCGCGTCGATAATCTTGCCGTAACTGTCGACCCGCAGTACCCGACCGTGAGCATCCAGTACCGCGCCGCCCGCCACATTCAGGCCATGGGCGGCCGACAGGCGAATATTGCCGACACGTTCGCCGCTGGCATCGACCAGGCCGTTCACCGTCAGGCTGCCGTTGTCCACCGATACCGAGACCTCGCCCGCCTTGAGGCCATCGCCGATCACCAGGTCGCCCTGTTTGAACTGGAAGCTGCGACTGCCGAAGACTTGCCCGGCGTTCAAGCGTTGGTTGAGCGCAGCAAACTGTTCATTCAGCGCTCCACCCAGGTGTTGCGCGCGTATGTCCACGCCAGCGGATTTGTAGGGTACCCACGTGCCGCCGGCATCGTAATGCCCTGTACTGCTGCCACGGATTTCGCCTTGCAGATCGACCTCGCCCGCGGTGTCTGACAGTGCCACGACACTCAGATTGCCGGCCTGATTGTTCTGCGCTGACAGATCGATGCGCGAGCCGGCCGCCTGACGAATATTGCCGTCGCGGCTGTACAACGCCACGTCGCCGCCCCAGCTGTACTGATTGATATCGTTGAATGGCAGGGTGCGGCCCGCCAAGTCTAGGGTAGCCCCGCTCGTCAGGGTCAGATCGCCCTCGGCCTTGACCTGCAATTTGCCGCTGGCCAGCGCAATCCGGCCGTCGAGCACCACATTACGCCCCTCCAGCGTCAGTTCGGCACCCAGTGCATCGGCGGGCGCCACCCCGGTCGGCCCGCTCAATACCAGACTGCCGCCGGCCTTGAGCGCATTCACCGAGCCGCCCTCCCCGGTCAGCAGAGGTGTGCGCAGGTTCAGGTTGCCGCCGCTGTAGAGATAACCCTTGATCGGGTCGTAAGCCCCCTGCGTTTCATAAACCGCGAGGCTGCCCTTGTGGTTGGCGGTAATGCGGTCACTGGCGTTGAGGTTGACGTTGGCAAAGCCCAGCGCAAGACGAGCGTTCTGATCCAGGCCGTTGGGTTGGGAATAAGGGCCGTAGCCAAAATCGATGCGCTGAGCCTCGATGTTCAGCGTGCCGTGCCCGGTGCCCGCACCGCCGCTGGCCACGGCCCCGGGCGCCTGAGTGGTGCCGTTCCAGATCAGGTTGGCCGTGCGGATGGTCGCCACGTCGCTCGTATCCCCCAGGCCGTAGATGGCCGGGGTCGTGATCATCAGATTCTGCAACCTGCTGCGCCCGGTCTGAGGATCCAGAGTGTCCAGCGCGACGCTGCCGTAGAAGTTGAACGCGTCGCGAGTGGTCAGGCTGAGCGTTTCCAGGGCTGGCGCAGCAAACTGAGTATCGCCGCGCAGCAACCGGTCCAGCACGCCCTGATTCAACGTCAGGCCGGCAGGCAGGCGACCGACCGCCGCCAGTGTTTCAGTGGTACCGATGTTGACCGCACCCACAGCCAATGCCAGGTGACGGGTGCCGAAACGCACCGCTTCGGCCAGTTCGAACTGATTGTTGGTGGCCGCCGTAATGCTGCCATTCGAATAAAGCATCGCCGGATTGGCGCATGCCTGGCGATCGCAGGTACCGATGCGGATGCTGCCAGACGCAGTGCTGACGTTGACCTCTGGCGCCAGCACATTCGTCCAGCCGTTGGACACCACCAGCAGACTCGCGGCGCCGGGCTGATAGACGAAACCGCTTGAGGAGTCGTACGGCACCTCGCCGCGTCCCAGAGAGTTGACGCCGGCACCGGCCTCGACCGTGATGGCACCGTCCCCACTGTTGGTCCAGAGCAGCACTTCGGGTGCTGAAAGCAGCGCACCTTCACGCAAGGTGATGTTGTAGGTACTGCCCGTGAAACTGACGATGTTACCGGCCGTGCCGTAATTCACCGTCGGGGTCGCACCGATCGCCAGACGAGAAGCGCCCAGCCGGTTGAGCGTATCGGCATTCAGCGAGACGCCGGCAAAGCCTTTCGTGGCTGACTGCCCGGTGGCGAGAATCTCAAAGCTGTCGCCACTGCCGCCACGAATCACCGCCGTCCCGGCCACGCCTCCCTTGGCGGCTGCGAAGGCGATCCGGCCGTTGAAGTCCAGTGCGGTATCCTGCTTGCCCCCCGCGATGACAAACAGGTTAAGCGCTTTAGCGTCCATGGGCGCCAGCGCACGCGGAACACCCCGGCGCGCCGCATCGCTGACGATGAACTGCTCCAGAGTGGTTTCGTTGTATTGCGAGTAACGCCGCAACACATCCGCCGATGTCACGATGACCTGGCTGGCGAGGTTGTCCCGCACACCGGTATTGGCAATCGACATCCGCGCACTGCTTGTCCACGAGCCGTTGCGCATTGCAACCGCGCCGTTGGTGGCGCCCGGGGCGGCCTGGCCGTTCACTTCCACCCGGAACGCGCCCGGCAGCAACGTGAAGGTGGAAGGCAACAATGTATAAGTGCCTGCCGCCAACCCTGGCACGCCGCTGCCCAGGGTGATCTGCTGACCGATGCGCGGATCGACCGCTCCCGCTTCCCCCAGTATCGGTGCGTAGGCACTCTGATCGCCCGGGACAATGGCGTACACCGGGTTGCTGGCCAGCCCCGGCAGACTGAACGTTCCATCGCTGGCATTACGCACCAGTGGACTGAACCGCGCATCGGTGGAGCCACCGCGACCGGAGACAAACCCGGCACCGCGCAAATCTCCGCCGCCCGACAGGTCGATCAACGCGCCGGACTGCACATCCACGTACTGCGAGCGCAGGCTCACCCCGGCGCTGTCGCCACTGATGCCTTTCAATATGATCGGCGCGCCGTTGTAAAGGTATTCGATACCGTCGGTGGTGCCGCCATAAGGCATCACCAGACCGGCCGCACTGACCGACGTCGTACTCCCGGGCAGCAGGCGCAGTTCCTGGGTTTTGGTCAGCAGATCACCCAGACTGATGACGCCCAGAGGCGCACGCAGAACACCGCCCTGATCGATCCGGCTGGCGCTCATCGCCAGCGTGCCAAACACCGAGTACGGCAGCGCTGTCGGCGCCGGACCCTGGCCAGTGATGCGCAATGTCCGATGGGTATCGGCGAGAGAACTCTGACTCTGATAGCCGACCCGGACTTCGGCCGAGACCCCGCTCGCAGGGTAGATCTGCGCGGCGCGCAGATTCAGGTCCCCCGGTGTCCACAACTCTGACTTCACCTGGCCACTGGTGGGCGCAAGAAACCGCACGTCCCCGGTGCTGGTCAGCGATACCTGGTCAAAGCCGCGACGGCTGACTTCAACCGGGGCGTCGTTGTTCTGCAAGATCGACCCTTGCGCGCCGAACGACAGGCTGTTGGCAATATCCAGTACGTTGGCATTGACGTTGAACTGCGCCGGCGAAACTTGCGCAGTCGGACTGTTCAGGACCCGGGGACGAATGGTGCCCACCACACCGTAATAAGTCCCCACACCGGACAGCCGCACCGAAGGCGCTGATAGATTGACCCGCGTCGAGTCGCTGGAAGTCTGCGCCAGGGACAAGGCCCCCGCATAGAGATTCAGACTCTGATTCATGTGCAGGTCGACGTCGCCGTCAAATGACAAGAGGCCGTTGCTGAACACGCTCAGATTGTCGAATCCGCCCGACATCAACGTATCGGTGCTCAGGCGGGCATGGCCGTAACGAAGAGTGTTCGCGGCGTCACCGGGCTTGAGGTCCACGGGCAACACTGCATCGCCCGGTCCGTGACCAATGACGATTTCCCGAGCTCGCAGAACCTCGGCACCCGCCTTCTGCGTAGCGTACAGCGGGGTCTCCAGAGCTACCTCCAGCCGTCCGCCGGCAGCACCGCTGCCACCTGAAGCGGCGCGCAATTGACCATTGATCCACAGGCCGTTATACGAACTCAGGCTGATACGTCCGCCATCGGAGGCAACGCGGGTCGGACCCTGCCCGGAGATGTCCAGCACGGCCTGCGTCCCGGAGGCATCCAGACGTGCGCCTTCGCGCACAATCAGAAATGCATCGGCCGCCGTCGCCGTCGCACGCTTGGGATCGATTTCGCCGCCGATGATAATGCTGCCGCCCTTGTCGACCTGACCGTAGACCCGACCCGACGCATCGACCGCCGTGTGGGCACGCCCCGCGACGTCCAGCAGCGCCTGCTCACCGATCCAGATCGAGCGGTTGTGCGCCTTGCTGTCGGCTTGTTGCTGTGAAGTGGCAACGTCGATTGAACCGAACTGTTGCTGACGTATATCCAGGATTCCGCCCCAGGCCTGCAGTTCGCCTTCCAGGGTGATCTGCCCGGTCCCGCGCAGATTGATCCGTTGTCCGGGATCGACCGTGATGCGCGATCCGCGTCCCAGCGTCAGGGTGCTGGCGGTGTCGAACCGGTCGAGTTCACTCGAGCCGGCTTGCAGCGCCAGACTCGCACCGGCGCGCTGACTGAGTACGCCCTTGAGCGGGTCTTCCTGATACAGCGTGGGTGTCCACCGCTCCATCGCCTGGCTCGGGTCGACCCCGCTGACCGGATTCAGCGTTGTGTCGGCAAAACGGTAGACCGGCATCGTCACATCGATTTGTGTGCCCGCCGTCACCTCCAGACCGTTCAGACCGGTAACCCGGTAGGCAGAGAAACCGTTGTCGAACAACTCGGGCGTCAGCTGCAAGGCATGTTCGGGCAGCGTGTCTGCGGACGCACCGATCCGCACCCGGTTGGCCTGAATAGCCAGCGTACCGCCGCCCGTCACGCCATGACCGAGAATGTCGCCGGCCATCGTCAGATGCGAATCGCCCAGCGCAGAAATCGCGCTGGACTCAAGACTCACGTCGCCACCCTTGCCGCCCCGGGTCTTGCCATTGGCCAGAATCGCACCACCGGACGACACATCGATCAAGCTGCCCGTCGCCACATCGATATCGCCACTGCTGCGGATCGAGACCCGGCCTCCGTTCAGGTATCCGAGACTTGCCACATCGTCCGGATCGGTACGCAGATTGCTCCAGAGACCACGGGTGTCGAGGCGTACATCCCTGGCGATTGTCACCTGCACCGGTTCACCCGCCGGTGCAGCAATCAGCATGTCGTCAAGGGTGCTGCTGCGCAGTTGGTTCAGCACGTTGCCCAGATTCAGACTGCCGCCGCGCGCCGTCAGGTCGGCCGCAACACGGACATCCGGTGCGTACAGCGTGATGTCACCCCCGGTGTCTACCTTGAGCGCGTCGTTGACTTCAATCCGCTCAAGCGCCGAAATCTTCAGTGCGCCGAGATCAAAGCCATTGAGCTGGCCGGCGTCGAGAAACAACTTGCCCTGACGGTCTTGCGCGACGGCGCCGTTCAAATCCCCGGTGAATTCCTCGTCCCGCCGTTCGCCGCCGATCAGAACCTGATCCAGCAGCGGATTGAGGGTGTAGCGCAATCCGCCGGACGCCGCCTGATAGCTCGGCAGATAACTGCCGACAATCAACTGCGCGCGCCGTGCCAGCGCAGTCTGGCTCTGCTCATAACCGTCGATGACCGCACGCGGCGTCTGAGTCTGTCGTTCACCCTGGAAAACCTCACCCAGCAGTTGCCCGTCCAGCACCGCGTTTCCAGTGCTGACCACCAGTTGCCCGGCATCGCGACCCACGGTGTAACCCGACTCTGTACGACTGGACGGTGCAATCAGCGGGTTGTAGAACGTGCGGGTCTGGCCCCACCGCTCACTGTGATCCTCGTAGCCCTTGTACAAACCGTTGTAGAGCTGATCCCCCGGCGCACGCGAGACTTCATAAAGACGACCGTCTGCACCGCGCAGCCAGCTCTGTCGAATCTCGCCGCTTTGCACATCGAGGGTGCCGCCAGACAGGTTGATCAATGATCCTTTACGCGTGACCACGTCGTTGCCGGCAAAACTCACTGTGCCGCCCTGCGCCATCCACTCGCCGATGCCATGCCCCTGGGTGCCCAGATAACCGCCGACTTCCAGCAGGCCACCCGCGGTGTACCAACGGTCCGTCGCATAGCCATTGGTGCCGGCCGGCACGTAGACCAGTTCACGCACATCGACCCAGACATCGTTGCTATTGAGCGCGCCGTTCTCGCGATTGACCGACGCATCGCGCTGCTCGTTACCCTGCACGTTGATCTTGATGTTGTTCGATTCCATCGCCACCTTGACGCCGACAGCGCCGGCAACGTCGATCACCGCGCCTTCGCCAACCAGGCTGCGACGCTGCGCGGTGACAGCGACCTGCCCCCCGGTGGCCAGGGTGATCGAACCGTTCTGGAATTCGACACTGCCGCCGCTCTGGAGATCGATACGCGACTGATCGCCGCGAATCCTGTTATTGAGGTTGACCCCGCTCAGGGCCGCCTGATGCTGACTGTCCAGCGCCGTCAGGTCGCTACTGTCGAGCATGACCGCCGTGACACTGCCGGGCGCCAGGGTCACGCTGCCGCTCGTGTCACTCGCCGGATTGAGCAGGTGAATGGTCCCGCGAGTGGCGACCGAGGTGCTGCTCAGCAACACGCCGCCCTGCTCCACTTCATGCCCGGTCAGGGTGATGTCCCCCGTGGCAGCCTGAATCAACCCGCTGTTGCTGACCCGGCCGCCACTCTCGCCAGCCTTGAAGCCGGGCGTGACTTCGTTGCCAAAGGTTGTCGAAAACGTGTTGCCTTCTGTGCCTGAGCCTTTGCGGATGTAAAAACGATCACCGGCACCCAGCACGGTCTGGCCTTTGGCGGTGTTGAGGGTGCCGTCATTGACAACGTCTTTGCCGAGCAACAGCGTATAGCCACCGGCGTCGGTCGAGACGGCGGGCTTGTGGGTTTCAATCAGCGCACCGCGCTCCACCAGCACCTTGCCGGCGGCATCGGTGAACGTCGGCTGGCTGCCGTTGCTGTCGAAATACAGACCACGATCCCGGAACTGGATGTCGGTGATATTGGCAGCGGCGGCCACCAGGTTGCGCACGTTGACCTGGCTGCTGCCGCTGAACACGATGCCGTTGCGGTTGATCAGCATCACCGTGCCGTCGCCCTTGATCTGGCCCTGGATCTGACTGGCGCGTGTGTTCGGATCGTTGACACGGTTGAGCACGGCCCAATTCGACTGCTGAGCAAATTCGACTGTGGTATTTCGCCCGACGTTGAAGGTCTCCCAGTTGAGAATGGCCTTGTCGGCCGTCTGCTCGATCTTCACGTTGGTCTTGCCATCGGCTTGCGTCTGCTGCGGGCCTTTGGCGTTCAGCCAACCCTGAGTCAGGCTGTTGTCGACCTTGAGGCCGCCCTCGCCCAGCCCGTCCGGAACGGTCTGCAGACTGCCCAGGGCCACCGCGCGCCCGGCAGCCTGAGCCGCCTGCTGTGCGGCAATGGCCGCCACGGTGTTGTTGAGGGTCTGCAACGAGCGTTGCAGTTGCTGGTTGGCTTTTTGCTGCTGCGCCAAGGGTGGCGTCATCCCCGGCAAACCAGCCGCACCGGGCCGGGCGGCCGCGGCTTGTTGCGCAGCGCCCTTGGCCACGAACCAGCCAGAGCTGAACGCGGTCGCCGCCTCGGCACTGCCGGCTACCAGACACAATGCCACCGCGTGCGCCAGGGGCTTGAGCAACCACAGCGCCGGATCGGCAACGTCACGCCTGAAAGTCTGGCCGGGGATATTGCGACGGGATGGGCGAGCGAGCATCACTACGAGATCCTTTTTGATTGCCACACGAAGCTGCAGGCCAGCAAAAACCTGCTGTTACGACATAGGCTGTTGGCGAGGGCCACGACCGAACGGATGTCACACAAACTTCATGATTGAGGTGTAAATCGGCCAAAAAAAATGGCAGCAGCCCTAAGGCTGCTGCCATTTCATTGTGCGTGTAGCAGGACTTACAAAGGACGACCCACGCCATTGCAGACGCTGGCGTTGTTGATGTCCAGGTTGTTGCCGGAGGAGTTGGTGATGAAGTTGGCGGTCACAGCGTTTTTCCAGTTGGTTGGAACCGGAATGAAGCCGTGGGCAGCGGTAGCAACAGCGTTGCCTGGAGTGCTGTAGTGCTGGGTCAGGAAGGCCTTCACGTCAGCGGCAACAGCGGCGTCCTTGTAGCACTGGCCGAAGATGAAGTTGGTGTAGGCCGCCATGGCATAGCCGGTCCCTGGGTTGGCTACGACCGGTACCCACTGCGCCGGGTTGGATGGAGTGGCTGGCAGAGCAGCCGATGACAAGGCAGCGTTGACGTTGGCGCTGGTAGGCTGAACACCGTTGATGCGCGCCACTACGGCGTTGCTCGACGCGTTCACACCGTCCGGACCGACATAACCGATCGAACCGTTTACAGCGTTCACGGCGGTAGCGACGTCAGCCGTGTTGACCACACCTACCCAGTTGCCCGGCAGCGGAGAGCCACCCAGACGAGCGCTGGTAAAGGTAGTGTTGACGGCGAACTGGCCAGGGCACACCGAGTTCAGGTGACGAGTGAGAATTTCAGTGGTGCCGCTGGAAGCCGTGCGATAGACCACGCGGATCAGGGTCGGGTCGGTTTTGGCGTCGTTGTTGAGCAGTTCACCCCAAGTGGTCTTGGCACCGGACAAGGCGTCGCACAGTTGCGCGCTGGTCAGGTTGAGGGTGGTGTTGCCAGTCTTTTTGTAAGGGATCGCTACCGAGGTGGCAACCGATGGCAACTGAATCAGCGGGCCGTAGGAAGTACCGAAGTTGGCGGTGTAGTTGCTGAGTTCCGTAGCGTTGAGAATCGAATCGCTGGCAGCGAAGTGCACAGTGCCGGTGGTGCCGAATTGCGAAGCGGTGTTGGAGAGGAAAGCACTTTTGCCGATGCCGCTACCGGTTACGGCGTAGCTGAAGTTGGCAGGCAGGATGCTGTTGGCAGAACCTTTGTACAGAGCGGCAGGCAGTGAAGCGCCACCACCGGTTACGGCCATGGCCTGGGCGGATGCCAGAGCGGCGACGGTCAGTGAGGCTGCGATCAGAGTGCGCTTGAACATGAAGAATCTCCTTTTCAACTAGGTTTGGGAACACAGGTTTTCGGGTGACTTGCATGACACTGGGAGGACTCACCGGGGCCCTCGCTAGCGTTGGCCTTGGTTAAGTCGCACTGAGAAATTCGCAGTTTCCGGTGACAGATAAAGGAAAAAACCTCGGGAGCTGTGAGGCGTTTCCGAAGGGATTTTCTCGGGTGTTTGTCGGGTGTCGTGCAGCGTCTGGATTGGGGGTTGTGCTGAATCGGGCTGGAGGCGTTGGCGGGTGGTTGCAGATGACAGAAAGGAGAACCCGAGGATGGTTCTTTTGAGGGTCGGGTGATGCTGAAGCCCTGGAAAAAAGATTGGATTATTTGTTGCCCTGACTGGCCCCTTCGCGAGCAGGCTCACTCCTACATTTGAAATGCGTACCCCTGTAGGAGTGAGCCTGCTCGCGATGAGGCCCTGCGCAACAACACCACTACTGCACCAGCTGATTGATCTCAATGATCGGCAACAACACCGCCATCACAATCACCAGCACCACCCCGCCCATCACCACAATCATCAGCGGCTCCAGCAGTGCGGTCATGCCCATTGCCCGGCGTTCGATATCACGCGACAGGGTCTGCGCCGCGCGCTCAAGCATCGGTGGCAGTGAACCGGTTTTCTCACCGCTGGCAATCAAATGAATGAGCACCGGTGGGAAAACATTTTCCACCCGCAACGCTGCCGCCAGATTCACACCCTCACGCACCTTGGCCGTGGCCTCAGTGACACTCAGACTCAAGCGGTCGTTGGACAAGGTCTGCCGCGCCGCTTCCAGCGCGCGCAACAACGGCACCCCGGCGCCGCCGAGAATCGCCAGGGTCGAGGCGAAACGCGCCGTGTTCAGGCCGAGGATGAAACGCCCGAATAACGGCAGTTTCAGCACGCGATGATGCCAACTCAGGCGCGCCGCCGGGTTACGCAAATACAAGCGCCAGCTCCAGAAGCTTGCGGCCATGATCCCTGCGCACAGCCAGCCCCAATTGCGGATGAAATCACTGGCGTTGAGCATCGCCAACGTCAGCCCGGGCAAATCCTGCCGCGCCTGAGAAAACGCACTGACCACCTGCGGCACCACGTAGCTGAGCAGGAAAATCACGATGCCGATCGACACCAGCCCGACCACGCCCGGATAGATGAACGCGGTGAGAATCTTGCCACGCAGGTTGTTGCGTTCCTCGATGTAATCCGCGAGGCGCTCCATGACCTGCGCCAGATCGCCGGACTCTTCCCCCGCCGCAATCAGCGCGCGATAAATCTCCGGAAAGTCTCGCGGTCGCGCCGCCAGCGATTCCGCCAGACGCATGCCGCTGCGCACATCCGCACGCACGGCGCTGAGGGTGTGGGCGATGTGTTTTTTCTCGGCCTGCTCGACCGTGGCACTCAGTGCCGCCTCCAACGGCAGGCTGGCGCCGAGCAGACTCGCCAATTGCCGCGTGGCCCACGCCAGATCGTTGTCCGAGAGTTTGGCGCTGAACAATCCACCGCCACCGTGTTGGGCAACGTTGCTTTCCTTGTGCACTGACAATGCGGTCAAACCGCGCCCGCGTAATGTTGTGAACGCGGCAGCCTGGCTGTCCGCCTCAAGGTGCCCGGATTCAATCTTGCCGGTCGCATCGGCGGCTTCAAAACGATAGCGATTCATCAGGCGTCCCGTGTCACGCGGAGGATTTCTTCAGGCGCGGTGGCGCCGCTGCGAATCCAGCGTTCGCCGTCCTCGCGCAGGCTGAACATCCCGGCTTTGGCGGCGGATGCGCGCAAGGCCTGCTCCCCTGCCCCTTGGTGAATCAGCGTGCGGATGTCGTCGTCGATACAGAACAATTCGTGGATGCCGGTGCGGCCGCTGTAGCCGGTTTGATTGCACGCCGGGCAACCGACCGGGCGCCAGGTGCCGGGGGCTGCCGGGTCTTCCTGCTTGCACTGATTGCACAGGCGCCGCACCAATCTTTGCGCAAGCACGCCGAGCATCGACGAGGCCAACAGAAATGGTTCGACGCCCATGTCGATCAAGCGGTTGACCGCCGACACCGCGTCGTTGGTGTGCAAGGTTGCCAGCACCAGGTGACCGGTCAACGAAGCCTGCACGGCGATCTGCGCGGTTTCGAGATCGCGGATTTCACCGATCATGATGATGTCCGGGTCCTGGCGCAGAATCGCCCGCAGTGCGAGGGCGAAGGTCATGTCGATCTTGGCGTTGACCTGAATCTGGCTGATCCCCGGCAGATCGTATTCCACCGGGTCTTCCACGGTGAGAATGTTGCTGGTGCTCGCATCGAGTCTCGCCAGTGCGGCGTAGAGGCTGGTGGTTTTGCCGCTGCCGGTCGGGCCGGTGACCAGCACAATACCGTGGGGCTGGCGGATCAGGTGATCGAGTTTGGCGAGCACTTGCGCATCCATGCCAAGGGTTTCCAAGTGAAGGCGGCCGGCTTGTTTGTCGAGCAGGCGCATCACCACCCGCTCACCGTGTCCGGTGGGCACGGTTGAAACACGAATATCGATCGGTCGCCCGGCCACGCGCAAAGCGATGCGACCATCCTGCGGCAGGCGTTTTTCGGCGATGTCGAGCTGCGCCATGATCTTGATCCGCGACACCAGCGCACCGTGCAACGCCTTGCGCGGCGAGACCACGTCACGCAGGGTGCCGTCGACGCGATAGCGCACCACTGAATGGGTTTCGAAGGGTTCGATGTGAATATCGCTGGCCTCGTCGCGCGCGGCTTGGGTCAGCAAGGCGTTGATCATGCGGATCACCGGCGCGCCGTCCTGAGTGTCGAGCAGGTCGGTGATTTCCGGCATGTCCTGCATCAGGCGGTCGAGGTCGACTTCGTTTTCTGCTGCGCCGACCACCGCCGCCGCGCTGCCGGTGTCGGCATAGGCAGCGGCGAGCAAGCCATCCAGCTCATCATCGCGCACGCGCTGAATCGTGGTCGCACCAAACTGCCGCCGCGCCTCGCTGATCGACCAGCCCGGCGTCGACGGGCACACCGTCAACACGCCATCGCACAACAGAATCCGCTGCGCCTTGGCCCAAGCGTAAGGCAGCGCGCTCATCTCAAGCCCTCCCCAATCCCTGTAGGAGCTGCCGAAGGTTGCGATCTTTTGATCTTTGGTCGTTTGGGTCCGTCGAAGAGCAGGATCAAAAGATCGCAGCCTTCGGCAGCTCCTACACGTCGGTTTTCCAGATCAAAGGGTGATGGGGGAGTCATCGGATAGGCACCGCTTTGATGGTTGCGCGTGGGCCGGAGCTCGGTAACACCGCAGGCACACCCTGCGCCGCCGTCGGCAACTGCGGCGCTTGCATGTCTGGCATCGCCCAGCTGCGCTCCGGCTGCAAACCACCTTGTGCGCGGCGCATGAAGTCATAGCGATTGAGGGTGATGCTGCGCCCCGCTTCGCTATCACGAATGATGTACGGGCGCAGAAACACCATCAGGTTGGTCTTGGTGATCGCTCGGCGTTCGTTGCGAAACAGGGCGCCGATCCCCGGAATGTCGCCCAGCCACGGCACCGAGTCATTGCTCTGGCTGTAGCCGTCCTGCAGCAAACCGCCGAGCACCATGATCTGCCCGTCATCAAGCAGAATGCTGGTGTCGATCGCGCGTTTGTTGGTGACAATCCCCGCCGAATTGGCACTGGCCGAAGCCCGCTCATCAATGCTGCTGACTTCCTGATAGATATCAAGCTTGACCGTGCCGCCCTCGGAAATCTGCGGGCGCACATTGAGCTTCAAACCCACTTCTTCACGGGTCACGGTCTGGAACGGGTTATTGCTGGTGCCGCCACCGCCAGTGACGTAACTGCCGCTGACAAACGGGATGGTCTGCCCCACAAAAATGCTTGCCGCTTCGTTGTCGAGGGTCAGCAGGTTCGGCGTCGACAGCACGTTGGTGCCACCCTTACTTTTCAAGGCCCGGGCCAGCACCTTCAGGTCGAGAATCTTGCCGATGCCGGGGATGTCGACAGTGCCGTTGACGTAACCCAGGTTCAAACCCTGCGGCAGTACGTCGATGCTGGTTTTGCCGCTGACGTTGATCCCCGAGCCACCCAGATTCGCGCCACCGATCACGCCATTGCCACCGAGGTTGCCGGTCTGCCACTGCACGCCGAACTCACTGGCATCGTCCTCGCCGACTTCGACGATCAGGCTTTCGATCACCACTTGCGCGCGGCGCTGGTCGAGCAGATCAATCACCTCGCGCAGGTTGCGATACAACGGCTCCGGCGCGGAAATCAGCAAAGTGTTGGTGGTGGCGTCAGCCTGAATGGTCACGCCGCCGGCACTGAAGGCGACGTTCTGTTCGCTGTTCTGCGTACCGCCGCTGCCGGTTGCGCTGCCACTGCTGCCCTGCGCGTAACTGCCACCCGTGCTGCCGCTGCTGTTGGTGGTCGAGGTGCTGCCGCTGGTTTGCGTGCCGCTCTGGCCATTCTGCCCAGCGCTGCCGCCGGTACTTGCGCCCATGGCACTGAGCACCGAGCGCGCACTGTCGCTGGTGCCGCTGTCGCTCTCACCGGTGAGCAAACCGCGCAGCGCCTGCGCCAGTTTCGCTGCTTGCGCGTTACGCAGATAAACCACATGCAGATTGCTCGGATTACTCTGCGCGTTATCCAGTTTGTAGATCAGGTTACGCGCCAGTTCCGTGCGCTCCGGGCTGCCGGCGCGAATGATGATGGTGTTGGAACGCGGGTCACCGATCACGGCGATTTTCTGCGTCGGATCATTGCCCGGTGCATCGAGCAAATCAGCCACCATCGGCGCGATGTCAGCGGCAATGCCGTTCTGGATCTGCACCACATCGGTGTCGATCGCGCTCGGCGAATCAATGCTCGCAATCAACTGCGCAACGCGGGTCAGGTTCTCAGCGTAATCGGTGATGACGATGGTGTTATTGCCCGGATAGGCGTTGATCGGGTTGTTCGGCGACACGATCGGCCGCAGCACCGGAATCAGGTTCACCGCGTTTTCATATTGCAGGCGAAACGTGCGCGTGAGCATGCCATTGCCCGCCGGTTTGTCGGCACTGTAAATCGGCCCGCCCAGCAACTTCGCATCAGCCTCCGGCACCACCTGCGCCACACCGCCAACATCCACCACACTAAACCCCTGCATGCGCAACGCCGCCAGCAACATGTCGTAAGCCTGCCGCGCCGGCACCTGACCTTCCGAGACCAGCGTCAACGTGCCCTTCACCCGAGGATCGACCAGAAACTGCTGCCCAGTCGAACGCGACAACGCCCGCACCACCGCTTGAATATCCGCGTCGACAAAATTCAGCGTTACCGGTTGATCACCCAGAGGATTACTCGGCAAGGCAATGCCCGACGGTGCCGCGCCGCTGCGCGCACGCTGGGTGATGTTGTGCAATTGCTTCGGCACGGGTCGCGCCTGAGCCTGCGCGCGCTCGCGGTCGAGCACCGCGTCGCCGCTACGCTGGGTGTTCGCCAGCGGCCGGCCCAGTTCACTGTCGACCAGCAACGGCGGCTGGTTCTGCGGCGTGGTGGTGTTACTGCACGCGCTCAACGCCATCAGCAACATCGGCAACGCCAGACGTGCCGGTTTGGATCCTGACCCCTTCATGAAGCTTCCTTAGCGCCCAGCGCCTGATCCATGCGAACGGTGCCTGACAAAGTGCCGGCGGTGACTTCGGTCGAGGGGTTGTCTGCGCGTTGCAAACGGGCCTCGACCACTTGCAGAGAAAGTTGTGCGGGGTTGCTCAACAGCCAGTCGAGCACGGCGTCGGCCGGTGCCGCGTCGAAGGTCAACTGCCAGGCGCCCTGTGCCTCCTGTAATTGGTAATGTCCCGCCAAGCCACTGGCCTGCAGGGTCTGCTCCAGCGACTGCGCCACGCTTTGCCCGTCCGGGCGCACGCTGACTTCGCGCAGCAGCACTTCCAGCGCCTCGGTCTGCGCGCGCAGTTTTGGCGTCTCGGTTTGCCAATAAGCAATTTTCTTCAGCGGCGGCTGGATCAGTGCGACCCACAGCAGCAGGCCAATCAGCGCTATGGCCATGCCGGCAACCATGCGTTTTTCACGCAGGGCCAACGGCTGCCAACGCGCCTGCATCTGAGCGTTAAAGCGTTGCCACTTGGCGCCGTACAGCGCGAGCGAGGCCTTATTCATCTTCTTCTGCTCCGCCGCTGTCATCACTGTCGCTTGGGGTGACCTCAGTGGACGGACGCAACGTCCAGCCCTCGTCATCTGCCGTCACGCTGATACCAGCCTGGGCCAAGGTGCTTTGCCACTCCTGATCATTGCCGCCGCGACGGGCTTCACTCAGCAGACTCAGTTGCAAGGCGCCGTCGACAAACGCCAGCCGCTCGACACTGCCCGCCATCGACGGCATGCCGCTGCCCGCCTGCAACACCAGACGATTAAAAGTCTGCGCCGGATCATCCGCCGCGCCCTTCTGCCGCGCCGCCAATTGCTGACGCGCTTGCTGCAATGGATTGAGGATCACCGGCAACTCAGGGAAGGCCTGTTTTACCCGCAGGTTCATCTGGGCTTTCAGCTGCTGACCCTGCCCGGCTTCGCGGGCGGCGTACAGGTTCAAACCAATCACCCACACTGCCACGGCCAAAGCTGAGAGGGCGATCGCCCTGCCCCAGCCGCGATGCTCGGTTTTTTGTTGCTGGACCGCGCCATGCAGTCCCCAACCCGGTAGCGGCCCGGTCCAGCGCTGCGCATCCGCCATCGGCAATTCAGCGCCCGGCGGCGGTTGATCACCGATCCAATGCAAAGTGATGCCCGGTTCCCACACGACACCGTCGAGGCCGTCATCGAACAACGGCTGCACCCGCGCCACTTGCACGCTATCGCGCAGCAATAAATGCCCGTCCTGCACGCACGCGACGGTGCCGGGCAGCACCGGCAAACAGTACGGCGCCGGGTAGAGACCGCGCAGGTTCAGCCCAGCGCTTTTCAGCAACTGACCAAAACCCAACAACTGTTGCCGAGGCGCCCAAGCGATCTGCACCTGCCCGGCCTCGTCCCGCGAGCTGTGCGCGATGTGCATCTCACTGCTATCGCCAAGCATCAACGCCTGCGCCGCACACTGCACCGCCGCGACAATCTTGTTCGCAGGCAACGGCGGTAAATCGAGACTCGCCAACAGGCTGTCAGCCGGGTGCAGAAAACACACCAGCGGCGGCAGTTTCGACTGCTGGCTCAACTGGCTCAGACTGAGGCGTTCTTCCCGCGTGACCTGACCCTGACGATCCAGCCAGGCGCAATGCAATTGACTGTGCAGATCCAGCTCCGCCAAGGGCGGCAACGCAATCTTCAACTGGCTCATACGCCCACCCGCGACCAGATCACCTGCGGCAAGCGGTCCTGGCTGCGATGCAGCAACGCCTCAAGACTGACCCGCCGCTGATCGCGGCGCGCCTCACCGCGCAAGCGAAACCAGTCACTGGTGATACCGACCTTGACGCTGGTCAGCTCCAGTTGCGGCATGCGCAAACGGTTAACGAAATCGCCACGGTTGATAAACCAGCGCCCGGCATCGCGCTCGGCGATCAACGCATTGGCACGCTCCAGCGACAACCCCGGCACATACGCGGCCAAGACCGGCGCGGTGGCGGTGTTGCCGTTGAGCCAAGTCGTCGCCGGAATCACCGTCAGATACGGCGCCAGTTTGCCCATCAGCGCCTCATTCACGCCGTCCAGGCTGCGCAAATCATCAAGGCTTCGCAGCATCGGCATTGTCGGATTCTGCGGTTTGTGTGAAGCGTTTGGCGAGGTCGCACGGCCGCTGTCGAAACCACTTTTCGGCGCCTCGGCCATCTGCGGATTCAGCAGTCGCGGGTAGGACGCAATCACCCGCTGACTGATGCGCTGACTCAACCCGGCACTGACCCCGATCAACTCGCACAAGCGCTGAAAAGCCGCCACCTGCGCCTCATCAACCCGCTCATTGGCGACCAGATTGCGCAGGTTGAACTTGCCCTGCTCATCCTCCAGCCGCCCTTCAAAACCTTGCGCGGAGAGACGCTGCGCCCACGGCTGATCGAGCCGGGTCAGCGGATCGCGCTGACGGGCATCCCAGAGCAATTGACGGCTGATCTCCAATCCGCCCTGCACCAGCCAACGCCCCTGCACACGCTGCTGATCCGCCTCCAGCGCACGGGTCGACACGCTCTGGCGCGTCAACATCCCCGCCGCAATCACCGCCACCACGGCCGCAATCAACAACGCGCTGATAATCGCCATGCCCTGTTGCTTCGCCCCCTCAGGCGAGCGGCTGTTCATGGCCGGCCTTACAACTGCCAGGAACCGATATCGGCATTCACGCCGTCGCCGTCAGGCTGACCGTCGGCACCGAGGGAAAAGATGTCGATCTCGCCATTGGCGCCGGGGTTGAGGTACTGATAAGGACGCCCCCACGGATCGTTCGGCAAACGCTCCAGGTACGAGCGCCAATTGCTGTTCTTCGCATCCGCCGGCCGCTCCACCAACACCTTCAGGCCCTGATTCATGCTCGGGTAAGTGCCGTGATCGAGGCGATACAACTTCAACGCCTGCATCAACCCACCAATATCCTGCTTCGCCGCCGTCGCCCGCGCCTGATCCGGCCGGTCGAGCACTTTAGGCACCACCATCGCCGCGAGAATCCCCAGAATCACCACGACCACCATGATCTCGATCAGGGTAAAACCCTGCTGCCCACGCGGCCTGCGCAACGGTTGCTGAAGCGATTTGAAAGGTGCGATATCCATCTCGACATACCCTGGCTTGATTCGATTCGACGCGCAGTGTTGCAAGAAGATATGTCAGTGATGTTGAAAATCCTCGGGTGTTTTAGTCGTCAAGCCGTCAAGGACGCGGGTTAGCGTCGAGGGCTGGTTTTTGGTTTTGGGCGGTTTATGCGTGCGCGTTCGCGGGAAGCGGGTTTCACGTTGATTGAGGTGCTGGTGGCGCTGGCGATTATTGCCGTGGCGATGTCGGCGGCTGTGCGGGTGGCGGGGTTGATGACGCAGAGCAGTGGGGTTTTGAGGGATCGCTCTGTTGCCATGATTGCGGCGCAGAGCCGGATGGCGGAGTTGCGGTTGGAAGGCAGGTTGCCGATGGGGATGAAGGGGCAGGAATGTGATCAGGGGCGGTTGTTGTTGCGGTGTGAGCAGGTGATTAGCGCAGCCGAAAACAGCCGCTTACTCAAGATTGGCATCCAGGTTTTCGACCGCAACCAGGATGCGCCGCCGTTGGCCAGGCTTGAGACATTGATGTCCCGAACGGAAAGCCCCTCACCCTAGCCCTCTCCCAGAGGTAGAGGGGACCGATTCGGGGATATTCGAAAGCTACACCGACTTGAACGTCTTTCATTGAATCCAAATTCGCCAAAGCTCACCAAAGCCATAATCGCTAAGGTCCTTCAGGTCGATGTACCCCGCAAGACACCTCGGTCGGCCCCCTCTCCCTCCGGGAGAGGGCTGGGGTGAGGGCCGCTTCTACTCGCGAAACCTCCAGAACCACCAAACCCATAATCACCAAGGTCTTCCAGGTCGACGTACCCCGCAAGACACCTCGGTCGGCCCCCTCTCCCTCCGGGAGAGGGCTGGGGTGAGGGCCGCTTCTACTCACAAATTCCCCAGAACAACCACCCGATCAATCACCAGGTGATCCCGACACCTAAATCACCCCGGCAATTGCAAATTATCCAACGCCCGATTCACCGCCAACTCCCCCAGCATGATCAACTGCGCAATCCCCAACAACGCCCGACGCTGCGACGCCGGCAGCAGACTAGCGACGTTCTGCGCAATAGTTTGAGCCGAAGCAAGCGTTTCACTGGCATCAATCAGCAATTCTTCGTTTTTGTTATCCGCAGTCACCGCATACATCCCACGTTTTTTACGTGGCGGCGGCGTGGATCCGGGCGGACACAGGTAATGATCGAGCGCGCGGTCAGCGGCTTCGTGGAGTTTTTTGGAGTCGATGGATTCGTAGGGAGACGTGCAGTTGGATTCGGGCGGGTTGGGTGTTGGTTTAATCATGGTAAAGCTCCTTGATGACTGGAGCCGCCACCGTTCGCGGTCAAACAAACAGGGTGGCAGCTGTACGCGGGTTGACCGACCGGACATCAAGGATTCCGGCACACCCGAAGGTGTCCCACGCACAGCCACCGCGACATGATTTCAGACAAT
>Ga0213823_1000652_pt1 | contig 26298 bp, 23 predicted proteins | sample MC6MC0907MG_FD_179887 | JGI IMG/M metagenome (GOLD analysis project Ga0213823, IMG submission 179887) | Enriched soil aggregate microbial communities from Iowa State University, Ames, United States - MC6-MC0907-MG | ecosystem: Environmental > Terrestrial > Soil > Unclassified | place: USA: Iowa...
GACTCTCGATTGTGGCGATTGACCGCCGGCTTGCGCGCCGGGATGGCGGGCGGCATCTTCCTGGGCCTGCTGGCGCTGGCGGCGGGCATGGCCCGCTATGTCTTTCTGGGCCAGTTGCTGGCCCGCGTGTTCAACGGCGCGCCGTGGCAAGACTGGATCACGCCCGCGCTGTGCGTGGGTGCGATGGTGCTGCTGCGCGCGGGCTTTGACCACTGGCGCACCGTGCAGGCGAATCACACCTCGGCCCAGATTCAGCAGACGCTGCGCGGCAAACTGTATGACCGCATCGTCACGCTAGGCCCCGCCTGGTTTGCCAACCAGCGCACGGGCGGCGTCATGCTGACGGTGGTGGACGGCGTTGAGCAGTTGCAAACATTCTTCGGCCAGTATCTGCCGCAGGTCGCCATCGCGGCCGCCGCGCCCTTCGCCATCTTTGCCGTCATCGCCTTCTGGGACGTGCCCACGGCTCTTGTCTTCCTGGTGGCGGCGCTGTTCGCCTTGTTCGGCCCGATGGCGGTGCACATGCTGGACCGCCGCGCCAGCCAGGCGCGCACGCAATCGCTGAACGCCTTCGGCGAAGACTTTCTGGACGCCGTGCAAGGCTTGCCCACGTTGAAGTCGTATGGCCAGGGCAAAGCCTGGGGCCGCCGTCTGGCCGCCCGCGCACGCAGCCTATCGGACAACACGTTCTGGGTGCTGTCGGTCAGCCTGCTGACGCGCGGCATCAGCGACCTGGGTGTGGCGCTGGGCGCCGCGCTGGCGCTGACCTTGGGCGCGTGGCGTGTGGCGGCCGGCGACATGAGCGTTGAAGCGCTGCTGATCGTGCTGATGGCCGGCACCGAGATCTTCCGGCCGCTGCGCGACCTGCGCTCGGTGTTGCACCGAGGAATGCTGGGCCAATCGGCTGCGGTCAGCATCCACGCCCTGATGGATGCGCAGCCGCTGACACCCGCGCCGGACGCGGGCGCCAATGCGGCCAAGCCTGCCGTACCCGCTACTACCGCTGCGGGTGCCCGCCTGGCGCCCACCATCGAATTCGACAACGTGGCGTTCTCGTACACGCCCGAGCGCCGCGCCCATCAGGGGCTGGCGTTCAGCATCGCAGCGGGCGAACGCGTCGGCGTCGTCGGGCCTAGCGGCGCGGGCAAGTCCACCATCGTGCGTCTGCTGCTGCGGGAATGCGTGCCGCAAGCGGGCGTGATCCGCGTGGGCGGACACGATGTGAATACGTTGGACACGCAAACGCTGCTGTCGCAGATGGCGCTGGTCAGCCAGGACATCACGCTGTTTCACGGCACCATTGACGACAACCTGCGCCTGGGCCGCCCCGACGCCACGCACGAGCAGGTGCGCGCCGCGGCGCGCGCGGCCAATATCGACGACTTCATCATGGCGCTGCCCGACGGCTATGCCACCCGCATCGGCGAGCGCGGCCTGCAATTGTCGGGCGGCCAGCGTCAACGCGTGGCGATTGCGCGCGCGCTGCTGCGCGATGCGCCGATCCTGATCCTGGACGAAGCGCTGTCTTCCGTCGATACGGAAAACGAAGCCCTGATTCAACAGGCGCTGGACCGGCTGATGGCCGGCCGCACGACGCTGATTCTGGCGCATCGGCTGGCCAGCGTGATCGGCGCGGACCGCAGCCTGGTGCTGGACCAGGGCCGCGTGGTGGAAGCCGGCCCGCACGCCGAGCTGATGCAGCAACGCGGTTTGTACTACCGCCTGATGCACGAGCAGGCGGAAGCGCATGAGAACCCCTCGGCGGGCGTGGCGCTGACGGCCAACACTGCAGCCAATACTGCGGCCACCGCCGCGCCCGGCGTCGCCCGGACCACTGACTCGAACCCCGCCGCAGACCCCGACACCAAGCAAGGCCCCGTGCTGCGCTCACTGGATGCAGACGCTGAACAGATCGGCTGGCGCGCGACCTTAGGCACTCTGCTGTCGGTGGTGCGCCCGTGGCGCGGCACGCTTATCGCCACCATCTTGCTGGGCGTGGCGCGTGTGGCCGCCTTCATCGGCGTGGGCGTCTTCAGCGCGCTGATCGTGGCGGCCATACGCGATGGCCGCGACATCTCCAGCCTGGTGGCCGGCCTGCTGATCGCCGCGCCGTTGGCCGCCCTATTCCACTGGCTGGAGTCGTGGCTGGCGCATGCGATGGCCTATCAGTTGCTGGCCAACATGCGGGTCAAGCTCTACGACAAGCTGGAACGCCTGGCGCCCGCCTACCTGCTGCAACGCCGCTCGGGCGACCTAGTCGCCCTGGCCACGCAAGACATCGAGATGGTCGAGTACTTCTACGCGCACACCATTGCCCCGGCCATCGTGTCGGTGCTGGTGCCGCTGTCGGTGCTGGGTTTCCTGGGCGTGTACAGCTGGCCCGTGGCCCTGGCCCTGCTGCCCTTCCTGGCCTATGCGCTGGTGTCCCCCGTGCGTGGCCGCCGTCACGTCGACGCCTTGGGCGACAAGGCCCGGCAGGCGCTGGGCGAAATGAGCGCGCACACCACCGACACCATCCAGGGCTTGGCCGACCTGACGGCCTTCCAGGCCACTGGCCGCCGGCGCGACCAGTTCCTGAAAGTGGCCGATCAGTACCGCGTGCGCCGCCTGGACATCCTGCGCGATCTCTCCAAGCAAACCGCCTGGTTTGAAATCGCGATGGGGCTGGGCGGCTTGGCGGTGGCCGTCGTCGGCGCGTTGCAAGTGGCGGCCGGCACGCTGTCGGCCAGCATGCTGCCCTTGCTGGTGCTGATTGCGCTGGCCACCTTTCTGCCGGTGTCTGAAATTTCACAGGTCAGCCGCCAACTGGCCGACACCATTGCCGCCACGCGCCGCCTGCATGTGGTGGCCAACGAACCGGAACCCGTCACCGACGGCCCGCTGGCGCCGCCCATTGCCACGCATGGGTTGTCATTGGCGTTCGACCACGTCAGCTTCGCCTACCCGGGCAAGCAGGAAGACACCTTGAAGGACCTGAGCTTCAAGGCGCCGGCCGGCGCAACGGTGGCGGTGGTGGGTGCGTCGGGTGCGGGCAAGAGCACCGTCGCCAGTCTGCTGCTGCGTTTCTGGGACCCGCGCCAGGGCGTGGTGAAACTGGATGGCGTGGACGTGCGCCAGTTGCAGCTCGATGGCTTGCGCGAACGGGTGGCGCTAGTCACGCAAGACACCTATCTGTTCAACGACACGCTGGAAGGCAACATCCGGCTGGCCCGCCCCGAGGCCTCGCCCGACGAGCTGGCGCGTGCGCTGGACCAAGCCGCGTTGACGGACTTCGTGCGCACCCTGCCCGATGGCCTGGCGACCAAAGTGGGCGAACGCGGCATGCAGTTGTCGGGCGGCCAGCGTCAGCGCATCTCGATTGCGCGCGCCTTCCTGAAGAATGCGCCCGTGCTGATTCTGGACGAGGCGACCTCACATCTGGACACCTTGTCCGAGATGCAAGTGCGCGGCGCGCTGGACACGCTGATGCGCCATCGGACCACCTTGGTGATCGCGCACCGGCTGTCCACCATCCGCGACGCCGACCTGATCCTGGTGCTGGAACGCGGCACGCTGGCGGAGGCCGGCACGCACGACCAATTGCTGCGAAAGCAAGGGGCCTATGCGCGCCTGGCCAGCCACCAGGGCGGCTACGCGGTCAGTAGCGCAACGTCTCAACCGACGTAGCGTTGGCGCGCACCTCCGCATCTGTGAACCAGACCCGCTTGTTGCCAAAGCGGTTGTAAAGATCGAACTGGTCACGGGTGTGGACGGAAGGCGTGCCGTCCGGGGCGACGAAGCCGCTTTGCCCCGGCGCCACCACATCCACGGCATGCACGCCCTTGGCATCAAACACCGTCATGTTGTTTTCGGTGCCGCGGTTCTGCGTGGCCGCGTAGCTGAGCACCGCCTTGTCGTCCGCCTGCGGCACGCCCAGGAAGTTCTTGGGCGCAAACACCATCGGCGGCGCGGGAATGCGCCAGGTAGCAGGGTCCTGGCCATACGTCTTCTGCAACGTAGCCAGGGCGTCGTCCAGGGCGGCCAGCGTGACGGCTTCGGGGCGTTTGCCGTTGAAGAAGTCGTATTGCTGCGGCACGCCCGAATTTTGGCCGGCCAGCGCGTTGAACAACACCTTCACCCCCACCGTCAGGTTGAGCGAACCCGTGGCGGGCGCAGTGGGCGTGGGATAGCCGGTGGCGCTGTACCACTTGAAGAAGTCGGCGGGCATCTCGTCGGCAAGCGTGGCTTTCAGCATGGCGCGCAGCCAGGCGTCCATCACGGCTGAACCGGCGTTGTCATAGAAGCCCGGCTGCTTGTCGCTGGTGCCCATGCCATCCCAGGACGCCAGATCCGCCACCAGGCGCGCACGGGCGTCATCAGCGGGCAGCCCCGCCACGGCGCGTTGCAGGAACGGCAGGAAGTGGCGGCGGTTGACGTCGGCGTAGCTGGTGGTGCGGATCAAATCCCACATCTGCTGCGGGCTGACCTTGCCGCCGTTGGCCGTCATGGCCTTCATGCGGGTTTCGATTTCGGCGTAGCGGTCAGCCTGCCCCCAGACGATGGCGAACAGGTCAGTGGACGGGTAGCCGCGCATCGGCTGGTTGTTCCAGTTGGCGATGAAGCCCTGGCGCGGGTTGTACACCTGCGGGTTGGTGGCGAACGGCAGCATGCCGTCCCAATCCATCTCGCCGGTGCCAGGCACGGGCAGGCGCGGGTCGTGGCCGGCGCGGCGCTTGGGGTAGAAGCCCGTGTGCGCATAGCCGATGTTGCCGCGGTCGTCTGCGTAGTACCAGTTGATGGTGAGCGCGTGGCGCGCGGCCTGCTGCTTCCATTGGTCCCAATTTTTCGACTGCGCCTTGTGCGTCCAGGCCATCAGCGATTGCAGCTCATAGCCTTCCCAGGCGCGCGCCTTGGCGTAGGCCACATGCTGCTTGTCGTCGAACTTGGTGACGATGCCGTGCACGGTGCGGTAGACATCCATCAGCACGGGCTCGCCCCCCTTCACCGCAATCAGCTCGGTGCGCTTTTCCATCGTCTTCCATTCGCCATTGTGGAAGTAACGGGTGCGGTCGGCGGGGTCGAGCTTTTCGGCGTAGATGTCGACGTCGTCGCCAAAGCCCGCGGTAGAACCCCAGGTGACGTGCGCGTTGTGGCCGAACAAAATGCTGGGATAGGCGAACGGCGTGTTGCCCACCACGTCAAAGCCCGCGCCGTGCAGGCCGATGCCGTAGGTGTAGGCCGGGTTCCACCAGCCGAACTGCGGGCCGTTCAACAGAATGGAGCGCGCGTCCTTGGCGTGGTCGCGCCCGACGATCCACATATTGCTGGTGGTGGGAAAACCGGCAATGCCAGGCTGGCCCGATTCCGCAAACTGCGCCAACAGGCGCGCGGGCGCGTCGGCCGCGGCGTCGTTCAGTACGCCGCGCGTTTGCGGGTCGCGGGCGATACGTTCCAGCATGGGCGGCGTGCCATCAAAACGCGGCAAGGCGTAAGACAGCGTGGCCTGCGCCTTCGTCGCGTTCGTCGCGTTTGGCTGATACACGCCCTCTTCTTCCGGCACCGTCGTCGGCGCGCGGCTATCGGTCATCCAGCGCAGTTGATTGAAGATCTGCATGGCGCGCGCGTCGCCGTGCTGGTCTTTCAGGGCGGTTAGCAGCGCCAGGTTATCGATCTCGCTGTTGGCATCCGAAAAGCGGTTGGCCATCGTGCCGACGAACACCATCGCGACGTCGTATGGCGTCCAGTCCGACGGCTGAAACTGCAAGTCATTGAATTCTTTGGGCATCAGGCTGCCCGGTTTGGCGCGCACCTGCGCAATCCAGGCGTTCATGCCGGCGGCGTAGCCGTCCAGAATCTGGCGTTCGGATGCGGGCAGCGCGGCCAATTGGCGCTGGATGCGTTCGGGCGAAAAATTGCCGCGTATGGATTTGTCGAAAGCCACCATTTTTTCGCCCAGCACCTCGGCCACACGGCCCTGCGTACTGCGGCGCGCCATCTCCATCTGGAACAGGCGGTCTTGCGCCACGGCATAACCGTAGCCGTAGAAGATGCCGTAGACGGTGTTGGCGTACACATGCGGCATGCCGTAGCCGTCGCGTCGGATGGTGACCTGGCCGCCAGCCGGGCGCGTGGCGCGGGTCTCGGCGGGGGAAGCGGTTGTGGAAGAGGTGGCCGAAGGGCTGATGGCCGTTTGCGCGTGGGCGGCGAACGCGCCCGTGCAGGCCGCCAGGATGGCGGCCATCAACAAGTGCTGCTTCATGAATCTGTCTCCGAATTTCTTGAAACCGCGCCACGGTGCGAGTCGCCCGGCGCGGGGTGCGGCGTCTCTGGCGGACACCGTCTGCGGGCCATCATACGGAGCCGCAAACTATAATTCCAATGCATTTATCTCATAGCATTGATGCTTTTCTGACATGGACTTCCAGAAACTCAAACACCTGCTCGCCGTTGTCGAACACGGCACGTTTTCGCGCGCGGCAGAAAAAGTGAACCTGTCGCAGCCGGCGCTCAGCCGCAGCATTCAGGCGCTGGAAGCCGAATTGGGCCTGCCGCTCTTGGATCGCGGCACGCGCCAAGTGCGCCTGACACCCTACGGCACGTGCGTCGCAGAACGCGCGCGACGCATGCGATTCGAAGAGGCCGAACTGCAACGTGAACTCAAAACCTTGCACAGCGGCGAATCCGGCACGCTGAATATAGGACTAAGTCCGACGCCTGCCTCCTTGTTGCTATCCCCATTCCTCACGCACATGGCCGCCAACCATCCGCAGGTGCGGGTGGGCGTGGAACTCGGCGCCACCGCCACGTTGCTGGACATGCTGCGCGCCGAACGCATCGACGCCATGGTGTGCGACGCGCGCATGCTGTACGACGCCACCGATATCGACACGCGTCCGCTCGCGCCTCTGCGCGCAGGCATGGTGTGCCGCAAAGGGCATCCGATTCTGGCGCACAAGCGCGTGGGCATTGAACAGATCCGGCAGTACCCAGTGGCCTCCAGCACGCTCAGCCCCGAGGTGTCATTGCGGCTGGCCGAAACGCTCGGGCCGGGCGGCGCGCCCGAAACCATGGTGACCACGCGCTGCGAAAATCTGGACGCGCTGGTGAGCCTTGCCCTGCACACCGACACGCTGCTCTTGGGCGTGATCTGCGTGACGCGGCGCGAGCAGGCCGCGGGCCATCTGGTGGAAGTGCCCATTGCGCCCGACCGGCAACGCCAGGGCCACTACGTGCTGGCGCGCCTTGCTGGGCGCACGCCGCTTACGGCGCAAGACGCGTTGTATACGTTCACGCAAACGTGCTGGTCAGAATTCGCGTCGGGACAGTCCGGTGACGTCGTCATTCAGCCTCCGTCCGCCTGACCGCCTTGCCGCGAGACAGTTGTCGAATGTCGGTGCGTTTGGAACTCGCCACCGGCATAAAACAAGGACTTAGTAGAAAATCCGTCATTGCGCTTGGAGCGGAGTTGTCCCTGAATTTGGAGCTTAGCGGCGAATAGGTTGTTGAGTTTTGAATTTGCGAGTCGGTGCTTCTTGCTCAACGTGAGGGAGCGGCGGCTGTCGGCCACAAACTGCCGGTCACATGCGCCGCCGGCAGGCCCCTCAGGCGTCGGCTCTGCCTCGCAACCGGCCGTTTGATTGGCGCACGGCGAGCGCTCGTTCAGCTGCCAGAATGGACATAAAACTGAGCGGCCAACAACGGCAAGCTCTACCGAGTGGAGGCGTCTCCCCTGTTAATCCTTGTCAGCTTGCAGGATTTCGTGCCATGACGACCCACGTCGCGCCGTTGATCATCACCGCCCCCTCGCCGGGGAGGCTCGCGAAAGCGGTACGAACTGCGGCGCAGGCACGGGCGCGGATGTCGTCGGGTTGAGCAGCGAGCTTACGCGACAGCGGGCCAACCTCAAGCGTCATCCTCACTGCGTCATCGATCGCGGCGTCCCGCGTTTCGCCCTCGCCGAATGGGACGGCCGCGTCGCAGGGCGAGATAACGATTTCGGTGAAACCGGCCGCTGTCAGGATGCGCGCCACGTGCTCCCGGTTGCCGAACGAAAACGGGCCGGGCGCTTCGGGATCGGATAGCGCGCTCGGCGGGACGATGCCCTTGAGTGCGCCCATCGGCAGTCGCATCCAATCGTTCTCGGCCGCACCGCGCCAGCAGACGAAAGCGAGCCGGCCGCCGGGCCGGAGCGCACGTCGCATATGGGTGAACGCCGCTGTCGGATCATCAAAAAACATCACGCCGAAACGCGAGAACAGAATGTCGAACGCGCCTTCGGGCAGCGCTGCGCTGCTGGCGTCGGCCACCTGAAACAGGGCCTGCGTATCGTGGCACGCAAGCGCGCGCGCTCGATCGATCAACGGTTCGGATATGTCCACGCCCAGCACTTGCCCCTCCACGCCGACGCGAGCGGCCAGCGCCAGACTTGACGCACCTGCGCCACAGCCGACGTCCAGCACGCGCTCACCCGTCGCCGGCGCAGCGGCTTCTATCGCGGCCAGGCCGAACACCGCCACCATAGCGTCGAGCCGGGCCTGATTGACGACCCAGCGCTCCCCGCCTTGGCCATTCCAGTCGCCGACCTGATCGGCATTTTGCTCTGCCATGACATATCCTCGTTCTGATGGTTTTAACTAAGCTGCCGGCCACCTTCCGTAGCCCAACATGTCAGGGGCCAGCACCCCGGCCCCGGACGCCTCCTGACCTGTGCGAACCGTGCCCCGGGAGTTGCAGCTGGTTGCGGATACATGGAGGAGGACAATGGGAAAATCATTGGTCGCAGCGTTCCCAGATAGACGAAGGGCGGGAGGGAAGCGCACACCCGCACTGCCCGATTTGACGGCCATCGTCATCTCCAATCTATGCTCTTAAACCAGCATCGACTGCTGAACGAAGATACCCGCCATCGCTCCTTGCCATGCCGCCGTAGTAACCGAGGGGATGCCGGGGTTGGCAAGGTCACCGGCTGCGTAGATGCCCGGCATGCTGGTTTCACGGCGCTCGTCGGTCTTAAGCGCGATGCCGGTTGGCGTATTGACCGTGGCAAGGCCCAGCGCGTCGTGCAGGTTTACGGACGGCTTGTTGCGCGGATGCGCGAACAGGATGTCGACCGCGACATCGGGGCCGATATCGAGCTTGATGGTGGCACCATGGCTCCCGTGACGTGCGATTTCGGTGATCCAGCCATCAACGAGAGGGACCTTCCGGCCCGCCAGATCGGCCCGTGTGTCGGCAGTGATGTCGTGACCGTTGCCGAAGACGGTCAACCTGTCGGTCCAATCGTGAAACAGCCTGACCTGATTCATCGACTGCGGGCCGGACCAGACGAGGCCCCAATGCTGGTCAGCAACTTCGAAGCCGTCGCAATAGGGGCATGGGATGACGGATGAGCCCCAGTTCTCGGCAAAGCCCGGAACATCAGGCATCTGATCGACGACACCATAGCTCAGGATTACGCGGCGAGTCCTCAACCTTTCGTGATCGTCAGTGATGACGCGGAAATCGTCGACGGCGCCAGACACGCTCTCGGCCCGCGCAGTGACCAGGCTGATAGTTGGATAGCGCGCCAGTTGTCGTCGCGCTTCGATTAGGATGTCCAGCGGCGGCTTGTGGTCGTGGCCGAGCATGCCATGCGAGTGGCCGGCAAAGCGGTTGCGCGGCCGACCGGTATCGAGAACGGTGACCGTGCGGCGGGCCCGGCCGAGTTGCAGCGCGGCGGCGAGGCCGGCAAAGCTGCCTCCGATGATGATGACGTCTTTCATGATGATGGACTCCGTGTTGTGGATGGAGGGTTGGGCTGGGCGTGGTGTGCAGCATCGTTCCGCGATACGCGTTTGATATGGTCAGCGAGCGAGGCTTCGCCATTAGCAAGAGAGTTGCCCAAGGCAGTATTGACCCGCCCGACAATGCCACCGATAACGGTGAGCGCCAGGGCAAAGCCTCCCCGCGTCTTGCAAATTACGATACTTGATGGTATCGTAATGGGAGAATTTGGATACTGTCAAGTACTGGAATTGTCGTGACCGAAAACAGCCAGGGCCGGCGCGGCCGGCCCGCCAACGCAGCGCTTCGCCAAACGATCGTCGACGCCGCCGGCGAACTCTTTGTGGAATTGGGATTTCAAGCGACGACCATGGACAAGGTCGCGCAGAGGGCGCAGATATCCAAACTCAGCATCTATCGGCACTTCGAGAACAAGGAGGCGCTGTTCAGCGCGGCCATGGTGGCTCACTGCCATCAATTTGCACCCCTGGCCCTTTCTGACAGTGTCGGCGGTTCGGCCGAAGATCAGCTCATGGCGGTGGGATCATCCCTGCTTCGCACGCTGTTAAGCCCGGATGTCCGTAGTGTCGAAGCCATGGTTTTGGCCGACAAGACGAATCAAAAGTCGTTAAGCAAGCTCCATTACGAAGCCGGGCCCGCCCATGTCATAGCCCAAGTCGAGGCCGTGCTGCATAAGTTGCACGCGAAAGCGATTCTGAACGTACCCGATGCTCGCCGATCCGCCCGCTTGTTTGCCGCGCTTTTCAAAGGATCAGATCTTCTGCTTATCGCACGCTTCGATGAGGCGAGAGCAGAGGATGACAGCGAAATCGAATCCTATTGCCGTTCGGCCGTCGCCATGTTCATCGCTGCGCACGGAGGCATCTAAAAGTGCGCTATCGCGGCTTGATGAAGAATCCACAGAGTTGCATACCCTGTTCGCTCTAATCAATCTGTGGATGATGCGCGCACGCCGATGGGCGAGGCCACTGCACGCGCGCAAAAGCCGCCTCACCAGCGCACGGTTCTAAGCGCCCGCAGAGGCCGGTGACTGGTATCCCTGGAGACGGCGGGGAATGACCGTTCCACTCCGATACCTGCCCGTCGAACAGAGACTGCTCGACCGGCTGCAATGGGTCGGAAGCGGTCTGTCGTCCAAGCCGGCTCCCGGCCATCTCCAGACATATGGAGAAAATCAAACGGATGATCGCAGCTTCACAAACACAAGTTCAGGGTCGTCGTCATCCAGATTCTCAATCTGCCCGCTTTCGACAAAGCCAAGGCGCTTGAGCAATTGCCGCATTGCAATGTTCGAAGTATTTGTTGACGTGAACAATTTTCCTGGGGACTGCGACTCCAGCGTTCGCAGGATTGCGGTAGCTACCCCGCGGCGCCGTGCCGAAGCCTTGACGACGATGAGCGGGATGAAGTCGTTCTCGAAAAAGGACTTGTTCAATATCCCGTAACCGATCAGCGCCGAAGCATCCTCTGCTTCTGCTGCGACCCAGCATTGGCCAGCGGCCACCGCATTGGTGATAAACGTCTTCCTACCCTGCTCCTGCTTGGCGATCGAATCCAGCTCGATGATCAAATTGATGTCTTGACGAGAGGCGGGTCGGACGTTCGTTTGGGAAAGCATAGTCGACACGTATCAGATTGGGAGATCAGTGAGTCTATCGTGTCGAGAATGAATGCGAGGTCCGCTTCGGGTTGAGATCCGATGTCGACTCGAAGCGGGCTGGGCGTAACAAGTGCGCCGCCAGCCCCTGACCTGAACAATCCAGGCGAACGTCGGACTACAGGAACCCGATCCATCTGCCCGCTACCAGGCAGCCGGTCCAGAGCAGCAGCGAGAACGCCGCCTGACAGCGCAGCGCGCTGGATGGGCGGCCGCCCTGTAATACTTGCCCCCATGCCCCGCCCCGGCGCACGAGCCAAGCATTGAATGCGCCCGCGCCCAACAAGCCCATCTTCACGACAAATGCCGGATTTTGCAGGTATTCCTGCGCCCGCACGGTGAACAGTATGGCGCCGGTCAGTATGGCCAGCGCAAGGCCAACCGCGGCCGTGCGCGCCAGCACAGGCGCCAGCAGCGCCAAGGAAGTGGGCTTGAGGACGCCGAGCAGCCGCAGGTCTAGCGGAACGATCGAACCGATCAACAGGCCGATGGCGCCGATATGGGCAGCGTTGACCAGAAGATAGAGCGTTGCGGACCGTCGCAGCCACAACGCTGGCGGCAGGGCCGTAAGCTGTTCCATGGCCAGCCGAAGCAGTTCGGGCATGGATGAAGGCCGTGGAATTCAGGGTTTCTTGATGCGGCTGGGATAGATGTCGTAGGTCTTGCCGCCCACCATGATCTGGACGGCCTTCATGCGCTTGTTGCCGGCGTTCTGGTCGCGGTTGCCAATGGCGGTGATGGCATCGCCCGGCTTGGCGGAGTCCTCGACGAATCCCGCTTCCTTCGTCTGGGTGGGATTGCCCAGTTCGACCACCCAGACACCGTCATCGGCTCGCACCCTCAACGTCGGATGGGGAGGTGCGACCTGCACCTGCTCGACCGTGCCTTTTAAGGTCATCTGTTCGGATTCTGCCCATGACCAACCGTGATGCGCCATGGCCGCGGGGGCCACTGCCAACGACGCGGATAGCGCCAGCCCTGTCAACAACGCGCGTTTGGATAGCTTCATGTCGATGCTCCTAGATTGCGGTTTGGCTGTCGCCATGGCCCGGCATTGCGGCGTGGCGGCCAGTGAGCCAAGCATAGCAGCGGGACCGCGGTTCCTGCCACGGCGGACAGCGGCTACGCCCAACTCCGTTGCAGCCTCGCGCCCCAGTAAACCCTGGGGAGCTTCGCGGCGTGAGGCTTGTCACTTCGATTGGCCTAAGGCTTAAGGGCGTCCGCCCCCCCCAGGACCGGGCAGCCGCCTCTAGGCCATCAGATACTGCGTCAACTTTTCCATCATGGCGTCGCACGCCTCCAGCTGCGACAGCTCGACGTACTCGTCGGCCTTGTGCGCGACTTCGATGCTGCCCGGTCCACAGATCAGCACCGATGTCTGCGCCCACAGCTGCTGGAACAAGCCGCCCTCGGTGCCGAAAGCGGCCTTGACGAGAGGCGTGTCCGGCGGCAGCCACGAGGCCAGCAGCGCGACGGCCTCCGAGTCGTCCGCCGTGGCAAGGCCGGGATAGGTATTGACAGTCGTGACCCGGGGCGGCTCGGCGTCAGGCCGGGCGTCCGAGGCACGCATTTTCGTTCTGGTGAGCGCCAGCACCCGCTCCAGGATCTGGTTGGGGTCGTCCTGCGCGACGTTGCGGATCTCGAAATTGACTTCGCATTCCGCCGGCACGATGTTCAGCGCGGTGCCGCCCTTGATGGTGCCCGCATGCACGGTGGTGTACGGCACGTCATAGCCGGATTCGCGCGGCCCGTGTTCGGCCAGGTCGCGCTGCACGTCGCGCAGGGCGCTGATCAGATCGCTGGCTGTGTGGATGGCATTGACGAAATGCGGCGCCAGCCCGGAGTGGCCCGCCTGCCCGCAGCACAAGGCCCGATAGGCCGCCTTGCCTTTGTTGCCGGTGCCAATCTTCATCAGCGTAGGCTCACCCACGACGCAGAGCAGCGGAGCCGGTTCCATATGTTCCAGCGCGCGCAGCATATGACGCACGCCCACGCAGCCGATTTCCTCATCGAACGACAGCGCCAGATGCAAGGGACGCAAAAGCGGCTGGCGGGCCGCGCGGATCATGGCCATCACGGCGCAGGCGACGAAGCCCTTCATGTCCGCGCTGCCGCGCCCATAGATGCGCCCATCGCGCAAAGTTGCCTCGAAAGGCGGCGAGGTCCAGGGCTGGCCCGTCACGGGGACCACATCGGTGTGGCCCGACAGCAGGATGCCTGGCACATCCCGCGGGCCGACGGACGCGTACAGATTGCTCCGCCCAGCGTCCTGCGGGTCCGCCACCAGCGTGGACGCGATGCCGGCCTGCGCCAGCAGCTCCCGCACACGCTCGATGAGTTCGATGTTCGGCGTCAGCGTGACGGATGGGAACGCGAGCAATTCGCGCAAGAGGTCGGGACTGTTGTCAGGAGTCGGCATTTTCATGGCATGGGCCTGCAAGTCGGCGGAAGGCGCTGGAGCGCGCTGTCCGTTCATTTGTTTTTGGGAAGCACGGTCTTGGGAAGCACGTTTTCGGGAGGCACGGTTTCGGGAAGCACGTAGGGATCGAAGAAGCTGCCTTCGCTCATGCCGGGAATGTATTGATCCGAGATATAGGAGCGGCAGCGCTGCATGAACACCTCGGTCAGGCGCGACGGTTTCATCGGCTTATAGGTCGTCAGGCCCAGCAGCATGGGGCGGTGTTCACCGACCAGGCGCAGCCGCACCAGCCGCTTGCCGTCCAGCGCTTGTGTGGACTTCGGCCGCACGTTGAACAGGGCATAGCCGATTCCGTTGGCCACCATGGACCGCACCACTTCCTCGGAACGCGAACGCGCCACGATGTTCGGCTCCAGCCCGAATTTCGCGAACAGGGACATGAAGTAGTCGCGGCTCAAAGGCAGGTCGAGCAGCACCATGGGCAGGCGGGCCAGCTCCTCCAGCGTCACCGCGATCTGCTGCGAAAGCGGATGCAGTTCGCTGACCACCACATGCGGGGGCAGGCGCGCCAGCGCCTCGAACGATATCTCGTCGCCCAGCCTCAGGTCGTAGCTCAGCGCGACGTCGATCTCCAGCGTATGCAGCTTGTCGATCAACAACTGCTGGTCGCCTTCGACCATGTGCAGCTCGACCTTGTCGAACGCGCGCGCGAATCCGAAGATCACCTCGGGCGCGATCATGGCCGTGAGCGACTGGAAGCAGCCCACGCGCAAAGTGCCCTGGATGGTGTTGCTGGAGACGGACGCGATCTTGTAGAGGCGCGACGCGCGCTCAAGCAGGTCTTCGCATTCGCTCATGACCTGTTGGCCGAGCACCGTCAGGGCCAGGCCCTTGGACGGATGCCGGACGAATAACTGCACGTCCAGCTCGGTTTCGACATGTGCGATGGCGGCCGAAATCGAAGGCGCCGAAATATGGATCTGGCTGGATGCCGCGGCGATACTGCCATGCTTGGCGGTGGCGACGAAGTACTCCATCTGGCGCAGCGAAATGCGATTGAGCATAGTCCGAATTGAGAAAACTGGAGCAGGCTTGAGGGAGGTGGCGTTCCGGCTGGCGGGCCGCCACCATGGCCCGGCGCCGGCATGCGCCGCACCGAGGAAAAAGTGTCCCACTATGCCCGGACAGCGGGCAGGACGCTCCTCGGGTTTTCTCGCACTCGCCGCCGGCCGCCGCCTGTCACAGATTGCCCGGCACCCCGAAGCTGGGCGCGGCGCGCGGGTCCCGGGCGCGGGTAATGTAGTCCTGGATCTGCGGCTCGTAGACCTTCCAGGCCTCGTAAAGCGTTTCGACCGGGCATTGCTCCACCCAGTCCATGCGCAGATCGACGATGGGCCAATCCAGCTCCGCCACCACCAGCAGCCCGGCCGAATGGACCGGCCCCTCTTCGCCGCCCGCCGCCTGCCCCGCCAGCATGGCCTGCATCAGGCGTTCGGCCAGCGAACCCGGCGTCTTCTCGAACGCCGACAGCATGGCGGCCGGCACATCCAGCGACGCCAGCATATTGCCCGCGCACGCGGCGTGCTCGCCCTTTGCGCTGGCCAAGCGGCCCAGCGCATTCGACCCGGTGAAGATGGCGGGCGCCTGCGTGGCGTCGATGGCCATCAATTGCCGGTAGCTGATGAAGGGACGTTCGGCCAAGGACTGCAACGCGCGCTCGGGCGAATGGCCCTGGCTCATCGCGTCAAGAATAAGCGGCCCCAAGGCGGGGTCGGTGATGTTCTGGCTGACCGCCGCGCCCACGCCTGCGCGCGCACGGACACAACGCGCCGCGACCGCGGGCGACGACGATGAGACGGCCGCGCCGAATTGGCCGGTGGCCGGACAACGGGCAATGATGGAGAAAGTCATGACCTGCGCCTCCTGTGGCGTCAATCCGGAATAACCGCAATCGCGTCGATTTCCACCAGCCATTCGGGGCGCGCCAAAGCCGACACCACGATACCGGTGGACACGGGGAACACGCCCTTGAGCCATTTGCCGACCACAAGATAGACCGCCTCGCGATAACGGGGATCAATGAGGTAGATCGTGATCTTGCAGATGTCTTGCAGTTCGCCGCCGGCTTCCTTGAGCAGCATGTCGATGTTCTTCATCGCCTGCTCCGCCTGACCCGAGGCGTCGCCGATGCAGACGCTCTCGGACGTGTCCAGGTTCTGGCCGATCTGCCCGCGCAGGAAGACCGTGCTGCCGCGCGCGACGACGGCCTGGCACAGATCGTTGTCGAGTTTCTGTTCCGGGTAGGTTGCCTTGGTATTGAAGGTGCGTATGCGCTTGTGCTTCATGGCTCGACTCTTTATTAGGGTTTATCCGGGGCCTCTCGCGCCTGCCTGGCAAGCGGCGTCGCATAAGGCCGTGACCTGCCCGCTGATGGTCGGCCCAAGCCGGGCGTCCGCCTATTTGTTTTTTCCGGCGTCCCGTCTCGGAAATCCTGACGCGGGCGGCGGCCCCGGCGATGCGCCTTCGCCATGCCTTGGCGCGCCCTGCCCGGCCATCAGGAAAATCTATTCATGCCAACGGAAAAGGCGACTTGGTCGCTCGGATCGCGTCTCTCATCATTGGTTTTCGCTAGCCGAAGCCACCTTTCTTTGCAGGGAAACCGGATGAACACCGCCTCAATGCCCCTACCCGCCGCCTATCCCCAATTCCGCTACGACGGCTCTGGCGACCTTGCCCGCATCGGGCTGATCTACATCGCCTCCAGTGTCGTGATGGAAGAAGAGATGTGGGCCATGTCCGCGCCGGGGGTTTCCACCCATACCGCACGCATCAAACTGCCCAAGGTCACCGTGCAAGGCATTGAAGAAATGATGAACGCCCCGGAGCTGGAGCAGGCGGCTCGCCTGGCGGGCGCGGCCCCCATCGACGTGCTGCTGTTCGGCGGCACCAGCGCTTCGTTTCTGCACGGCACCGCCTACGACCAGGCGCTTATCCAGAAGCTGCGGCAATGGGTGCCGGGGCCGAAGATCACCACGGCGTCCACCGCCACGCTTGCAGCGTTAAAGCAGGTGAAGGCCGGCAAGGTCGCGCTGGCTACGCCTTATCTGCCGGAGATCCATGAACGCGCCATCCGCTTCCTGCAGGAAAACGGCCACGAGGTCGTCAGAAGCGCCTGCCTGGGCATCTCGGATGATCACGCGCTGGCCGAAGTCTCGCTTGAAAAAGTCTATGACCACGTGATGTCGGTAGACCACCCGGATGCCACCGCCATCTTCGTGTCGTGCACCAACTTCCGCACTGTCGGGGCCATCGAGGCGCTGGAACAGAAACTCGGCAAGCCGGTGATCTCGGCCATCCAGGCCTCGTTCTGGCACTGCCTGGCACTCACCGGCGCGGCAGGCGCCAAGCCCGGTTACGGGTCGCTGTTCAACGCAAACCTGAACAAGGCCGAAACGATGTAAGCACTTCGCCACGGCGGATAAGCAATAAACAAGGGGAAAAAGATGCATCTGCACAAAACCATCACGGCGCTGACACTCGCAAGCGCTTCGTTATTTGTCCTGGCGCCGGCCCATGCCGAAAAGCTGGTGCTCGGCAACGAGGGAAGTTATCCCCCGTTCAGCATGGTCGATTCCTCGGGGCGCCTGACGGGCTTCGAACCCGACCTGGCGCGCGAGACGTGCAAACGGATGAAGGTCGATTGCGAAATCGTCGTCATGGACTTCAAGGCCCTGATTCCAGCGCTGCTACAGAAAAAACTGGACGCCGTGGTCAGCCAGACCAAGCCTCTGCCCGAACGCAAGGAAAAGGTGCTGTTCGGCCGCCCGGTGCTGTTCAATCCGGACTCTTACGTGGTGCCGGAAGCGAAGCACTACACCTTCACGCCTGAAGGGCTGAAGGGCGCGCGCATCGGCCTGCAACGCGGTTCGGCGCAAGCCAAATACGTGTCCGAGACATTCGGCAACGCGGTGCAGATCGTGTTCTACGACAACCCTGACCAGATCCGGCTTGACCTTGCCAACGGACGGCTCGACATGAGCCTTGGCCCCAAGATCAGCTGGACCAACGAGTTCCTGTCCAAGCCCCAGGGCAAGGGCTGGAAATTCGCGGGCGGCGACTTGTGGACCGGTGGCGGCGAAGCCGGCTCAAGCTGGATTGCCCGCAAGGACAGCGGCGAACTGCTCGGCCGCATGAACGCCACGCTGGAAACCATCATCAAGGACTGCACCTTCACCAAGCTGCGTAAACCCTACATGGACGTGGAGCTCCTGCCCGAGGAAGCGGCCTGCCGCTAGCCGCGGCCGCGCCCCCGCCTGAGCCGCCCGGCACGAGGCCGGCGGCGCAGGCGGCATGTTTCATACGCTTGCCCAGGTCTGTGCAAGGCGCCTTTGAATGTGAACAGGCTTTAGGAATACCTCATGCCTTCGATGGGTTTCGTGCAGCAACTCGCGACCGGCGCGATGATGACGATCCAGGTCGCCGTCTGCGCCTATCTGCTGGCGCTTGCGATCGGGACGTTCTTTGCCCTGATCACACTACGGCCGACGCTGCTGGCCAGAATCATCTGGCTTCCGTATGCGTCCATCTTCACGGGCGTGCCGTCGCTGCTGGTGGGCTTCCTGTTCTATTACGGCGGCTCGCAGATCGTCGCCGGCTTGCTCTCGCCGTTCGGCATCGGCCAGCGTATCGAGATCACGCCTTTCATGGCGGCGGTGGCGGCGCTGGGCATGGTGTACGGCGCCTACCTGGCCGACTTGATACGCAGCGCCATCCAGAATGTGCCACACGGGCAATTCGAAGCCGCGCGCGTGCTGCTGGTGCCGCGCAGCGCCATCTGGTTAAAGGTCATCCTGCCGCAGATGCTGCGCCTGGCCTTGCCCGGCATGACCAATATGTGGATCGTCGTGCTCAAGGACACGGCTCTCATTTCGTTGATCGGCCTGAAGGAAATCATGGCCTACGCCAAGCTCGCCTCGGGCGTGACCAAGGAACCGTTCGTCTATTACATGCTGGCGGCGTGCTTTTTCCTGGTGATGACCTGGCTGACCTACTACGTGGCCCGCCGCGTTGAAACGTGGGCCGCGCGCGGCTTTCATCCCGTCGTGACCCAGGGAGCCTCTCATGCACTTTGATTTCCAGGTGGCCTGGGAGAGCCTGCCCAAACTGCTGGCCGGCGCCGGCACGACGTTCGCCGTGCTGCTGCCGGTGCTTGTCATCGGCCTGCTGCTGGCGTTGCCGGTTGCGCTGGCAAGCTTCCGGCCCGGCCCGCGCGCCCTCTTCGCCAGCAGCTATATCGGTTTTTTCCGCGGGGTGCCCAGCCTGGTGTTGCTGTACCTGATCTATAGCGGACTGCCGCAGTTCTCTTTCGTGCGCGACACTTTTCTGTGGAACGTTTTTTCCAGCGCGTATGTCTGCGCGTGGCTGGGCCTGGCGTTGACGCACTCGGGCTTCATGGCGGAAATCATCCGCGGCGGGCTGGCGGCAATTCCAAAGGGCACGATCGAAGCCGCGCAGACCCTGGGCCTGAAGCCCGCCCAGATCCTGTTCCGCTTGCGGCTCCCGATGGTCGCGCGCTATGTGCTGCGCGCCTATCAGAATGAGCTGCTGATCATGGTGAAGAGCACGGCGGCCGTCAGCGCCATCACGCTGGTTGACCTGACCGCAGCCGCCAACACGGTGTTCGACTACACCTATGACCCGTTCACGCCCCTGATCACGGCGGCGGCCATCTACTGGTGCATCACCAACAGCATACGTCTTGGGTTCTCGATCGCGGATCGCAGGTTGAACCGCTATCTCGTCAGAGTCTGAACCGTCCGGCCGACCGTCCATCAGAGCGCAAACCATCATGACTGCCATCCTGTCCCGCATCACGCCCCCGATGTCCTCCGTCGGTTCTGACTGCGCGCCCGCGGTATCCATCTCGGGATTGAACAAGTTCTACGGGTCGTTCCACGCCTTGCGCGATATACACCTTGAAGTGGCCAGCGGCGAAATCGTCATCCTGTGCGGCCCTTCGGGGTCCGGGAAGTCGTCGCTGATCCGCTGCATCAACCATCTGGAACAGCATGATTCGGGCGATATCCACGTCAATGGCACCGCCCTGACCCGGCGCCCGGAAAGCGTAGAGCAGGTTCGGCGCCAGTTGGGCATGGTGTTCCAGAGCTTCAATCTCTTTCCGCACATGACGGTGCTGGAAAACTGCACCTTCGCGCTGAAGATCGCGTTGAAGACGCCAGCCAGCGAGGCCGAAGAGACGGCGCGGGAGTACCTCGCCAAGGTCAATGTGACCGAACAGGCGGGCAAATATCCGATACAGCTTTCCGGCGGGCAGCAGCAGCGCGTGGCCATCGCGCGCGCGCTCTGCCTGCGCCCGCGCATCATGCTCTTTGACGAGCCGACATCGGCGCTTGATCCGGAATCGGTGGGCTCCGTGCTGCGCATCATGGAAGACCTGGCCCAGACCGGCATCACCATGATCTGCGTCACCCACGAGATCGGCTTCGCCCGCCGGGTGGCCGACCGCTGTGTGTTCATGGAGCGAGGCGAGATCATCGAGACCGCGCCCACCGAACAGTTCTTTGCCTCGCCCAGAAACGCGCGTCTGAAGAATTTCCTAGAGCAGGTTTTGTAGTCCACAACATAGACAAGGGGATGTCATGATCAAGAAACTCATTTGCGCGGGCATGCTGGCCGGCGCGGCCCTCACCGGCACAGCGCATGCGCAGGATGCCCTGGTGGTAAGCACCTGGGGCGGCAGCTTCCGCGACCTTATCGATGAAAGCATCGGCAAGGAGTTCACGCGGCAGACCGGGGTGCCGGTGAAGTACATCACGGGCGGCACCATTGACCGCCTGAACAAGGCCAAGCTCGCCACCAAGCCGGAAAGCGACATCACGTTCACGACATCGCATATCGGCTGGCTATACGTCAACGCCGGCCTGTACGAGAAGCTGGACCTGAGCAAAATTCCCAATTACTCGCACCTGGTCGATCGCGCCAAGATCAGCCCGTACCATATCGGCAGCTGGGCGTATGTGTACACCATCGGCTATCGCCCCGATCTGGTGCCCGCCGGCATCACCTTCAACAGCTGGAACGACCTCTGGAACCCGGCGCTGAAAGGCAAGCTGTCCGCGCCCGATTTCGACCCCAGCCACATCATCGACGTTTCGGCCTTGCTGTCGGGCGGCGACGCAAGCACCTGGGAAAAGGGCCAGGACAAACTCAAGGCCCTGAAGCCGAACTTCAAGGCCTTCTACACCAACGATGCCAACAGCCAGCAACTGATCGCGGCGGGCGAAACGCCCGTGCAGATCGTGCTGTCCATGAACGCCTATTACATGATCGGCCAAGGCGTGCCGATCAAGGTGGCGATGCCCAAGGAAGGCGCGGTGCTGGGCGTGGATACCATGGGCATCATGAAAGGCACCGCCAAGTCCGACCTGGCGCACAAGTTCATGAACATCGCGCTGTCGCCGGACGTGCAGGCCAAGATCGTGGCCGCCAAGAAAGCCAGCCCCGTCATCGACGACGCCAAGGTCTCGCCCGAAGACGCCGCGCTGCCGGGCGTTTTCACGACCAAGCAGCAATGGGATACCCAGGCCATCGTCATCGATGACAAGCTGCGCGCCGAAAAGACCGCTGAATGGCGCAAGTGGTTTACCGAAAACATCATGAACTGATTGCCGATACCGCAGCCTCGCGGCCTCGCGGCCTTGCCGGCCGCGGCGCCGCCACGCTTTCACCCTATACGAAGGATGGGTCCAACATGGATGCGCGTTCCACCCTGAGAGGCTGGCTGATATCCCCGGCCAGCTTCATCGCGCTGTGCATCTGCGTCGCCATGGCGGCCGTGCTGCAGTACAGCTTGCGCACTTTCATTCCGGGGTCGCTGGATGTCGGCGGCCTGACGCTCTCGAACTTCTCGGGCATGGGCAAGCAGATCTACGTCGATGCCTTTGTCAACACCTTGCGTCTGAGCGTGGAAACCACGGTCTTCTCCTTGCTCGTCGCGTACCCCTTGGCGTATGCGCTGGTCAGGGTGCGAAACCGCTACATCAAGTCTTTCATCCTGATCGTCTCCATCACGCCGCTCTTCCTGGGTGAGATCGTGCGCACCTATTCGTGGATCATCGTGCTGGGCAGTACGGGTTTCATCAATTCGATGCTGCTCAAGCTAGGCCTGATCGATACGCCGCTTGCGTTGATGTTCAGTCATCTTGGCGTATTGGTGGCGCTGGTGCACGTTACCGTTCCTGTGGTGGTGCTGATGCTGGCCACCGCCATTTCACACATCGACCGCGACTATGAGAAGGCTGCCGAAAGCCTGGGCGCGGGGCCGGTCCGCACGTTCCTGACCATCACGCTTCCGCTGTCGATGCCGGGCATCCTGGCTAGCATCACGACCTCATTCGCCTGGACGTTCAGCGCCTTCGCCACGCCGCAAATGATCGGCGGAGGCCGCGTTCCGACGGTTTCCACCTTGGTCTACCAGCTGGGATTTTCGTCCATGAACTTTCCCCTGGCGGCCAGCCTGAGCGTCATGGGTCTGGGCCTGACGGCGATTGCGCTGATGCTGCTCGGCCGAGTCACGCGCCGTCTCAAGGTCATTGGAGGACATTGACATGGCTCTTCGTAAATCCCTGCCCCTGTGGCTGCGCATCGGCGCGCCCGTGCTGATCGCGCTTATCCTGGCCTTCGTGCTGCTTCCCGTCGTGGTGGTGGTGCTGGCTTCCTTCAATGAAAAAGCCTTGCTGACGTTTCCGCCGCAGGCATGGTCCTGGCGCTGGTTCGAGCGGGTTTTCACCTACGCAGACTTCCGCGACGGCTTTCGCGCCAGCGTGGTCGTCACGTTCTGGTCGTCGTTGCTGGCGCTGGTCATCGGCACCGGCCTGGCCATTGCCGTCAAGCGCATGGCGTTTCCCGGCAAGAACATCCTGCAGGCGATTCTGCTGTCGCCGCTGGTGATCCCGCACTTCACGGTGGGACTGGGCTTGTTGATTCTGGTGGCGCAGCTGAACATCGATCGCGGCTACGGCATCGTGATCCTGTGCCACGTCATTCTCGTTCTGCCTTTCGTGCTGCGCAGCGTCTATGTCTCGATGGAGAACCTGGACGAACGCCTGGAGCAAAGCGCCGCCAGCCTGGGCGCGTCGCCGGTGCGGGTCTTGTTCACCATCACCGTGCCGTTGCTCGCGCCCGGCCTGTTCGGCGGCTGGCTGTTCGCGGCCATCATGTCGTTCAGCGAATTCACCGCGTCGCTGTTCGTGACCACGCAGAGCACGCAGACCCTTCCCGTGACGATGTACAACTATGTGCGCGAGTTCGCCGACCCGACGCTCGCCGCGTTGTCGGTGGTGTATATCGTGGTGACGGCCAGCCTGCTGATCTTCGCCAACCGCTTCCTTGGGCTGGGCAGGATTCTCAATATCGAGGACAAGCCCTAAGGCCGGTCAATGGCCCTGGCCCGCGGGCCAGGGCGGCGCCCCTCAATAGCCGCGCGCGGCATCCACGCAATTAACGGGCGGCAAGCCTTGGCTGACACGCAGCACGTTGTCGGCGATCTGTCCGGCAGCGGATGCCGGTATGGCGACCGATGCCAGGTGAGGCGTGATCAGCACATTTTCCATGGCCCAGAGCGGGTCGCCAGGCGGCAGGGGTTCGCGCTCGAAGACGTCTAGCGTCGCGCCGCCCAGATGACCGCTGCGCAGCAGGTCGGTCAGGGCGGCCTGATCCACCAGCGCGCCCCTGGCCACGTTGATCAAGGCCGCCCCGCGCGGCAGGCGTTGCAGACGTTCACGGTCCAACAGGCCGCGCGTCTGCGGCGTGAGCGGAAGCATCACCACCAGGATGTCCGCGCGCGACAGCACGGTATCCAGCGACGCCATGCCGGCGTGGCACTCGATGCCTTCGATGTTGCGCGGGCTGCGCGACCAGCCCAGCACGTTCAGCCCCTGGCGGGACAGTTCGCGCGCCGCATAGGCGCCCAGTTCGCCCAGGCCCAGCACCGCCACGCGCACGGTCTCCGGCGAGCGCGGATGACGATAGGCCCATTCGCCCCGCCGCTGCGCCGCTTCGAAATAAGGAATGTCACGCGCATAACGCAGGGCGGCGAACAGCACATAGCCCGCCATCATGCGCGCCATATTGGGATCGGTGATGCGGGTGATGGGCACCTGGGCGGGCAGGTCTTCACGGCCAACAATCGAATCCACCCCTGCGCCCAGATTCACGATAAGGCGCAGGTTTTTCATGCGCTTGAAGAAGCCCGACGGCGCCTTCCAGATTAGCGCGTAATGGATGTCGGCCGGATCATGCGCGTCGTTGCCGTGCACCACACGCAAGTCCGGCAGGCGCGCCTGCATGGCGTCGCGCCAGGCCGTGTAGTCGTCGAAATCGCTATGGAAAATCATTGCGCCCGACAAGGCGGGGCGGGAGGATGCGTGCATGGCCGGTCTGCCTCAGGCGCCGCGGTGGATCAGGCGGGACATGGCCTCGATGGCAAGCTCGTAGCCATCGCCGCCCAGCCCCGCGATGACGCCATCCGCGGCCTTGGAAATATAGGAATGATGGCGGAACGCTTCCCGCCGCCAGATGTTGCTCATGTGGACTTCGATGATTCTGCCCGGAAAGGATAACAAGGCATCGAGGATGGGCACCGACGAATAAGTCAGGCCGGCCGCGTTGATGATGACGCCCTGCGCAGCGCCACGCGCTTCCTGAATCCAGTCGACCAACTGGCCTTCATAGTTCGACTGGACGAAGTTCAGCCGGATGCCCACCGAGGCGGCCTTGCTTTCGCAGCGCTGCTGCAACACGGGAAAACTGTCGGAGCCATAGGTCTTGTTGGCGTCCAGGCCGTACAGATTGGCGTTCGGCCCGTTCAGAAACCAGACCGTGGAAGAGATAGGGGTGGCGCTTGGCGTCGTCATGGAGGCAGTCTCACGCTTCGTGAGGAAGGGTCGCCTGCATGGCAGGCAAGTCATTGAATACAGAGAACCACGCGGCGGCGCGCGGATGCGCCGTGCGCCAGTCCAATTCGGGAAAGCGGAAATCCAGATACCCCAAGGCGCAGGCGAGGGTCAGGTCGCCGATGCTCGGATGCGTGCGCGGCAGGTCGTCTGCCTGCGACTCGATGTCCGCCAGGCAGGCCTGGACTTTGACGAGCTGCGCCTCGCGCCATTGCGGCCACTGGATCTCGGCCGGCCGGGCCGTGTGCTCGTAGCGCGCCAGCAGGGCCGCATCCAGCAGGCCATCGCCCAGGGCCTGACGCGTCAACGCCACCCAGCGAGCCGGACCCGCCGGAAACAACTGCGTATCGCCGGCCGCCTGGGCCAAGTATTCGCAGATGACGCGGCTGTCGTAGAGCGCGCTGCCGTCCGGCAAGATCAGGGTGGGCACCTTGGCCAGCGGATTGTGGGCGGCGATGCGCGTATCGCGATTGACCGGATGCGCAGCGCTGGCCAGCCATTCAATCTGCCCGGCCTGGCCGGTCAAGTGCGCGCACACCATTACCTTGCGCACGAAGGGAGACGTCGGGGCATAGAGAAGTTTCAATCCATTCTCCGTTTGTCAGGGTTTGAGGACCAGCTTGCCGAACACCTTGCCGCTTTCCAGCAACTGATGCGCGCGCACGGCGTCGGCCAGGGGCAGGCTTTGCGCCATCCTGGGCCGGATGCGGCCTGCGGCCACCAACGGCAGCACATGGCGCTTGAGCGCAACCGCCATCCGAGCCTTCTCGGCATCGGTTTGCGGACGCATGGTCGAAGAATGCAGGCTCAACTGCTTTTGCATCAGGGTCAGCAGTTCGATGTTGACGGCCGACCCCTGCAGAAAGGAAAGACTCACGTGGCGCCCGCCGAAAGCCAGCGCCTGCAGATTGCGCCGCACATAATCGCCGCCGACGATATCCAGCACGACATCCACGCCACGTCCCTGCGTAAACGCCGCGCAGGCTTCCACGAAATCCGTGTCATGAAAGCAGATCACCTCGTCGGCGCCGAGTTCGCGCAAGGCATCCAAGCGATCGCGCTCGCCGTCCGTGGCGATGACCCGCGCGCCGGCGGCATGCGCCATCTGGATAGCCAGCGTGCCGATGCCACCGCCGCCGCCATGGATCAACACGGTCTCACCCATGCGCAGGCGGCCCAGTTCGAACAGGTTGTGCCAGACAGTGAACAGGCCTTCCGGCAGCGCGCTTGCCTGCGCGTCGTCCAGCGCCTCTGGCACTGCCAGCGAATGATCCACGCGCGCCACGCACCACGGCGCATAGCCGCCGCCCGCAAGCAGGCTCATCAGCCGCTGTCCGCGCAAGGAATCCGGCACGCCAGGGCCGCACGCCACGACCTCGCCGCAAGCTTCCAGCCCCAGCACGTCGGTCACGCCCGGCGCCGGCTTGCTCACGCCCTGGCGCTGCATGATGTCGGGCCGGTTGATGCCGGCCGCATGCACGCGCAAC
>Ga0213823_1000656_pt1 | contig 26125 bp, 27 predicted proteins | sample MC6MC0907MG_FD_179887 | JGI IMG/M metagenome (GOLD analysis project Ga0213823, IMG submission 179887) | Enriched soil aggregate microbial communities from Iowa State University, Ames, United States - MC6-MC0907-MG | ecosystem: Environmental > Terrestrial > Soil > Unclassified | place: USA: Iowa...
GCTCTTAGTCTTCGTTCCTCTTTCGCTGATCCCCAAGGAGTCACCCAGCCTCCACTCCAATCAACTTATTTACATAGTATATGTTTTAACAAATGTCATCCACAACTTTTGGTGATGAACCTTAAATTTGGGTTGTTACGATAATTTTGGGTTGATTTCCATTCTTAAATCTATTAAGTAAGTGTAATGATAGAGCACTTCTATATGTACAAGATAAGGATGGTAGATCACGCTATGGAGATGCTATTTATTATTTATAGTGATACGTGCTAGCTCTTACATTATTTCGTTGTATTTGGTTGAACCATGCACGATCCTTTTCCTCTTGCTTTAATGTATTAACGATGGTTGATGAGCAGCTAACACAGATTTTTGCTTGAGTAATCTGTCCACATCGTTCACAAGGTGCGCCTAAATTAGGAAAAATTGATTTTTTTAATTTCCCTGATTTTACCCATTTATAAAGTAGCTCGGATGAAACCCCTGTTATTGCAACTACTTCATCATTCGTTAAATAGCGATTATTTTTTCTTAGTAAAAAATGATGTAATTCTGAAAAAATATCTTCTTCTCTCACATCAATTCTTTTTGTAAATAGCTGCATGTCTATTCCGCTCCTCGTTTACTTCAGTTGATGATTTCGCTTACACCTTCATTAACATTAATAGGCTGCACGTCATATTTATAGTTTTCCCAACGATTACGTGCTATTTTTCGATATTTATTGGAAATATTTCGGTCCGCAATTAATCGAGAGAAACCTTTCTTCGCTTCAGTAATATCACCAAGTCGGAGGCTTATTTCAGCATGCAAAAATTGAATTCGTTCTCCGCCCTCTTGATTGGAAGCAAAAGATTTACTGTAAAAGTCTCTGGCCGCAAAGAGGTAGTGCATTTCCGATTGATCATCATTTTTTAAGCGATAGAGCCAAGCTATTTTCAGTGCGAAATTGGCCATAAGAAGTGATTCTTCCATTGATGCTCTTGATACAAGATAAGCTAATTTAAAGCTTATAATGGCATCATCGATCGTACGTTCCTTACATATATCCATAGGTTTTTGGAGTTCTTTAATGTACAGCTCATCAATAAGAAGCATAAAAGGTCCATAAGTTCTTGTCATAGACTTGTGGTAGGCATAGCCACAATGCGGACAAACAGCAACTTCATATAACAGTGGATTTAAACCTTCATAGACTGGCATGAAGTCTGTTTGCTCTTCGACTACTTTATAACGATTGGGACGTACTTTATATGTGGTAAAATGCTTTTTACAAAACTTGCAATCCACACTACTTTCATAGTAGTAAATGTTAAATGCCATAAGAATCAACTCCTTTACATCCAATTAGGTTATTATTTCTTTTGTTCTATGTATACGATGATTATATCGTTCAATATGTTTAATTTACTTTCTTCTATATTAACAATTCTGTGTTCTTTGGTATACTCCTTTGGAATTATAAAAATTAAAAATGATCAAAACTTTTTTAGTCATTTGAAATTTCGAACTGTATCCGCAATAGTATTTATCGGTGTAGTTGAAATAAGTTACATATTTAATTTAGTTTGTCAAATTACGTACAAATGTTTAACTAAATTGTTGCTAATTTTTATGTTTTACAATTGCTTATATAGGTCAAATTAACTATATATAATGTAAGGATAAAAATGCCATCTTTTCAATTATTCAGGTAAAATTAGAGGTGTGCCGATTATGGAAATATAGGGATATTTTTGACTAAAAAAGGATTTCTTATGTGAAGAGACAGTGACAATGAAGCAGCTCGAACTTGTCTTGCGTTTTCTAATTAGAATCATCAACAAAAGTAGGGAAGCGTATGGCATGTATATATGTTGATGAGCTACTACTTAATAAAAAGGGTGAGTCGACATATCTGGCAAAATAATATCAAACGATAAGGAGCAAACGATGGATTATAAAATTGTATTTTTTGACGTAGATGGAACACTTGTTAATTATGAAGATGGCTGTATTGAAGAAAGTACAAGGAAGGCTATACAACAATTAATAAACAAAGGAATTCGTATTGTTGCTGCTACAGGAAGACCTTTGTCGATGTGCCAACAGTTAAGAAACATAGGAATAGAGACGTTTATTACGGCTAATGGTGCGTATGTTAAACATCAAGATCAAGTAGTACATAAAATACCTATTGCAAAAGAAATTGTCCAAGCAGTTAAGGCTTTTGCTGATGACCATAAACAAAGTCTCTCGTTTTTTACAGAACAATTATCGATGAATAACGTCCAAGAAAAAGAGACATTAACAGCTATGCAAGAGACATTATCTTTGCTGGAGTTTCCTGTTATTAATGAAGATATTTTAACGCAAGAGGTATATTTAATGTGTCTATATGCCGATGAGGAGATGGAGAGAAGATATGCATCACAATTCCCGCATTTATTATTTAAAAGATGGCATCCATACATTACAAATGTTTTGCAGCATGATGTTTCCAAATCGATTGCTGTTCAAGCTGTACTAGATTATTTCAACTTGAGTCCTAAGGAAGCACTTGCTTTTGGGGATGGAGATAATGATATCGACATGCTGGAACAGGTTGGTTTTGGTATTGCAATGGGCAATGGTAGTGAAGCATTAAAAAATGTCGCTGATTTTATAACGAAGAAATCAACTGATGGTGGTATTGAGTTTGCTCTACGTGAGCTACAAATAATAGTTTAAGAAAACTATATTTATAGCATGGACTAGCCACTATACGTTGGGGAAAACTTTATGAACGTTATAATACTCATAATGTTGCCTACTTTGAGTTATTATAAAGCTAACATTGAAAAGAAATTATTATGCATTAGGTGGGATGGATTTATGGCGCATCATGTGCAATCTCTTATTGAACATTACGGGTATTTTGGCATTATTCTTATCCTAGTTGGAGGGATTGTCGGGCTGCCACTTCCCGATGAGATATTTTTAACCTATGTAGGGTATAGCGTATATCGAGAAACTCTCTCGCATATTCCAGCTCTAATCAGCGCTGTGGTAGGTGCGGCAGGGGGAATTACCTTAAGCTACTATATAGGCTATAGATTCGGGCTACCATTATTGCGAAAATACGGTCCGAAAATCCATATTACTGAACAGAAAATTGACGTTACTAAAAAATTATTTGCAAAAATAGGACCAATATTATTAGTAGTCGGATATTTTATTCCTGGTGTACGTCATCTAACAGCATATATTGCGGCTATCAATAATTATCCTTTTAAAAAGTTTGCTTTCTTTGCTTATACGGGAGCAATTATATGGACATTTACTTTTATTACCTTAGGAGAAGTACTTGGGGAGGAATGGCGTTATGTTGGGTTATATTTATCCCGCTACAGTATGTATCTTATAGCATTGTTCATCATAATAATTTTGATCGTTTATTTTATTTTTAAAAAAAGGAATTCACCTAAATAAAAAGGGTCTGATTCAATACCTATCATGGATTGATTCAGACCTATTGCTATTTTTAAGGCACTATTGCAAATGAACGCACAGGGAATCCAGAGGCCTTTTCGGGTTTTGGTACAATATTGAAAATAACAGCACCTTTAGGAGGTAGCTTATCCAAATTTGTCATAAGTTCAATTTGGTAAGTATCTTGCTCAAGCACAAAATATTCGCCATCTAACTTACCGTTTTTACGAAAATCAGCTGCTGAATCCGTATCAAAAGTTTCGTGACCAATAGCACTAACTTTTCGTTCGTTGAATAAAAATTGTAACGCTTCTAATCCCCAGCCAGGAATATGATTATTACCATCTACATCTTTGTTGCTGAAAGCCTCTTTATCTGGCCAACGCTTACTCCAATCGGTACGAAGCGCAACGAAGGTACCCGCTTCAATTTCCCCATATTCGGCCTCAAAGTCAAGAATATCTTGGATACTTAATGTGTAGTCGTTATTCAATTCGGCTGCCTTAGATATATCAATAACGATTAGTGGTAGGACTAGTTCTTTTAACGCCAATTCTTCTAAAAAGCGTGTATTTCGCACAAAATGGATAGGTGGATCGATATGCGTTCCATATTGCCCAGGGAAAGAGAATTGCTGTGCAAAGAAACCATCCTCATGGGAAAATAATGTTTCAAATTTTGCATCATCAAACATAAAGAAATGAGGTGAATTAGGGCCAAATGTATGTGTTAAATCTACCCATTCTTTCGATTTTAATAGTTGAAGTGCCTGTAAAAGGTCGTTTGTCATAATATTTTCCTGCTTTCTTGTAATTATTTTTGGATGCTTAGACTTTGTTTACTAGTAAAAATAAAAAAGGGCCCTCTTGTAGAAAGAGGACCCTTGTGCAAAGCAATTAAGTAAGTCTTCTCATCTTCAAGGCTGATTTCGCCAATTGGAATTAGCACCATACCTATAGGCTGGTTGCTGAGACATCATAGGGCCAATCCCTCCGTCTCTCTTGATAAGAAAAATATAAGAATTTTCAGAAATAGATTACGAATACTTTAGCATATTTATTTATAGTTTACAAGTTCAATAGGGATACATAGTTAAGAAATTTCCAGAACCTTTAAAGTGTCATTTGTAGTAATTTATAGATTAGATGGATTTCACCAGGACAAATTTACTGTTAGCTTACAACAGTCGCTATCAGTAAATATTATACGGATCCCATCAGGTGTATAGTTAGTTTCAAATTTGATGGTAATACCTGTTGACGCAATTAATTTTTCAACTTCTGTTTTATTTGACAGCTGTGCGGCGTCCATCAGATCATGTGCAAATTGCTCGGATTCGTCAATTTTATCCGTAAGTAATTGTGCTTGCTGCATAATAACCTTGATTCGTTTCGCAGAAGTCTTCAATTTATTTGTATTGATGGTTGGAAACGGGCTGCGATTTGTTGAGTTTGTCGGCATTGCTAGATGTCTTGAAGGTTGTTGAGTGGCCATTGCCCATGTTGGATAATAGTTAGGGTAGACAAAATACGGATAAGGATTGTAATACAACTAAATTCCTCCTATCCTATAGTTGATACCCTATCTTATGTATAAAAATGTTTTCGGTGTTAGTGACTGATGTGAAAAACCTAGGACTGTAGGGGATTAGGGAGAAAAGATTTTACTCTGAGATAAAAAGGGGTTTAAAGATGAATATTCGTGAATATATAAAAAAAGGTTTTGAAGTTTACTACGAGCACTATAATCAGGTTTCAGAAGATGGATTTTGCAGATGGATGCGTCCGGATGTTCCTGTTGAGATGAAATTAGCAGATATTGATGAAGAATGGTCAAGATGGAAGATGGTCCCTTCTGTAGTAACGGAAGATGATATTCAAGCTTTAGAAAAAGAGTTCGGACTTCCATTTCCTGAATGGTATAAAGCCTTTATTTCAACGTATCACCATTATTTTGATGTCATACCGGAACAAAGTGTTGATGAACCTTTAAATAACGTTAGAGATATGTATAATCCATCGTTATGTAGTTTAGGATATCTTCCGTTTTCATGGGATGAAGAGTATGGAAAAATAATTTGCATTGATTTAAATGACAATGCAGATGAAGAGACTTGTGCAATATATGAAATTGATCATGAAATTTTATTTGATGATAATGCCGATATTCAAGCGTCATTAGACTATCTATATCCAAATTTTAAGGCGTACTTTGACGATACTTTCCTTAAATATGGTGAATAACAAAAGGAAGCCCTGGCTATTGTTAAGGCTTCCTTTCATCATTTTTATTCTAATACATACAAAGCAAGGGATCTATTGCTTCTTTCTATCAAAGATTAACCATAGGAACGTAGTAACCGCGGCAATCATCACCATACCGAATCCATATATAGGAGTATGAGCTAATGATTGGTGGCGAACGATGATTCCTCCAATGTACGATCCTAGAAAAATACCAATGTTAAAGGCTGAAATATTTAATGCTGAAGCCATTGAAATAGCTGATGGTATATATTTTTCTGAAAGCTGAACGGCATAAAGCTGTAATCCCGGTACATTCATAAACATAAATAGCCCCATCATAAAGACCATTATTAATCCAACTATTGTTGATTCTAAAAAGAAGTTGATGCCGAGAAGTGCTAATGCTAAGCCTATAAAGATAATAAAGATAGCACGTAAAGGGTTATTATTCGCAAAACGACCACCTAATGTATTACCGATGGCAACACAAATACCATATACAACTAAGATCACGACAATTGCCTTTGGTGAGTAGCCCATATACTGCTCTAAAATAGGAGAAACATAGGTGTATACAACGAATGCGCCACCATATCCAATTGCTGTAATAAAGAGAATTAATAGCATTCTTATATTCCCTAATACTTTCCCGATATCTCGGAAAGATATTGGATTCCCTTTAGATAATTGACTAGGTACAAGCAGAGCATTACTAATTAATCCGATAATACCAATGATGACAATGAAAATGAACGACATTCGCCAATCAGTTACTTGACCAATAAATGTTCCTAGTGGGACACCTGTCACGGTTGCTAATGTTAGTCCTGTAAACATAAAAGCTATTGCACTTGCTCGTTTATTAGGTGCCACAACATCTGCAGCTATAACAGAGGCAATGGACATAAACACACCATGTGCCAATGCTGAAATAACACGCCCAGTTAGTAGTAATGAGAATGAGGGTGCTAAGGCTGCAAGTAAGTTACCGATAATAAACAGTACCATAACGAGCAGTAACACATTTTTGCGACTAAGGCGCGATGTTAACGCTGTTAAAAGTGGTGCACCAATAGTTACACCTAGTGCATATATGGATACGGTTAAACCCGCAGTACTTAAAGTTATATCAAAATCTTTTGTAATTAATGGAAGCAGTCCGACACTTATAAATTCTGTTGAACCAATACCAAATGCACTAATCGCAAGTGCGAGTAATGTTAGTTTGGCATTCGGCACTTTTGTATCTTTCATTCTAATAATATCTCCTTTGATTTTTTTTATAGTATATAGTAATATTCATATACACCTAAAAGTTATATAGGGTACTTTTAGTTACTTTTGAATATTACAGGGGGTTTACAATGAAAAAAGTTTATAATATTGGTGTTGAAGCCACTCTTGAAGTCATAGGGGGCAAATGGAAACCTATTATTCTTTGTCATCTTAACCACCATGGTAAGATTCGTACGAATGAATTTCGCCGATTGATTCCAGGCATTTCGCAAAAAATGCTAACGAGCCAATTACGTGAATTAGAGCAGTCTGGGTTAATTAATCGCAAGGTTTTCAATCAGGTACCGCCAAAAGTTGAATATTCGCTAACACCTTATGGTCAAAAGATGGACCCTGTGCTGAACATGCTTTGCACTTGGGGTGAAAAACATATCGAAATGCTTCAAGATAAAGGTGAAGATGTACTGTTAATGCAACGTGATGAAGATATCGCAATAAAGCATACATCTTAAATAGATTGGAAAGAGACTGTCTAAGAGAAGAAAATTAGACAGTCTCTTTCACGTTTACATAACTATCGTTTACATGACAAAATCAAACTCATCTGGGTTTGGTCCAACACGTTGATCTAGATTCATGGCGTTAATGATCGCCATTTCTTCATCAGTTAGTGTGAAATCAAAAATATCAGCGTTTTGAATCATACGTTCTCTGCGCACAGACTTTGGAATTGTGACGATACCATTTTGAATATCCCAGCGCAAGATAACTTGAGGATTTGATTTCCCGTATTTTTCAGCTATTTTTGAAATAGTTTCATTTTCAAGAAGCCCACCTTGCATTAATGGTGCCCAAGCTTCCATTTGAATATTGTGCTCTTCGCAGAATGAACGTACCTCAGTTTGTTGTAATCGTGGATGAAGTTCCACTTGGTTAATAACTGGTTTGATACGAGCTATTTTAAGAAGATCCTGTAAGTGTGAAACTTGGAAGTTACATACCCCGATAGCTTTAATTTTCCCTTGCTCGTATAAATCTTCGAGTGCTCTCCAAGCTTCTGCAAATTTATTTTTACCTGGCCAATGAATGAGATATAGGTCTAAATAATCTAGCCCTAATTTTTCTAAGCTGTCTTCGTATGCTGCAATTGTCTCTTCATAGCTCAAGCCATCGTTCCAGACTTTAGACGTAATAAATAAATCCTCACGTTTTAGACCTGTAGATGCTAATGCTTGTCTAATTCCTTCACCGACACCTGCTTCATTGCCATAAATAGCTGCAGTATCAATACTACGGTAACCAACCTCAATCGCACTTTTTACCATTTCTGCTGTAACATCATTCGGTACTTGGAATACGCCTAGACCCATACCAGGCATTTGTAAGCCGTTATTTAATGTAATTCTATCTTGTAAATGATTAATCATTTTTCTGTCCTCCAATTTTCGTTTGTGCTTCGTTGCTTTCTTATTATGCTTTCATGCCAATGCAAAAAAAAGTACGCACTTTTTGGTTTCATAGAAACGTGGAGGTTACTTTTGTGAGATATCAAAGGTTCATCGTAAGAAATTTTTCTTTGTCCACATGGTTCAGCTTTAAATTAAAGAAGTCGCAATTATAGGGATGTAAACTTTTTCAGGCTCATAATTTGCATCTATTAGCCAAAACAATAGGGGACGTTACTGATTTAAAAAAGTGTTTAGCCTGTAGCAAAATGAGTGATTTACAAAGGCGAAAAGGGAATTCAATGCTAAAAATAGAATAAGTAATTGAGACTTTTATAAAGGAGATAGTGAGATGAACCGTTTAAATTTAATCACATTGGGTGTAAAAGATATGGTCGAGTCGCTTAGATTTTATCGAGAAGGTCTAGGATTTGAAGTGATTGTTTATGGGGAAGAAACAAATCCTGATGTTATTTTCTTTAATAATGGAGGAACAAAAATTTCCTTGTTTCCGATTGACCGTTTAGCAAAAGATATTAACGAAGCAAATCCACCAGCGATCGGTAATGGCTTTAGCGGAATGACACTTGCTTATAACGGAAAGTCTAAAGAAGAAGTTGATCAAGTATTTGATTTAGCTAAAGAAGCAGGAGCATCAATCGTGAAGGAACCCGAAACAGTATTCTGGGGAGGCTATAGTGGCTATTTCCAAGATCCAAACGGCTATTATTGGGAAGTGGCCTACGGAGACATGTGGCAGTTTGATGATAATGATATGTTGATTATTAGGTAAAACCATATATGTGACATTTCAGAGCATGACTTCATCATTGTGATTGTCACGCTCTGTTTTTACATTTGTTAATAATTTGGCTGAATATAGCCTAATTTTATTCCTTTTGTCACTGCTTCTAGCGAGGAGGACACATCTAACTTATTAAATATATGCTGAATATGGTTTGAAATTGTACGTTCACTTGCAAATAACATAGATGCAATTTCTTTACGTTTATATCCATCGCATAGCAATTGTAATATTTGTTTTTCACTGTCGGTCAATTCCTCGATATAATCCGTGGGTAACGGAAAATAGTAGGTACCCTCATTAATTTCTACTAAAGTTTGTAGTAACTTATCTGGCATAATGTTTTTATTAATAAACCCGCTGACGCCAATTTTTTGAGCTTCATATCGATAAACAGGCAAATCATACCCTGTTAATATGACTATTTTTGTAGAACATTTATTAGCTAAAATGTTCTTTGCTAATCCTAGTCCGTCCTCACTACTGATGTTACTTAAATTTATGTCTATTAACGTAATTGTAGGTTTAAACTCATTGATAACAGAAATAACATTTTCAATATTTTGTAATGAATGAAATTGTTCTATTTCAGGGGAATCTGCTAAGACAATCTCAAGACTTTTAGCAAATAGAGCGTGATCATCTATTAATAAAATATTGATAGGATTCATCTCCTTTCATGGGAATAACAATAGAAATACATAAGCCAGAAGGAGAGCATTTTGAAATTAACATGTTGCCATTCAATAAAAATAACTGCTCTTTGATAGAAGCCCAACCTCTATGGTCATTAGGTTCATAATTTTCATGATCTACTTGACCAATCCCATTATCCTTTACTATAAGCTCTATTTCGTCATTATTCAGTGCAAGTTTTACTACCAGATTAGTACATTTAGAATGTTTGAACGCATTTGTTACTAGTTCTTTTACTATTCGATATATAACTAAATGATAAGGTTCAACTAAAAAGAAATCATCATTGCAGTTAAATGTGATGTCTATATTTTTATTTCCAAATTTCTGCTGAATCATATTAATTAAATTACTATAATTTTCTTTTAATGTGAGCGTTTTTAATATGGTCGGGTGATATTCCTGCATCTGTTCACGTATAGACAAGTTTAAATCATCCAGCGTATTCACGATTATTTCACGAACCTCTTGTTTATTAGATTTATTCATCATATTTTTAACGGCTAATATATCCTGTAATATTTCATCATGTAAATAATTTGAAAAAGAAATTTTTAACTTCTCTTCTTTAACTATCTGTACGAGATGCTGTACGTAAGAACTTTCAGGGAATGTTTTTGGTTGTTCTGTATCAAAATATAGCATTTTAGTTTTAATGTCATGAAATAACAAGGTGAAATAAAGCAACACAAACCAAAAAATTGTATGTAGGATAATAAAATAGGTAATCATATTGAATTGAAACAACATGCCAAGTGAACTAATGAAAACAAGAAAACATAACAATATTAGCCCCATTTTATATTCTTTTAAAAGAAAATATTTCCTCATAAATTTATGATTTTTAAAAGCAATTGCGTGGATACTAAATAAAGGTAAAAAAATGACTGTATACCATCCTAAATTATTTAAGTGTTCAGGGCTATTTGCAAACAACACAGCATATCCAAAAAGGGGAACTATAAGAATCGTAACAGATTGAAGTAAATGCTTTTTTTCATTTTTTAAGACAAATATAATTCGTTTTCGATGCTTCAAAAATAGAAAGACCATGCAAGCGAAACTTACAATTATTTGAAATGAAAATAGAAAGGCAAACAGTGTATCATTAATCAATTTTGAAACGAGTGTTAATAGGCATATCATTTTTAAAATCGAATCTTTTTCTTTTTTATAAATATAGATGGAATCTTGGAAAAAGAACAAGAGCAAAAATTGTACGGTCATATATAGAATGACTACACTAAGTACTATGCTTAGTGTATAAAAAAAGGGGTTTCCATTAAGGGTAAGTAAAAATTGCCATGCTGTAAGGAATAACAAATTAGAAAATTGCGATAGTGTTTTATTTTCTTTAATATTTATAAAATGGATATATGCTCCGTAGAAAACCATAATCGTTATAAGTACTAATGGTAGTAATTTTGTTGTTCCTATAATACTTTCCTGCAAAAACTCATAGCATAAAAAAATAATTAAAAAAAGTTGATGTAATAAAATAAAAAGTTGTTTGTGTTCATAGTACTTTTTCATCCGTTCACATACCTTTACTAGATTACATACAGATAAAGCTGATGCATGTACATCAGCTCTATCTGTAATTTTTTACTATTTACTATCAAAAATAATTTTATTACATGCTCGTTTCGTTAACAAATAATAAATGATATATACAAGAGTGAAAGCTATGACTGCGAATAGAATAGGTAATATAAAGGCGCTGTTTTTTCCTAATAAGTCGTCCATTAAAGCGGTTTTGTATGTGATTACTGCAAAAATACTGTGTGCTAACCCTAATGCATAGGGGATGCTAAAGATCGCAAAAACTTCTTTACTAATTATTTTTTTTACTTTTTTCTTGTTATAGCCCATTCTTTGTAGAATAGCAAATTCATCTTTTTTTGACATAGCATTTGATAGATTTTGGAAATATAGAATGCTACCTGTTGCAATAAAAAAGATAATTGTAACGAAGCTAATAAGTAAGAATGTTGAACTATTTTGTTGGATAAGGAAGTCTACTTTTTGGTAGCTACTTGAAAAATAGTTGTTATTTTTAAATAGCGGAGCTAAGTTTTCGTAAACTTCTTTACTTTCCCTCATATTCGTCCCATTAATGCTGATCATCGTCTTTTCTGGTAGCCCGAAGGATTTTACTTCCTTGTAAAGTTTGTCTGAGATAATTAGCGTTCCGACACTATTGGCAAATCCTATTGGGTTAAGTAATGTCGTGTCTTTGACTTTTATATCTACACTATTTGTAGGTGTTAAGTTTAAGGTATAAATATTCCCTTTATCTAGCTTCTTTTTGTCAGGTCGATATTTAACTAAAATACTTTCATTGTCATTTAAATTTTCGAATTCCACATTTTTTCCTTGATTACGTATTAGTTCCTTATAATCTGATTCGGAGATGAGATCAAATCCTGGCTCTTCCTTAATACTGTATTCTTGCGGTAAATTATGAGAAGGCGATGTTATATAGATAATAGTTGTTTTTTTGTGTTTCACATTTTCTTTGCCAGCAGTACCCTCTGCAATTTTGATTGCCTCAGTAGCCAGTTGTTTGTCCTCCACGGGGAATTCTATAGCTGACGGAATAATACGTTCTGTGGCAACAACTGGATGGTAAAGAGTCAGGACAGTAGAGCCTAATAAAGCTAAAGTTCCTGAAACTAATAAAGTTAATAAAATTAAAGTCTTTGCCATTGAACGGATTTTAAAAATAAAGTTTGGAATGATAATAATATTGGATTCGTTATAAAACCAGCTTTTCTTCTTTTTTAACTTTAGAATAGCGAATGGTAAAAAAGAATGAATAAAGAAAATAGTACCTAGAACAACACTTACCATTGTTACAAGTGCAATAGGTGAAAAACCTATTGTTTTCCACAACGATTGAGTTCCTCTTGTAATATCAAGCGCTAAAAAATAACCGAACAAAATAAGAAGTAGCCCGATGAACGACAAGGCTGTATTAATTTTTATTTGTTTTTCTTCCTTCTTATCCATTCGTACTAACATTAGTAATGAACTTTTCCGAAGGATTATCCAGTTTGATAATAATAAGACAGCTAAAATAGCGAATATAAAAATAAATGTAAATACTACAGCGTTTATATTAATAAATGGAATTTCGGAAGTTTCAATTTGTAATTTTAATAATTTGACGATCGCTCCAACAATTCCTTTATGAGCAACAGCACCAAGAATGATTCCAACAATTAAAGCAGCAAAACAAATTAAAATATTTTCGAACGTTAATAGTTTTACCATAGTCGACTTCCGATACCCTAAGAGCGAATAAATCCCAAGTTCTTTCGTTCTTTTTTTCATAAAGAAGGTATTAGAATAAGACATATAGAATAATACAAATGCCATAACAAACATCGCTACTACTCTTGACATTGTTTCTACTCTGCCATCTGACGAAATTTTCTCCAAAACAATACTGTTCATGGAAAATGAAATAAAGGAGAAGAATACCGTCAGTACAAAGGCTACAGAAACGAAATAGAACGAATAGAAGGAAAAATTATTCTTCAAATTCTTTTTTGCAATTGTTAATAATCCCACCATGATGCATTCCTTTCACCCTTTAGTCTTTATTTAGAGATTTCTTTTACTATTTCTTCAAAGAATTGTTTTCTAGTTTGATTGTTTCTTTTTAATTCCTTTATAATATTTCCATCTTTAAATAGCAGAATTCTACTTGAAAAACTTGCTGCATAAGCATCATGAGTTACCATTAAAATAGTAGTATGGAGTTCCCCATTTACTTCTCTTAACTTTTGAAGTAACTCAGTTGCAGAGTGTGAATCTAATGCGCCTGTTGGTTCATCAGCAAATAAAATACTTGGCTGTTTCGCAATTGCTCTGGCTGCGGCAACCCTTTGCTTTTGCCCGCCAGAAAGCTGACTAGGGTACTTTGATAATTGTTCGAATATCCCAAAACGCTTTGCTAAATTGTTGATCGTTGAATCTATTTCTTCTGGAGATTTGTGCAATAAAGTTAGGGGTACTGCAATATTTTCCTTTACGGATAAGCTATCAAGCAAAAAATACTCCTGGAAAATAAAGCCTAAATGATCCTTTCTAAAATCAGCAGATTGGTTATCATTAAGTGTTTTTATATCAACACTATCAATTAAAATTTCACCATCTGTAGGCGTATCAATCGTTGATAGAATATTTAATAAAGTTGTTTTTCCTGATCCGGATGCCCCCATAATTCCAACAAATTCACCAGATTGAATGTCAAAAGATACTTTATTAAGTCCGGGTAATTGATTTTCGTTATAAATTTTTGTCACGTTTTTTGCAGAAACTAATGTATTCATCTTTTTGCTCCTTTCATTCCATCAATACGACAAGTTTATTATTCAATCCGAAAGGGCACATGAGTAAAAAACGCAATCTTTTTGGCAATGGAGATGGGAGAGATAGTGGGAAGAGCTGTTACATAAATTTCAAATAGAATAAATATTTGAAACTATATAATGCAAAATATGGTTTTTTAGTATAACGTTATTTTTAAGGCTATATAAATACATAGATTAGGAGGATGAACATTGTTTCGCATATTGTACATAGAAGACGAAAAAGATATTGGCCAATGGGTGACGAAGGATTTAACGGAAAGAGGCTATGAGGTGACATGGCTTGAATCTGGTGAAGAGGTCGACCAACACATAGCTTTTAAGGATATCGCGATATTGGATGTGATGCTGCCTGGATTAGATGGCTTTTCAATTGGTAAAAGAATTAAGCGAGAAAATAAAGAAATCCCTATTTTGATGTTGTCAGCACGTACGGCTGTGGAGGATAAAATAGAGGGGCTTAACTTCGCTGATGACTATTTAACGAAGCCATTCCATCCTGATGAACTAGTAGCGCGTGTGGAAGTATTGTTAAGAAGATATCAAAAGAACGACGATGTACTGGATCTTCAGCATCTTAAAATTTTTACGAAAGAAATGCGAATCATGAACACGCAGACAGATGAAGAGGTTCAATTAACAGGCAAGCAGTTCTATTTATTTCAATATTTTATTCGCCATTTAAATCAAATCCTAACAAAGGAACAGCTTTATGAAGGTGTCTGGGGTGAAAGTTACATAGAAGGCGATAAAACATTAATGGTGCATATTCGATACTTAAGAGAAAAAATAGAAATAGATCCAGCGAAGCCGACAATTATCGAAACCATACGTGGTATTGGATATAGGGTGAAGCTATGAAATTTTTCCGATCATTATTAGCTAAGTATATGCTAATAATTCTGCTAGCTATTTCTATTGTTCAACTATCATACCTTGCTATCGCACTTTTTGTGTTTGGATTTGGGCAAACTAATATTTCAAATGAAGTTCTCAGTGAAAGCGCAATAGAGGAAAAATGGCATGCAGAAGCTAAAAGCATAAAAAACTTTACAGAGGAAACAATTACTCAACGTTTTAAGGTTTGGGAGAGACAGTATCCTAAAGCATCCATGTTTTGGGTGAGTGAGGACGGGACCTTACTCACAAAAGTGAATGTAAAGGAACAGTTACCATCGAAATGGACGCCGTCATTTACGACTAAATTTATAAAGGAGAGTTATGGGGGAGATCCATTTACAGTTATCGCTTTTTTAGGACAGGATGAATCGAATGGATTTATCGTTTTTGAGATTCCTAGGGAAGTGTTTAACCCACCGCTTGTGAATGTTAATGAACAATATGGGAACATTGTACTTTTGGGTGTTATTGGGATTATTTTGTTTTTTATGATTGTCTCCCTTTTATTTTTCAGAGGGATTCGGAAAAGACTATTGCACCTTCAAGAAGCGATGGAAATTCGCGATGTAGATGGCTTACCTATTGAAACGAAGGTCAAAAAGAAGGACGAGATTGGTCAACTTGAACAAAGCTTTAACCGAATGGTGTGTGAGCTTAGGGAGAGTAAAAATCGTGAGCAGCAGGAAGAACAGCTACGAAGAGAGCTGATTGCTAATCTATCACATGACCTACGTACCCCTTTAACGAAAATTAGAGCGCAATCTTATTCTCTTAGCAAAGAGGAACTATCAGAAGAGGGGCAACAGGCTATTAAAGCAATGGAAATATCGATTGTAAATATCGATGCTTTAATAGAAAATTTAATGTCCTATACTTTACTAATGGCTAGTAAATATAAATTTGAGCAAAAAGAAATCAACGTTATCCGATTTGTACGTGAGCAAATGACCACATGGTATCCGGTATTCGAAAAAGAAGGCTTTGAAATCGATATTGAGGTACATCCATTTGAGAAAAATGAGTGGCAAGTTGATCCGATTTGGCTTGGGCGTATATTTGATAATTTATTTCAAAATGTATTACGCCATGCAAATAGCGGGAAATATATTGGCGTGGAAACCGAATCGACGGAGCGTTATGATGCATTTATCATTAAGGATCATGGAAACGGCATGAAAAATGAATCCAATGCTAAAGGTGCGGGCATCGGCTTATCCATTGTTGATATCATGGTAAAGGGCATGAATTTAGACTGGGATATTGAGTCTAACGAATCCGGTACAAAAATTTTAATTAAACACTACAAATAGAATAATTTGTGAAGCATGTTAAGGCATGCTTCATTTCTGTAATTGTCCAAACAGTATGCCAGCAAAGCTTATGGCATGCTGTTTTTTTGATTCCAAGTGGAAAATCGTGCAGATTCCTGTGGAAAAGTACAGAAAACCTTTTGTAATAGTAAGATGATTGGTATTGCTTTTATACAGAAACTTCTTTTTTAGACCCGTCATTAAAATTTGGGGTTAAAAAAATAAAACGTACGCCATGTAAATAAGTTGATTGGAGTGGAGACTAGGTGACTCCTCGGGGGTCAGCGATAGAGGAACGAAGGCTAAGAGCATCACGTCCTGTGATAACGCCTTCGTGACCAACACCGTGTCGGCCCAAGCGGCTCATCGGACGCCCCAAAGAAAGCACCCAGCCGGAACGGAAATCAACCCACGTTATGATAAAGTGTCTTTTTTAAACAAAATTTAAACTTGACCCTTACCTGCTTTTAACCTTCATTGACTATGATAATGACAGAGGTGAGGACAATGGAATATATCGTACAAACAGAAAATTTATCAAAAAGCTTTGGTAAAGAGCAAGCTGTATCAAATATAAATTTAAAAATACGTAAAGGTGAAATATATGGATTTTTAGGACCGAATGGAGCGGGAAAAACGACGACTATTCGTATGCTTCTTGGGCTGATGAAGCCATCTTCTGGGACAATTAAAATCTTCCAAAAAGATTTAACGAAGGAACGAATTAATATTTTAGCAAAGGTCGGTTCATTAGTAGAGAACCCTTCCTATTATCCACATTTAACGGCCTATGAAAATTTAGAAGCGTTAAGAAGAATTTTAGGTGTACCGAAATCACGTATCGATGAAGTATTAGAAATTGTTCGTTTGAAGGATGTTGCCAATAAAAAAGTAAAGGGCTTTTCACTTGGGATGAAGCAACGTTTAGGTATTGCAGCGTCCTTGTTACACAATCCTGAATTACTTATTTTAGATGAACCAACGAATGGTCTTGATCCATCAGGTATTATCGAAATCCGTAATTTGATTAAACGATTGCCTTCAGAATATGGAATGACGGTTATTATTTCAAGTCATTTACTATCAGAAATCGATCAAATGGCTACACAAGTGGGGATCGTTACGAAGGGAAAAATGATTTTCCAAGATTCAATTGAAGCAATGCGTAGATTTGCTCAGCCAAAGGTATTAATTAAGGTGAGCAATGGTGAAAAGGGCTGGCGTTCACTAGTAGCAAATGGCATTAAGGCAGAACATAAGGATGACCTGATTTTATTCGATGAATGCTCAGATGAAAAAGTAGCACATATTGTACAAATCCTCGTACAAGAAGGCATTTCGGTTTACCGAGTAGAGGAAGAGAAACGATCATTAGAAGAGATTTTCCTTCAAATGACATCAGGAGAGTCAGCGCTATGATAGGAAAACTGTTAACTTCTGACTTTTTGAAAATTAAACGCAAAGGATTATGGTTTTTAACAGCTTTAGGACCCATAGGTGTTGTTGCACTGCAAATGGTGAATTACGGCATAAGGAAGGACTATTTGCTACAACAAAGTGAGGACGATTGGGGCTACTATTTATTAAATGTTCATTCATTTACACCGCTTGCTATTGTTTTAGGGATTGCTATTTTAACTTCATTTATGGCGAGCATTGAAAACGAAACAAATGCTTGGAAGCAATTAATTGCATTACCTGTCTCAAAATTAACGGTGTATTTATCGAAATTCACAGTACTAGCCATTTTATTGTTTTTGTCTTCCACGTTGTTAATGTTAGTTACGATGGCTTATGGAGTGTTTTTAGATTTAGGTGATAGCATACCATTTGGGGAACTTGCTAAATTTAGTTATTATCCATATTTTGCAGCGCTACCAATATTAGCACTTCAGCTTTGGATTGCAAGCGTCTGTCATAATCAGGGGATACCAATAACAGTAGGTATTTTTGGCGTGATTTTTGCCTACTCATCATATTTTTTACCTGATTGGATGATTTGGAAATGGCCATCGTTAATGAATCAATGGGATGAGCCGATTATTAATGTCATGCTTGGAATAGGCATTGGTATTGTACTGTATATTATCGGAACGATCGATTTTGCTAGAAGGGATGTAAAGTAATGGGATCTATACTGAGCGCTGAATGGTTTAAATTGCGAAAATCTAAAATGGTGCCATTAATTTTGGCAGGACCTATAATCGGACTTTTTATAGGATTAGCATCAAACACTATGAATGGTTTAATAGGTTCTGAAATTAATGAATGGTACGTCTCTTTAATTTCTATGAATTTAACATATGCATTATTATTCCTGCCTTTAATTTCAGGCGTATTTGCGAGTGTTATTTGTAGATATGAACATCAATCTGGTGGCTGGAAACAACTTTTAGCATTACCTGTTACAAGAGGGAAAGTATTTGTTGCAAAGTATGTATTAATTATGCTTCTTGTGTTGGCGATGCAGGTACTATATTTATGCTCTATATATGCAGTAGGTCTGATAAAAGGCTACACAGATCCTTTCCCAATGGAGATTGTATGGAAAAGTATTGTTGGAGGATGGGTAGCAACATTGCCATTAGTCGCGTTGCAGCTGTGGACGTCGGTTATGTTTAAAAGCTTTGCTGCTCCATTTGCAGTAAACGTCATTTTTACTTTACCTTCTATCTTAGCAGTCAATTCCGAACGTTTTGGACCTTACTATCCATGGGGTCAGCCATTCTTGATGATGAATGTTGGTGGCGATACAGGTGAGGTATTCTTTGTGCCTTGGGATCAATTATTAACAGTTGTAGGCGGAGGGTTCTTACTGTTTTTCCTTGGAGGATATTTATACTTCCAACGAAAAGCTGTATAAAGTGAATTTTAAACAGTGGGGGTTTTCTTCATCTCCACTGATGATCAGCCTTCACCAATTGGGCGAGTACGGGCATTTAATAGATTAAGGGAGATTTTTTAAAATGGTATTTGTTAAAAGGAGTTTTTTATTAATTTCAGCATTATTTCTTTTATTAGCTTTAGCGGGCTGCGGAAAGGGAGAAGCCGTTAAAGATGCTGCAAAATATACAGCTACGGTTGAGGATATCGATATTCCGAATGATGTGAAAGTAATTGGTTTCGGCGAAGCGACACATGGAAATGTTGAATTTCAAACATTAAAGAAGGATGTTTTTCAGGCTTTAATTAAAAATGAAAATGTTCGTGTTTTTGTATTAGAAGGCGATTTTGGTGGCGCTCAGCAAATCAATCAGTTTATTTTAAATGGTACTGGCACAGCTGAGGAAGCGGTAAAAGCTTTGGATTATGGTATCTATAAAACGGAGCAAATGATTGATTTTGTTCAATGGATGCATGATTATAACATGACTGCCGATGAGAAAGATAAAATTTATTTTTACGGTAACGATATGCAACGCTATGATTTTAGTAAAAAAGGGTTATTGGATTATTATGAAGCAGTTGATCAGGACAAAGCAAAGGAATATGCAGCCCAGTTACAACACGTTTCAAATAAGACAATGCGCGATTTAAAGAATGATCAACTAAAAGAACTAGACGGAAATATTGATGCAATTATAAAGGATTTGCAAACAAATAAAGAAGCTTATATAAAGCAATCATCGAAAGAAGCCTATTTATTTGCTGCCCAATATGCACAAATCATGAAACAGCGCACGCAATTATTTTTAAATGACAGTGATTATATGAATCTTCGTGATAAATATTTAGCTAACAATTTACAATGGATTGTTGAATTTGAAGCGGCTCAAGGTCATGATAAAGTATTAATGTCTGCTCATAATGGACATATAGAGAAAACTTCTGCAAATATGGCAGGATACACATCTATGGGCCAATACTTAGACGAAGAATATAAAGATGCGTACTTTGCCATTGGAACTGACTTTGTTAACAATACGTTTCAGGCGCAAAATGGATCTGGTGAAAGAAAAACTTATACAGTTAAACATCATAATGCATTAATCGATGCTTTCAGCGAAGTTAAGGAAAATATTTTCTATGTAGATTTTGAAAAAGCGAGTGAATCTGACGAGTTAGCAGAAATTTTGGCTGAGAAGCAGAGAATGGGGAATATCGGTGATGACTTTAGCTTTTGGTACAAGTTCACACAGATGCTTTATACAATTAAAATGACACCTCAAAAAGCTTATGATGGTATTATTCTTGTTCAAGAGGCAACAGCAACAGAAGTTATTGAATAACAACGTAAACATACTAAGATTAGTAGTACAAACCAAGGCCATGGTTTGTGCTACTATTTTATTTAGTAGAAGTGAAGAAAAGTCGACCAGCCTCTGGGATCATATAGAATCCGTATCATAAACTGGCTAACTTCGCACCCTTATATGAATCAGTTTAGTATGTTGGGTCCAAGAGATCGTGTATAAGAAAATGGAATCGATAAGGTAATGTGAAGACTTCTATAATTGGCTATAAAGGAGGACATTTATATGAAACATGTCATCGCATTTGATGTCAGTAAAGGGAAAAGTACCATCGTCATTTATAATGAAGATAGACAATGTGAATTTGAAGGGGAATTACATCACACGCGTTTCGATTTTGAACAGCTTCATCAACGTATTGAGAAAATGACAGCTCTTGATGGACAACCTCCTGAAATCGTATTTGAAGCTACAGGGGTCTATTCAAAACCTGTAGAAGAGTTTCTACGTGATCATGGCTACACATACTACCGTATGAACCCGCTTGAAGCGAGCCTACAAATGGCTTCCATGCGGCGTCATAAAACCGACAGTAGTGATGCGCACGAATTAGCGAAAACGCACTTTAAAGTAGAACGTGAAACGACATACGTACAGGATACATATTATGAACAGATGCGTGCGATTACACGTTATTATGATGAAGTTGATAAAGAAATCATTCTTTTACGTAGTCGGATGCATGCAATTTTACATGGTTCATTTCCTGAATTAGAACAGCTCATCACACCAAGTTCAGCGTTGTTTTTAAATTTCGTGCAGCTATATCCACATCCAGCACTTTTATTAGCGCATTCAAAAACAATCATTAAAAATCGTTTAAAAAGTAATACTCGTAAGAAGCTATCCTTAGAACGTGCGGAGAAAAAAGCAATTGTATTATTAGAAGCTGCGGAAAACTCGTATCCGTCCATTAAGCCAACGGATATTCGTTGTATTCAAGTAAGCGATTATGCACGACGTATTGCGGATTTGATGGAAACGAAAGACAAACTTGTCAAGCAGATGGTGACAATGTCTGAGGATAAAAAAGAATATAAAGTGTTACTCTCTATTCCAGGCATTGGAGATACAACAGCTTGCCGATTGATTGGTGAGTTAGGCGATATTCGTCGTTTTCAAAATGCCAAACAAATAAATGCCTATGCGGGTATTGATATTATGCGCTATCAATCTGGCAATACACAATATCGTGATCGTATAAATAAGCGTGGGAATAAGAAGCTACGGAAGATTTTATATTTTATGGTTTGTACAATGTTAATGGCAAAAGGAAAAGGAGAAGAAAATCACTTTGTGGACTACTATTACAAATTAAAAACGCAACCTCAGAAAAAGCATCATGAGGTCGCGATTGTGGCGTGTATGAATAAGTTCTTGAAAGTGGCATTTCACCTTATTACACACGGCATATTGTACGATTATGAGTCCGCACTACCAGCTCTGAAATCGTAACCAAGTTTATATTTACTATAACACACCGACCTTTCGAAAAAAAGAAAATCGTAAGGTCTTTTAGTCGTGCTAAAATTTAGTTGTAGTTGGGAGGGGTACCCCTCCCAACTACAACTAAATCAAAAAACAAAAGAAATTAAAGAATTACACTTGACTGGAGGTAAGAAGGAGGCTGGGACAAAACCCATCTCTAAACTAAAAAGCCGGTGAAATTTTACGATCAGTAAAATTTCACCGGCTTTAAATTTTTTTCATAAAAAATAAGGACCACTTCTGATAAAATTAAGTCACCACAACAAAATTATACAGAAAGAAGGATCCTTATGTTTAAAGATTATAACATGAATCAATTAGTTTTGCCTTTAGATTTAGAAGTGAAGTTACAAAAGAATGATATTGCCTTCCATGTTCACCATTTAGTCGAAAGTATCCCGCCCGAAGCGTTTGAAGCATTCCTTCGAAATGAGGGTTGTCCTGCCTACCATCCACGCATGATGCTTAAAATTATCTTATGTGCCTACACGCAATCTGTCTTCTCAGGGCGCAAAATTGAATCGCTTTTAAAAGATAGTCTTCGGATGATGTGGCTAGCTCAAGGATATGAACCAACCTACCGCACAATCAACCGATTCCGTGTCCAACCAGAGGTGAAAGAGCTGATTCGTCAATGCTTCGTTCAATTCCGCTGCCAGCTGGTACAGGAAAAATTCATTGATCAGGAAGCTATTTTTATTGATGGAACAAAGATTGAAGCGAATGCGAACAAATTTACATTCGTGTGGAGAAAGTCGATTGAGAAATATCATAACGGACTAATTGAAAAGTCGAACCAGCTATACGATGAGCTGCTTGAAAAAGAAATCATGCCAGAAATTGAACGGGAAAATGAAAAGGAATTAGCCTTGGAAGACCTCGCTCAAATGGTCGAAAAAGTAGATGAAGTGATTTCTGAATATGATCGAAAAATTGAGGACTCGTCGGATGTAGCAGAGCGAAAGGCTTTAAGAATAGAACGGAAATTCCCTAAGCAAGCTCGCAAACAATTAATCGACTATATTGGACGCAAACTAAAATATCAAAGAGACTTCGAAATCTTTGACGAACGAAATAGTTATTCAAAAACAGACCCGGATGCGACATTTATGCGTATGAAAGATGATTATATGAAAAATGGTCAATTGAAGGCTGGTTATAACATACAAGTGGCAACAGAAGGTCAGTATGCGCTTGCCTACAGCATTTTTCCGAACCCAACGGATACACGTACATTAATCCCATTTTTAGATGAAATCGAACAACATTATTTTAAGTTACCAAACCACATTGTCGCAGATGCCGGATATGGCAGTGAACAAAATTATGATGATATCCTTTCGAATCGTAAGCGAGAAGCCTTAATCACTTACAACATGTATTTAAAAGAACAGAAGAAAAAGTATAAGCAAAACGAATTCAATACAGCAACCTGGGATTATGATGAAGAAAATGATCAATACACTTGCCCAAATCAACAACAGCTTGTATTTAAATATCGTACCACGAAAACGGATAAGTATGATTTTACGCGTGAGTTTAAGATATACGAATGTGAAGACTGTTCCGGATGCCCCTTCCGTTCATTATGTACAAAAGCAAAAGAAGGAAATAATCGTAAGTTAATGGTGAATGAGAAGTGGGAACAACAAAAAAAATATGTGCGAGCAAAGCTTTCAGAAGAAAAAACGAGTACCATTTATCGTCAACGCAAAATTGACGTGGAACCAGTTTTTGGATTCTTGAAGGCTAATTTGCGTTTCACTCGATTTTCTGTACGAGGAAAATCGAAGGTTGAAAACGAGATGGGCCTCGCATTAATGGCCGTGAATTTAAGAAAATTCACAGCCATTAGCTAAGAACTATATGGAGACAACATAAAAAAAGAGAAATCCGAATTTGAATTCATTCAAATTCGGATTTCTCACTAATTGAAGCTAGTTATGTCCCAGCCTCAGATATTTTATGAGAAATTTTCACTAAAACGAAACTAAATGAAAGTAAATAGTCTAATTTTTTATTAAAAATAGCTCAAAAAATCGAAGAGAGCCATTGTTTTGATCAATATTATTCAAAACAATGGCTTTGTTTATGTCGTAAAACTAAGGCTACAAAGGTATTTTTAATTAAACCTTTTGTAATGCTTGACGAAAGAAACAAACTGTTATATATTAAATAAAAATAATATCAACTGTTATAAAACAGTTTGATTCAGGGAGGAATTCTAATGTCAAAGTATCGTGTTGGTTATGATTTTTATTGTGAAATGTGTGAGCGCTATGGTTTGGAGCCAATTTCATTCCGCTATTATGTATTACAGTTATCACAGCAGCAACTTTCAGCTTATAATATGCAAGCAAAACAATTAGTTATTTAATAGTTATTGTTTTAAAGGATGTGGTTATTACGGAAGCCGACGTGAATATTTTATGAAAAGCCCAGCCATACTAAAATAAATGGACTGGGCTTTCGTATATTTAAAAGAAATATCAGATAATTTATTGACATAATAATTTACCTGTTATATATTATTAACAAATAAATAAAACTGTTATAGAACAATGGAGAAGGAATGCAAATGTCACATTATAAAGCTGGTTATCAATTTTATTTAGAGAAGTGTGAACAATTTGATTTAGAACCAATTAATTTCTATTATTATGTCAATCAATTATCGCAAGAACAATTAGAGTATTATAACGAAGCTGCACAAATGAAAGGAAGTTATTAGGATGACAGATTATCGTGAAGGCTATGAATTTTATCGACAAGTATGTGAGACACACGATCTAGAGCCAATAAATTTTCACTATTATATTTTAAACTTATCTCATGAGCAACTAAATGCTTACAATGAACGAGCCAAAACATTTGGAGGTCCAATAGAATATGAAGTCTCTTAATTTATAAATGCCTTACTGCCAGTATGTGACAGTAAGGCATTTTTGTCATTTCATAATTAGAAATCAACCAAATTTGTTTATGTTGTCATTTTATTTTATGATTAATATAAAAATAAGAAAGAGATATACTATGCAAGAAAATTTTTTTCAATTATTAGAACACGCTGGTCTGTTTGCCGTATTTTTAAGTTTATTCATTAATATATTAGTGAGCATTATAGGTGTATTACCAAGTGTATTTATTACAGCAGGAAACCTAACAATTTTTGGTCTATATAATGGTTTAATCGTTTCTATTATTGGTGAGGGGTTAGGCGCATTCATTAGCTTTATTTTATATAGAAAAGGGTTAAAGAAATGGAGACATACGGATTACCAACATCCGGTAATTTTAAAATTAAAGCAGCTTGAGGGATATAATGCATTTTGGGTTATTTTATGCTTAAGAATTCTCCCATTTACTCCATCTGGTGTTATTACGTTAGGAAGTGCATTTTCAAAAGTTTCACTGGGTATATTTACAGTTGCTAGTACGTTAGGGAAAATACCTTCAATTATTATAGAAGCAAGCGCAATATATGGTTTTATGCAAATTGATTCTAAGTGGAAATATGTAATCATTGTTATTACCTTGATTCTCTTTCTATTATGGAAGGTAAAGAATAAGTCTTCATGATGAAGTAAGCATTCGAAAGGGAGCATTATTCCAGTAATGAGCAATTCGAAGCTCAGCACCCTAACCTTTGGTGATAAACCACTTTGTGGAATAACTATAAGATCTGCAATAAAATAGAATGCTATTTTTCTTTAACGGAATCCGCTTGCTATCGCAAACAATGAAAATGTCAGTCAAAATGAGTGTCAAATTGTAGATGTATTTGACACTCATTTTTTTGTTGTGGAACCCTTTTTATACTATTTTTTGTTAATTAAGATTGCTTTGAAATATTTATGAATTAGTTAAAAGCAATTCTGTTTACAAGCAATAGAAATAATTTTCTGATATTTACGGAA
>Ga0213823_1000657_pt1 | contig 26095 bp, 24 predicted proteins | sample MC6MC0907MG_FD_179887 | JGI IMG/M metagenome (GOLD analysis project Ga0213823, IMG submission 179887) | Enriched soil aggregate microbial communities from Iowa State University, Ames, United States - MC6-MC0907-MG | ecosystem: Environmental > Terrestrial > Soil > Unclassified | place: USA: Iowa...
CCAGTCCGCTCCACTGACACGCCCCGCGGTCCTGCTTCAACACCCCGAACAGTGCCCGCTCCCGCCCCTATCCCCCTTGGGCTATCGTCAGTCGGGCGAGCAAAAGAACAATACGCTCCGGCGTCCGCGCAACCGTGCCTGCCCTTGTCAGCGCGCGCCTACGCGGATCAGGCCCATGGAGCACGACCAGACTGTCAGGGACCTACTTAATGACCACCAGCACCTATGCCGAAGCGCCTGCCGCGCCGGTCAACTCGCCTGCGCGGGTGGCCACCGCCAGCTTCATCGGCACTGCCATCGAATTCTACGACTTCTACGTTTACGCCACTGCCGCCGCCCTGGTGATAGGCCCGGTGTTCTTCCCGTCCGGGTCGGGCACCGCGCAGATGCTCGCGGCCTTTCTTACCTTCGGTATCGCCTTCCTCGCCCGGCCCCTGGGCTCGGCGCTGTTCGGCCACTTCGGCGATCGCATCGGGCGCAAATCGACCCTGGTTGCCTCGCTGCTGCTGATGGGGGTGTCCACCACGTTGATCGGCGTGCTCCCGGGCTACGACAGCATCGGCGTGTGGGCGCCGATCATTCTCTGCCTGCTGCGCTTTGGCCAAGGCCTGGGCCTGGGCGGTGAATGGGGGGGTGCGGCGTTGCTGGCCACCGAAAACGCCCCACCCGGCAAACGCGCCTGGTTCGGCATGTTCCCGCAGCTTGGCCCGTCGATCGGCTTCCTGGCCGCCAACGGCCTGTTCCTCAGCTTGGCCCTGACGCTGAGTGACGAGCAGTTCCGTGAATGGGGCTGGCGAATTCCGTTCCTGCTCAGCGCCGCGCTGGTGCTGGTAGGCCTGTACGTGCGCCTGAAACTGGAAGAAAGCCCGGTGTTCGCCAAAGCCGTCGCGCGCCATGAACGGGTGAAAATGCCGGTGGTCGACCTGTTCAGCAAGTACTGGCTGCCGACCCTGCTGGGCGCTGCGGCAATGGTGGTGTGCTATGCACTGTTCTACATCTCCACGGTGTTCTCGCTGAGCTACGGGGTTACGACCCTGGGCTACAGCCGTGAAACCTTCCTGGGCCTGCTGTGCTTCGCCGTGGTCTTCATGGCCCTGGCCACACCGCTTTCGGCATGGCTCAGCGACCGCTACGGGCGCAAACCGGTGCTGATCGTCGGCGGCCTGCTGGCGGTGGCTTCGGGCTTTACCATGGAGCCGTTGCTGACCTCGGGCTCGACCACGGGTGTGGCGCTGTTCCTGGCCATCGAACTGTTTTTGATGGGCGTGACCTTCGCGCCGATGGGGGCGTTGCTGCCCGAGTTGTTCCCGACCCATGTGCGTTATACCGGCGCATCGGCGGCGTACAACCTGGGTGGCATCGTGGGGGCTTCGGCGGCGCCGTTCTTTGCTCAGAAACTGGTGAGCATGGGCGGGTTGAGCTGGGTGGGTGGTTATGTGTCGGTGGCAGCGGTGATCAGCTTGATTGCTGTGTTGTGCCTGAAAGAGACCCGCAACACCGAGCTTTAATGAACGGGGGCCGCAGAGCGGCCCCCCGTCGAATCAGAACTCGACCTTGACTGCCTGCGATGCACGGGTTGCCTTGGCCCGCGCCGCTTCGATCGACTCGTCACGCGCCAAGCACACGCCCATGCGGCGCTGGCCGTTGATTTCCGGCTTGCCGAACAGGCGGATCGCGGTATCCGGCTCGCTCAACGCCGCGCCAAGGTTGGCGAAGCTGGCTTGCTGCGACTGGCCTTCCGGCAGGATCACCGCCGAGGCCGATGGGCCGAACTGGCGTACCACCGGGATCGGCAGGCCGAGAATGGCGCGCGCGTGCAGCGCGAACTGCGACAGGTCCTGAGAAATCAGCGTGACCAGGCCGGTGTCATGCGGGCGCGGCGACACTTCGCTGAACCACACCTGGTCGCCCTTGACGAACAATTCGACACCGAACAGGCCACGCCCGCCCAGTGCATCGGTGACCGCCTTGGCCACGCGCTGCGATTCGGCCAGGGCTTTCGCGCTCATGGCCTGGGGCTGCCAGGATTCCTGGTAGTCGCCCTTCTCCTGACGGTGGCCGACCGGTTCCAGGAACGTGGTACCACCCACATGGCGCACGGTCAGCAGGGTGATTTCATAGTCGAAATCGATGAAGCCTTCGATGATCACCCGGCCTTTGCCGGCACGCCCGCCCTCCTGGGCATAGTCCCACGACGTCTGCAGGTCGGCGTCGCTGCGCAGCAGGCTCTGGCCCTTCCCCGACGAGCTCATCACCGGCTTGACCACACACGGGTAGCCCACGTCGGCCACGGCTTTGGCGTAGTCTTCATAGGTGTCGGCAAAGTGGTACGGCGAGGTCGGCAGGTCCAGCTCTTCGGCGGCCAGGCGGCGGATGCCTTCGCGGTTCATGGTGAGCTGGGTGGCGCGGGCGGTCGGCACCACGGTGAAGCCTTCGCTTTCCAGCTCGACCAGGGTGGCAGTAGCGATCGCTTCGATTTCAGGGACGATGTAATGGGGCTTTTCAGCCTCGATCACCGCGCGCAGGGCCACGCCATCGAGCATGTTCACCACGTGGCTACGGTGCGCGACCTGCATGGCCGGGGCATTGGCGTAGCGGTCCACGGCAATCACTTCGACGCCCAGGCGCTGCAGCTCGATCACCACTTCCTTGCCCAGCTCGCCACAGCCACAGAGCAGTACACGGGTCGCGGTAGGCGACAAGGGGGTTCCGATACGGGTCATTTCAGGTCCTCGAAGGCGTCCGGGGCCGCGCCAGGCTTAGCGCCGCCCGCTGAAAAAGGACCCGTATTCTACACCATCAGCTGGTAACGGCAGCCCGCCGAGCGCGAAATGCCATGGCCAGCCAAACCGCCGTCACGCCGGCGAATTTCGAGGCCATGGCGGTGCCGATCACCGCCGGGGTCAGGGCGCCGATCATGCCGAAGAAGATGAACGTGTCCACGGGGATGCTCAGCGCCGAGCTTAGCCACAGGCGGTCACGCAGGGGCCGGCGGGTGACGCTGAACACCAGCCAGTCGATCAGCTCGGAGATGAAGAACGCCGTGGCGCTGGCCAGGGCAATGGCCGGCTCCGAGGTGACGTACGACAGCACCAGGGCCATCAGCATGGCGATCAGCGCGCCATGGCCGTAGCGGGTCTGCACCATGTCGCGCAGGATGAACACCAGCCCACCCCAGGCGGACCAGATCACGTCCAGGTGCGGAGCGCTGGAAAAGGCGAAGTTGATCAGTACAACGCTGCTGATGTAGGCGATGAGAAAGAACATGGGCGGTGACCGTCGGGCAAGCCGGGCAGATTACTTGATTTTCGGGTCAGTCGCAGCCCCTACATGATCAACCCGGCAGCCACCGCCCGCTCATGGCATAGCTTCAACACCGCCCGGCGCTCAGTATTGTCCATCCGCCCCCAGCGGCCGATTTCGGCCACGGTGCGCTGGCAGCCGGTGCAGATATCCTGCTCGTCCAGCGCACAGATGCTCACGCACGGCGAAGCGACCGGGCGTTCAGTGGCAATGACCTCACTCATCGTCCACCACCAGCTCCCGCGCATAACGCTGGGCGTTGTGCACATAGTGTGCGGCGCTGGCCTCGAGCATGCGTTTTTGCTGCTCGGTCAGCTCGCGCACCACCTTGCCGGGCGAGCCCATCACCAGCGAACCATCAGGAATTTCCTTCCCCTCGGGAATCAGCGCATTGGCACCGATGATGCAGTGCTTGCCAATGTGCGCGCCGTTGAGAATCACCGCATTGATGCCAACCAGGCTGTAATCGCCGACCGTGCAACCATGCAGCATGGCGTTGTGGCCGATGGTCACGCCCTTGCCCAGGGTCAGCGGCGCGCCCATGTCGGTGTGCATGACGGTACCGTCCTGGACATTGCTGTCCTCGCCGATGTCGATCAGCTCGTTGTCGCCGCGCAGCACCGCGCCGAACCACACGCTGGCGCGCGCCTGCAGGCGCACTTTGCCAATCAGCATGGCGTTGGGGGCAGCCCAACTGGTGGGATGGCATTCGACCCGCAGGTCGCCCAGGCGGTATTTCATGTTCGCTCCTCAGGGTAGCAACGGCGGCGGGGTGGGCCCCGCTCAGATTTCGATGTAGCGCTCGGGGGGATGATGCAGGCTGATCCCAGCGTCGTACAACAGGTTGACCAACTCGACGATCATGATCGCCGAAAGCCCCCAGATCTTGTATTCGCCATAGCGATAGCTGGGCACGTACCAACTGCGGCCCTGGTAATCGATACGGTGGGTATGGTCGCGCGGGTCCTGGCGGAAGAATTCCAGCGGCACGCTGAATACTGCCGCGATCTCCGCATCGTTGGCGCGGTATTCGACGAAATCGGGGATAAGCCCGACGAATGGCGTTACTTTCAGGCCATGCAGGGAAATCAGCGGGCTGAGCGGGCCGATCACTTCGACCAGGCCAGGCGGCAGGCCGATTTCTTCCTCGGCCTCGCGCAGTGCGGTGAACACCAGGTCAGGGTCTTCAGGGTCGCGCCGGCCACCGGGGAAGGCGACTTCGCCACCATGGGTCGACAAGCCCTTGGCACGCAGGGTCAAGACCAGTTCGGGCGCTTCGCTGCGGGTAATGGGCAAGAGTACCGCGGCCTCGGGGAACCGTCGGTCGGTTTCCAGTGAAGCAGGTTGGTGGTTGCTCATTCGGCGAAGTAGCTCGTCCAGCATTGCGCACTCTCGTTTCCAAGGCCTGCCCTGCATGATGCACCAAAGCCGCGAAGCACCCAAGCCCTGTGCGCTTGCGGCGGGCCTGTGTGTCGCGCCAAGATAAGCCGGTCAATAGGGAAGAACAGCATGAAATTTTGCAGCGCGTGCGGCCAGCCGGTCATTCAGCGGATCCCCGAGGGCGACAGCCGCCTGCGGTATGTGTGCGAGCATTGCCAGACCATCCACTACCAGAACCCCAACATCGTGGCCGGGGTGCTGCCGACCTGGGGCAGCCAGGTGCTGCTGTGCCGCCGCGCCATCGAGCCGCGCCGTGGCTTCTGGACCCTGCCTGCCGGGTTCATGGAGAACGGCGAAACCCTGGACCAAGCCGCCCGTCGCGAAACCGTGGAAGAAGCCTGCGCCCGGGTCGGCACCATGACGCTGTACCAGCTGTTCGACTTGCCGCACATCAACCAGGTGCATGTGTTCTTCCGCGCAGAGCTGGCCGACCTGGATTTCGCCATCGGTATCGAAAGCCTGGAAGTGAGGTTGTTTGATGAGCACGAAGTACCTTGGGACGAGCTGGCTTTCCGCACCGTCACGCGCACACTAGAATGCTATTATCGCGACCGCATCGGGCAGCACTATCCGCTAGGCCATGAGTACCTGCCACCGATGAGCGTTTCGCCCACTACTTAAGTTTGCAGGTGCTGCTTCATGCGCTGGTTGTTCGCCCTTTTCTGCTTTTGCGTTAGCTCGGTGTCCCAGGCGGCCTTCACCGAAACCATCATTCGCAAGCCACAACCCCCGGTGCCGGCACAATCGCAATCGCAGGCGGCCATGCAGCCGCTGATCGACAAGGTGCTGGTGATCAAGTCCCAGCGCCGGCTGCAACTGATCAGCCGCGGCGAGCCGCTGAAAACCTACCGCATCTCGCTGGGCAAGCAGCCCAAGGGAGCCAAGGAGCGCGAGGGCGACAAGAAGACCCCGGAAGGCCTCTATTGGCTGGACTGGCGCAAGGAAAGCGACCGCTTCAACCTGTCCATGCACATCACCTACCCCAACATCAGCGACGCAGCCCGCGCCACCCGTGACGGTGTCAGCGCCGGCAGCATGATCATGATCCATGGCACACCGATCAACGATGAGTACCCCGAGTGGTACTTCCACACGCTCGACTGGACCGATGGCTGCATCGCCATGCGCAACGCCGACATGCGTGAGGTCTGGGAGCTGGTGCGCGACGGCACGCTGATCGAGATTCGACCTTGACCACCCTCCTGCATCATTAAGATGTAGGAGCTTTCATACTGTAGTTAAACAACTGTCCTACACCCGCTCAAGCAGCAGACTGCATCCAACCGAACTGAACAGCTCTTAGCATCCACGCAAACGAGTACGTATGCCGTACGCCATTTGCGGGATGGTTCAATGCCTTGTCGATTCCAACACACCGCCAGCCGGCTTCTTGCCTGCTGCATGCCAGGTTTGCCGGCGCAGCCCCAAGCGCTGGCCGACGCCTACGCCCGCCAACTACCCCTCGCCCGCCCGCGCGTCGCCTACGACAGCGCCCCGCATCGCCCACGCCCTGAATCCGATTTATGGGCTGGAGTGGGCGCTACCCCTCTGTCCCGCCCACAACTATGAGAACAAGCACATGCAGAGACGTTCGCCGTTACCCTCCCTTTGCCTCGATGCCTTGCGCTGGGCCATTTGCCACGCGCGGCTCGGCCTTGTCACCGCAACGGCGCAGGCCCGGCTGGAAAAGGCTTCGACCGCACCAGCACTGGACACGCCCAGTGTCAGCATGGACATCACCGTGGAGCATCTCAAGCACCTGGAAAACCTGCGCCGCGGCTTTGCTCAGCCAAGCGAACTGCCGCTCGCCCGCCTGGCTACCAGTGCACATCCCGCTTCCCCGTCAGTGCCTGCGGCTTCAGCCATTGAGCACCGCGCAGCACCGGCATCAATGCAGCATCCGGCTGCAGTTCAAAGGCCACCTGCGCCCGACGCGCCATCAGGTCGGCATCGACCGACAGCTGATGCTGCCCTGGCTGCGCCAACTGCCCCTGCAGACGCCAGCCGGTGCGGCAGTCCAACTCCAGCCAGCCTTGGCCCAAGCCCAGCGACCAGGGCTGGCTCAGGGCCAGGTCGGTGACCGTCATACGCCCTTCGCTGGCGCGGCACTGGCGCCCCGAACCCTGCACGCTCAACACGCCCTGCCACTGCCCGGCCAGCCGATAACCCTGCTGCGCGGTCGCCTGGGCACCGGACGCCGCCGCTTCGAGCCGCCAGCGCCAAGGCCAGCCTTCACCACGCAACTGCCAGCCTTGTCCTTGGAAGCCCAGCAGGGCATTGGCCTGCAAGCGCCAAGGCAGCACCTCCCAATGCACGGGCCCGACAGGCCCGACCTGGCGGGCCTGGCCGCGCCACAGGCTGCCACTGACACCGTGCATGGGCAGGCCAACGAAGGGCGCCAACCAGGCGGCCGGCAACTCCACCAGCAAGGTCAGGCTGAATATCAACCCGCCCCACAGCAGCCCCCGCCACCTCATGGTTGCACCACCAGGTCAAAGTGCAGCCCCTTGGCATCCCGCTCCAGGGCCCACTGCAGAGGCTGCGCCCCCTCTGCCTGCAAAGCTTGCATCCAACCTTGCAGAACACGCTCATCAGCCACCTGGCCGCGCAGTTGCCAGTGCTTGCCTTGGGCCTCGACCTCGACAAGTTCGATCCGCCGCGCCTGAGCGGACTGGCGCAGCCGTTCCAGGCTCATGGCCGGGCCGCTGTGCAACGCACTTGCCTGCTCCGCCAGCCCTCGCCATTGGCTGAGCTCGCGCCATAGCGACAGCCCTTCGCGCATTGCCAGGAAAGCCAGTAAAGCGCCAATCAGGCACCCGGCGAGCAACAAGCGATGGCGTTGGATCCACGCCTGGGTCATGTTGCTGCCCCCAGATCGAATACCACGTGCGTCGACGGCTCAGTGCTTTCCACCTGCACCGTAGCCCCGGCGGCAGTGGCCATCTCGCCCCATGGCGGTGAGCTGGCGTCGCCCTCCAGGCGAACGTGCCAGCGCTGGCCATCGAAGCGCACCGCCTGCAGGCGCCAGTGTGGGTGATCATGCAACCAGGCCTGCAAACGTGCCTGCAGGTCTTCCAGCTGGCGCGCGCGCAGGTGCTGTTGCAGTTCACCTTCACGCAGGCGCTTGAGCGCCTGCGCCGCATGCCGTGGGCTGGGCTGGGCACCGGTCACTGCCAGCACCTGCGCACGCCAGGCCTGGACCTGGCGCCATTGTTGGCTCAACCATAGCCCACTGCACACCACGGCCAGCCCCAGGCACGCGGCAATGAGGCGTCGCTGCGCTGTCGGCACGCCGGGTAGCGCGCGCACCTGACGCGGTCGTTCGAACAGGCTTGGCAGCTGGTCGAGCGGGGCCAGCCTGCTCGGCCAGCTACCGGTCAAGGTTGCCGTGCTCAGCGTACGCCAGGGCTGTTGCGGTGCGTCGCCCAATGCCTCGGGCCATGCCAGCCAGTGCGCGTGGCCCTCCTCACTCAACCCCAGGTACAGGCGCAGGCCCGATGACCGCAGCCATTCCCAGGCCGTACCCGGTTCGGGCGTTGGCAACAATTGGAACTCGGCCCAGCAGCGTTCGATCTGCAGCCCCCATTCGGCACACTGCCTGCGCCAGTCATCCAGAGGCTGTCGGGCCACCACCAACAGGTGCAACTGCCCTTCTCGGCGTGACAGGCAGGCGCAATACACCTCGTCCGCGCTCTGCAGCAATTGGTCTTCCAGCAGCAACGGCCACTCGTCACGCCTGAGCCCAGGCGGAGCGGCAAGCTGGAACTGGCTGCACCGCTCGCCAGGGACGATCAGTACGACTTGAGCCTGCAGGTCCGCCGGAGGCTGGCCCTGCCCTTCACGCTGCGCGACGCCGTTTTCGACCAGCAGCCAGTCCCAGGCGTCACCCGGGCGTAGCAGCAGCCAGGATCGGGCCGGCGCACGTCGGCGCCACTCAAGCGTCATGAGCGCCCCCAAGGGAGGATGAACGTGCAGACATAAGGTGCTCCATCACGCTGCAATTGCACACGCACGCCACGGCCGGGATGCGCGGGTTGATCGGAAGGCCAGGGCAGCCAGCGGCCGCCCTGGTGATAAAGAACCGTGAACGCACTGACCTGCTGCAGTTGCTCACGCAAGACCCAGCGTGGTTCGCTGGCGGCATAAAGGTCGGCCGAGGTCTCCAGCAACAAGCGTTGCTCGCGGGCATCGAAACGCAGGCGCTGGCGCTGCAGCCGCGAGCCGCCTTCGGCCTCGGGCAACGCGGCAGCGGCCACCCACAGCAACTGCTGGCGGTCGGCCTGCCAGTCGAGCCAATGGCTGGCCAGTGGCAGGCGCTGCTCGTACACCCGGCGCAACACCGGGCTGTCGAAGCGCCGCTCCAGGGCCAGGCAGAACTCCAGCACGCCGGTTTCTTCGCGGGGCGCCTGCAGCCGCTCGCGGACCTTGAGCCAGCCATTGACCAGGGCGGCGAGCATCACCCCGAGCAACGCGGTCAAGGCCATGGCCACCATCAGTTCGATCAGGGTCAAGCCCGCCTGGCGCTGCTTCATGGCCGCTCCAGAAAGACCGTGTACTGGCCCAGCGGCAGGCGCTGGTCGCGGTCGGCGTACAACTGCATCTCGCCACGGCGCAAGTTGCGCACGCCGGTGCGGCGTAACTGCAACTGCCAGTGACACGCCTGGCCACCTTGGTCGAGCACGCCGCTGGCCTGGTTGCTGGCCGGCCAATACTGTTCGACGGCAAAGCGCGCCTGCAGCTCGCGGGCGCACAGCACGCCCAACCGATGCTGTTGCACGCTGTCCTGCACCGCCAGGCGCTGGCGTAGCACCTGGCTGGTGATCACCGCCAGCACGGCGGCAATCGCCAACGCCACGGTCACTTCCAGCAAGGTGAAACCGTACTGTTGGCGCTTCATGGTGACAGCTCCATGCGCAGTAAACCGTCGCGCCCCCAGGCCCAGCGCTGGCTGCCCTCGGCCCAGCGCCAGCGCACCGAGCCCGGCTGCGCCCACCCCTGTGGCGTGAACAGCAAGCGTGGCAGGGCACTGGCCGGCCAGTCCGGGCGCAAGCCTTTGGGCCAGTCGCCGAGGCTGACCGGTTCGACCACCCAGCCCTCGCGCTCACGGCGCACGAACTCCGGCTGCTCGCCGGTCCAGCGCAGCCCACGCAGTTGCCCGGCATGCCGGGCCAGCGCAGCCTGCGTGTGGACATGCGCGGCCAGGCGCTGCAGCGCTTGGTCGACGCTGGCCTTGCCGCTGTCGAGCCAGGCCACGGCGAGCCCGGTCATGAGCCCGGCGATGGCCAATACCACCAGCAACTCGAGCAGGCTGAAACCCCGCTGAGCACGCATCGTTCACAGCGCCCAGTTGCCCAGGTCGGCATCCTGGCCCTCGCCGCCTGGCACGCCATCAGCGCCCAGGGAATACACATCGACCCGGCCATGCTCGCCCGGCATGCGGTACTGGTACGGGGTGCCCCACGGGTCTTCCGGCAGCCTGCGCACATAGCCATCGCTGCGCCACGAACGCGGCAGCGGTTGCTGCGCCGGTTTTTTCACCAGTGCGGCCAGGCCCTGCTCATTGCTCGGGAACCGCAGGTTGTCCAGGCGGTACATGTCCAGCGCCTGTTCCAGCGTGGCCAGGTCGGCCATGACCTTCTGCCGCATGGCCTTGTCCTGGTTGCCGAGCACACTGGGCGCGACCACCGCGATCAGCAGGCCGATGATGAAGATCACCACCATGATTTCCATCAGGGTGAAGCCGCGTTGGCGGTTGCGTCGATGCTGCATAGGGTTACTCCTTGTCATCTACAGTTGCAGGCCCTGGTTGAGTTGCATGATCGGCAGCAGCACCGCCAGCACGATGAACAGCACCACGGCGCCCATCACCAGGATCATCAGGGGTTCGAAAAGCGCCATGGCGGTGTCCACCTGGCGGGCAAAGCCGCGTTCCTGGTCATCGGCCACGCGTTCGAGCATATCGGCCAGGGTGCCGCTGGCCTCGCCGCTGCCGACCATGTTCACCAGCAGCGGCGGGAATTGCTGGCAGGCATCCAGCGCCCGGTGCAGGCTGGTGCCACCCTGCACCTGCTGGCGCACCTGCTGCATGGCCAGGCGGATGCGCCGGTTGCCGACGGTTTCGGTGGCCACCTGCAGCGCTTCGAGCAGGGCCACGCCACTGCTGGTGAGGATTGCCAGGCTGCGCGCCAGGCGAGCGCTCTCCAGTACCTGCAACAGCCCGCCTACACGTGGCAGGCGCAGCAGCAGGTCGTCGCGGCGCAGGCACCAGTGCGGCTTGCGCAGCAGCCAGCTGGCCAGCAGCGTGGCGAGGGTCGCCAGCCCCAGCAGCCAGGGCCCTGCGTGCACCAGGCCCTGGCTGAGGCCGATCAGTAATGACGTGATCAGCGGCAGGCTCTGCCCGGCATGGGCGAATTGTTCGGTGAGCTTGGGCACGACGAAGGTCATCAGGCCAACCACCACCGCCAGCGACACGCCCATCAGCACACAGGGGTAGATCAAGGCAGTACGCGCCTTGTGCTGTTGGCGCTGCACCTGTTCCAGGTGGTCGGCCAGCCGTGTCAGCACCTGGGCCAGGCGCCCGGAACGCTCGCCGGCCTCGACCAGTGCGCAATACAACCCGGTAAACGGCGCGCCCTGTCGGGCCAGGCTGCGCGCCAGCCCCAGGCCTTCGGCGAGCGAGCCACGCAGCGCCACCAACACCCCGTGCAGCGCCGGCTGACGCAGCTGGCGTTCGAGCGTTGCCAAGGCATCGACCAGTGGGATGCCGGCACCGGTCAAGGTTGCCAGCTGGCGTGTCAGCTCGCACAACTGGGCGCGGTTCAGGCGCTGGCGGCGGGGCTGCCGGGTGCTGGCCTCGACGCGCTGCAACTGCCGTGGGAACAGGCCTTGCTCGCGCAGCAGCTGGCGCGCATGGCGCGCGGTGTCGGCCTGCAGGCTGGCCTTGTGCGGCTTGCCGGCGAGGTCGACGGCCTGATAGCGGAAGGTCGGCATGGCTCAGCCCTCGACCACGCGCAGCACTTCGGCCAGGCTGGTTTCACCGCGGGCCAGGCAGTCACTGGCCATCGCCACCAGGCTCTGCCGACGATCGGCAAGGTAGCCCTGCATGGCCAGCTCGCTGGCGCCGTCGTACAACAGCGCGATCAGGCCGGCGTCCAGCTCGATGAACTCATAAAGGCCCAGGCGGCCGACGTAGCCGCTGCCCTGGCACTGCTCGCAACCCACCGGGTGATGGCTGCTGCCCAGCGCCGCCAGCTCCGGCCACAGTGCACGTTCGGCCGGCTGCAGCGGCTGCGCCACGGCGCAATTGCACAGGCGCCGCACCAGGCGTTGAGCGAGCACGCCGCGCAGGCACGAGGCGATCAGGAACGGCTCGATGCCCATGTCGCGCAGGCGGGTGACCGCGCCGACCGCGCTGTTGGTGTGCAGGGTCGACAGCACCAGGTGGCCGGTGAGGCTGGCCTGCACGGCAATCTGCGCGGTTTCCTGGTCGCGGATTTCACCCAGCATGATCACGTCCGGGTCTTGCCGCAGGATGGCGCGCAGGCCACTGGCGAAGGTCAGCCCGGCACGCGGGTTGATGGCGGTCTGGCCGATGCCGGCGATGGCATATTCCACCGGGTCCTCGACGGTCAGGATATTGCGGCTGCCGTCGTTGAGGCTGTTGAGGCTGGCGTACAGCGTGGTGGTCTTGCCCGAGCCGGTCGGGCCGGTCGACAGGACGATACCGTTGGGCCGCGCCAGGCAACTGCGCAGGCCCTGCAGCACCGCTGAGGGCATGCCCAAGTTGCCCAGCGCTAGCAGGCTGGCCTGCTTGTCGAGCACACGCATCACCACGCGCTCGCCGTGAATGCCAGGCAAGGTCGAGACGCGCACGTCCACTTCACGACCAGCGGCGCGCAAGGTGATGCGGCCGTCCTGGGGCTGGCGCTTCTCGGCGATGTCCAGCCGCGCCATGACCTTGATCCGTGAAACCAGCATCGCCGACAGCGCCCGCGGCGGGCGCAGCACTTCGCGCAGGTGGCCATCGACGCGCAGGCGCACCACCAGGCTCTGTTCGAAGGTCTCGATATGGATGTCCGAGGCGCGCAGGCGCAGTGCCTGGCCGAACAGGCCATTGATCAGGCGGATCACCGGGGCTTCGTCGTCGCTTTCGAGCAGGTCCTCGATGCGCGGCATTTCGCTCATCAGGCTGTCGAGGTCGACCTGCTCGCCGATGCCTTCGATCAGCGCTTCGGTGGCGGCATCACCGGCCTGGTACAGCTGGCCAAGGCGCTCGTCGAACGCAGCGGGCTCCAGGTATTCCAGCGCCACGGGCCGGCCGTGCACACGCAGCAGCTCCTGCAACTGATCACTGCAGGCATCGTGGCGCAGCCACAACTGCCAGCCAGCGTCCGCTGCGGCCATGGCCAGCCCGGCCTGGCGCGCCAGGCGATAGGGCAGCATCACCAGCTGCCGCCTTCAAGGCGCGCACGGCTGGCCGGGAACGCCCGCAGCAGCTGGCCGTCCTGCGCAAGGTCGGGCAACTGCAGCGGTGTGGTCTGCTGCAAGGTGCGGTACTTGTCTTCGCTCAAACCGGCCAGGCTCGGCCCGTCACGCAAGATGCGCGGGCGAATGAAGACCATCAGGTTCTGCTTGGTGTTCTTGCTGGCGTCGGAGCGGAACAGCCTTCCCAGCCCAGGGATGTCACCGAGGAACGGCACGCGCTGGTCGCTGGTGCTCAGCTCGTCGCTGATGAGCCCGCCGAGGATCACCAGCCCGTTGTCTTCGACCATGACCTTGGTCTTGATCTCGCGCTTGTTGGTAATGACGTCGCTGGCGGCACTGGAGTCGGCGATCGACGACACTTCCTGGACGATGTCCAGGCGCACGCTGTTGTCGATGTTGATCTGCGGCTTGATGCGCAGCTTGACCCCGACTTCCTTGCGCTCGATGGTCTGGTACGGGTTGGCGTTGTTCTGCGTGACGGAGCCAGTAACGAAGGGCACTTCCTGGCCGACCAGGATCGACGCCTCGGCGTTGTCCAGGGTCAGCAGGGTTGGCGTGGACAGCAGGTTGAAGCCGCTCTTGCCCTTCAGTGCGTTGATCAGCATGGCGAAATTGAAACCGCCGCCGAAATGGCCGATGCCAGCAGTGACGCCCGTGGTGGCCGACAGCAGGTCGCCGAGCGCTTCGTTGTCGCCACTGGCGGCGGCGCCCGCGATATTGGCGATATTCACCCCGTTGCTGCCGAAGTTGACGATACCGGCGCCGAACTTTTCGTCGGCGAACAGCCACTGCACGCCAAGCTCTTGGGCGCGGCTGTCGGAGACTTCGGCGATGATCGCCTCGACCACCACCTGGGCGCGGCGGATGTCCAGTTGCTCGACGATGGAGCGGTAGGCGGCCAGCTCGCTATCCGGGCCGACCATGACCACGGCGTTGGTGCCCTCCTCGTACTCCAGGCGGATGCCCGAATCACTGGCGGCAGCCATCACCGGCTTGTCCTTGCCCTCGCCTTCGCCAGCCCCTTCGCTGGGCGCTGCGCCTTCCTGGCTCAGGCCACGCAGCACCTTGACCACCTCGCCGGCATTGGCATGACGCAGGTAGATCACCTGGGTGTTGCTGCTTTGCCGGTTTTCGCTGGGCTGGTCGAGCTGGCGCAACAGCGCCCGCACGCGGTCGGTGCTGCCCCGCACCAGCAAGGCATTGCTGCGCGGGTCGGCGACCACCTGGGTGCTGTCGGCGCCCTGCTCACGGGCCAGCAGGCGGGTCAGCAACTGCGCGGTGTCGGCAGCACTGGCGTGGCGCAGCGGCATCACCTGCAGCGGCTCGTCGCTGACCTGGTCGAGCTGGCGCAACAGGCTGTCGATGCGTTCGAGGTTGCTGCGCCAGTCGGTGACCACCAGCAGGTTCGCGGCGGGGTAAGGGGTAATGACGCCGACGCGGGGGTCGATCAATGGCTTGAGAATGCCGAGCATTTGCTCGCTGGCAGCGTTGCGCACATTGAACACGCGAGTGGCCACACCATCGCTGCCTTCGGATTGCTTGCCGGCGGTTTCCACCGGTACCGGTTCCAGGCGTGCAGCCTGGTCGGGGACAATCTTCACGCTGCCATTGGGCAGGTCCACTGCGGCGTAGCCCTGTGCCCGTAGTTGGGCGAGGAAAATGTCGTAGATGGCATCGGCATCGTGGCGGTCGACGGTGCGCACGGTGACCTTGCCCTTCACCCGTGGGTCGACGATGAACGTGGTGCCGGTGATGCGCGACACGCTGTCGATGAATTCGCCCAGTTCGGTGTCGACGAAGTTCACCTCGTACAGCGGGGTGCCGTCGTCACCGAAGGTTTCCGGCTCTTCGGCCCAGGCCAGGGTAAGGGCCAGGCTCATGGCTGCAGCCATGCAGAATTTCACCAGCATCGTTCATCCTTGCCGCTTGAAGCCGGTCACGGCAGGGCGTGGCGGCCAGGGCAGGCGTTCGCGCCGCCCCTGGTTGTCGAAAATCAGGCCATCGGCGTCGATGTCCTGCAACACGATCCCCGGCGCCAGGCGTTGGCCACGGCCGAGGGTGCGCACCTGCTGGCCGTAGCGCAGCACCACCACGCTGGCCGACAATGGCTTGGCCTTGAGGCCGCCGAGGTATTGCAATGGCAAGCGGGTCAGCGCGATTGCGCCGTCGTCACTCAAGGGTTGCCAGGCGCCGACCAGCAGCCCCGGCAGCGGGGCCTCGACGGCGAGCGCAGGGCTGGCCAGTTGCGGCTGGCGCGCCAGTTGCAGCACACATTGGGCCGCCAGCCAGCCGGCCAAGGTCAGCAGGCCGCCGGTCAGCAGGCGCGAGGCAAGGCTCACGACATTGCCTGGCGGGGATGCCAGCCCGGGTGACCTTGCACGTAGCGCACCTCGGGCAGTTGCAGGGCCGCCAACTGCCAGCCCGGCTGCTGCCGCCCAAGCCAGGCCTCGACCCGCTGCCACAGCGGCTCGCCGGCTTGGGTCTCGAACTGCAGGCCAAAGGTGCGGCACTGGCCTTGTACAGGGTCCAGGCCAGTGATGCGCTTGCCTTGCGGGCTGTAACTGACGCGCCAGGCCTGGCCCTGCCAGCGCGGCAGGTCCTGGCTGTTGTCCAGCAGCAGCGGGTCGCCGAACAGTTGCTCGGCGGCGTTTTCCAGTACCTGTTCAACCTGCCGGGCCGGGGCTTCGACCACCGGTGCCGGGTAACCCCCGGTGAGGCTGATCAGGTGTTCGCGGGTGATCGGCTCACCGGCAGCCAAGGGGTAGTCATAGCGCAGGCCCGGCAACAGCACCGGCAGGCGGCTGTCATCGGCCAGGGCCTGATGGAGCAGGCGGTCCCAGCTGCCGCCACGCGTGTCGCGACGCCACAACGCCTGTGGCGCGCGGGCCAGCGGTTGGTCGAGCCAGGCGGCGTGGCCGGCGCGCTGCTGGCGCAACTCGGCGTGCAACTGGCTGGCGCGCAACTGTGCCGCAGGTGAGAGTTGTTGAGCGAACGCCGGGAAGAAGCGCCCGTCGAATTGCCATTGGCCCGCCACCTGCTGGCAGCGCAGGCGGAATGCGCCACTGCCCCTGCAGCCGGCGAACAGCACCGGTATGCGCCGGCCGCTGGCCTGGGTCGCCTGCACGGGCGCTGGCCACAGGTCCTGCCCACGCGCGCAGAGCAGCACGTCGATGTCTGGCACCCGTTCGGCCAGCCACAAGCCCGGCCCGGTCCCGACATCCGCCAGCGCCACCACTAGATCCGCTTGGCGACGGGCTTGTTCGAAGGTGGGCAGCAGCGATTGGTACCACTGTTTGAGGGAGGCTTTCTGGTCCTGTGCGTAAGGGTCGGTGACACCGACCACGGCGATGCGCGCGCCGCCACGCTCGAAGACATGCAGCGGCTCCAGCCCAAGGCTTGTGCGCTGTTGTTCAGCCAGGCCGGCGCCGAGCGTGGTCGTGGAAGACTGGCGATACAGGCCGGCGCTGCGCTGTGGCCAAAGCACGCGTTCATCGCTGCTGACCCGCGCCTCGCTGCCCAGCAGTTGGCTGCCCTGCACGCCGCTCTCGCCCTGGGTCAGGTAGGCCAGGCCGCTGCCATTCCAACCTTGGCCGTTCTCCAGGGTGAGGCTGTTGCCTGCACCGGCCTCGCCGCGCAGCTGCTCCAGCAGGGCCGCGAGTACCGCGTAACCGCCCAGCTGCACACTGGCCGCCTGGCTGGCATCGAGCAAAGGGGCCAGCTGCGGGTGAGCGAGGCTGGCATTGCTGCCCGTCATCCACGGCGCACGCCCCAAGTGGCTGACCGGGCCCAGGCGGGTCGCCGGCACCACGGGCTGGCCGGGTTGTCGCGCATCCAGGGTGTCGGCGACGTACAGCAGGTCCACGCTGGCGTTGCCGCCACGCGGGCCTGGGAACGCAGAACAGGCACCGAGCAACGGTGCCAGGGCACCGACACCCATCCAGCTGATCACTTTGCGCCTGTGCACACTGCTTGCCATCGGGCCCGCCATCCTTATCCGAGTTCTCTTTGGGCCCCGGATGTTGCGGCGTTGGCATGACAGTTTGATGGCAGAAATCCGACAGCCATTCCAAATTGATCTGTCTTACACAGAAGTAAGAACTTACAGTTTTAAAGCGCTGTTAACATTTCTGCCAAGGAATCATCACACTTGCGCTCTAAAGTCGCGGTTTCTTTCAACTCAGCCACTATAAGGACACCCTGATGAGTCGAGAATCCGGCGACAACCTGGACCGCAACCTGAGCGGCAACCTGCCGATGGCCAGCGTCATGGACGCTTACCTGAGCCGTCGCAGCGTGATGCGCGGCAGCCTTGGCGCCGCGATCGCCATGATTGCCGGTACCGGCCTGACCGGCTGCTTCGACAGTGGTGGCGGTTCCGACAACGACGACCCGGTCACCGAACCGCCTGTGACCGAGCCACCGGTCACCGAGCCGGAACCCGAGCCGAAAATGGCCCTGGGCTTCCAGTCCATCCCGGGTTCGCGCACCGACGCCTGCGTGGTCGCAGCCGGCTACAGCGCCTACGTGCTGGCGCCGTGGGGCACGCCGATCAACAGCAACGGCAACCCATGGAAATCGGACGGCAGCAACACCTCGACCGACCAGGCCAACGCCATGGGCATGCACCATGACGGCATGCATTTCTTCCCCATCAATGGCAGCTCCGAAGACGGCCTACTGGCGATCAATTTCGAATACATCGACGCCGCCGCCCTGCACCCCAACGGCCCGACCCTTGATGCCAGCGGCAAACGCCCGGCCGAGGAAGCGCGCAAGGAAATCAACGCCCACGGTGCTGGTGTGGTGCGCCTGCAGAAGCTCAACGGGCGCTGGCAGGTGGTCGACAACGACCCGCTCAACCGCCGCTTCACCACCGCCTCGCGCATGGAAATCACCGGCCCGCTGCGTGGCACCGACCACGTCAAGACCAAGTACTCGGCAGCCGGCACCCACTGCCGCGGCACCAACAACAACTGCGGCAACGGCTACACCCCGTGGGGCACCTACCTGACCTGCGAAGAGAACTGGCCGGGTATTTTCGTCAACAAAGGCACCCGCCCGGAAGACCAGCGCCGCATTGGTGTCGGCACCTCCAGCGGCCAGTACAAGTGGGAGAGCGCTGCCGGTGACAGCAGCGAAGTGAACGATGAGTTCGCCCGCTTCGACGTGACCGTAAAAGGCGCCAGCGCCACCGACGACTACCGCAACGAAGCCAGCACCTATGGCTACATCGTCGAGATCGACCCGTACAACAGCAGCACCCTGGCCACCAAGCGCACCGCCCTCGGCCGCTTCCGCCACGAAGGCTGCTGCCCAGGCCTGCCGGTGGCCGGCAAGCCGCTGGTCTGGTACATGGGTGACGACTCCAACAACGAATACCTGTACAAGTTCGTCTCCACCGCCGTGTGGGATGCCGCCGACGCCAGCCCCGCCGACCGCCTGGCCACCGGCGCCAAGTACATGGACCAAGGCAAACTCTACGTGGCGCGCTTCAATGCCGACGGCACGGGTGTGTGGCTGCTGCTCGACGTGACCACCGCAACCACCGCCGGCAGTACCCTGGGCGCGCTGTACGGTGACCTGCCGGGCATCATCCTCAACACCCGTGGCGCGGGCGATGCCGTGGGCGCAACGCCGATGGACCGCCCGGAATGGACCGCGGTCAACCCGCTCAATGGCGATGTCTACCTGACCCTGACCAACAACAGCGCGCGCACCCCGGAAAAGGTCGACGCAGCCAACCCGCGTGGCCCCAACCGCCACGGCCACATCATTCGCTGGCACGACAGCGACGACCAGCTGAGCTTCACCTGGGACATCTTCGTGTTCGGCGCCAACGCCGCCGGTACCGCCGACATCAACCGCTCGGGCTTGACCGAACTCAACCAGTTCGCCAGCCCCGACGGCATGAGTTTCGATAGCCGTGGCGTGCTGTGGTTCGAGACCGACAACGGCGAGACCACCCTCACCGACTACACCAACGACCAACTGCTGGCGGTGATCCCCACCGACCTGGTGGATGGCACGGGCAAGCAGGTGCCGATCAACGCGCAGAACCAGGTCGACCTGCGCCGCTTCTTCGTCGGGCCGAACGGCTGCGAAGTGACCGGCATTGCCTTCAGCCCGGACAACAAGTCTATGTTCGTCAACATCCAGCATCCGGAGAACTGGCCGTATACCGACAAGGCCACCGATGCCACCCCTGCAGGGGCCACGGTGCGGCCGAGGGCTTCGACGGTGGTGATCCAGCGTAATGATGGGGGAGAGATCGGGACAGTCTGATCCAAGCCCGGTACAGCCAGCCTTGCGCTGGCTGTACCGGCCTCTTCGCGGGGCCAGGTTCACCAGAGCATGGGCTCACGACTCTTCACCCGCACCTGCTGCGCCGGCACCCGGGCATGCCACTGCACCACACCCAGCGCTTCCACCTCGAACTCGCTGCGCATCGTCCGCCCCTGCTCCTCGAACGACAACTGCAACAGAAAATGCCCGCTGTTGAGCAACAACCCTTCGCTCAATCGTTCGAACGTCTCGTCATCCAGCGCGCCCAGCGCCTGACGCAGCGCCGAGGCATCCTCATACCCCGACGCCGGTCGGCCACTGATGATCCGGCTCAGCAGCGACCGCGAATATCGCCCTTCATAAAGCGCATCGAGCAAGGGCAGATGCTCCAGGCCCAGCGCATTGGCATTCAGGCGCCAGCCCGTGGTCTGTGGCAATGCGCACAGCATGGGATAGCGACGTTGGCGCGTGACATCTGGCTCAAGCAGCAAGTTGAGCTCACTGGTATCGAGCATCAGCTGGTTGGCAGCCAGGCGCGGCGGTTGCTGGCGCAGGTACTGGGCACTTTCGGCGCCCTGCAGGCGCACGTCGCTGTCGCTGTCGAGCCAGTCGGCCAACGCATCGACCAGGCGCTCAGCGGCCATGTCGTCGCCCAGCAGGCGCCGCAGCTGGCGCTCGGCTCGTTCGCCATCGGCACCCAGCAGCGCATTGACGTTGAAGCAGGTGTGCTGGTCGCGCACCCGAAGTTGCGCCTGGCCGGCGCCAAAGTCGTAGCTCAGTGGCTGCCCACGCAACGCCTGCCAGAACAGCGGGCTGAGCCGCCAGGCGGGGTCGCGCAGGGCCTGTTCAGCGTAAGCCAGGCCCGCTTGCTCCATGGCCCGCACTTGCACCCGCTGGCGCAACAGCTGCACGTCATCGACCTGCCGCCGGCCATCTTCCACCAGCCAGGCCATGCCTGCGGCGAGCATCGCCAACACCACCATCACCATCAGCAGTGCCGCGCCCTGCTGTCGCTTGCCGCCCATCGCACATTCACCCTTTTGATCAATCAGGGCGCCAGTCAACACACGAGATGTTGCAGGTAGATGGCAATCGCCTTGCCGTCATCTTCGCGTCATCTGCGCGATGCAGGATTGGCCTTTCTTTTCATGACCTTACAGGAGTATTCGGAATGGGTGGCATCGGAATCTGGCAACTGGTGATCGTACTGCTGATCGTGTTTCTGCTGTTTGGCACCAAGCGGCTCAAAGGCTTGGGCAGTGACGTCGGCGAAGCCATCCAGGGCTTTCGCAAGTCCATGGGCGGCGATAGCGAAGCACCCGCCACGACGCCCGTGCAGCAGCCGCCGCTGACCAACCAGGCGGCGCCGCAGCCGCAACCCCAGCCGCAAACGGATCGGCAGGCCTGATGTTCGAGGTTGGCTTCAGCGAGCTGCTGCTGGTCAGCATCGTCGCCCTGCTGGTGCTCGGGCCGGAGCGCCTGCCCGTGGCGGCGCGCACCCTGGGTCGCGGCCTGGGCCAGGCGCGCCGGGCGATGCAGGGTTTGCGCATGCAGATGGAACGCGAAATCGACATGCCCCACTTCGACAGCGCGCCATTGCAGCGCCTCGAGCAGGAAATCCGCCAGGGCATCAGCCTCAACGCAGAACCGGCCAATGATGCCGCACCGGTCAACGTAACGCGGGAGAACGCCTCATGAGCATTGCCTTGGACCCGGCGGCACGCATGCCATTGACCGATCACCTGCGCGATCTGCGCAAGCGCCTGGTGCGCTGCCTGCTCCTGGTGGCCGTGGTGTTCGCCGGCCTGTTCCCTTTCGCCCAGCAGCTCTACACGCAGGTCTCGGAACCGCTGCGCCGCTTTCTGCCGGAAGGCGCCAGCATGATCGCCACCAGCGTCACGTCGCCCTTTCTCACACCGTTCAAGCTGACTGCAATGTGCGCGCTGTTCGTGGCCATGCCGCTGCTGCTGCACCAGGCCTGGGGCTTCCTCGCCCCAGGCCTGTACCGCCGCGAACGGCGCATTGCGCTGCCACTGCTGGTGTCGAGCATCGTGCTGTTCTATGCCGGCATGGCCTTCGCGTTCTACCTGGTGTTCCCGATGATGTTCGGCTTCTTTGCCAGCGTGACGCCCGATGGCGTGGCGATGATGACCGACATCAGCCAGTACCTGGACTTCATCATGGCGCTGTTTCTGGCATTCGGCCTGGCGTTCGAGATACCGGTGGCGACCTTCATCGTGGTCTGGGTGGGGCTGGCCGATGTGGCCACGTTGCGGCGCAGCAGGCCCTACGTGATCGTCGGCTGCTTTGTGGTGGGGATGATCCTTACACCGCCGGACGTGTTCTCGCAGACGATGCTGGCGGTGCCAATGTGGGTGCTGTTTGAAGTGGGATTGTTGGCGTGTGCCTGGTTAAGGCGGCCTGAGCAAAGCAAAGCGATTGTGGCTGGATTGTAAGGCCCTTTCGCGGCGTTCGACGCCGCGAAAAGCCTGATGCGGTTCAGAACTCGGCGAGGCGCCAGACCTCATAGGCCGGCGTCTCGTACGGGTGGCTCTGCTTGAGCGCAGCGACGACCTGAACAATCAGCTCGTCAGCCACCACCAGCTCCACCTTCCACTCTTCGACCACTTCGACCTGGCCGGTTTGCCCGAGGTACGGCTGGCTGCCGTCCAACGGGCGGAACTGGCCCTGGCCCAGGGTTTGCCAGGCGCAGTGGTCGTAGTCGCCAATTCGCCCGCCACCGGCAGCGAATACGGCGGCCTTGACCACGTCGACGTGGCTGGCCGGGACGAAGAAGGCGAGCTTGTACACGCCTTAGTTCACCCAGACACGCGCATTGCGGAACATACGCATCAGCGCGGCGTCTTCCTGCCACTCATCCGGGCGCCAGGAGTTCTGCACAGCGCGGAACACACGCTCCGGGTGCGGCATCATGATGGTCACGCGGCCGTCGCGGCTGGTCAGGCCGGTGATACCACGCGGCGAGCCGTTCGGGTTGGCCGGGTAGGCTTCGGTGACCTTGCCGTGGTTGTCGACGTAGCGCAGGGCCACGCAACCGGACAGATCGGCTTCGAGCAGTGCCTCTTCGCTGGCGAACTCGGCATGGCCTTCGCCGTGGGCGATGGCGATCGGCATGCGCGAACCGGCCATGCCCTGCAGGAAGATCGAGTTGGACTTCTGCACCTCGACCATGGCCACACGGGCCTCGAACTGCTCCGAGCGGTTGCGCACGAAGTGCGGCCAGTACTCGGTGCCCGGGATCAGCTCGTGCAGGTTGGACATCATCTGGCAACCGTTGCACACGCCCAGGGCGAAGCTGTCGGTACGCTCGAAGAAGGCCTGGAAGGCGTCGCGGGCACGGGCATTGAACAGTGCCGATTTGGCCCAGCCTTCACCGGCACCCAGCACGTCGCCGTAGGAGAAGCCACCGCAGGCCACGAGGCCCTTGAAGGCTTCGAAGTCGACACGGCCGGCGAGGATGTCGCTCATGTGCACGTCGATGGCGGCGAAGCCTGCGCGGTCGAAGGCGGCTGCCATCTCGACCTGGCCGTTGACGCCCTGCTCACGCAGGATCGCCACTTGCGGGCGCACGCCTTTCTTGATGTACGGCGCGGCGATGTCGTCGTTGACGTCGAAGCCGAGCTTGACCGACAGGCCCGGGTTGTCTTCTTCGAGCAGGGCGTCGAATTCCTGGTCGGCGCAGTCGGCGTTGTCACGCAGGCGCTGGACCTGGTAGCTGGTCTCGGCCCACTGGCGCTGCAGCATGCGACGGTCGTCGTCGAACAGCACTTCGCCGTTCAGGCTGATGGACACTTCGGCGTTGTTGACCGGCTTGCCGATCACCGCCACGCACTCTTCACCCAGGCCAGCTGCGCTGAACTGCGCCAGCACGTCCGGGGTCGCATCCTGGCGAACCTGGATGACCGCGCCCAGCTCTTCGTTGAAGAGGATCGCCGGGACGTCCTTGCGGTTGTCGGTCAGCGGGTCGAGTTGCAGGTCGAGGCCACAGTGGCCGGCGAAGGCCATTTCCACCACGGTGGTCAGCAGGCCGCCGTCGGAACGGTCGTGGTAGGCCAGCAGGTGGCCGTCGGCGTTCAGGCCCTGGATCACCGCGAAGAAGGCCTTGAGGTCTTCGGCGTCGTCGACGTCGGGTGCCTGGGCCGCGATCTTGCCGTAGGTCTGCGCCAGGATCGAGGCGCCCATGCGGTTCTTGCCACGACCCAGGTCGATCAGGATCAGGTCGGTTTCGCCCTTGTCCATGCGCAGTTGCGGGGTCAGGGTGTTGCGAATGTCGGTGACCGGGGCAAAGCCGGTAATGATCAGCGACATCGGCGAAGTGACGCTCTTCTCGACGCCCTCTTCGCTCCACTGGGTCTTCATCGACATCGAGTCTTTGCCGACCGGAATGGTGATGCCCAGCTCCGGGCACAGCTCCATGCCGACAGCCTTGACGGTGTCGTACAGGCGGGCGTCTTCACCCGGGTGGCCAGCAGCGGACATCCAGTTGGCCGACAGTTTGATGTCGGACAGTTTGTCGATCTGCGCGGCCGCCAGGTTGGTCAGCGTTTCGCCGATTGCCATGCGGCCGGACGCCGGGGCGTCGAGCAGGGCCAGCGGGGTACGCTCACCCATGGCCATGGCTTCACCGGTGTACACATCGAAGCTGGTGGCGGTGACAGCGCAGTCGGCCACCGGAACCTGCCACGGGCCGACCATCTGGTCGCGGGCAACCAGGCCGGTGATGGTGCGGTCGCCGATGGTGATCAGGAAGCTCTTGCTGGCCACTGCCGGGTGGTTCAGGACGCGCTGAACGGCGTTGTCCAGGTCCAGCTCGCTCGGGTCGAAGTCATCGCCCAGTTCGGCTTCACGCGCAACCGAACGGTGCATGCGCGGCGGTTTGCCCAGCAGCACGTCGAGCGGCATGTCCACAGGGGTGTTGCCGAAGTGGCTGTCGGTGACGGTCAGGTGCGGCTCTTCGGTGGCCTCGCCAACCACGGCGAACGGGCAGCGCTCACGTTCGCAGATGGCCTGGAAACGCTCGAAGTCTTTAGCGCTGACGGCCAGTACGTAACGTTCCTGCGACTCGTTGCTCCAGATTTCATGCGGGGCCATGCCCGGCTCGTCGTTGGGCACGTTGCGCAGTTCGAAGCGGCCACCACGGCCACCGTCGTTGACCAGCTCAGGGAAGGCGTTGGAGATACCACCGGCGCCGACGTCGTGGATGAAGGCGATCGGGTTCTCGTCGCCCAGCTGCCAGCAACGGTCGATGACCTCCTGGCAACGGCGCTCCATTTCCGGGTTTTCGCGCTGTACCGAGGCGAAGTCCAGGTCGGCGGAGCTGGCGCCGGTGGCAACCGACGAAGCGGCGCCGCCGCCCAGGCCGATCAGCATGGCCGGGCCGCCAAGCACGATCAGCTTGGCGCCGACGGTGATTTCGGCCTTCTGCACGTGGTCTTCACGGATGTTGCCCATGCCGCCGGCAAGCATGATCGGCTTGTGGTAGCCGCGCACTTCTTCGCCGTGCGGGGTGTTGATGGACTGCTCGAAGGTACGGAAGTAGCCGGTCAGGGCCGGGCGACCGAATTCGTTGTTGAACGCCGCGCCACCGAGCGGGCCTTCGATCATGATATCGAGGGCGTCGACGATACGCTCAGGCTTGCCGTATGCCTGTTCCCAAGGCTGCTCGAAGCCTGGAATACGCAGGTTGGACACGGTGAAACCGGTCAGGCCAGCCTTGGGCTTGGCGCCACGGCCGGTGGCACCTTCGTCGCGGATCTCGCCGCCGGAGCCGGTGGAGGCGCCGGAGAACGGCGCGATGGCGGTCGGGTGGTTGTGCGTCTCGACCTTCATCAGGATGTGCACCGGCTCCTGCACCGCGCCGTACTGGCGGGTTTCAGGGTTCGGGAAGAAGCGGCCGGCAACGTTGCCGACGATCACCGAGGCGTTGTCCTTGTACGCAGACAGCACGCCTTCGCTGTGCATCTGGTAGGTGTTCTTGATCATGCCGAACAGGCTTTTTTCCTGCTCCTCGCCATCGATATCCCAACTGGCGTTGAAGATCTTGTGGCGGCAGTGCTCGGAGTTGGCCTGGGCGAACATCATCAGTTCGATGTCGTTCGGGTTGCGCTTGAGCCCCTGGAACGCATTGACCAGGTAGTCGATTTCGTCTTCGGCCAGGGCCAGGCCCAGGTCGATGTTGGCCTGGGCCAGCGCATCGCGGCCACCGGCCAGGATGTCGACCGAAGTCATCGGCTTGGGCTGGGCGTGGCTGAACAGGTCGGACGCCTGCTCCAGCTGGGCCAGCACGCGCTGGGTCATGCGGTCATGCAGCTCGGCGGCTACAACCGCGGCGTCGGCGTCGCTCAGGTCACCGGCGACGTAGTAGGCGATGCCGCGCTCCAGGCGCTGGATCGACTGCAGGCCGCAGTTGTGGGCGATGTCGCTGGCCTTGCTGGCCCACGGCGAAATGGTGCCCAGGCGCGGCACGACCAGGAACAGGCGGCCACTTGGCTCCTGCACCGGCACGCTCGGGCCGTACTTGAGCAGACGGCCCAGCACCTGCTGCTGGTCGGCGGTCAGCTCGCCG
>Ga0213823_1000662_pt1 | contig 25940 bp, 25 predicted proteins | sample MC6MC0907MG_FD_179887 | JGI IMG/M metagenome (GOLD analysis project Ga0213823, IMG submission 179887) | Enriched soil aggregate microbial communities from Iowa State University, Ames, United States - MC6-MC0907-MG | ecosystem: Environmental > Terrestrial > Soil > Unclassified | place: USA: Iowa...
AGAAATAAGGCACTTCCTGTTCAAAATCGAACAAGAAGTGCCTTATTCTTATCTGAAAAAGGTTCGCTTTTATGAAAACGTAAGTTTTTCAGTGCCCTCCAAATGAGTTGTGGCTTTTTATTATGCCTTTAAACTATGAAGAATATTAAGCTGTACTTGTATGGGCGTATAACAAGGCTGTAGAGTGTACTAGTGTGAAGCCTAGTAAATCACCCTCTGTGGAGGATAAAGCGCACAGGGAACGTTCAGTACCTTTCTATAACTGGTTAAAGGAAAGGGATAGTCTTCCACAATCAATAGTGCATAGTGAACCATCGTTAGATAATTGGCTGGAATGGTAAATGAAATTGATGTACCAATAAATGTTAATTTAAGGTAATGTTAATCTAAAGAAGGAGGTTATAGTGTTTGAAGAGTATTAAAGGGGGACTATATTTTGAAAAAGAAAATTAGTTTGATAATTACATTTCTAATATGTTGTGGTTTATTAATTACATGTACCTCGAATAGGAAAGTTAAAGCAACTTTTATAGGGGAGATTGAAGAGATGATAAATAATCGGGAAGCTTTTGTTTATGTAACTAAAACTGAAGGTAATCCAGTTTATGGAATAATTTACATGAATCTTGCAAAGAATCCAGACGAAACATTTCAGGTTGGTGATAAGGTAAAGGTTGGTTATAATGGTAAAGTTCAAGGTACAGTACCACTTACAATTACTACACTTACGGTAGAATTAGTTGAGTAATTTCTAAAATAGTAGTTGTATATAGTGTTGCTCTTTGAATAAAAGGACCACTCCTGATGGATGGGAAAATAGGGAATGAATTGAAAATCATACCATCTATTGAAACTCAACAACGTATGCATGCTTTCTTTATGAAAACGTAAAGAAATGGAATCTCAACAAGATACAAATAAAGAAAAGTAATAAAAATAAACACTTGCTACGTCAGGTGTTTTTTTGGTAGGCAAAATAAAAAGGACTGGGATATTATTCCCAATCCTACTTGAACATCTTTACAAACATGCCCACCAAAAACATTAATAATTAGCCCCAATTCAGCCCAAAATTAATAATATTTAATACATGATTGTGCATTGTTGATAAAAAGCAAAAACCCTAGAGAACCTTGATATAAAAGGTTTTCTAGGGTTTTCTAAACTACTCTTTGCAGAGCAATTTAATTAACGAGAGTAGTACTCTACGATGAATGCTTCGTTGATTTCAGCTGATAATTCAGAACGCTCTGGAAGGCGAGTGAATGTACCTTCTTTTTTGTCAGCGTCAAATGTTAAGTAGTCAGGTACGAAGTTGTTTACTTCGATTGCTTCTGTTACTACAGCAAGGTTTTGAGATTTTTCACGAAGAGAAATCGTTTGACCTGGTTTTACGCTGTATGAAGGGATATCAACGCGTTTGCCATCTACTAAGATATGGCCGTGGTTTACTAATTGACGAGATCCACGACGAGTACGAGCTAAACCTAAACGGTAAACTAGGTTGTCAAGGCGAGTTTCAAGAAGGATCATGAAGTTTTCACCGTGTACACCTTTCATTTTACCAGCGCGGTCGAATAGAGTACGGAATTGACGTTCGTTCATGCCGTACATGTGACGAAGTTTTTGTTTTTCTTGAAGTTGTAAACCGTATTCTGATAATTTTTTACGTTGGTTTGGACCGTGTTGACCTGGTGCGTAAGGGCGTTTTTCGATTTCTTTACCTGTACCGCTTAGTGAGATACCAAGACGACGTGATAATTTCCAAGATGGACCTGTATAACGAGACATAATGTTGTCTCCTCCTTTAAATTTGGTTTTTTTGTTGTAAAACAAAAACCAGTAGTACCCATTCTTATATGCATTTTATTTTCATGTACTTTCGCCTATGCAGCCGTTAGGTTACACAATACACCATCTATTTTGTGGTTATGTGAACTAAGAAGTTATACACCACTTAATAGAGGAATAAAATACAGGTATAAGCTTATACCACTGCTGCGTTTATTTTACACAACCTACATTGTAACTGCTATTGGCATTGGCGTCAATTATTAGACAAACTATTTTTAAAGTGGTCATATAGTAGAAAATTCCTCTCTATACATTTTACACTATCCCGAAATAGTTAAAGATACGGTGAGAAATGTAAAATGTAAAAGTAAAACAGAATTACATAGTCAAAATGACACAAATTATGTATAATATATTATAAGTTAATAGTAATTGATTTGGACGTTATATAGAAAAGGTGATTTCATGACAGACCATTTACAAACGCTAAAATATATAAAATCAGATGTTTTGAGCTTTTGGGTGAGTTCGAAGGAAGAACAAGCCGGTTTTAATGAGTACTTTTATCCATTAAAACAGTGTCTAAAGAAGCACTTGCAAATTGCTAATGCAGCTTTTCTCAGTTTCGAGGGTAATTCCTTAATACCAGTCGAAGAAATGGCTGCTTTGACGATTGAAACAAAACTAAATGCTGTGTCATGGTTAATGATTGAAGCTAGCTTTTATCAACAAAAAGTGGTGAAAATTCCTTATATATTAAAAGAAAAAGAAGCCTATACGATGATGACAGATATGGTGCTTTTTCAAGCAGATGGCAAAAATCCAATTGGGGTGTTACTCGTGGAGGCATCAGATGCTTGGACAGACTTTATGTCCTCGGATTACGGGGATGAATGTGTGGAAACGCTTACGAAGGTTTTACAGATGATTAGAGAGAATCTAGAAGTAAAAGTGAATGAAGATCAGTATAGAAAATTATATAATATGACCGATTTGTTTCATTCCACGATGGATATTGATTTAATTTTGGAAAATGTCTTGAAGAATATTAAGGATAATTTCCCAGAATTTAATGTAGAGCTTATTTTATCGAATGATCAGGACCGCCATACGACTATCGAGATTAAGCTTTTTGATTATTTATCTGAAAGGCCAGCAACGATTGAGGCTTTTGTATCAGGAGAATTGACAACGGAACTTGCAGGCGATTTGAATTGTCGATTATTGAATGCTCCTATAAAAGGGAGACAAGCAATTTATGGCATATTACAAGTAAGTGCACCTACAACATATCTTTTTTCAACGACCGAAAAGGATTTTGTGCGTATGCTAGCACAAGCATCAGGAAATGCACTCGAAAATGCAAAATTATATCATCAATCGCACCGCCTCGTAAGTGACTTACAACTCATCAATGAAACATCACATCGATTAAACATGAGGATTGACATTCATGAAATGTTACTTTTCCTACAAAAACAGTTAATGAAATCTTTTCAGCCAATGGAAGTCTGTTTTGCTTTTAAAAATAATGAAACCTTTGAAGTGACTGGCGCTAGTACAGCATTATTTAACTCACAAGAGGGTATAACATATATCAAACATGTTGAGCAACATTTTGAGCATACCAATGATCCACTATTTATTGCTGATTTCAGCAGATTAACCCCTAGTCAAACTGAATATCGATCAATTATGGCAATCCCAATTTTAATGGAGGAAAAAATAAATGGCTTTAGTATTGTATTACATAAAGAGCCTTATTTCTTTTCATTTGATAGCTTTAAATTAATGCAATCTTTAATTCATCACTCGTCTCTAGCAATTGCAAACTCAATTTTACGAAATCAACTTCAAGAAATGGTAGATTTGGATCATCTAACAAAATTATATGCAAGAAGTTATTTAGATCAGTATGTTGAAAAATCGCTTAAGAACGATAAATCGGGAATGTTCTTACTGATTGATATTGATAACTTCAAACGTGTTAATGATACGTACGGTCATCAAATTGGTGATAAAATTCTTATACAAATTGCCGTACAATTAAAAGAAACAATTGGCACGCGAGGTATTTGTGCGCGCTGGGGTGGGGAAGAAATGTCCATTTATGTGCCAAATATTAATGAAAAAGACGCCATAGAATTGGCGGCAACAATTGTTGCAGTCATTCCCAAAGCTACAGATCCGAAAGTGACAATTTCGGCAGGTCTTATTACTTGGGATGAACAGTATCGCCCTGCGTTTCAATCTGTATTTTTACATGCTGATACTGCATTATATCAAGCGAAAAATAGTGGTAAAAATCGTTTCTGTATTCATGACCGCGAATCCGTAAAAACCAATGTTTAATGGACTAACACACAGCAGCCTTTCTATATAAATGAATTGCCCTGAAATGACAATTGTTAAACCATTTCAGGGCAATTTTTTTTGATTTCAGTGAATCTTTCCTGTGTGAAAGCCACAAATATTTTTGTACTGAGAGCGAAGCGTCAGGTTCAGTAAATTCGTTGAAATAGAGGAACTTAACTAAGAACTTCACCTGAGTGACATCCATTGTGTTGGCCTAAAGCCTCCGATGGATGTCACAGATTTTGAATAGGCGCTTTTTCAAAAAAATCTGGACATACTTACGCTGGGGTGTAATTAATGTTTTTTATAAATGTAAAAGTAGCGTATGGACGAATAACTCTAATCCTTCTTGATCATCTTTTGAAAATCGATCAACAATTGGACTGTCGATGTCAAGAACACCTATCACTTCTCCGTTTTTTATCAAAGGGATAACGATTTCTGATTGTGATGCCGCATCACAGGAAATATGTCCTGGAAATTCATGTACATCTTTAACAACGATTGTTTCCTTTCGAGCTACAGCTGTTCCGCAAACACCGCGCCCAGTGGGAATTCTAACGCAGGCGGGTAAGCCTTGGAATGGACCTAACACTAACTCATCTTCGCGTAAGATATAAAAACCAACCCAATTAATGTTTGTTAAAAATTGATTCAATAATGCAGAGGCGTTGCTTAAATTGGCAATGCGATCTGTTTCTCCTGTAAGTAGGGCATCCAATTGTTTAGTCAATGAATGATATTGTTCTGCGATGGGTCCATCATAATGAATTTTCGTAAACATACTAGCACCTCGTTTCAAAGTTATTTATTTTGGAAATATAACATGGTAGTGTTGATGTAAATCAGTGGCACTGTGCGCATCTGAACCAAAGACAGCAGGCAATCCTATAGATTTACTATAATCGATAAAGGCAAATGGTGGATAAGGTTCCTGACAATGTGTTTTACTTAAACCAGCACTATTTACATCTAGCTCATAGCCATCTAGCTTCATACAATCTAAAACTTCTCGAATCCTCTCAGTGTCATCAACTTTCACTTTATGTGCTAGTTGGAACTTGTGAACAAGTGAGGGGTGTCCGATACGTTTAGGCTTATATTTTCCTAAATCTGCTTTAATGGATTGTAGAACCGTATCATAATATAAATGATAAACCTGTTCAACAGAGCCTACCTTTTTAGAAAAATCAATAAAGCTTTCTGGAGAATAATCGATACATTCAAATGTATTTTGCCATGATAAAAAGTGGACTGATAAAATAGAGTCATTTAAATAATGTCCATATGTATCCAAAAATTCACGTGTTTCTTGTTCAAAGCCCTGAATGTAGTCAACCTCTAATCCAATATGAATACGAATGTCTCGTGCATATTGCTTTTGCAGGCTCTGCAAATCGTTGAGATAAGACATTAGAAATTCTGGATTCATACCACTATCTTTTTCTGGTGTAGGGTCAATAAAACCTGATGGTAAAGGCGCATGCTCTGTAAACGTAATATCAGTGAAGCAATTAGCAATTGCTTTCTCAATATATTGCTTAAATGTATCAGTAGTACCATGTGGACAATAAGGACTATGAATGTGTCCGTCACGTTTCATTAAATTACCACTCCCTATGTTTTTTAATCAATCAAGATTAAAGCCCCCAACAGATGTTAAGGATTTTGAAGAGAAGCTTTTCAAGCGAGCTCGAAAAAATCCGGACGTAATTAATACTATGGCGTAATTGATTATACCTGAGCGTTGTCATACACTTTTCCGAAAAACGCTTAAATTTTAGTACAAAAGGCGAAAACATAGTATATAATAAATACAACTAGCCAATTCGTTTATTGTAGAATAGGAGGCTTACGATGGAGTATATCATCATTCCGGTTGTCCTACTATTAATTTTAGCTATAGTGGGATTTATGATGCGACGAAAACATACAACAATCATTGCAAAGCTTGAAAATGAAAAATTACAAATACAAAACAATCCCATAAATGAGGAAATTTCCAAAGTTAAATCTTTGAATATGAACGGTGAAACAGAAGAGATGTTTGAACGATGGCGTAATAGTTGGGACGAGGTCATCGATGTACATATGACAAAAATTGATTCGCTGTTATTTGATGCAGAGGACCAAATAAATAGACTGCGTTTTAAAAAAGCAACACTCATTGAACGTGAGATAGAGGATTATATTCAAAAGTGTGAACAGGATAAAGATAAAATTTTAGAAGAATTAAATGAATTAATTGGCAGCGAAGAAAAAAACCGTATAGAAATTGAACAATTAAAAGAATATTATCGCTCTGCGCGTAAAACCTTGTTAGCCCATCAACATTCATTTGGGGTAGCTTTACCAGCATTGGAAAATAGACTGGAGACATTCGTTCAAAAGTTTGAGGAATTTGATGTACTGACAAGCGAAGGGAATTATTTGCAGGCAAGGGAGATTGTAATCAGCCTAAACCATGAATCGCAACAAACATTTGACTATATCAATGATGTACCAACGATTTTAACAGAGTTGCAAGTAAAGCTACCTGGAGCTGTACAGGAATTGCGTAGTGGTCAGCGTGAAATGGAGGATCAATCCTATTATTTACAGCATTTGGAGCTAGCAGAGGCACTAAATAAGTTTGAAGAAGAATTTAAAACATTAAAAAACGAGTTAGCAGAGCTTAATTTGACAGATGTTAAGCCGCGTGTTGCTGAAATAAATGAAGAAATTGATCGATTCTACGACTTACTGGAAAAAGAGGTTATAGCTAAAAACTATGTTGACCAAAATTGTGATCGCTTACTAAGTTCAATTACCAATGTTATTACTTCAACAAGATTGGTTAGTGATGAAGCGACTTATGTACAACAAAGCTATCATTTAAATGAAAAAGATGCAGAGATTCCAAAAGTGGCTTTAAAGCAATTAGAGGCATTACAGCGACGTTATGAGTTACTAGCAATACGCGTGAAAGAGGAAAAGTCTGCTTACTCAAGCTTGCAGGAGGAATTAATTGAAATTAGTGATGAGCTTGAACGAATTCATGAGGAACAAGGGCATTTATCAAATACGATGAAAAAACTTCGTATAGATGAGAATAAGGCACGTACACAAGTAGAAAGCCTAAAGAAAGCATTGCAAGAGACAGATCGACTTTTAAATAAAGCCAATATTCCTGGTATACCAGATGAAATGGATGCGCGTTTAGATGAGGCAGCAGAGCATATCTATGTAGTGATGCAAAGCTTGCAAGAAGTACCTCTTAATATGGGAACAGTACATAATAATTTAACGGCTGCAACCCTTTGTGTGGAGGATGTAAAAGAAAAGGCGAATGAATTGATCGAAAATGTAATGCTAATTGAACGAATTATTCAATATGGAAATCGTCATCGTGTAACAAATCCAAAATTGAATGCTCGTTTAAAAGAAGCTGAAGTCGCTTTTCATCAATTCCGTTATTCCAAAGCACTAGAAGAGGCTGGAACGGCAGTTGAAGAAATGGAGCCAGGCGCTTTAAAACGAATTCAAGAGCTCGTTGCAGAGGAATTCATGTCAAGATAGTTAAGACACAGCCATATAAGAAATTTCATCTGCTGTCTAAAAAGTATACGAATACTTTTTAGACAGCTTTGTTTTTGAAATTAGATGGATACGCTGGTTAGAACTTCGAAATGACGGATAAAAAAACGGATGAAAAGGAGTGGGGAAATTGCAATTTTTTATTAGGGAAATGACTGTAAGCTATGCGACTGATATTGTAAGTTGGAAATATGAACCACCATATGATTTTTATAACAACGAACATTCTGAGGAATCAATAAAAGAAATACTTGATAATCCATATAAATCAATTGTTAACGACAAAGATGAACTTGTCGGTTTTTTTTGCACAGGAGCATCTGCACAAGTTCCTAAAGGGCATGACTATGGGGCATATCTGAACGAATGTATTGATGTAGGTATCGGGATGAAGCCTGAATTAACAGGGAAAGGTTTTGGTATGGAATTTTTTACATTTATCCTACATCAAATACAACAAAATAATCAGTATCCTCTCCGCTTAACAGTTGCAAAATTTAATACGAGAGCTATTCATCTTTACGAAAAATTAGGCTTTAAAAAAAGCATGGAATTCACAGCAACAAGCGCATTTATAACAATGTTGAAAAAATGAATGTATCGTTTACTTTTGGGCGTTTCCATGAAGTAAAAGTCCCGGCGGATATCACAGATTTTGAAGAGGAAATTTACAAGCAAGCTTGAAAAAAATCTGGACGCTTACGCAAAGGCATAAGTGATGAATTAATTTTTTAAGCTAAAATAGTTACCACTCTATGAAGGATGGTTAGTCGCAATAAAAGTAAATAAAAGAGTGACTTAATTAGAATAATTGTTAAAGTTAGTGGTCAATTGCCCAAGATTGCGTTATGATAAATACCGTTAAATCAACGTTTTGAAAGTGTGTGAATTTTAATGGAAGTAAAAACAATTTATTTAGATAATAGTGCAACCACAAAGCCTTTAAAAGAGGTCATGCAAGCATTTATGGTAGTGAATGAACAGTATTATGCCAATCCCGCTTCCATACATGCAATGGGTGTTGAAGCAAACAACTTATTAAGGCGTGCACGTGAGCAAGTAGCAGATATTTTGCAGACAGAAGCAAAAAATGTGCTATTTACATCAGGTGGTACTGAATCCAATAATACAGCAATTTTGGGTCTGGCTCGCAGCAATACACATAAAGGCAAGCATATTATAACGACTGAAATTGAACATCCCTCTGTTCTAGAGTCCGTTAAGCAACTTGAAAAAGAGGGCTTTGAGGTAGAATATCTGCCAGTGGATCAAAATGGAGTGATTTCATTAGATGATCTTCGTGCAAAAGTACGTAAGGATACCATTTTAGTAAGCATAATGCACGTTAATAATGAAATGGGCGCCATTCAGCCTATATTTGAAGCAGCTAAAATTATTCATAATATGAGCAGAGCTGCTTTTCATGTGGATGCTGTTCAAAGTTTCGGAAAATTACCTTTAGCATTTAACCATGAGGATGGACCTGACTGCATTTCTATTTCAGGGCATAAAATTCATGGATTTAAGGGCTCAGGTGTGTTAGCGTTTCGGACACATATGAAGTGGCAGCCGTATGCACTTGGCGGTGGTCAGGAATATGGATTACGTAGTGGGACAGTGGCTGTTCCGCAGGCTGTCGCTTTGTCCAAAGCTGCTCGTATTGCGGTGGAATCAAGGGTGGATCAGGAAAAAAAATATCGTAAGTGGCATGATGAAATATGTCTACAGTTACGTGAATATGGAGAGGCAGTGCATATTTTATCGACGCCTCAGGGAGCAGCACATATTTTATCTTTTAGCATTCGGGATTTAAAAGGTGAGGTTATTATTAATGCAATGCAAAAACGTCAGGTAATCGTTTCTACATCAAGCGCTTGTTCGTCAAAGCAAACAAAAACTAGCCATGTGGTAGAGGCCCTAAAACTTGATGAGCATTTTAAAAAGGGTGTTATCCGTTTAAGCTTTGGTGCCTATTTATCGGATGAGGATATTGCAAAATTTAAAGAAGTGTTAAATGAAGTATTGATGGAACTTAAAGGAGAATAATACAATGATTTGGAAAGAAATTTTAATTCGCTATGGCGAGCTTTCAACAAAAGGGCGCAATAAGATGGATTTTATCCGCCGATTGCGTGAAAATATTCGTCATGCGTTTGCAGATTTAGGACATTTACACATTCGTACAGAGCGTGATCGGATGTTTATCGCTATACAAAATGAAATTCAAATGAATGCTTTATTAGAAGGACTACCTAAAATTTTTGGCATACAATCTTTCAGCCCAGTGGCAGCGTGTGAAAAAGATATTGAAGCTATGAAAAAGCTGGCCATTACAATTATGGATACATTTAAAAATGAGCAGCTTACCTTTAAAGTAGAGGTGAAGCGCACTGATAAAACATTTCCATTAGAATCTCATGCTATTCAACGTGAAATTGGCGGCTATGTTTTACCAAATTACAAAAATCTATCAGTAAAGGTAAAGAATCCTGATATTGAGCTTCGTGTAGAAGTACGTCATGATGCAACGTATATGATGGCACAAGTGATTCCTGGTGCAGGAGGAATGCCAGTAGGTTCTAATGGGAAATCGCTGTTAATGCTTTCTGGTGGAATAGACAGTCCAGTCGCTGGCTATTTAATGATGAAGCGTGGTGTGCGCTTAGAGGCAATTCATTTCTTTAGTCCACCATATACAAGCCAAAATTCATTGGAAAAGGTAAAGGTACTAGCAAATGAATTAACGAAGTTTGGCGCAAGCATTCGTTTACATGTCATTCCTTTTACTGAAATACAGGTATTGATTAAAGAAAAAGTACCTTCAAATGTATCCATGACAACAACTCGCCGCATGATGTTAAAAGTTGCAGATAAGGTTCGGGAGGAAATAGATGCACTCGCAATCGTAACAGGTGAAAGCCTTGGACAAGTGGCAAGTCAAACACTTGAAAGTCTTACTGCAATAAATGCTGTAACCAATACACCGATTTTACGTCCCTTGATTTCAACTGATAAATTAGAAATTATCAATATTGCTGAGAAAATTGGCACATACGAAACATCTATCCAGCCATTTGAAGATTGCTGCACCATTTTTACACCTGCAAGTCCAAAAACAAAGCCAAAGCTTGAGAAGGTTGAGCATTACGAAAGCTTTTCCGATTTTGATGAATTAATTGAACGAGCGGTGAAAAATCGAGAAGTCTATATTTTCCCGAAAAAAGAACAAGAAACCGATAAATTTGCAGATCTTTTATAACGAGAATGAATTTATATTGATTCGGCAAAAAACTTTTATCCCTATAAATAGCGGAGTGCTTGTAAAGAAAAAAATCTGGTCGTAATTACACTAGGAATAAATTAAATGTAAGTCGTCTCAAAAGCTAATTTTGAGGCGGCTTTTTCTAATTTACCCTATTTCCTGTGGAGGTACAATTTACCTCTAAAAATTTTGTATTAAAAATCTAATATCGCACATTCTATATTCACAAGGAGGTGAGAGACATGGCTTCAAACAACAACCGCAGTTCAAACCAGCTTGCAGTACCTGGTGTACAACAAGCACTTGATCAAATGAAATACGAAATTGCACAAGAATTTGGTGTTCAATTAGGAGCTGACGCTTCAGCTCGTGCTAACGGTTCCGTTGGTGGTGAAATCACTAAACGTCTTGTACAAATGGCAGAATCTCAATTAAAAGGTATGCCAAACAACAATCAATAATTGCTGAATAAGTAATTATTAAGCTTAAAACCAGTGACTGTAAAAGGCACTGGTTTTAGTTTGCTTACATTTAGTTTAATTATCCTAAATAAAAAATGATTTAAACGTTGCTATTGTCTGGGAAATATCCTCACTATCACAAATAGCAGAAATAACAGCAATACCATCCGCACCAGCATCAATAACTGATTGTCCATTTGAACAATTTATGCCTCCAATTGCAACAATGGGAAGCTCAGGGTTTTCAATGCGTATGCCCTGCAAAAATTTTGTTCCACTTGGCGTTTTCGCATCGCTTTTAGAAGTAGTTGCAAAAATGGGACCAATTCCTACATAATCTGCTCCATATTGTAGAGCAGTTTCCAATTCAGCATGAGAATGAACTGAAACACCTAGTATCATCTTTCCAATTTTTTTACGAATTTTAGATACAGGGAAATCCTCCTGACCAATATGGATTCCATCTGCCTTAAGTTTTACTGCAAGCTCTACATCATCATTGATAATAAACGGCACATTATACTGCTGACAAAGCTTTTGACAATGACGAGCAAAATTTTCATATTCTTGTCCTGTTAATGCACGAGGTCCCTTTTCTCGAAGCTGAAACATGGTGATCCCATGCTGTAAAGCTTTTTCAAGAACTTGTATTGGCTTCTGATGGACAACATTACCTGTGCCCATTATAAAATATAGCTGTAAATCCCTACGATTCATGAATAATCACCTCACAGGTCTCCTTATAGTTTTGATAGGCAAAATGATTGGTCGGCCCATGCCCATTCCCTAGAGCTAAATCATACGTTATTGCTAATTGAATAAATTTTTTTGCTTCGATAATTGCTTCTTTTATAGGAAGACCACTGCCCAAAAAAGCAGTTATGGCTGCTGAAAACGTACAGCCAGTACCATGTGTATTTTTTGATGCAATACGAGGAGTTTGCATAGAAAAAGAATGTCCATCTTTAAAAAATATATAATCAATGGCAAAATTCTTATCTGCTAAATGACCTCCTTTTATAATGACACATTGTACTCCAGTTTGTAGCAAGAGCTTGGCTACTTCTTTTATATCAGCTAAAGTGTTAATTTCTTTGCCAGTAAGCGTTTCGGCCTCTGGAATATTCGGAGTCACAATGGTTGCCACTGGCAGTAGAAGAGTAATGATAGCATCAATGGCATCTTGTTGTAATAAGCTTTCTCCACCCTTTGCAATCATCACAGGATCTACAATAAGTGGAACTTTGGTATTAGCCATCATTTGTGCAATAGTTTGAATAATGGCTGAGGAAAATAGCATGCCTGTTTTCATAGCACTAATTGGGAAATCCTCCAATAGTGCCTGTAGTTGTTGCTCAACAAAGCTTGCCTCAATGGGCATTACCCCTGATACACCAAGTGTATTTTGTGCGGTCAAAGCTGTAATGACAGAAGTTCCAAACACCTTTAATTCCTGAAAGGTTTTTAAATCAGCCTGTATACCAGCACCGCCGCCACTATCAGATCCAGCAATTGTCGTAACAACCTGCATTATCGTTCACCGTCCTTTGAAAGGCGATATAGTTCATTCAATACAGCAATTTGAAAATCACCGATGTATTGTGTAGTGGAACCGGCTTGTTCAGCAATTTTTTTATAACATCTTAGTACATCTACTAATTGGTTATAGGGCTGATTGTCGGATACAAAAGCAGCGCAACAAATGGCACTTAATAAGCAGCCAGTACCGGTGACCTCTGTCATATAAGGATTTCCGCCTGTAATCCATTGTTGGTGATTTCCATCAGTTATGAAATCTTTTTCACCTGTGACAATCACTATACAATGATACAACTGAGCAATTCTTTTTGCTTCATTCTCTAAGGAAATTGAACCTGTTCCACTGTCTACACCTTTTTGCTGCCATTTTACGTTGGCAATTGCGGCAAGCTCTCCAATATTGCAGCGAATTACTGCAAATTCAATCTCTTCTAACAGTTGCTTTACGGTTTGTTTTCGGTAAGTTGTGGCTCCAGCGCCTACTGGATCTAACACTACAGGTATGCCAAGAGCATTGGCTTTTTTTCCCGCAAGTATCATGGATTCTTTCGTTTTGTCATTAAGGGTACCAATATTTATCAATAAGCTTGAGGCAATTGCAACCATTTCCTCGACCTCGTCATTGCCATCAGCCATAACTGGTGAGGCACCGATTGCTAAAAGCCCGTTTGCTTGAAAATTTGCCACTACATAATTTGTAATGCAATGAATTAGTGGGCTTTTTTTACGGATAGTTTGAAAAACCATTTTAAGTCCTCCTTTGTTGGATGGACGTAAGCGTGCAAAAAAGGCTCTTTTTTGTGCAAAAAATACACGCAAAAGAGCCTTTCATCAATGAATTAGATGTGAATTGCTCCCTACGTCAGTATTAACTAACAGGTTCAAAGGGTCAGGTTTTACCTTCTCAACTCCTAATGAGTCCCCCTGCAATCTTGCTTTTAGTTGACCAAAATGTACCATACTTTTCTTTCCTGTTCAATAGATAGTTTTTATCTTCATTTAGCAAATGTAGTTCTGTAGCGACAGCTACAATTACACCTAGGCGAAATTGATTGATGAACGTGACTGATGCCATATAGCAAAGTATGATAGTTGTCATGACTTTTCTAAAATAGAGTGCGAACCATTGAAAATGATAAAAATGGAGTTTTATAATGAGTCATAGCATAAGGGAGGCATTTGCCATGAAAAGACAGGATTTAATTGCACCTGAATGGTACAATATTACAGAGGAAATTGAAAAATATGCACAGGATGCAAACAAGAATGCGCTCATTATTTATGATGAAAATGATGATGTTCAGTTTATTACATACGCACATTTACTGGCAAAGGCAAATCAGGCAGCACATGTTTTTACAAAACAAGGTTTAACAAAAGGTGATGTACTTATCGTGATGGTGCCTAGATCAGTAGAAGCCTATATTGTCTATATTGCTGCTCTAAAAGCTGGTATAACAATTATTCCTAGTTCAGAAATGCTAAGAGCGAAGGATATAGAATATCGTATAAACCACGCTCATGCAAAAGGCATTGTTGCATATGAGCCATATATTGAGCAATTTGATAACGTGAAAAACTTACAGGGCTTGCAGCAATTCGTAATAGGCACTGCTCACGAACCTTGGCAGTCATTACTTCAAAAAATGCAAGAACAACCAACAGACTACATAAGTTCAACGCCAACGAAAAGTTCAGACAAGGCATTTTTAGCTTATACAAGTGGTACAACAGGCAATCCTAAGGCAGCAGTACATACACATAGCTGGGGATTTGCACATTTACGAACAACAGCTCCAAATTGGTTAGGCGTACAGGAAGATGACATTGTTTGGGCTACGGCAGCTCCAGGTTGGCAAAAATGGATTTGGAGTCCATTCCTCGCTACATTAGGAAGTGGTGCAACCGCATTTGTGTACAAGGGCAAATTTAATGCAGCAACATATCTTACACTTCTTGAGAAATTCAATATTAATATCCTGTGCTGTACACCAACTGAATATCGATTTATGGCTGCACTAGAAAATTTACAAGATTTTAATTTAGAAAGTGTTCGTGAAGCTGTCTCAGCAGGAGAGCCTCTAAATAGCGATGTAATAAAAGTCTTTGTGGATACTTTCGGTTTACAGGTAAGAGATGGCTATGGGCAAACTGAAAATACATTACTAGTTGGAACAATGGTAGGTATGGAGGCTAGAATTGGCTCAATGGGAAAACCAACTTCAGGAAATACAGTTGATATTATAGATGATTTTGGATATCCTGTTGCAGTTGGAGAAGTAGGTGATATTGCCGTTCATCGTGAAACGCCTGCGTTATTTAAAAAATATTTACATGACCCTGAGCGAACCAGCTTACAATTTAGAGGAGATTGGTATATCACTGGTGATCGAGCATATAAAGATGTAGATGGTTATTTTTGGTTTGAGGGGCGAGGAGATGATGTTATTATTTCATCCGGCTATACAATAGGACCCTTTGAAGTAGAAGACGCTCTCATCAAACATGCTACAGTAAAAGAAGCGGCAGTTGTAGCAAGTCCAGATAAAGTTCGAGGAAATATTGTAAAGGCATTTGTGGTACTTAATGATGGAGAGATAGGAAATGATAATCTTATTAAACAACTTCAAAATCATGTGAAAGCTTTAACAGCACCATATAAATATCCTCGGGCCATTGAATTTGTAACAGAATTGCCAAAGACTTCTTCAGGCAAAATCCGTCGTATTGAATTGCGTCAACAAGAAAAAAATAAATGTAATATTAAATAGTTATAGATTTACTTTTTGTCGAAAAATAATTTCCTAGGAAATAATGTCGAAAATCAAAGTTCATGAATTTTTATTGAGCTTTGATTTTTTTATGATATTCGGTAATATTAATTAGCAAACTTTTAAATAGTATTGCAAAAAAATGAAACATATTAGAAAGTTATTCGTATAACGTGTAGAGGAGGCGGAAAGACATGAATGTAAAAAGGTGGACTGCTTTAATTATTGCAGGTGTATTACTTGTATTTTCTTTAGGTATCAACACTGTATTTGCAATTTTTAAATCAGATTTCTTTGGTAATTTTGACAGCATAATGGCTGGAAATGATTTGTCAGTTATGGAGACAGTTATCGAAAATGGTAATATGGATAAGCGGATAGCCTATTTAAAGATTGATGGAGCAATACAAGATATTGGCTCAAGTTCGTTATGGCAACCAATAGCATATGACCATCAATTCTTTTTAGAGCAATTAGATAATATTTTAAATGATGATTCGATACAAGGTATTGTTTTAAGTGTCAATTCACCAGGTGGTGGTGTTAAAGAATCTGCAGAAATTTATAAAAGACTATTAAAAATTAAAGAAGAGCGACAAATACCAATTTATGTTTCTATGGATTCAATGGCTGCATCAGGAGGTTACTATATTTCAGCACCAGCCGATAAAATATTTGCACAACGTGATACAATAACAGGTTCAATAGGTGTCATTATGCAATCAATTAATTATCAGGCTTTGGCAGAAAAAGTTGGTATTAAGTATGAGACGTTTAAATCTGGTGAGCATAAGGACATGCTAAGTCCTATGCGGGAAGTAACAGCAGAAGAGCGTGCCATGATGCAGGATATGATTAATGAATCATATGAGGAATTCGTTGATATTGTTGAAAAAGGACGTAACATGTCTGAAGCAGAAGTTAAAAAAGTTGCTGATGGTCGAATACTTAGTGGTACAAAGGCACTTGAATCTGGCTTAATTGATGAAATTGGTGATCAGGAAGCTACGATTACTGCATTACGCGAAGATTTTGGTTTACAAGATGCTGAATTATTTGAGTATTCATATGAAATGGGTGGCTGGCAGTCATATGTTGGCATGAAGATTGGATCTGTCTTTGGTCCATCTACTGAGGAAAAAATGCTGATGAAAATCATGACAGATTATAAAGCACCGAAAATGATGTACTTATACGGCGAATACTAAGGGGGGAGCACAATGACAAACCATGAAATTGTTATGCAAGGTTCATCCTCTCTCAGTAATACGTTACTAATTGATCAATCCGAAAAAACAATCATGAATAAAAACTATGCTAAAAAAACAGCAGGATTTTGGATCCGTTTTTGGGCATTTTTATTAGACGGATTTATCATTACAGCAGTTGGTGGTATTTTCATTAACCCAATTTTTTATGTAATGGATTGGTCATTATCTGAAACAGTATGGTATGCACCCATTTCAATAATCACTGCTATCCTCTATTATAGTTATTTCGTTCTGATGACAAAGTTTTTTGGGCAAACATTAGGGAAAATGGTATTTGGATTACGTGTGGTTTCACTAAAGCATGATAAACTTACCTGGTCCGATGTGATATTTCGTGATTGGATTGGGCGAATAATTTGTAATATTTTTATGCCACTATATATTCTTGTCGTTATTTTACCTGACAATAAAGGTTTACATGATTTCTTTGCGGATACAACTGTTGTGCATGAAAATACGTTTATTGAAAAGGAATTAACACAACCTCCACTCCCAATCAAAGAGGATAGTCTTACAACTGAACCTCTCATAGAAAAAGACATAGTCATTCTTGAAGAAAAAAAAGAGGAATAGCAATTGGAGCTGTCTCAAGTAAATGGGGCAGCTCTTTTTTATGGTGCCTGAAATTGAATTACGGAGTTGTCTTAGTTGCAAACAATTCCCTTCATTTAGTAATATTATGTACATATGATGATTAGGAGGCGTTTATATGGCACAAGTAACATTTAAAAATGGTCCAGTAACACTTATTGGTAACGAAGTAAAGGTTGGAGATCAAGCACCAAATTTCACAGTATTAGCGAACGACCTTTCACCTGTTACATTGAAAGATTCTGAGGGGAAAATTCGTTTATTTAGTGTTGTACCATCATTAGATACTGGTGTGTGCGATGCCCAAACACGTCGTTTTAACGAGGAAGCAGCAAACTTAGGAGACAATGTTGTAATTTATACAGTATCTGTTGATCTTCCGTTTGCTCAAAAACGTTGGTGTGGTGCTGCAGGGATTGATGCTGTTCAAACAGTTTCAGATCACCGTGACCTTTCATTTGGGGAAGCCTATGGGGTATACATCCAAGAATTACGTCTTCTAACGCGTGCAGTTTTCGTGGTGGATGCTAATGACAAAGTGACATATGTGGAATATGTACCAGAGGCAACAGATCATCCAAATTATGAAGCGGCGATTGAAGCTGTCAAAGCACTAGCATAAAATACTGCTTTTAGGCTAAGATATTACTAGACAAAGGGGCTGTGACAAGGTTTTGTCACGGCTCTTTTCTGCGTGAAAGGAAGTTATCTATGGAAAATATTGAGAAGTTATTTGGTATGCTGAATGAACATGCTGAGAAAATAGAAAAAGAACAAGATATTACTTTGCTTGAAGGAGTTTTGGATGGTTTAGAGGCGTGGCTAGATGGAGTAGTTGATTTTTCTCAAGAAGGTGCAACTAAGGAAGATGTACGAAAAGCAGTTCAAATTGCTATCTTAAAGGGTATGAGAAAAGGTTCTCAGCCTAATCATCAAATGACACCGGATACACTTGGTCTATTAGTTGGTTATTTTGTGGAGCAGATTTTTGCAGATCGTCTAGCAACAGAAAAAATCGCGATGTTGGATCCTGCGGTTGGTACGGGGAATTTACTACTAACAGTTATGAATTTATTAGATGGAAAGATAGAAGCTACTGGTGTCGAGATTGATGAGCTGCTTATTCGTTTAGCCGCAGCAACAGCTGATTTGACAGAGCAGCCTGTGTCATTATACCGTCAAGATGCTTTAGAGGATTTATTAGTAAATCCAGTGGATGCAATTGTTTGTGATCTACCAGTTGGTTATTATCCGAACGAGGAAGTGGCATTGAATTATGAATTATGTCCTTCAGAAGGAATGAGTTTTGCACATCACTTGTTTATTGAGCAGTCCATTAACTACACGAAGGATGGGGGCTATTTATTCTTCCTTGCGCCATCCCATCTTTTTGACTCAGAGCAATCTAAGCAATTGCATAAATATATCCAGAAGCATGCTTGGATTCAAGCAATTATTCAGCTGCCGGATACAATGTTTGCTAACAAAGCCCTTGAGAAAAGCATTGTTATTTTGCAAAAGCAGGGGCAGGAGTTTAGGGCACCGAAAGAGGTATTGCTGGCAAAGGTACCAAATATGCAAAATAAACAAGCGCTAGCGATGTTCTTTGAAAAAGTGAAAATGTGGCGAGAAGATAAATAATTAAAAAGGTATCCAAAATTGGATACCTTTTTATGTACTAATTATTTTTCTGGCGTACGGATAACAAGTACGTCACATTTTGCTGAACGTACAATTGCTTCAGATACCGAACCGATTAGGAAGCGTTCTACTGCGTTTAGACCAGTTGCACCACAGATGATTAAGTCTGCGTCTACGATGCTAGAAAGCTCTTTCGTAATGATATTTTTTGGTGAGCCATATTCAATTACAAGGTTAATGTTCGTTAAGCCTTCATCTTCAGCTTGTTTTTTGTAACCATTTAATAATTCTTCAGAGAATGCTTGAGCACGCTCGGCAATTGAACGATCATAAGCTTCGATTGCAGCAAAAGAACGTGTATCAATAACATTTACTAGGTTTAACACAGCACCTTCGTTACGTTTTGCCACGTCAATTGATTTACGGAAAGCGTATTCTGCTTCCTTAGAACCGTCTACTGCAACTACAATGCTTTTATAATGATTAGCCATTTGAATTACCTCCCTGATTTATATATTCTGATTATACCAAATGATTTTCTAAAGGAAATACTTTCCGAAAGAAAAAATGTGAAAAAGTGAAGGCTTTTATTGTGAAACTGCTAAAATATCAATTTCCCTCATATAATTTTGTCCAAAGAACTGTACTTCCAACTTGAAATCCATTATAAAAACGAAGATTACATTTCGTTAATAGAAACGGTGAGTGTCCATTTTTTGAATACCAACTTAAATGTAGTATTAGTAATTTGAAAATTTTGTATTTTGGAAATGTTATTAATTTTAGCTGTAATCTCTTTATTTAAAGCATTATTTGATTATTTTTGGTAATATGGAAGGGCAAGGGGTGCATCAATACGGAAAAAATCGTATTTACAAAAATGATGCTAATTTCTTAGGCAATGGAAGGGGATAGGAAAGATGAAAATTGGTATTCCAAAAGAGATTAAAAACAATGAAAATCGTGTAGCAATGACACCCGCTGGAGTTGTTACATTAACACATGCTGGTCATGAAGTGTTCATTGAAACAGGTGCAGGCTTAGGATCAAGCTTTACAGATGCAGACTACCAGGCAGCAGGTGCTCACATTGTTGAAACAGCAAAAGAGGCATGGTCACAAGAAATGATTATGAAGGTAAAAGAACCTGTTGCATCAGAATATGACTACTTCAAAGAGGGGCAAATCCTATTCACTTATTTGCATTTAGCACCAGAAATCGAATTAACGCAAGCTCTTTTAAATAAAAAAGTTGTTGGTATTGCTTATGAAACAGTTCAATTAGCAAATGGTTCCTTACCACTATTAACACCAATGAGTGAAGTTGCAGGTAAAATGGCAACGCAAATTGGGGCACAGTTCCTAGAGAAAAACCATGCAGGAAAAGGAATCCTACTTGGCGGTGTATCTGGTGTACCACGCGGTAAAGTCACTGTTATTGGTGGTGGTATTGCTGGAACAAATGCGGCAAAAATAGCTGTTGGTATGGGTGCAGATGTAACAGTAATTGATTTGAGCCCAGAGCGTTTACGTCAATTAGAGGATTTATTTGGTCGTGATGTTCAAACATTAATGTCTAATCCTTATAATATTGCGGAATCCGTGAAAAACTCAGATTTAGTAATTGGAGCAGTGTTAATTCCTGGGGCTAAGGCACCTAAGCTTGTTTCTGAGGAAATGATTAAGTCTATGCAACCAGGCTCAGTAGTTGTTGATATTGCAATTGATCAAGGTGGAATTTTTGCAACATCTGATCGTGTGACGACACATGATGATCCAACCTATGTTAAACATGGTGTCGTGCACTATGCAGTAGCAAACATGCCAGGAGCTGTTCCTCGTACTTCAACTATTGCTTTAACAAATAATACAATTCCTTATGCACTGCAAATCGCCAATAAGGGATATAAACAAGCATGTCTTGATAATCCTGCATTGAAAAAAGGTGTAAATACGTTAGATGGACAACTTGTTTATAAGGCGGTAGCTGATTCTCAAGGTCTGCCATTTGTTGATGTAGATGAATTACTTCAATAATTGAAAAAGCAAAAGGAAGCAACTATGAGAAAACTCATGGTGCTTCCTTTTTTGATTGGATTAAATATAATTAGGAATATTAAAGCACAATTAATTCCTTTTGGAACTTCGTCAGCACCTCAACGCCATCTTTTGTAACAACCACGTCATCTTCAATGCGGACACCTGTTACATCAGATTTGTAGATACCTGGTTCAATTGTAAAGACCATTCCTTCTTCCATAATCAGTTCATTAGTACCTGTCACTGAAGGGAATTCATGGACAGAAATGCCAAGGCCATGACCTAGTCGATGTGTAAAATACTCCCCGAAACCAGCATCAGCAATCGTGTTACGGGCAATTATATCTAACTCCATTGCACGGACACCTGGCTTTACAGCAGCAATGGCATTTGTATTGGCAGCTAGCACAGTATGATAAATTTCCTTCTGTGCTTCGCTCGGTTCACCAAAAGCAACTGTACGTGTAATATCAGAGCAGTAACCATCGTAATTTACGCCTAGATCAAATAACACCATATCGCCTTTTTCAATTTTACGGGAACCTGGTATACCGTGTGGAGATGCTGTTTTCGGTCCACTCAATACTGTTGTTTCGAAGGACATTTTACAGCCTTTTTCTTGAATAGCACTTTCAATAGCTGTTACAATTTCCATTTCTGTTTTTCCTTCAGCGATTTCCTTACAACCGACCTCAATTGCGTAGTCAGCAAGTTCAGCAGCTTTACGTAATTTTTCTAATTCATGTTCATCCTTAATAACACGCATAGCATTGATTTTTTCATCAAGACGGACAAAATTTGCTTCCGGGAATGATTGCTGTAGTGCCTCTAAACGCTCTACAATAAGGTGAGCCTTTTCAATAGCAAAAGCTGATGGATTCACATTTCGATCTTTTATAGTTTGGGCAAGAACTTCCATGGCGTTTTCCGTATCCTGGTGACCAACCACCTCGTATGACCAGCCAGCAGCCTTCGCATCTGGAATCTCCATTTTTGGACAAATTAAAAAAGGCTCTGCGTTTTTGAAAATCATCACGCCCAGTAATCGCTCATGTGGATTACTTTTAAAGCCAGAAACGTAAAAAACATTATCAGGTGTTGTTACGAAAGCAGCATCAATTTGGTTTTGTTGTAAATAGTTTTGAATTTCTTCTACCTTTGACATAGACATTTCCTCCTCTTGTTGCTTAAAAGATTTTTTTACTGCTGAAGCTTGGTGAGGCTTCTACTTTTGAGCGGGTCATCTCCTTTGCTAATGAATAATTGTCTCTTAATCGGGTAAAGTCTGTTAAGATAAGACAACAATTCTCCCTATAAGCATATCAAAAAAAGGGAAAACGCGCATGAATAGCGAATAAAAATTAAAGGGGGCATATTGTGTAATAGTAATCAGTAGCTTACTAATTACCAGTTACCAATTTGGCCTTTTCGATACATGGATTCGTAACAATAGTGCAAGGAGGAATTATAAAATGGAGATAAGCTATCATGGACATTCCGTTGTTAAAATTCAAACTCATGGGAAAACTATATTGATTGATCCATTCATTAATGGGAATGGGCAAACAGATTTAAAGGTTGCGGAAGAAGCACCAGATATTATTATATTGACGCATGGACATAATGATCATGTTGGTGATACGGTAGAGCTTGCAAAGAAGAAAGACGCACTTGTTATTGCACCAAATGAGCTGGCTAATTGGATTTCTTGGCAAGGCGTGAAAGCGCATCCAATGCACATAGGAGGGGCTAGAGAATTTGATTTTGGTAAAGTGAAATTTACGCAAGCATTCCATGGTTCTTCCTATGTAACTGAAAATAATGAAATAATTTATATGGGAATGCCAGCAGGAGTTTTATTATTTATTGAGGGATTGACAATCTATCACGCAGGAGATACAGCGCTATTTAGTGATATGAAATTAATTGGTGAGCGCCATCCGATTGATATTGCCTTTATACCAATTGGTGATAATTTCACAATGGGGCCAGAGGATGCTGCATGTGCAGTTGCATTTTTAAAGCCGAAGATTGTCGTACCAATTCATTACAATACATTTCCTCCAATCGAGCAGGATCCACAAATTTTTGCGGAGCTAGTGCAAAATTCAGAGGTACAAATTTTAAAAGCCGGTGAAAAAGTAAACTGTTCCTAAACAGTGACACTGCTGTACTATATAAATTGACACCACGTGCATAGTTGAAACGATGGGGAAAGTTAAACAAATTCATCACTTTATATTAAATATTTTTATAAAATATATGGTACACTAAGAGCAGAAATGATGCTTGAGGAATAGGTGATATTTTGTCTACAAAACATGAGAAAATTTTACAATACATCGAATCACTACCCGTGGGCGATAAAATTTCAGTACGTCAAATTGCAAAAGAAATGCAAGTTAGTGAAGGAACTGCATACCGTGCTATTAAGGAAGCGGAGAATCGCCGTTTAGTTAGCTCCATTGAACGGGTTGGAACAATTCGTATTGAAAAGAAAAAGAAAGAGAATATTGAACGCTTAACGTTTGCTGAAATTGTCAATATAATCGATGGACAGGTTTTAGGTGGGAAATCAGGACTACATAAAACGCTGACAAAATTTGTGATTGGTGCGATGCAATTAGAGGATATGATGCGCTATACAGATGCAGGAAGCTTGCTTATCGTCGGAAACCGTATTAAAGCCCATGAGAATGCGCTACGAGCTGGTGCAGCTGTTTTAATTACTGGTGGTTTTGACACAACGGAGGATAATAAGCAGCTTGCAGATTCATTAGATTTACCAATCATTTCAACGAGCTATGATACGTTTACAGTAGCGACGATGATTAATCGAGCAATTTATGATCAATTAATCAAAAAGGATATTTTATTTATTGAGGATATCTATGTCCCGATGACAGATACAGCTGTCCTAAAAAATGATGAAACAATTCATCATTTCCAAAAGCTAAATGAGCGAACTACTCATGGTGCCTTTCCAGTAGTGACAGCCAATAATAAGCTTGTCGGGATGATTACTGTAAAAGACGTAATCGGTCGAGAAGAAACTGAGCTCATTGAAAAGGTAATGACTAAAAACCCAATTGCTGGATCCATGAAAATGAGTGTTGCTTCTGCGGGTCACCGTATGATTTGGGAAGGCATTGATTTGTTACCGATCGTTGATGATGATACGATTTTACAAGGCGTGATTAGCCGTCAAGATGTGCTTAAGGCACTTCAGCTTGCACAAAGACAGCCTCAGCATGGAGAAACAATTGATGATTTAGTAAAAAATGAAATGAAGGTTCTTGGTGATGAGGAACTAATCGTTGAGTTTAAAGTAACACCTCAAATGACAAACCAATATGGGGCGATTTCTTACGGAGCATTTACAACTTTATTAGCAGAAGTTGGTTCATTTGCATTAAAGCGCCGTAAGCGAGGCGATGCCGTCGCCGAAAACATGACGATTTATTTCATCAAGCCTGTACAAATGGAAAGTACACTTACTGTAAAACCTCGAATTTTAGACATGAGTCGTAAATTTGTGAAAATGGACTTCGAAGTATTTAATCAGCAAATGTTAGTCGGGAAGGCAATGATGATGTTCCAACTCTTGGAGCGCTAAGCTGGAAAAGGGATGGCCTAGTGGAAATATTAGGCCATCCCTTATTTTTTTGCTTATTGATTAATACGGTACTCCTCTTCAACAAATTGACCGTAGTGTCGAGCTTTTTTAATATTTTCAATAATAACAAAGATGCCTAAAACGACAAGAATTGCTACAATAATAAATGTGTATAATCCAGGGAATAAATAAGCTTGATTACAACCAAAAAAAAGTATAAAGGCACCGAAACTTACATTCGCTCTGCTTTTGTACCATTTTTTTGCAATCGGTAATGGAGAACGGAATTGTTTTGTTTTAAAGTAAAAATAAAAAACAAATGATATGATTATGGCAAACACAAAAATTAAATTGAGCATAGTAAACCTCCTAGCATAACTAGACATTATTGTAACGATTATTGATGAAAAATGCTAACGGTTATTACTATCATCTTGGAGGAAATTATATTGAAACGACAAATCATCGACACAATTGCTTTATATGAGACAATTATTATTCATCGTCATGTACGTCCAGATCCAGATGCTTATGGATCTCAACAAGGTTTAAAAGAATTAATCTTAGCCAACTATCCAGAAAAAAGGGTTTTTGCTGTAGGTGAGCATGATGATTCTTTATCATTTATGGCACAGCCTGATCAGATTACTGATGATGTTTATGATAATGCTTTAGTAATTGTTACGGATACTGCAAATACTGAACGTGTTGACGACCAACGCTATACAAAGGGTAAAATGGTTATTAAAATCGATCATCATCCAAATGATGATGCATATGGCGATTTATTGTGGGTGGACACGACAGCTAGCTCTTGTAGTGAAATGATCTATGAGCTTTTTGAGGAAGGGCGCAATGCAGCCAATTGGTCGCTATCTAGTGCAGCTGCAAGATTGCTATTTGCTGGTATTGTGGGTGATACAGGAAGATTTCAATTTCCAAGTACAACAGCAAAAACGTTTAAAATTGCTGCAGAACTCATTACATATGATTTTGATAGAAATCAGATTTTTAATGGCATGTA
>Ga0213823_1000663_pt1 | contig 25918 bp, 20 predicted proteins | sample MC6MC0907MG_FD_179887 | JGI IMG/M metagenome (GOLD analysis project Ga0213823, IMG submission 179887) | Enriched soil aggregate microbial communities from Iowa State University, Ames, United States - MC6-MC0907-MG | ecosystem: Environmental > Terrestrial > Soil > Unclassified | place: USA: Iowa...
TTACCACACACTGCAGAGTAAAGCCTGATGAGCATGAACCATTCCGACCTGCCATTTCCCGCCGACTTCGCCGAGCGTGCCCGCCTGCTGGGCACGTCTACCCTGTTCGAGGCCTCGCACCTACCCTGTGCGGTAGACAGCGACATCCGCCGGGTGTGGGCAGGCGCCTTCATCGCGGGCCCCGCGTACCCCCTGCAGTGCTCGCCAGGTGACAACCTCGCGCTACACCTGGCCCTGGAGCGCGTCCCACGCGGCAGTGTGCTGGTGGTCGGCACCGGAAACTTCATTGCCGGTTACTGGGGAGAGGTGCTTACCGTTGCCGCCGAGGCCGCCGGTGTCATTGGCCTGGTCATCGATGGCGGTGTGCGCGATATCGCCGCGCTGCGGCGTCGCGGCTTCCCGGTATTCGCCCGTGCCATCTCGGTCAAGGGCACGGTCAAGGCCAGCCTGGGCTCGCTGGGCAAACCGTTCAATTTCGCCGGCGCAGTGGTTGCCCAGGGCGACCTGGTGGTGGCCGATGACGATGGGGTGGTCATCGTGCCCAAAGCCGATGCCGCGCGCACCCTCGCCGAGGGGCAGGCGCGTGCTGACAAGGAGGCATTGATGATGCAGGCCATCGAACAAGGCACGACCACGCTGGAGCTCATGCAGCTGACCCAGTGGCGAGAAGCGCAATGACCGGCAATGGCAACCTTCAGCGCCTGAACACTCGCCTGGCCAGCGCCCGCCCCTCCGCCACCTACGCGATCATCGACCGCGTCGCCCAGCGCCGCGCCGAAGGGGCGAAGATCATCTCCCTGTGCGCGGGCGAGCCGGACTTCGACACCCCCGCGCCGATCCGTGAGGCGGCCAGGCAGGCCATCGACCAAGGCCATACCCGCTACACGCAGGTCGCCGGCAGCCGTGCCTTGCGCGAAGCGGTGGCGGCGAAATTTCGTGAGGAGAACGGCTTGCCGGTAGGGTGGCAGGACACCCTGGTGTGCAGCGGCGGCAAGCAGGTGATCTACAACGCCCTGGCAGCGACCCTCAATGAGGATGACGAGGTGATCGTACCGGCGCCGTTCTGGGTCAGCTACCCGGAGATGGTCCAGCTGTGCGGTGCACGCAGCGTGATCGTCCCATGCGGTGCCCATAGCGGCTTCAAGCTCACCGCCCAGGCGCTTGCCGAGGCGATCACCCCGCGCACCCGCTGGCTGATCCTCAACTCGCCATCCAACCCGACCGGCGCGGTGTACAGCCGTGGTGAGCTACAGGCACTGGCAGAGGTGTTGCTGGCGAACCCCGATGTGCTGGTGCTGGCCGACGACATTTATGAGCACCTGATCTTCGATGATCAACGCTTTCACACCTTGGCCCAGGTAGAGCCGCGCCTTGCAGGCCGTACCCTGACCATGAACGGGGTATCCAAGGCCTATGCCATGACGGGGTGGCGCATCGGCTTCGCGACAGGGCCGCGCTGGCTGCTGGCAGCCATGGAAAAACTGCAGGGGCAACAGACCTCGGGCGCCTGTTCGGTTTCACAGCAGGCGGCGCTGGCAGCGCTGCAAGGCCCCAAGGATTTCCTTCACACTTCGCGCGCGGTATTTCAGCGGCGGCGCAACCTGATGGTCGAAGCCCTCGCCGCAATCCCCGGGCTGCACTGCGAACCACCGGCCGGTGCGTTCTATGTGTTTGCCGATTGTGCCGGGCTCATCGGCAAATCCTCACCCGGCGGCCGCTACCTGGCTACCGATGAGGATGTGGCCCTGGCGCTGCTGGACGAAGCCGATGTGGCGGTGGTTCATGGCAGTGCCTTCGGGCTCGGCCCGTACCTGCGCATTGCCTATGCGCTGGACGATGATTCGCTGTCAAGCGCCTGTGCGGCCATCGGCCGGTTCTGCCGGGCCGTCACGCCGCAGGCCTGAGGCAACCTCACCCAACCGTTGCTTGCGCCGCGCGTTGCGCGCCGTGCAGGCAATTGGTCAGGTGCAGCCGCATTGCCGCACGCGCCACCTCGGCGTCGCCACGCTCGAGCGCGGCGTAGATCTGCTCGCGCTCACGCGCCTGCATCAGGCGCTGGTGCGGGTCGACAGTGGGTTGCAAGTCTTTGATCAGCGTATTGCCCACATGCGTCATGGCATCGATGAAGAAGCTGTTGCCCGTGCACAGGGCAATCTGCAGATGGAACGCGAACTCGATGTAGCTGCTGTCCCTGTGCAACGGCCCCACCGCGTTGGCCGCATCCAGCGCTTTGCGCAAAGCCAGCAGCTGGCTTGGGGTCGCGCGTCGTGCGGCAAGGGCGGCACCCTCCACTTCCAGGCTCAGGCGCAGCTCGATGCGTGCCACTGCGTCCTGGGCGGTGCCCTTCTCGCCTTGGCCGTCTTGCAAGTCACCTGGCCGGGTGGTGTCCACCACGAAAGTACCAATGCCACGGCGCGTCTCTACCAGGCCCTCCGCCTGCAGCCGCGACATGGCTTCGCGCACCACGGTACGGCTGACGCCGCGTGCTTCGGTCAACGCCTGTTCGGTGGGCAGCTTGCTGCCGGCGGGCAACTCGCCGGCCAGAATTTTGCGCGACAGGTCGAGCACCAGTTGCTGGGCCAGGCTCAGGCGTCGGTCGGGGGTATCCCGCTCCATTCAATTGATCCTTTCAAACCAAACGATGCGGGATTATACCCGCAGACTTGCGCGTTAAAGCACTATAATGCCCGCTGATCACACTAGAGCAAGACGATGTCCGACGTTACCTCTACTGCCCCAATCAAACCTCGCCGCCTCGCCGAAGCGCTGGTGGAGCGCTTTGCCCAGCGCATCCGCGAAGGCACCCTCAAGCGTGGCGATAAGCTCCCCACCGAAGCGCAGATCATGGACGCCGAGCGCGTCAGCCGTGCCGTGGTGCGCGAAGCCATGTCGCGGATGCAGGCGGCGGGCCTGGTCGAGACCCAGCACGGTGTCGGTACCTTCGTGCTCGATATGCCGGCGCCTGAAGGCTTCAATGTAGGGCCGGCGACCATTGCGTTGCTGTCCGATGTCCTCGACCTGCTGGATTTTCGCCTCAGCCTGGAAGTACAGGCCGCAGGCATGGCTGCCGAACGGGCCACCCCGCAGGCGCTTGCAGAGCTCGAGCAAGCCCTGCAAGAGCTGCTGCAAGGCCCGGAAAAGTCCGGCAGCACCATCAATGCCGACTTTCAGTTCCACCTGAAAATCGCCAAGGCGGCCGGCAACCCCTACCTGATCGACATCATGAAACACCTGGGCACCAAGCTGATCCCGCGTACGCGCATGAACTCCGCCTACACGGGGCAAAGCAACCGCAGCACCTACCTCGCGGGGATCAACGCCGAACATCAGCAGATCTTCGACGCGATCGTCAGCCGGCAAGTCGATGCAGCACGCGCGGCCATGTACCTGCATTTGAGCAACAGCCGCATGCGCCTGCGTGAGACGCAGCAACGCCAGGCCTTCTATAGCGAATAACGGCCCTTACTCAGCCTGGGGTGCCGGCACCACTGCGTGGAACGCCAAGCCGGCACTGTCGCGGACCTGCCAAGGGTTGCTGTCACCGGTATCGGTGAACTGGACAGCGTCGAAGCGCGAATCCTTCAGCCCATCGATGCGCGCCTTGGCCGGCCCGCTGAACCGCACGCGCTCGAACGCCAGCTGGTGGTGATAAGCGCCATGCTGGCTGTCACCCTTGACCTCGATGGCAGCCATCTGGGCGTTTTCCACCGTCACGTCGCTGACCCGCACATCCCGGAACTGCCCAGCGATGGTCGACTTTTCATAATCCAGAATGGCGTTGGGATCGCTGTAATCCAGGGTAAAGATAAATGCCTGCTTGACGGTGTTGCGCAAGGCCGAATCGCGGAAAATCACGTTGCGCGCCCCGCCCCCCATGAAATAGGTGCTCTTCATGCGCAGGCCGGCATCGGTGCCATCGGACACATTGTCTTCAGCCAGGATGTTCTGGATCCATGCCCCGGTGTGGCTGCCCGCGACCACCATGCCATGCCCTTTGCGGAAGTAGTTGTTGAAGATCCAGGCGTGTTCCTGGGGCTTCTGCTTCACGGCCTGCGCACCGGTGCCGGCAGCGAAATTGACGCAGTCGTCGCCGGTGTCGAAAAAGTTGTTGAACACCATCGCGCCGCGGCTGTTGGCGAACTCGATGCCGTCACCGTTGTTGGCGTCGTAGCTCTTGTGCGTGGTATTGGCCAGCACCACGTTCTCGGTTTCCAGGTTCATGATGCCGTGATACGCCGGGTTGAGCACGGTGAAGCCACCGTAGAAGACGTTCTTCACCTCACGCAGGGTAATCAGCGACGAACGCATCTGCCCGTAGGCGTCCTTGACGTTCATGCCCTCGGCCACCGCGCGCTCGACCTGGGCTTTGGCCAGCACGCCGTCGTGCATGTACCGCGTGTTATCGCTGGCCAGGTAGACCGGCAGTGCATTCCCGCGCTCATCGATCGCATCGGGGTTACGCCTCCAGCCATTGCCGTCGATTGTGCCCTTGCCGACGATGCGGATGTTCTCGAACGCCTGGTGTTTGCGCGGGTCGCGTGGCAAGGCATTGATCAGCGAGGCCGGGCGCAAGGTGGTCGAGTACGGGTACTGGATATAGCCGTCGCGCGGGTAGTCCTCGGCACGCTCGGAGCCCAGCAGGGTCGAGCCTTCGGCGATTTCCAGGGTCATGTTGCTCTTGAGGTAGAGCGCGCCGCTTTTGTAGATGCCCTTGGGCAGCAGCACCTTGCAGCCGGTGGTACAGGCGTCGATGGCACGTTGAATCGCGGCGGTGTCCAGGGTACGGCCGTCGCCCTTGGCGCCAAACTTGCGGACATCGAACAGCGCCGGTACGGCGGTGGTACGCTGCACCACTACCGGGCTGTCGGCTGATTCCTTGCCGTCTCGGCCCACCGAACGCACGGTGAAGCGGTATTCGTTGTCGGGCTTGAGGCCCAGTGCAGTGAAGCTGTGAATGGCGATGCGGTGATGAAAATTACGCGTGTCCTGCTGGTAGAAGTGGTCGATGTACGGCTTGGCTGGGGATACCTGGCCATTGTTGGCATTGCTGGAACCGAGCAACTGGCCGTTGGCGTAGACGTTGTAATCGGTGATGTCAGCGTGGTGGGCAGGCTTTTGCCAGGCCAGGATGATCTGTTGGTCGTCGTAGGCCAAGGTCGGGACTAACACTTTGCTGGGGGCTTCGAGTGCCCACAGCGGAAGGCAGACGCTCATGGCCAGGGTGGCCAGCAGTGTTCTGTGCATGTCTTTATCTTCCTTGTTTTCACCAGGGGCGGGCCGCAAAGCGGCCCCCGTTCACTCAGGCCGAAGCAGCCTGAGCACTGAAATCGCGGCTGGCCTGCACCAGCATGCGGGTGTACTCGTGGCTGGCCAGGTCCTGGCTCAACGCCTGGCTATCCAGGCGCTCGACGATCCGGCCCTGCTGCATCACCGCGACCTTGTCGCACAGGTGGCTGACCACCCCCAGATCGTGGGTCACCATCAGGTAGGTCAGCTTCTCGCGCTGGCGCAGGTCCGCCAGCAGGTTGAGAATCTCTGCCTGCACCGACACGTCCAGCGCCGATGTCGGTTCGTCGAGCAGCAACACACGGGGCTGCAGAATCAGCGCCCGGGCAATCGCCACGCGCTGGCGCTGGCCGCCAGACAACTGGTGGGGGTAGCGGTAGCGGAAACTCTCGTTGAGGCCGACCTTGACCAGGATGTCGTTGATCCGGTCATCGCGCTCGTCCATGGCGTGGATGGTCAGCGGCTCACGCAAGGCGGTATCGATGGTATGGCGCGGGTGCAACGAGCCATACGGGTCCTGGAAGACCATCTGCACCTTGCGAAAGTGCTCCTTGGGCGGTTTGTGCTGCAGCGCCACGCCAGCAATGCTCAGCGTGCCGGTCCAGTGCCGGTATTGCCCGGCCAGGCAGCGCAACACGGTAGTCTTGCCAGACCCCGACTCCCCCACCAGGCCGAACGACTCGCCGTCTTCGACCGTCAGGTCGACATCGTGCAGCACCTGGTTGAGCGCCGGGCCGACGCCGAAACTCAGGTTCAGCGCTTGTGCTTGGATCATGGACATCGTCAGTTACCTCAGCAGGTGAGCCAGAGCGGGTCGCGTTGCAACACCGGCAAGCGCGGGCGGCGGTTGTCCATGCTCGGCAAGGCCGCCAGCAGGCCACGGGTATAAGGGTGTTCGGCGTATTGCAGGTCGCAGGCAGCAAGCGACTCGACCACGCGCCCGGCATACATCACCAGCACCCGGTCACAGTAGTTGCGCACCAGGTTGAGGTCGTGGCTGACGAAGATCAGCCCCATCTGCTGTTCGACCACCAGCTCTTCGAGCACGTTGAGCACCTGCTGGCGCACTGACACATCCAGCGCCGAGGTCGGCTCGTCGGCGATGATCACCTCCGGGTTGGTGATCACCATCATGGCGATCATGATGCGCTGGCCCATGCCGCCGCTGACTTCATGCGGGTACAGGTTGTAGACCCGCTGGGGGTCGCGGATATGCACCTTTTCCAGCATCAGCAGCACCCGCTCGCGGGCCTCGCTGCGGCTGGCCTTGTGGTGCGCAAGGTAGGCTTCGGCGATCTGCTCGCCAACCTTGACCACCGGGTTGAGCGAGTACTTGGGGTCTTGCATGATCATCGAGATGCGCTGGCCGCGGATCTTCTGCATGGCCTTTTCGCTGGCACCGAGCAGGTCGACATCGCCGAACTGCAGGGCCTTGGCGGAAATCTGCGTGCTGGCCGGGTGCAGCTTGAGCAAACTGCGCCCGACCGTGGACTTGCCTGATCCGGACTCACCGACGATGGCCAGCTTCTCGCGGCCCAGGGTGAACGACACATCGCGTACCGCGTGCATGACCTTCTTGCCATTGACGAAGCGCACGTTGAGCGAATCGACATTGAGTTTGAGCGTCGACATGAAACCTCCAGTTATTCGCTACGCGGGTCGAGAATGTCCCGCAGGCCATCGCCCAGCAGGTTGAACGCCAGGCTCACCAGCATGATTGCCGCGCCCGGTACTGCGACCAGCCACCAGCATTCGAGCATGTAGCGCCGGCCGGTGGAGATCATCGCGCCCCACTCCGGCAGCGGCGCCTGCGCGCCCAGGCCAAGAAAGCCCAGGGCTGCGGCGGTAAGGATGATCCCGGCCATGTTCATGGTCAGGCGGATGATCACCGACGACAGGCACATCGGCACGATGTGGCGCAGGATGATCCGCGTCGACGACGCCCCCTGCAGCTCTACCGCTACCACGAAGTCAGCCTTGCGCAGCGACAGTGTTTCGGCCCGCGCCAGGCGTGCGATCGGTGGCCACGAGGTCAGCGCGATGGCGACAACCGCATGCTCAAGGCCAGGGCCGAGTGCTGCGATGAAGGCCAGCGCCAGGACCAGGCTGGGGAACGAGATGAAGATGTCGGTGATGCGCATGAACACCGTGTCGACGAGGCCGCCGAAGTAGCCCGACACCGTGCCGATGAACAACCCGATGGGGCCGACGATGACGGTCACCAGGGTAATGATGTAGAGGGTGATGCGTGAGCCGTAGACCAACCGGCTGAAGATATCGCGGCCGTACTCGTCGGTGCCGAACCAGTGCGCGGCGCTGGGGGCCTGCAGGGCATTGGCAAGGTTCTGCACGACCGGGTCGTGAGTGGCGATCCAGGGTGCAAAGGCGGCTACCACCACCAGCAGCAAGGCCACCAGCAGGCCGGCCAGGGTCATCGGGTTGCGCAGCAGGTGGCGCAGCACCCGCAGGCTGCTCTTGTACAGCGCATCGACGCTTGAAGCAGGCGAATGGTCGGCCTGCGGCTTGGCGCTTGAACCGGAAGAAGAAATATTGGCAATCATCGGCATGCTCTCGAAGTGAAAGGTTCAACGTTGCTTGTAGACGCCCAGGTAGCGGGTCGCTTCGGCGTCATCACCGGTAAAACCGCGGACATCCAGTGCGCTGACGGCGGTGTCGGTCATCTGCGAGATCATCATGATCGGCCCTGCCTCTTCGTCGTAACGCTGCTGCGCCTGGTGGTACAGGCTCAGACGCTTGCCTGCGTCGCGCTCGACCCCTGCCCGCTCAATCAGCGTGTTGAGCTGCTGATCGAAGAACGATGCTCGCCAGCCCTGGAAGTTGGGCAGGCCGGCGCTGTCGCTGTTGTCCGGGTTGTAGGCAAAGGTGCGCAGGCTGAAGTACGGGTGCGGGTAACGTTCGGCGCCGCGGGCCACGATCATCTCGAAGTTGCGTGCGCGCATGGCGCCGTACACCTGGTTGCCGGTGCCGGTGACGATGTTGGCGGTGATGCCGCCTTCGGCCAGGGTGGCCTGCATGCGCGCGGCAATGTCAATGAAGGGTGGCTCGGAGAGCGTGCGAATGGTGGTGCTGAAGCCTTGCGGATAGCCGGCTTCGGTCAGCAACGCCTTGGCCTTGGCCACGTCGAGTTTGTAGCCTGGGTCCGGCAGGCGGGCTTGCAGGCCCAGTTGCATCGGCTGCTGGTTGAGCGTGCCGTAATGCGGCATCACCTGCTGGTCGATGCCCTGGTAGTCGATCAGGTTGCGCACCGCTTCGCGGACTTTGAGGTTGGCGAACTCGGGCTGCTTCATGCTCAACGCCACGTAGTACATCGTGCCGCGTTGCAGTGGCTGCACCTGCAGCGTGGCGGCGCTCTCGATGGCCTTGATGTCGGGCGCAGCCATGCCGTACGCCAGGTCGAGGTCACCGCGTTCGAGCATCAGGCGCAGTGATTGCGACTCGGTCATGTGCCGCACCAGCACCCGTTTCATTTTTGCCGGCCCGCCCCAATAGCCATCGAAGCGGGTCATCACCAACGTATCGTTGGCGGTCCATTTGGTCAGGCTGAAAGGCCCGCTGCCCGCTTCGTTGGTCACCAGCCAGGCAGCGCCGAGGTCGCCATTTTTCTCGTGCTTCAATACGGCCAGGCGGTCGACGACGACCGCACTGGGCGAAGTCGCCAGCGAGTCGATCAGCAGCAGCGGGTCTGCCGGCTGCGGCAGGTCGACCACCAGGGTGTGCGCGTCGGTGGCGCGGATCAGCCCCTGCATGTTCTCGGCGTTGTACCCATAGGCCTTCCAGGTGGTGGCCAGGCCATAGTTGAGTTTCATCACGCGGTACAGCGACCAGGCCACGTCCTCTGCCGTCAGCGGGTTACCGGAGTGGAACTTGACGTCGCTGCGCAAGTAGAAAGTGATCTGCCTGCCGTCATCGCTGATATCCCAGCGTTCAGCCAGTTGCGGCAGGTGTTGCTCCGGGTTGCCCTGGTCGCGCTTGACCAGCGTGTCGTAGAGGTTGGCATTGACCCCCGAGGCGTCCAGGCCCGGGGCGTTGGCCGGGTCGATGGAAAACAGGTTGACCATGCTCATGCCGACGATCAGCTGGTCGGCCGGGGTCTTGGCCTGCACCGCAGCCATCGGCGCCAGCGCCAAGGCCACAGCCAGCAGGCTCATGTGCAGTGGGGAACGTAGAGTGTTCATTGAGCGTCCTTCTTTTTATAGTTGTTCACGCCAACCCCGCAGGGCTTAGCGGGTCCTTGGGTCGAACACCTTGTAGAGAGCATCACTGATCAGGTTGAGGGCGACGAAGATCAGGCCGATCACCAGCACGCAGCCCATCACCGCGTTCATGTCGCCGAGCATCAGGCTGCTGGTGAGGTACTGGCCGAAACCGGGCCAGGCGAACACGGTTTCAATCAGTACCGCACCTTCGAGCAGCGAGCCGTAGGCCAGGGCCACTACCGTCAGCAATTGCACGAGGATGTTGCGAAACGCGTGGCCCCAGACCACCTGGCGCCGCGACAGGCCCTTGACCCGCGCGGTGATGATGTATTCCTGGGACAGCTGTTCGAGCATGAAGCTGCGGGTCATGCGGCTGATGTAGGCCACCGAGTTGAGGCCAAGAATCAGCCCCGGCAGGACGATGTGCCGCACAGCGCTGCTAAAGGCTTCCCAGTCGCCGGCCAAGGCGGTGTCGATCAGCAACAGGCCGGTGACATCCGGCACCATGCCGTCGTAGGCCAGGTCGATCCGCCCTGCCCCGCCAGCCCAGCCGAGCCAGGCGTAGAACACCAGCAGGCCCATCATGCCAACCCAGAAAATCGGCGTGGAATAGCCGAACAAGGTGATGACCCGCGCCACATGGTCGCCCACCCGGCCCTGGTTGCTGGCTGCGACCACCCCCAGCGGCAAGCCGATGAGGATGCCGAACAGGATCGCCAGGGTGGCCAGTTCGATGGTTGCCGGGAACACCCGCTTGATGTCTTCCAGCACCGGGTGGCCGGTGAGCAGCGCATTGCCGAAATCACCGTGCAGCAGGTCGTTCAGGTAAAGCCCGAACTGGGTCCAGATCGGTTGGTCCAGGCCCATGGCCCGGTACACCTGGTCGTAGGTGGAGCTGTCGGCATCCGGCCCGACCACGGCCAGTACCGGGTCCAGCGGCATCACCCGGCCAATGAAGAAGGTCAGCGCCAGCAGGCCAAGCAAGGTCACCAGCACCGTGCTGGCGCGGCGGGCAGTGGCGGACACACGGGTGCCCATCACAGAGGCAGTCGAAAGCAACATAACAGGCTCCTGAAAAAGCATTCAGCAAACACCGAGGCGTGCGCGGCGCGCGCCGCGGTCCCGCTCATCGCGACTTGTAGACGTCTTTGTAACGGGTGGTGGCCGCGCTGTGGGCCTGATAGTTCTGCACATCGTGGTACAGCACCACGGTGTCGGTCATCTGCGAAATCGGCAGGATCGCCCCCACCTGCGCATCCAGGGTTTGCTGGATCTGCTGGTACTGGGCTTGCTGGCGAGCCTTGTCGGGTTCGACTTCGGCCTGCTCGATCAGGCTGTTGAGCTCCGGGCTGTAGAACGACGTGCGCCAGCCCTGGAAGTTGCTGAGCTTGGCTTCGTCGCGGTTGTCGGGGTTGTACACCAGGGTGCGCAAGCTTGAATGCGGGTGCCGCTCGGCACCGCCACCGCCACGGCCAACCAGGATGTCGAAGCTGCGTTCACGCATGGCGCCGTAAATCTGGTTGCCGGTGCCAGTGACGATGGTGGCCTGGATGCCAGCTTGGGCCAGTGTCGCCTGCAAGCTCGAAGCGATGTTGATGAACGGCGGCTCGGTGAGCACGCGGATGGTGGTCTTGAAGCCGTCGGGGTAACCCGCTTCGGCCAGCAGCTGTTTCGCCTGCGCCACGTTCAGCGTGTAGCCTGGGTCATCCAGGCGCGCCGGCAAGCCCAGCGGCAGCGGGCGCTGATTAAGCTGGCCGTAGTGCGGCATGACGGTCTGGTTGATGCCTTGATAATCGATCAGTGACCGTACGGCCTGGCGCACGCGGGCGTCGTCGTAAGGCTTGTTTTTGACGCTCAGCGCCACGTAGTAGAGGGTCCCGCGCTGCACCGTCTGGGTACGCACCTGGTCAGACTTTTCCAGCGCCTCGATGTCGGGGGCGGACATGCCCTTGGCCAGGTCCAGGTCGCCGCGCTCGACCATCAGGCGCAACGACTGCGACTCGGTCATGTTGCGCATGACCACCCGCTTGAGCTTGGCCGGGCCACCCCAGTAGCCGTCGAAGCGGCTCATCAGGATCACGTCGTTGGCGCGCCAGTCATTGAGGATGTACGGGCCACTGCCTGCCGCGTGGGTGGTCAGCCAGGCGCCCCCCATGTCATTGCCCTTCTGGTGCTGCTGGACCACTTTGCGGTCGAGAATGAAGGCGCTTGGCGAGGTTGCCAGGGTATTGAGCACCAGCATCGGGTCGGTTGGGCGCGGCAGTTCGACCACGAAGGTGTGCTCATCGACCGCGCGCATGTGCTGGTCGACATTGCCGGCAGTGAAACCGTATGCCTTCCAGGTCGAGGCCAGGGCCAGGTTGAGCTTGAGCACGCGTTGCAGCGACCAGGCGACATCCTCGGCGCTCAGCGCGTTGCCGGACTGGAACTTGACGCCCTGGCGCAGGTTGAACGTGAGGGTCTTGCGGTCGTCGCTGACCTGCCAGCGCTCGGCCAGCGCCGGCACCAGTTGGTCGGGGCTGTGCGCATCCTGGACCAGCAGCATGTCATAGAGGTTGGCATTGACCTCCGAAACATCCAGCCCGGTGGCAGCAGCCGGGTCGAGCGACAGCAGGTTGATCATGCTCATGCCGACGATCAACTGGTCGGCAGGGGTTTTGGCGAAAGCAGCAGGCACTGAGGTCATCGCCAGCGACGCTGCCAGGACCCCCGCCCAGAATTTGGGGAGAACGCTCATGTGAGATTGCCTTTTTATAGTTATTGGACTCTCGGGCGGCACGCGGTGGCGCGTGCCGCCATGCACGAATCAGAAGCTGTGCAGCGTGTTGGTTTCGACGTAGTCGAAGTCGATCTCCTCGCCCAGGCCGGGCAGGTCGGACAGGTGCACGAAGCCGTCCTCGTCCATCGGGTCGACCAGGCGCTTGAGGTAGGCCGGCACCTCGTCATAGTTGAGGAACGGGTGCAGCAGGCCGCGTTCGTACCAAGTGCAGTTCTTGATCGCGCCGACCACCGTCAGGTTGGCTGCGCCGTTGCCATGGATTTCGCAATCCATGCCGAATGACTCGGCCATGTGCGCCACCTTCAAGCACGGTGCAATGCCGCCCACGCCCGCGACACCGGCGCGCAGGATGTCACAGACACCGTTCTTCACCCAGCTGGCCCGGCTGAGGTGCTTGCCACCCAGGCTCTCCGGGCCCAGCACCGGGATGTCCAGCTGGCCGGCCAGCCAGGCGTAGGACTCGGCAGAGTCCTCCATCATCGGCTCCTCGAACCAGGCGAAATCGAGCTTTTCAAGGGCACGGCCGATGGTCAGGGCTTCGGTGCGGCTGTACCAGTGATAGCCGTCGATCATCAGCGCGATATCGGGCCCGACGGCCTCGCGCACCGCGGCGCAGGCCTTGATGTCCATGCTCACGCTGGGTGCAAACGAGACCGGCGGCATCCAGGTGTGCAACTTGATGGCCTTGTAGCCACGCTTGACCAGGGTCTCGGCAAAGCGCCCGTACTCTTCAGGGGTCGACAACCCGCCCGCGAGCTCATCGCCACACATGGTCGAGCCGTACGCCGGCACCTTGTCGCGGTAGCCACCAATCAGCTTGTGCACCGGCAGGTTCAGCTTGCGCCCGGCCCAGTCCCACAGGGCCTGCTCGACCAGCGCCAGGGCCCGGTCGGTCAGCTGGCTGGCACTGCCGCGCTGCCAGTGCGCGAGGTCGTGCCAGATCTTTTCGCGGTCGAAGGCGTTGGCGCCTACCAGCACCTTGCGCACGAAACCGTCGAGCACATACGGGCGGATCAGTTCAGGAGCGCCCAGCGCATAACCTTCGTTGCCGCATTCGGTGCGAATGCGCAGCAAGGCCATCTGGGCCTGGGTGACGTCGCCCGGGTGGGCATGGCCCGCGCTGTCGACGGCGCGGCGTGTGGGGTAGGAAAAAACCTGGACGTTTACGGCGGTGATGATCATGGACGTCTGAGCCTTCTTATTGGATTTGTGGCGGGTGAGTCACGCTCTGGCAGCGATCCTACGTCATCATACAACTTTTGAAAAGCACCCCTCGCGAACTTTCAAAAAGCGCCAGACCAGCTCACATTCCTGGCAAAAAACTGACGTAGCAAGGCTATTCATACGGCTTATAAAGCTCTATATCAGGGCTTTGTAGCTACCCATGATCGTCATCAGACAACATCCAAATAAATCGTAGACAACCACGAAGTCGTACGATAACTTACGAAAAAATTCACATTGGAGCCCGCCCCACTACCGACCCCGACGCTGACGATCCACCTCATACCGACCTCAACAAAAACAAAAAAAGAAGATCGCATGAACACCACACTCCGCCTGCTCGTTGCTGTCAGTACCCTCGGCCTGTCGTTCCATGCCTGCGCAGACTCGGCCAGCATCAATTACCGCCACGGCTACACCGAAGACGACAGCATCCACTCCGACCGGATCAAGCTCAGTTACAGGAAGGACAGCGGCCTGGGTTTCGCCGCCGAGATCAAATACAAGACCGCTGGCGATCGCGAAGACGTCGCCTACGACAACATGGTCAACAACGGCCATGAGTTCACCGTCGACTACAACTACAAGCTCAGCGCCAAGTCGACCCTGACGCCGGCGTTCCAGATGGACAGTTCCAAGGACTCCACCACCTACAAGTTCGGCCTCAAGTACAGCTACAAAATCTCGGACACCTGGTACGTAGCCGGCCGCGTGCGCCAGGATGCGCGCAGCCTGGACCGCGACCAGGTCGACCATGACTGGCCCGACCGCGCCAAGGACAACCAGAACACCACCCGCCTTGAAGGCTGGCTCGGCTATACCCCCAAAGGCCCTTGGGCATTCGAGTACCAGTACATCCACTTCCAGACCGACTACATCCGCTACGACAACAAAAAGAGCGACTACGAACAGAACATGATCATCAAGTACAAGATCGACAAGCAGTGGGCGCCGTTCATGGAGGTTGGGGACATCAAGGTCAATTCCTATACCGACGACCGCCAGGCCCGCTGGCGTGTGGGGGTCCAGTACAACTTCCTGTAATGCCCTGCCGCCGGGCAGTTACCGGCTTGCCTGGCGGCAGGACGACGTCATTCACCCATCCCTCAACAACAGGCGCCCGCCATGACCACACCCTTGAGCAAACCCTTCAATCGCATCCTGCTGACCGGTGCCGCCGGCGGCCTCGGGCAAATCTTGCGCGAAGCCTTGCAAGCCCACGCCCAGGTCGTACGCGCTTCGGACATCAGCGCAATGGCGCCGGCCGCCGGCGAGCATGAAGAAGTGACCAGCTGCAACCTTGCCGACAAGGCCGCCGTCCTGGCGCTGGCCCAGGACGTGGATGCGATCGTGCACATGGGCGGAATTTCGACCGAGCGGGCATTCGAGGAGATTCTGGAAGCCAACATCTGCGGCACCTTTCATATCTATGAGGCGGCGCGCAAACACGGAATCAAGCGAGTGGTGTTCGCCAGTTCCAACCATGTCACCGGCTTCTACCCGCAGGCGCAACAGCTCGATGCCCATACACCGCGCCGCCCCGACTGCTACTACGGGCTGTCCAAGTCGTACGGTGAAGACCTGGCGACCTTCTACTACCACCGCTATGGCATAGAAACCGTCAGCCTGCGCATCGGCTCATCATTCCCCGAGCCGCGCAACCTGCGCATGCTCTCGACCTGGCTGAGCTACCCCGACCTGGTGCACCTGCTGGAGCGCGCGTTGCTCGCCGAGAACGTCGGCCACACCGTGGTGTACGGCGTCTCGGCCAACCGCGAGCTGTGGTGGAGCAACCGCCATGCCGCCCACCTGGGCTTCAACCCGCAAGACAGCTCCGAGCGTTTTCGCGCGCAGATGGAGCAACTGCCCAAGCCTGCGGCAGACGACCCCAATGCCCGTTTCCAAGGGGGTGCCTTCACCGCAGCAGGCCCTTTTGGCGATTGAACCCGAGGCGCAGGGTTTGCCATAAGTGCAAGCACGCGCCCTATCACCTTGCCCCCGGATGACTAAGCGAAATCCGCCAGCTAGACTCGGAGCATGAATATGGCTGTAACCACTTCGTTTACTTGACAATATTCGGCGGCCACAGCGCAGCCGGTATTCGCTATACCGGCAGGTGCCCATGACTTTGCAACCGCGCGTCAACTTGACCAACTGTGATCGCGAACCGATTCAGATCCCCGGCAGCATCCAGCCCCACGGGTGCCTGCTCGCCTGCAATGCCTCGGCCGCCATCGTCCTGCGCCACTCGGCCAACACCCCTGGCATGCTGGGGGTATCGGGCGAGATCAACGGGCAGCGTCTCGAAGCGATCATCGGCGCCGAGGCGGCCCACACCCTGCGCAACTCGCTGGCACGGGTCAAGGAGGCGTCGCGGCCAGCGCTGTCGTTTGCCGTGCGTGTGGCGTCCGGTGAGACCTTCGATGTCTCCGCGCATATTTTCAAAGGCACGGTGATCATCGAGTTCGAGCCATCCGGTGCCAGCATCGCCGAGCCGATCGAACTGGTGCGTACGGTCATCGCCCAACTGCGTGAGATCGACCGGTCTGACAAGCTGTTCCCCGACACCGCACGGCGGGTACGCGCGCTGCTCGGTTACGACCGGGTGATGATCTATCAACTGGGCACCGATGGCGCCGGCAAGGTCATTGCCGAAGCCAAGCGCAGCGGCCTGGAAAGCTTCCTCGGGCAGTACTTCCCGGCATCGGATATCCCTCAACAAGCCCGTGCGCTGTACCTGCGCAACCCGGTACGGATCATCTCCGACGCAAAATTCCGCACGGTGCCCATCGAGCCGGTGCTGGACCTGTCGGGCGAACCCCTCGACCTGTCCTACGCCCACCTGCGCAGTGTCTCGCCGATCCACTGCGAATACCTGAGCAACATGGGCGTGGGCGCCTCGATGTCGATCTCGGTGATCGTCGACGGTGCCTTGTGGGGGCTGATTGCCTGCCACCACTACGCGCCGCGCACGTTATCCATGGGCCAGAGGGTCGCGGCGGAGATGTTCGGCGAGTTTTTCTCGCTGCATATCCAGACCCTGCGCGCCCGGCAAACCCTGGAAGCCGCCGCGCATGCCCGCCGGGTACTCGACAACCTGCTGCGCGAGGCGCACCGCACCGACGACTTCGAAGCGCTGCTGCGCGCGCGCATGGCCGACTTCCAGGCGCTCATCCCCTGCGACGGCATCGGCATGTCGCTGCAGGGGCGCTGGACCACCGACGGGCTGACGCCGCCAAAAGCAGCCGTGCCCGGGCTGCTGAGCTTCGCCGAGAGCGTCGCCGAAGGCCGCACCTGGGCGTCGAACTGCCTGTCGATGGCCCACCCCGCCGCCCAGGACTACGCCACCGACGTCTCTGGCGCTCTGATCATCCCGATGTCGCAACACCCGCGGGACTACCTCATGCTGTTCCGCAAGGAGGTGATCGAAACCCTGGATTGGGCCGGCGACCCCAACAAGACCTACCAAAGCGGCCCGCTGGGCGAACGCCTGACCCCACGCAAGAGTTTCGCCGTGTGGAAGCAGACGGTGCACCAGCACTGCTTGCCCTGGTCCGAACAGGATCGCCAGTTTGGCGAGGCCATCCGCGCCGCGATCGTCGAAGTGGCCCTGCACAACAGCGAGCTGCTGGCCGATGAGCGCTCCAGGTCGGACGTGCGTCAGCGGATGCTCAACGAAGAGCTCAACCACCGGGTGAAGAACATCCTTTCGCTGATCGGTGCGCTGGTGGCCCACCCCACTTCGGAGAACCAGACCCTCTACGGCTACGTGGCCACACTCAAAGGGCGCATCCAGGCATTGGCGCTGGCGCACGATCAGGTCGTGCGCGGTGACGGTGGCGGGCGCTTCTCTGCGCTGCTTGAGGCCGAGCTGTCGCCTTACCGTACCTCGGCCGAGGCGCTCGAACTGCGGGGCCCCAACCTGCTCCTCGATGCCCGGGCCTTTTCCGTGCTGGCGTTGGTGCTGCACGAACTGGCGACCAACGCCGCCAAGTACGGCGCACTGTCGCGGGCAGGCGGCAAGCTCTCGGTCACGTGGGCCGTCGATGCTGGCGGGGCCTGCGACATCAGCTGGTGCGAACACGGTGGGCCAGCGGTGTGCCCGCCAACGCGCAGCGGCTTCGGCTCGGTGCTGATCGAGCGCAGCATCCCGTTCGACCTCGGCGGCACCAGCGCCCTCGAATACCGGCCAGAGGGGCTGCTGGGGTTGTTCAGAATCCCCGCCAAACACCTGACCTTGATCGAGGATCCCGATACCGACGCGCCATCGACGACGCCGGCGCCGGCGCCAGTGGACTGCGCGCGCCTGGTCGACGCCTGTGTGCTGATACTTGAAGATCAGCTGGTCATTGCCGTCGGCCTTGAGCAGATCCTGGCCGATGCGCAGGTCGAGGATGTCATCACGGCAAGCTCCGAGGCCGAGACGATGAAACTGCTGCTTGGCCGTAAACCGGATGTGGCGGTGCTGGACATCAACCTGGGCACCGGCACATCCATCGCCGTGGCCGAAGAACTCACGCGCCTGGACATCCCGTTCCTGTTCGCCACCGGCTACGGCGACAGCGTCAGCATCCCTGGGCATTTGAAGCACGTACCGGTGGTACGCAAGCCTTACGATGCGGTTTCGATCCTGGTCAACCTGGAAAAGCTGATCGCCTAGCGTGAAGAACCGGGCCTGCTGGCCTGTCCCACTGCCAGTGGGTTAGCAGGGGCCTGTGGGAGCGGTTGCCCCGCGAACCAGGGCAAAGCCCTGGCCATGCGACTTCAGTGGCTGGGGCCTCATGGCCCGCCTTCAAGGCCGGCGCACTCCCCCCAAAGGGTGATTTCGGCTGTACCGCGAGTGTGGGAGCATTCCCCAGCCCCACCCCCAAGCTTTGCCCCTGATCGAACGCCCCCCACAGTATCGAGCCTGCTCGCATAGTGCGGCGTCCTGCATCCAAAACCAGGAGTCAGCAATGCATACAACAACAACGACAGCCCATCCACCCCACCCTGCGTCGCCACCCAACACCTCCGGCCGTTTCAGAAAATCCATGGGCATGAGCGCACTGGTGCTGTTCGGCCTCGCCTACATGGTCCCCCTCGCCGTCTTCACCACTTACGGGCTGGTCACCCAGATGACCAAAGGCCACCTGCCCACCGCCTACCTGCTGACCCTCGCCGCCATGCTGCTCACCGCCTACAGTTATGGCCGCATGGTACAGGCCCACCCCTACTCGGGCTCGGTCTATACCTACACGCGCAAGGCCTTTGGCAGCCACTTCGGCTTCATTGCCGGCTGGACCCTGCTGCTGGACTACATTTTCCTGCCGCTGCTCAGCTACCTGTTGATCGGCATCTACATGTCGGAATACTTCCCGGCGGTGCACGCCTGGGTGTGGGTGTTGGGCTCCATTGCACTGGTTACCTTCCTCAACCTGATCGGCATCGAGTCGATCACCCGGGTCAATTGGATCCTGGTGGTGGCGCAGCTGGTGTTCATCGTTGTCTTCGTCGCGTTGTCGGTGCGCAACCTGGCCGATCAGGCCGCGCCGGTGTCGTTGCTGGCGCCGTTCTACCATGAAGGTTTCAGCGTGCCGCTGATCATGACCGGTGCCGCGGTGCTGTGCCTGTCGTTCCTGGGCTTTGATGCGGTGTCGACCATGGCCGAGGAAACCAGCAACCCGCAACGGCGCATTCCGCAGGCGATCATGGCGGTGTCGGTGATCGGTGGCTTGCTGTTCCTGCTGGTGTCGTACTTCGCCCAGAGGGTTTTCCCGGAGTGGGCCACGTTCGCCGACCCGGATTCGGCCTCCGTGGATGTGATGCGCCGGGTAGGTGGCGAGCTGCTGGTGACCGGTTTTACCGCCACCTATGTAGCCGGCTGCTTCGCTTCGGCCATGGTGTCCCAGGCCAGCGTGTCGCGGGTGCTGTTCGCCATGGGCCGCGACGGCGCATTGCCGCGGGTGTTTGGCCGCCTGGTGACGAGCAAGCGCGTGCCCGCCACGGCGATCATGCTGGTCAGCACCCTGTCGCTGGTCGCCCTGTTCATCACCCTCGACACGGTCGCCAACATGATCAGCTTTGGCGCGCTGTTCGCCTTCTCGGCGGTCAACTTGGCGGTGGTCAAGCATTACCTGGTCGACAGCAAGCTCAACGGCGCCCGCAACTACCTGCTGTATGGCGCCATACCGGCGCTGGGCTTTCTCAGCACGCTGTGGCTGTGGAGCAGCCTGTCGAGCCTGTCGTTCACCATCGGCCTGTGCTGGATGGGCGCAGGCTTCTTCTGCCTGCTTGGGCTGACGCGCGCGTTTCGGGTGAAGTTACCCGAGCTTCAAATGGCCGAATGAGCAGGTGCGCGCCGCATCCCGTGCGGCGCGCAACCTCGACGAGCCACACCTCGATTGTCTATGATCCAGCGTTGAACGTTTCAGCATGTTTCAATAAGGATCCTAATGTCTGTTCATGAAGTACCCCCGCAGGCCTATTCGAAAAGCACCGTAGGCAAGATGGAAGCCGCCATGGCATTGGGCAGCTTTGCCATTGGTACCGGCGAATTTGCGATCATGGGGCTGATGCCGGACATCGCCAGCAACCTGCAATTGAGCGAGCCGCAGGTGGGCCACGCCATCAGCGCCTATGCGCTGGGCGTGGTGGTCGGTGCACCGGCGCTGGCGATTCTGGGTGCCAAGCTGCTGCGCAAGCACATGCTGCTGCTGTTGATGGCCCTGTACGCCATCGGCAACCTGGCCACCGCGTTCGCCCCCTCGTTCACCAGCATGGTCGCCTTTCGCTTCATCAGCGGCCTGCCCCATGGCGCGTATTTCGGCATTGCCGCCGTGGTGGCGTCGAGCATGGTGCCCACCCATCAACGTGCAGGGGCCGTGGCCAGGGTGATGATGGGCCTGACCCTGGCCATGCTGCTGGGCAACCCGGTGGCGACCTTCCTTGGCCAGTTCTTCGGCTGGCGCTCGGCATTTATTCTGGTAGGGGCGATCGCGTTGTGCACCCTCGCGCTGGTCTGGCGCTATGTGCCCCAACCGCACGATGAGGTGCGCAGCGACCCGCGCAAAGAGCTGCAAGCCTTCACCCTGCCCCAGGTGTGGATGGCGCTGGCCATCGCCTCGATCGGTTTTGCCGGCATGTTCTGTGTGTTCAGCTACCTGGCACCGACCATGCTGCACGTGACCCAGGTGTCGCCGGAGTGGATCCCCTTCGGCCTGGCCGCGTTCGGCGCTGGCGGCATCATCGGCAACATTGCCGGCGGCAAACTGTTCGACCGGTTGCAATTCCGCGCCGTCGGTATCGTGCTGCTGTGGTCGACCGCCGTGCTGCTGTTCTTTACCTTTGCCGCGCATTCACTGTGGACGCTGCTGCTGGGCATCGGCCTGGTCGGCACCATGATCGCCCTGGCCGCACCGCTGCAGATCCGCCTGATGGACATCGCCCACAAGGCCCCGAGCCTCGCCGCAGCCTCCAACCATGCCGCGTTCAACCTCGCCAACGCCCTTGGCCCCTGGTTTGGCGGCATGGCGATCAGCGCCGGGCTGGGCTGGACCAGCACCGGCTACATCGGCGCCGCCACCGCGTTGGCCGGCCTGGGTATCTACCTGGTGGCTCGGCGAATGAAAGGCGGCGACTGAGCAACTGCCAGCCCCTCCTAAGCCCTGCCCGAGCCTTGCTCGCGCGGGGCTTTTTTTGGCAACGCAAAAAAAGGGGCGTGTGGTGAGTACGGCATAAGCAGCGATGCGCCGATGCCAAAATGCTCACTTGGGCGACGACGACCGGCACTCGTCCCTCCCTGAGGTTAACTAGACTGCAGATCGCGGGTGAAACAGCTCCCTCAGTGAAAACCTGCAGCCCCCCTATAGGATGGAGGCTTCACAAGCAGACAAGGATAGTGCCATGAACCGTACCGACTGTGATTCGGCCATCGCCCGCATCGAAAACGTATTCATCGAACAAGTCCAGAAAGGACGCATCAACGCCGGTCAATGCCCGGCCCGGCGCCCCGTGTTTCTGCGTTTGCACGGGGTCGCCCACGCGACGCTCGAGGTATTGCCCTCACCTTCAGGCATCGCGCCCATTGGGCTGTTCGCCAAGCCTGCGCGCTACCCGGCCTGGGTACGCTTCTCCAGCGATATCCCCGATGGCAAGCCCGACTTGAACAGTACCGTAGGCATCGCCTTCAAACTGTTCGACGTGCCTGGCGACAAAAGCCTGGAGCCTGACGGCCACGCGCCCACCGTGGACTTCGTGTCGCAGAACTTTCCCGTGTTCTTCGTCGATGACGCGGCCGGCTTCTGCAGCTTCCTGCAAGACGACAAGGCCTACATAAAAAGGCATCCAGAGACGGGTGAACTGCTCAACGAAATGCAAAAGGTCGTGCCGACTGCGCTGGGCGAGAAAACCTGGAGCGTCATCCCGTTCAAGTACGGCGATAGCTGGTGCAAGTACATCCTGGAACCCGACCAGGTCGTCACACCAGGCACCCCTGATTACAACGACCCCAACTACCTGGCCAAGGATCTGCACCAGCGCCTGGCGGCCCAGCCGTACCGTTTTCGTCTGCTACTGCAACTGCGCGTAGGCGACGAAGACATGCCGCTCGATCGTGCCACCGTGCGCTGGGACGAATCGCTGTCAGTGCCCGTGCATGTCGCCACGCTGGAGATTCCGGCCCAGGACATCAGCATCCACTCCCAGGCGGACTACGGCGAAAACCTGGCCTTCAACCCAGCCCGCACCCTCAAGGGTTTTGAAGCGGTAGGCAGCATTGCCGATGCTCGCCGGCACATCTATCGGGTTTCGGCGGACCTTCGGCGCAACGTCAATGGGCAGACCATCGGCGAGCCCCAGGCACCACGCCCCAATGAACTGCCGGCTAGCCCGAAACCATTGCAGCCCCGCTAACCCCCTCGAAGGAGCATTCCCATGTCCAGTCATCACAGCGTCGACCTCAGCACCATCGTACGTGCAGCTATCCATCCAGCCATCGGCATCGCGCGCTTGGGCAACAGTGCGAACGGTTATTTCATCGGCCCTGAAACCACGGGCCCGACTGCCATCGACGCCGCTTCCATGCGTGACACGAGAGGTGCCATCAAGCGTCAGGCCGCACGTTTTCGCGTGTACGGCTATGACGCCGATGGCAAGGTGGTAGCCGAACTCAACGCCCAGAACGCAACCGTCGAATGGAATGTGCACCTGGCCAACTGCAAGGCCCAGTGGTACTCGTTTGTACTGGCGCTGGACGTGCCCGCTGCCCGCGACCTGCAGGTGCCATTGCGCAACCCCGGCATCATCGGCGAACAGCGCCAGGGGTTGGTGATCGACCCCGGCCCGCGCGCTATCACAGGTTTCGAACAACAAGGGCAGCAATACCACTTCGACACCGGCCGGTTCCTCGGCACCCGCGTGCCCTTGGGCGAGTTGCGCACTGACGACGCCGGTCGCCTGCTGGTACTTGGCGGGTTTGGTAAGTCCGGCTCGCCCCAAGGCATGCCGATCTTCGACAAGCACAACCCTTCGACTTTCGCCAACGCTCCCGGTTGGCATGACGACACGGCGGACGGCCCGGTGACCGCCGAGGTGCGCATCGGCAGCCGCGATATCCCGGTCGAAGGCGCCTGGGTGGTGTGTGCCCAGCCCAACTACGCCCCCAACACGCTCAGCTGGCGGACCCTGTACGACCTGCTGTTCGACACCTATGTGCACTATGGCTGGCTCAAGGCGCCTGTGCAGGTTTCGTTCCGCCAGCACATTCTGCCGGTACTGCTGCGCATGAGCGGCCTGCAGTGGGTCAACAAAGGCTTTGCAGCGATGTTCGGCAGCGGTGGCCCGTTCGATTTCAACGATCTGTCATTGCTCGGCAAGCTGGCAACACGCCCGCAGAACGGCGCGCACGATACGTACGGGCAATTACGGCGTACGGTGTACAACGCGTTTCGCAGCAGTAGCAACCCGGTGTACGAAAAGCGCGCCTGGCCGTGGATCTACGGTGACACCTTCGGTGAGGACTTACCCTCGCCTTCCGACATGCTCAGCCCGTCCGGCGTACGTGAACAGTTCATGGCCAACTGGATGGCTGGTGAGTTCGTCGACGATTGGGACCGTACGCCTCCCAAACATCAGCCACTGCACACGGTGACGCTCGCCGATCAGCCGGCAATGCTTGACCAGGCGGCACTCGACCATTGCGTGGCCGATGCCTTCCACCCTGGTATCGAGATGAGTTGGCCGATGCGCCACTTGACGCTGTACAGCGCGCCTTGGCGCATCAGGCACGCGGTTGCCTGCACCCAGCAGCGCGACTACGGGCCAACGTTGTCGCAGGCCGAAGCGCTGTCCTCGGAAGGCCCGCTCACTGCTCAGTTGCCGGGCGGCCTCAGCCGCTGGATGGCCCTGCCCTGGCAGGTCGATGCGGCGGGTTGCCGGTCAGGCTACGACCATCAGTACGACCCTTACCTACCCACCTTCTGGCCAGCGCGGGTACCTAACCAGGTGTTGACCGAGGAGGATTATCACATTGCCATCGATACCAGCCGGCCACGTGAAGAACGCTTGACCGCCTTCCACCGTCGCGAACACTGGGACCGCAACCTTACGGGGCGTGAGTTTGCCGACAAAGCGCAAAGCATGGCCGATCATTTCGGCGATATCGGTATTGTCGCCGAGCGCCCGGGGGTTACAGGCGATGCGGAGATGCCCGAGGTGATGCAGGTAGAAACCCGCAACGCTGCACTGACCCGCGACCCGCGCCTGCAGGCCGCGCAAAGCACAGGCAACGTGGTGCTCGACCGCTCGCTGCGCGAGGCCGGCTGGGAAAGCCTGGAGCACTATCGCCAGGCCATGAGCCGGTTCCGCCATTGAAGTTCGATGCCTTGGTGATTGGCGCCGGTACTGCCGGCGCGGTCACTGCACGGCAACTGCAGCGCGCCGGCCTGTGCACGTTGCTGGTAGGCCGGCCAGCGGCAGGCTTCAAACCGGGAGAAAGCCTGCCGGGTGCGGCGCGGCCGTTGCTGCGCGATCTCGACCTGCTGACAGCACTTGAATGCAGCGCCCCGCTCCCCAATTTGGGCAACCTGGCCAGTTGGGAAGGCGATGCCCTGATACCCACCGACTTCATCCATGATCCCCAGGGTCTCGGCTGGCACCTGGACCGGCCGCGGTTCGATGCCTGCCTGCTTGACCTTGCGCGCAGCAGCGGAGTGCCGCTGATCGTGGCCCAGGTCAATCACGTAGAACGCGCGGGGCAAGCTTGGCGTGTAGGCACCGATGCCGGCGAATTCAGTGCCCATTACCTGGTCGACGCCAGTGGCCGCCACGGTGTGTTGCGCCGGCGCTTGGGGCTTGCAACAGTCCGCGACATACCACTGGTGGCGGTGTATGCCTGCGGCCGGGACGACCATGAAGATCGCCGCACCCTGTTGGAAGCGACACCCCACGGCTGGTGGTACAGCGCGCCCCTCCCGGGTGGCCGGCGCATCGCCGTGCTCCATGCCGATACCGCGCATGCGTCGCAACTGGTCCGCGCACCGCAGCTGTGGTACCAGCACTTGGGCGAGACTCGACACTTGCGTCGCCTGTGCAACACCGCCGAAGCCTGGGGCCCAGTGCGCGCCACGGGTGCTGGCGGTTGCGCCCTGCGCATGCCACAAGGCGCCGGCTGGTTGGCGGTAGGTGACGCGGCACTGGCCTTCGACCCGCTTTCCTCCCAGGGGATTTTCAACGCACTGTACACGTCAATGCGTGGCGCCCAGGCGGTGGTCGCGCATTGCGATGGCGATCTGCAACACGCACAGGCCTATACCGAATGCCTGCAGCAGGTACGTCAACAGTACCTGTTGCGCGTGCAGCACTACTACCAATCCCAGCCACGCTGGCCCCAATCACTTTTCTGGCGCCTGCGCCGCGAGCAGCCAAGTGTCCGCTAGCAAGTACCCGCTTCCACAGGGCACCAGAACAGGCTATTGATGGTGCCCGGGCGCTTCCCAGGCCGGCTCATTCACCAGGTTCGCCGGCCGCTGGCCGGCCAGCGCGCTCAGCAGGTTCTCCACCGCACAACGCGCCATGGCCTCACGCGTCTCTTGGGTTGCCGAACCGATATGCGGAGTCGCCACCACGTTATCGAGCTGCAGCAGCGGCGAGCTGGCCGGCAATGGCTCCTGCACGAACACATCCAGCCCGGCAGCGCGGATGCGCTTTTGCTGCAACGCTTCGATCAGCGCCGCTTCATCCACCACACGCCCGCGGGCAATGTTGATCAGGATCGCCTCGGCCTTCATCAGTGCCAACTCGCGCGCCCCAATCAAGTTTTCGGTGCTGGTGCTGAGCGGCACCGTCAAACAGACGAAATCCGCCTCGCCCAACAGCGCGTCGAGGCTGCGATAATGGGCAGCATAACGGGCCTCGACTTCGGGCTTGGGCCGCG
>Ga0213823_1000664_pt1 | contig 25873 bp, 25 predicted proteins | sample MC6MC0907MG_FD_179887 | JGI IMG/M metagenome (GOLD analysis project Ga0213823, IMG submission 179887) | Enriched soil aggregate microbial communities from Iowa State University, Ames, United States - MC6-MC0907-MG | ecosystem: Environmental > Terrestrial > Soil > Unclassified | place: USA: Iowa...
GGACTCCTGGCAGCGCCAGACCATCTTTTCGCCCCAATCCGAACCGCAAACCTGGTGGCGCGAACCCGCCGCCGGTACCGAGGTCTACGACCTGGCGCTCGCCAACGGCGATAAAGTCCGCGCCTGGTACTGGCAAAGCCCCAAGGCCGACGCCCCCACGGTGCTGTACCTGCATGGCGCGCGCTGGAACCTGAACGGCAGCGCCTTCCGCATCGACGGCTGGACCCGCATGGGTTATTCGGTGCTGGCCATCGATTACCGCGGCTTTGGCGCATCCACCCCGCGCCTGCCGTCGGAAGAAAGCGCGCTGGAAGACGCGATGGCCGGGCTGAAGGAACTGGCCCGCCTGCAACCCGACCCGGCACGCCGCTTCGTCTACGGCCACAGCCTGGGCGGAGCCATCGCCATCGATCTGGCCGCCCGGCCTGAACAGCCGGAATTCGCGGGGTTGATCGTGGAATCCAGCTTCACCAGCATCGGCGCCATGCTCGGCACCCTGCGCTGGGGCAAGGTGCCGGGCGCCAGCCTGCTCGTGACGCAGCCGTTTGCATCCGTCGACAAGCTGGCGCAGATGCACACCCCCATGTTGTTCATGCACGGCACCGCTGACCGCGTGGTGCCGCACACCATGAGCGATGAACTCTTCGCCGCCGCCCGCAACGTGGCGCCGGATCTGAAGCGGCTGGTGAAGATCGAAGGCGCGTCGCACTCGGGCGCATTCCGCAGCGGGCCGCAATACGACGCCGCCGTAAAGACCTTCATGCAAGACGCCTCACGCGCCTACAAACGCAAGTCCGGATAGCGCCGGCGCGGCCCTCTCCCTCTGCTTGTTCTGACCGCCGGGAAAACCCGTTCTCGGGAAACTCCTATATAAAAATATCTACTAAATATATTTAACGAATATTAGACTTTGCTCCTGCTCGCCGCGCCGCTTTGGCAGCGACGGAATCTTCAGGAGAAGCCAGTTGAGTAACGTGCGTTGGCAGGGTGTATTTCCTGCCGTAACCAGTAAGTTCCATGCCGACGAAACCCTCGACTTCGAAGCGATGCGCAAGCACTTCGCCTTCCTGATCGACAACGGCGTTCACGGCTTCGTCACCTGCGGCTCGCTCGGCGAAGCCAGCACCCTGACGTTGGAAGAAAAGCTCGAGGTCACGCGCTGCGCCATCGAAGTCAGCGCCGGCCGTATTCCCGTGCTGGCCAACGTGTCCGAAACCAGCACCCGCGAAGCGCTGCGCTTCATCAAGGGCGCGGTCGAGTTGGGCGTGGACGGCTTCATGCTGATGCCGTCGCTGATCTACGTGGCCGACGCGCGCGAAGCCATGCAAAGCATCCGCACCATGGCGGAAGCGGCGCAAAAGCCCTGCATGATCTACAACAATCCGGTCGCCTACCGCGTCGACCTGAAGCCCGAGCATATGGTCGAACTGGCCGACTGCCCGTGGCTTGTCGCCATCAAGGAAAGCAGCGACGACATCCGCCGCGTGACCGATCTGCGCAATGCGCTGGGCACGCGCTATCAGCTGTTCATCGGCGTGGACGACCTGTCGTTCGAAGCGCTGGCGCTGGGCGCAGACGGCCTGCTCGCGGGCCTGGTTACCGCCTTCCCGCGGGAAACCGTGGCGCTGTACGACCTGATGAAAGCCGGCAAGTGGCAAGAAGCGCTGGCGCTGTATCAGTGGTTCACGCCGCTCTTGCACCTGGATGTTTCCACCAAGCTGGTGCAGAACATCAAGCTGGCCGAAACGCTGGCCGGTGTGGGCAATGAACACGTGCGCCGTCCGCGTCTGCCGCTGGCAGGCGCCGAACGCGAGCGTTGCACGGCCATCATTCAGGCCGCCATCGCCAAGCGCCCCAAGCAATACCAATCGACGTAAGCGGCCAGCTCCGGCTGAGCCAAGCGCAGCAAGAACGCGTTGGCGCGCGGCGTAGCCGTCGCGCGCCAGGCCCTGTCCCACGCACGCCTATCGGACACCATGCAAAGCGACATCATCCTTCAGACACGTGGCCTGACCAAGGAATTCCGCGGATTCGTGGCGGTCAACAACGTCGACCTGAGCGTGCGGCGCGGCGCCATTCATGCGCTGATCGGCCCCAATGGCGCGGGCAAGACGACGTTCTTCAATCTGCTGACCAAGTTCCACATTCCAACGCGCGGCGAGATCCTGTACGACGGCGTGGACATCACACAAGAGCGCCCCGCGCAAACCGCGCGCCGCGGCATCGTGCGGTCGTTCCAGATTTCGGCGGTGTTCCCCCAGTTGTCCGTGCGCGAAAACGTGCGCGTGGCCTTGCAACGCAAACTGGGCGTGGACTATTGCTTCTGGCGATCCGAAAGCACGCTGGAAAGCCTGCATCACCGCGTGGAGGAACTGCTGGACCAGGTGGGCCTGCGCACGCATCTGGACGTGGCGGCGGGCGACCTGCCCTATGGCCGCAAACGCACCTTGGAAATCGCCACCACGCTGGCGCTGGAGCCCGAGCTGCTGCTGCTGGATGAACCCACGCAGGGCATGGGCCACGAGGACGTAGACCGCGTCAAACATCTGATCAAGCAGGTGTCGGCGGGGCGCACCATCCTGATGGTGGAACACAACATGAAGGTGGTGGCGGACATCTCCGACACCATCACCGTCTTGCAGCGGGGCGAGATCCTGGCCGAAGGCCCCTACGCCACCGTGTCCGAAAACCCGGCGGTGCGTGAAGCCTACATGGGAGCCGACGATGAATGACGCCCTGGCCGGCGCGCCCGGCAGCATGCTTGAAATCCGCAACCTGCACGCCTGGTATGGCGAATCGCACATCCTGCATGGCATTGATCTGGACGTGAAGCCCGGTGAATGCGTGACGCTGCTGGGCCGCAATGGCGCGGGCCGCAGCTCAACACTGAAATCCATCCTGGGTCTTGTGGGCCGCCGCAGCGGTTCCATCAAGGTCGAAGGACAGGAAACGGTGGGCATGCCCACTCACAAGATCGCGCGCCGGGGCATCGGTTACTGCCCGGAAGAGCGCGGCATCTACGCGTCGCTGACCGCGGAGGAAAACCTCATGCTGCTGCCCTCGGTAGGGCCCGGCGGCATGTCGGTGGAAGAGATCTACACGATGTTCCCCAACCTGAAAGAGCGTGCGCATAGCCCCGGCACGCGGCTATCAGGCGGTGAACAGCAGATGCTGGCAATGGCGCGCATCCTGCGCACCGGCGCCCGCTTGCTGTTGCTGGATGAAATCACCGAAGGCCTGGCGCCCGTCATCGTGCAATCGCTGGGCCGTGTGATCCGGCAACTGAAAGAGCGCGGCTACACCACCGTGCTGGTCGAACAGAATTTCCGCTTCGCCCAGCACCTGGCCGACCGCCATTACGTCATTGAACACGGCCAGGTGGTAGCCGTGATCGACCGCGCCGAGGTCCAGCAATCGCAAGACAAGCTGAACGCCTTGCTCGGCATTTGAGATTTCCGCCGTACTCCTTCCGACCGCAGTCCCCCATTCCTACACGGAGCGTAGTCAGATGAAATTGAATCGAATCGCAGCAGCGTTGTGCGTCCTGGGCTTTACCGGCGCGGTGCCTGCCGGCGCGGCGCACGCGCAAGCCAAGATCAGCGACGACGTCGTCAAAGTCGGCGTGCTGACCGACTTGTCGGGCGTGTATTCCGATCTGGCCGGCAACGGCTCGGTGATTGCCGCGCGCCTGGCCGCCGAAGAGATGGGCAACAAGGTGCTGGGCAAGCCGGTTGAAGTGGTTGCAGCCGACCACCAGAACAAGCCCGACGTCGCCGCCAACCTGGCGCGCGAATGGTTCGACCAGGGCAAGGTCGACATGATCACCGACTTCCCCACCGCGTCCACCGCGCTGGCCGTGATGGAAATTGCCAAGCAGAAGAACCGCGTGACGATGCCGTCGGCGGGCTTGTCCACCGCAATCCTGGGCGAAAAATGTTCGCCGCTGAATGCGCAATGGACGACCAACACCTATGCGCTGGCCGCCGGCACGGCGCGCGCGCTGGTCAAAGAAGGCAAGAAGACCTGGTACTTCATCACCGCCGACTACACCTTTGGCCACTCGCTGGAAAAGGATGCGACCGAAGTCATCCAGGAAAATGGCGGCACCGTCGTGGGCGTATCGCGCCACCCGTTCCCCGGCAATGATTTCTCGTCGTTCCTGCTGAAGGCGCAGGCATCAAAAGCGGATGTGATTGCGCTGGCCAACGCCGGCAACGACACCGTCAACGCCGTGAAGCAAGCCAACGAGTTCGGCATCAACAAGAAGCAGATCGTTGCGCCGCTGTTGACCTATATCTCTGATGTGCACAGCATGGGCCTGCCCAAGGCGCAGGGCATGTACCTGACCGAAGCGTTCTACTGGGACTACGACGACGCCTCGCGCGCCTGGGCCAAGAAGTTCTTCGAGAAAGCCAAGAAGATGCCAACGGCGTCGCAAGCCGGCGTATATTCGGCCACCCTGTCATACCTGAAGGCGATTGAAGCGGCCGGCACTGACGACGCGCCCGCCGTGATGGCCAAGCTGCGCGAAATGACCATCAACGACGCCGTGATCCGCAACGGCAAGCTGCGCGCCGACGGCGCCCTGGTGCACGACATGCTGCTGTTGCAGGTGAAGACGCCCGCCGAATCCAAGGCCCCGTGGGACTACTACAACGTGAAATCCGTGCTCAAGGGAGACGAGGTATTCCCCAAGCCCCAGGCCGCCTGCCCGCTGAACAAGTCGTAAGCCCATCATGTTCGACATCTCGCTTCCCGCGCTGCTGGCCCAACTGTTGGTGGGGCTGATCAACGGCTGCTTCTACGCCATCCTGAGCATGGGCCTGGCCATCATTTTCGGCCTGCTCAACATCGTCAACTTCACGCACGGTGCGCAGTTCATGATGGCGGCGTTCCTGGCGTGGATCGGCTTCACCCAGCTGCCGCAATTGTTGGGCCCCGGCGTGCAGATCAACTTCTGGGCGGCGCTGATCCTGGCGCCGCTGGTCGTGGGCGCGGTGGGCGTCGTGATCGAAAAGACGCTGCTCAAACGGCTGTATCACCTGGACCATCTGTACGGGTTGCTGCTGACGTTCGGCATTGCGCTGATGATGGAAGGCGGCTTTCGCTACTTCTACGGCATTTCCGGCGTAGGGTACGAGCCGCCCGAGATCCTGCAAGGGGGCTTCGATCTGGGCTTCATGTTCCTGCCCGCCTATCGGGGCTTCGTGGTGGTGGCGTCGCTGACGCTATGCATCGCCACCTGGTACCTGTTCGAGCGCACCCGGCTGGGCGCCATGCTGCGCGCAGGCACCGAGAACCCCAAGCTGCTGCAAGCGTTTGGCGTGAACGTGCCGGTGATGATCACGCTGACTTATGGCTTCGGCGTGGCGCTGGCCGGCGTGGCGGGCGTGTTGGCCGCGCCCGTCATGCAGATCAATCCGCTGATGGGGTCGAACCTGTTGAACATCGTGTTTGCGGTGGTGGTGATTGGCGGACTGGGTTCCATCATGGGCGCCATCGTCACGGGCTTGGCGCTGGGCCTGCTGGAAGGGCTGACCAAGGTGTTCTACCCGGAAGCGTCCACCGTTGTCGTGTTCATCGTGATGGCCGTTGTGCTGCTGATGCGCCCCGCGGGCTTGTTCGGCAAGGAGAAATAAGGTGTCGCGCATTCCATTTTCCATCCGCATCCTGGCCGTGCTGCTGGTGCCTGCCCTGCTGGTGCCGTTCTTTCCCCAGATCGTCTACCCCGTGTTCGTGATGAAGGCGCTGTGCTTCGCGTTGTTTGCGCTGGCCTTCAACCTGCTCACGGGCTTCACCGGCCTGGTGTCATTCGGCCACGCCGCGTTTTTCGGCTGGGCAGGCTACGCCGCGGGCGAAATGATGATCTTGTTCGGCGCGCGCGGCCTGCCGCCCGAGATCGCCATCGTCTGCGGCGTGGCGATGGCGGCCGCCATTGGCTATGCCATCGGCTGGCTGGCCATCCGGCGCACGGGCATCTATTTCGCGATGATCACGCTGGCGCTGTCGCAGGTGGCGTACTTCATGGCGGTGCAGGTGGGCTGGACGCGCGGCGAAGACGGCATGCAGGGCATTCCGCGTGGCAAGTTCCTGGGGCTGGTGGACTTGAGCGTCGACACCAACATGTATTACTTCGCGCTGGGCGTCTTCGTGCTGGGCTTTCTGTTCGTCTACCGGGTGATCCATTCGCCGTTCGGCCAGGTGCTCAAGACCATCCGGGACAACGCGCCGCGTGCGATTTCGCTAGGTTACGATACGGATCGGTGCAAGCTGCTGGCCTTCGTGCTGTCGGCCTCGGTCGCCGGTCTTGCCGGCTCGCTGAAGGCGCTGGTGCTGCAACTGGTGGCGCTGAATGATGTGTCCCTTGCTACCTCCACCGAAGTGCTGCTGATGACCCTGTTGGGCGGCATCGGCACCGTGTGGGGCCCGGTGGTCGGCGCGACGCTGGTCGTCAGCTTGCAGAACTACCTTGCCACCCTGGGCGATGTCGTCACCATCGTCATCGGGCTGATATTCGTGTTGTGCGTGTCGTTCTTCCGACGCGGGTTCGTCGGCGAATGGCTGGCCTACACGCAGTGGCGCAAAACGAAGGAAAACAATAATTGATGGCAGGAGCAGAACCCAAACGACGCGCCGCGGATGTCGCGTACGACCAGATCGAAAGCATGATCGCCACGTTGCAATTGCAGCCTGGCAGCGCGGTCGTGGAAGCGGATCTGGTGGAGAAAACCGGCCTGGGGCGCACGCCTCTGCGGGAGGCGCTGCTGCGCATGGTTGCGGCCGGCTTGATCCGCCAGGAACCCCGGCGCGGCCTGCGTGTATCGATGATCCAGCTGGCGGACCACATGGACTTGATCCAGACCCGCCGCGCGCTGGAGCAGCTGATTGCCGCCAGCGCCGCGCGCCGCGCCACGCCTGCCCAACGCGCCCAGATCGTGGATTGCGCGGCGCAGATGATTCGGGCTTCCGAAGGCGGCAACCTGGACGACTACATGCATGCCGACCAGCTGCTCGACTACGTCTGTCATGAAGCCAGCCGCAATGTGTCGGCCGTGAACGCGGTGGAACCGCTGATCATTCAGTGCCGGCGCTTTTGGTACGCCTACCAGCACGAGGGCGATATTGCCGAAGGCGCCCGCCGCCACATGCTGATGGCGCAGGGCATCGCCACAGGCAACGAATCCGCGGCCATCAAGGGCGCGGATTCGTTAATGGACTACCTGGAGATGTTTACGCGCAAGGTGATTGACGCGTAGCGGCCGGTGCGACCTCTGGCGTGCCAAGGGTGGCGGCGGCAGGCGCAACGGCGTCCGCGCGGCCCCGCTTCAGCCACGCCATCACGCGTGGGCGTGAACGGTCGTAGGCCAGGTTGTACAGGAAGGCATAGGGCAGATAGAACAGCACCAGCGCGATATCCAGCACAAAGGCTTCCCACAGGCTGATGCTGAGCCACCACGCCGCCAGCGGAATCACGATCAGGATCAGGCCAAGCTCAAAGCCAAAGGCGTGAACCACGCGCACGCCCATCGTGCGCTTGAAGCCGAAGCGGTTTTCAACGCGATCAAAGCCGGCGTTGTAGATCATGTTCCAGACGAGCGCGATCCAGGCGATGACGGCCGTGAGGACACCCATTTCAAACAGGGGTTTGCCCATGGCCCAGGCTGCGGCGGGTGCGCAGAGGCCGATGGCGAGAATTTCAAACAAAAAGGCGTGGAAAAAGCGTTCTTTCAGGGATTTCGTGGCTTGCGTCATGACCCACCGAGGTCGTTTCAATAAAGTGGGCACGATTTTCGTCGATATTTCCGGTACGATAAAGATACTATCCATCGGAAAAACCGATACCAATGCGCCACTCGCTTGAATCCTTGGCGGCCTTTGCCCAAGTCGCCTCTGAAGGCTCGTTTTCAGCCGCCGCCCGCAAGCTGGGCAAAAGCCAGTCCACCATCAGCGAAACCATCGCCAACCTGGAAGTGGACCTGAACGTGGCGCTGTTTGACCGCAGCCAGCGCCAGCCGACATTGACCGAAGCCGGCCAGGTCTTGTTGGGCCAGGCCTTGCAGGTGCTGGCGGCCAACGACCGCTTCAACCGCAGCGCCAACCAGTTGGCTGAAGGGCTGGAGCCCCGCCTGACCGTGGTGCTGTCGGACACCTTCCAGTCAAAAACGTTTGAGAACATGCTCAGCCAGATCGACCAGCGCTACCCCGCGCTGCGCTTCGAATGCCTGATCGCCGAGTACGAAGACGTGGTGGCGCTGGTGCAGCAAGGCCGCGCGCATCTGGGCCTGATGGCCGCGCAAGACACCTATCCGCCCGATGTGGGATACGCGACGCTGGCCGAGCGGTCCGAAATCGTGCTGTGCGTGGGCCGCAGCCATCCGCTGGCGGACCGCCCGTACGTCACCACCGATGCGCTTCGAACTGAACGCGAATTGCGCCTGAGCACTTTTGAACTCAACGACAAAGACACCGCGCCGCCGCACGCAACGTGGTCGGCGCCGGGTTATCTGATGCTGCTGGAAATGGCCAGCCTGGGCTTTGGCTGGACGGAATTGCCGCGTTGGATGATCCAACGTTTCGGGCGCGACCAATTGGTCGAGCTGACGGTGCCGGGCTGGCCTCGCCACATCCGCGTTGACGCCGTGTGGTCCACGCGCCGCGCGTTGGGTCCTGCGGGCGCGTGGCTGCTTGAGAGCCTGGCTCGCGCGTAACCCGCCCCCGGTTCAACGCCCCATATCAACGCGCCGTGGCCGGCAAGCGCGAGATGCGCACGCCGTTGGCGTTTATCCAGTCACCCAGCTTGGGGCTGGCCAGCACGTCGAACTCGGCGCGGCGCTGGCGCGACATGGGGCTGCCGTCCTTGCAATCCATTGCGGGGTGGCACATCAACAAGTCCCCGTCGCGCGCGTTGAACAGCCAGTTCTGCAACAGGTCAGCGTAACGGCGCTTGCCGCCTTCGAATCCATACACGCCCAGCAGCCGGCGATTGGTGCGCAACCCATCTTGCTGCGCCTGGCGGGCCAACGCGCCTGAACCCAAGGCGCCGATGATGCGCGCCTTGATCGATTCTTTCAGCGGAATGCCGGAAAGCGCGCCCGGCGCGGTCTGGCGCAACCACGGCATGGCGTCGCCATAACGGCGCTTCAACTGCGCCAGCACCTGTTCACGGATGCCGGGCAGTTGATGCACGTGTTGGTGGCCATCCACGTAATCGGGCGCGCGGCCAAACGCAGCTTCGAAGGCGTCAAACTGAAGATTCAGCTGCGCATCGATCCACGCCGGATCAAGCCGGCCGGCATAGGCGCTGAAGATCAGCTTGCGCAACGACGGCATCGGCGGCGCATCGGCGCTGAGGTTTTCCGAGAAATTCACGTGCAGGCCGATGTCCACGTTCTGCGCCGCCAGACGGCCCGCATTCTGCGCAAACGTGGGCCCCAACGACAAGCCGCTTACCGCGCTGATTCGGCCCATGCCGGCCAGCGCGATCATGCCTTCATCGATGTCGGCATTCATGCCAAAATCGTCACCGCAGACCACGATACGTTTGCTCATCGCTGCACCTCGCATTCCCATTTCACCACGGCACCCATGCGCGCCTTTCTTCAGCAAATCAGCCTTTTCATCGCCGTGGGTTGCGCCGCCGCCGCCACCCACTGGACCGTTGCCGTGGGCTGTGTCGAACTGCTTGGCTTTCCACCACTGGCTGCCAACCTGGTCGGGTGGCTGATCGCTTTCGTCGTTTCTTTTACCGGACACTACCAACTTACGTTCAGACATTCCCAAACACCCTGGACGATAGCCGCCCGTCGTTTCTTTCTGATTTCAGCCGTGGGCTTCGCCATCAATGAATCCGCCTACGCGCTGTTGCTGCACACCACCGACATTCCCTACGACCTGTTGCTGGGCCTGATCCTGATCGGGCTGGCGTTCGCCACCTTCATCGCTAGCCGGCTTTGGGCGTTCCGCCACAAGCCCGCACTCTGAAAGCGTCGTCAATGTCCACCCGCCACATCACGTATTTCACGCTGACCACGACGGGGTCCAACCCTCGCAATGACGCGTAAACCGGGCCGTCCGAACGGGTGCCCCAGACCCAGTAACGCGCCCCGTCTGGCGCGGCACAAAGCCGCGCGCTGAATTCCGCGGAGCTGACCAGCAGCTCCTTGCCCGTTGCGGGGTCAAACTTGGCGGCGTCGTAGAGTTCCTTGCGCCAGTTGTCGCGCACCGGCACGTCCTGATCCAGCCAGTCGTCCACCACCCACGTAGGCCGCGGCGCTTGGGCGTAGAGCGCCAGGTCGAAGGGATAGGTATGCAGAGCGACAAAGGTATCGTCCGGCCTGGTTTGCTCACGCACCACCTTGGCCAGCGGCCCCGCGCTGCCGCGTGCATTGTGGGCGGCCACCCCGACGGCGACGACGCAGATCGCAGCCGCCACGCCCGCGCTAATCTTGACCAGGCGCGGCGCGGTGGCGTCGCCGCCATCCTCGCGCCAGACACCCAGGATGACTTCCGCCAGCAAGAACGCCAGCGGCGCCAAGGCCGGCAACACATAGCCGACGAGCTTGGATTGCGGCACGGAAAAAAAGGCGATTACCACCGCGAACCAAACCAACGCCAAGCGGCGCAAATCACGCGTGGCGTCGTCCTGCCAGAACACCTTGCGCATGATGCCGCCGCCCCACAGCGACCACGGCAGGCTCAAGCCCGCTACGACCGGCAGGTAGAACCAGAACGGCTGCGCATTGTTGAAGCCGCCTGCCGCAAAGCGCTGAAAATGCTGATAGACGAAAAAGTAATGGCAGAAGCCCGGAAAGCGCAGCTGCATCAGCACGAACCAAGGCACCGCCACGATGGCGAACAGCAACAGCGCTGGCGGCCACATCACCGCTGCCAGACCTGCCCAACGGCGCCGCCATGCCATCCAGATCAACAGAATGACGCCGGGCAGCACCAATCCGATCAAGCCCTTGGCCAACACCGCCAACGCAGCCAGCGCGGCGGCGGCCAGCGACATCGCGCGATAGGGCTGCCCGCGCTCTTGCCGCAGAATGGTGTCCACCGAAGCCAGCACGCACAGCGTGATCATGCCGGCGACCAGCATGTCCAGATTTGCAAACTGCGCGCCGCCATAGAAGAACGGAATCGTGCACAGGATCAGGACGGTCAGCGTAGCCGCTGCGTGATCGCGATAGCGGCGCACAAAGGCGTACAGCGCCGCCGATGACGCCCAGGCGGCCAGCCATGACGGCACCCGCGCCACCCAGGGATGCGCGCCGAAACCCGTGAATGACAGTTCTGTCAGCCAGTAATAGAGCGGGGGTTTGTGAAAGTAAGGCATGCCGTTCAGCAACGGCAGCGCGTGCGAACCGCTGCGAAACATGTCCCAGGCCACGCCTGCGTAACGGCCTTCGTCAGGCAGCGTCAACGGCCGAACCCAAGCCAGCAATGCCAGCCACACGCCAACGACAAGCAGGAATCGGCCCGCGGGCGGGGTCCATTCGAAGCGCGCCGCGGACACGGGGCCATCGGCCATGATCAGCCTGTAGCCGAGTCCGCGTTCGACGCCTTGCCTTGACGGCGGCGCACGACGTACAACGGCCGGCCCTTCACTTCATCAAAGATACGGGCAACGTATTCACCGACCACGCCCAGCGAGATCAGGTTCACGCCCGCGAAGAACAAGACCGCGGTGACGATGGTCGTCCAGCCGGAAACGGGGTTGCCCGACATCAGGTAGTCACCCACCAGATAGGCGGCGTACGACATCGCCACCAATGCGAAGGCCACGCCCACCACGCTGACCAGACGCAGAGGCCACGTCGTGAATGCAGTCAGCCCGTCCAGCGCCAGCCGGAACAGGCGCATCCCGCTGAAGCGGCTGTTGCCGTGCATGCGTTCGTCGGGGGTATAGGGCAGCGCTTCGCCCTTGAAACCCACCCACGCGTACAGGCCTTTCATGAAACGGGTGCGTTCGGGCAGCGCAATTAGCGCGTCCACCACCTTGCGGTCCATCAGCCGGAAATCACCAGCATGCGCGGGCACATCGACGCCACGCGCGCTGCTCAGCAGCTTGTAAAACCAACGGGCGCCGGAACGCTTCAACCACGACTCATCTTCACGGGTTTCGCGCACGGCATACACCATCTCGGCGCCAGCGGCCCAACGGGCGAGCATTTGTTCGATCAGCGCGGGGGGATGCTGCAAGTCGGCGTCCAGGCAGATCACGGCATTGCCGGTTGACGCTTCCAGGCCAGCGCTCAGCGCCGCTTCCTTGCCGAAATTACGCGATAGCTGCACGTAGCGAAAGCCCTCGTGCTGCGTCCATTCCGCCATCAGCGCCTCGGTACCGTCAGTGCTGCCATCATCGGCCACGATGATTTCCCAGCCCGTGCACAGTGCCGACAGCCGCACGCGCAACAAGGGCAGCAAGACGCGCAGGTTCTCGGCCTCGTTCAGGCAGGGAATGACGCACGTCACGCAGGTGTCATACGGCACGGCCGCAACGCGAGATGACCAGAGCGACTCCAGCGGATACGCTTTGGTCAGCACTTGCTGAGGAATCGGGTCGGACCGGAATTGGATGTGCATAAGACGCTTTGATCGAAATACAGGACGCTATGCCGAGCAGTATGCGCAGCGCCTCGTCGAATTTTCATGAAATGCGGCACACGCTTGCACGCACGATGCCGCAAGAGAATTCTAGGCAGCGGCCCGCTGAAAACGATGAAGCCGCGTATACATCGCGTAAATCTGTGTCCCCGATTTGTAAAGCGGCGTAAAGCGGCATAACGCGTCGCCACGGCCGACATCAGTAAAATGCGCCCAGATTTTGTTTACACAGGTTGTCATGCAATACCGAGTCCGCCCTATGCTGGCCAGCGACGTGGACGGCATTTTGGATGCCCAGACCCTGGCCTACCCCGACTTTCTGCTGGAAAGCGCCGCCTTCTTCCTGAACCGCCTGACGCTGGCGCCCGCCTATTGCTGGGTGGCCAGCACGCAGGACGACGACACGCTCCTGGGTTATCTGATTTCCTATCCCTGGGATGCCGGGCTGCCGCCCGCGCTGGATGTTGCGCTGACGACATTGCCCGCGCAGGCCGACCACTGGTTCCTGCATGACTGCGCCGTGGTGCCGGCAGCGCAAGGCCTGGGCGTCGGCCAGGCCTTGCTGCGGACTGCGGCGTCGGCGGCCCTGGATCAGGGCTTGCATCGCGCAAGCCTCGTGTCGCTGGAATCCGCGGTGAGCTATTGGCGTCGCCATGGTTACCAGCCGGTCGCAGAACAGGGCGAGCAGATGGCCACCAAGGAGGCCGCCGCGCTAGCCGAAAAGCTGGCGGGCTATGGTCCGCAGGCCTGTTATATGGCCCGGGCCATTCCGCTTTAACTCCCCTCTCACAGACCCCGCTCCCGCCTCAAGGGAGCGCGCGTTGCCCTGTCCCTATACATTGCGGCCTGCGTGGCCGTAAGATAGGCGCACATTTCGAATGATGTGGCGGCAACGGTTCCGATAGTCTGAATTGCGGCGCTCCGTCTGGGGCGCGAAGGTTCTTATGATTTCGCTTTCGCCCGTTCAATCCCTCTTGGCTTGTTGCCTGGTGCTCGTCGTTGGACGCATCCTGACCGCCAAGATCGGCATCCTCGCCCGCTACAGCATTCCCGACCCCATCGTGGGCGGGTTGCTATTCGCCGTTATCGCGTATCTGCTGTCGAAATGGGGCGGCGTGTCGGTCTCGCTCGAGACCAGTATCCGTCCCACGCTGCTGTTGCTGTTCTTCGGCTGCATCGGGCTGACCGCCAACCTGAAGCTGCTTGCCAAAGGCGGCCCGCGCCTGATCGCATTCCTGCTGGCGCTGATTCCCTTTCTTGTCTTGCAGAACGCCGTGGGTCTGGGCATGGCCTGGCTGCTGGACATGCATCCGCTGATGGGCTTGCTGGGCGGCACGATCACCTTGGTGGGCGGACATGGCACGGGCGCCGCCTATGCCACGCGCTTTGCCGACTTCAACAATATTCAGGATGTGATGGCGCTGGCGATGACGTCCGCCACGCTGGGGCTGGTGCTGGGCGGCGTCGTCGGCGGCCCGGTGGCGGAATGGCTGATGCGCCGGCACAAGCTGGCGGGCAGCCTGGACCATCAAGCCCAAGCGGCCAAGGCGGGCCAAACCCCCGTCGACCTGGCCGAGGAAGCTGCGCCGTCCACCGCCGGCTCGTTCATCGTGTCGATGACGGCGGCGTTCGTGTGCCTGGTCGTCGGCGGGTATCTCGCACTGCTGGTCGAAGACGCGCCCGTCAGCCTGCCGAACTTCCTGTGGTGCCTGGCCACCGGCGTGATCATCCGCAATGGCGGCGCGCGACTGGGGCTGAAACTGGATGACCGCGCAACCGAAATCATCGGCACGATTGCACTGTCGCTGTTCCTGGGCATGACGATGATGACGCTGGACTTATCCAGCGTTGCCCGCCTGGCGGGTCCGCTGGCGCTGATGCTGTTCGTGCAGACCCTGTTCTGCGCGCTGTATGCAGCTTGGGTGGTGTTCCGCATTCTCAAGAGCGATTACGAAGCGGCCATCATGTCGGCAGCTTTCTGCGGCTTCGGACTGGGCGCCACCGCCACCGCGATTGCCAACATGCAGGCGCTGACGCGCCGTCACGGTCCCGCGCCGGAAGCGTTCATCGTGGTGCCGGTCACGGGCGCGTTCCTGGTCGACATCCTGAACGTGATCGTGCTGACGTCCTTGATCTCCTTGCCGTTCGTGGGAGGGATGTGAGCATGGTCAACCTCAAACGCTATCTGCTGATTGCGCTGTGCCTGCTGCTGGCCGCCTGCGGCCGCGCACCGGACACGGATGCGTTGCGCGCCGATGTCGAGCGCGTGCTTGCCTCCACCTACGGCGAAGGCCTGTTCCGCATCACCGAACTCAAACGCATGGGCTCGGCTTCCGACAGCACCGCGCCCGCTGGCGAAACGCGCCGCGTGGTCTATTACGACGTCGAGCTGGGCGTGGGCCGGGATATCGCGTTGGGCGCCTGGGACCAACCGGGTGCGGCGTCGCTGGTGACCTTGCTGGGCGCCGGCCCGCGCAGCATCAGTGGCGTGAAGTCCGGTGGCAATCAGGCGGGTGACCGTATCGTTGCGCACGCCAGCGCCATCTATCGGCAGGAAGGCGATAACTGGAAGCTGGTGACCCCGGCCGGCTTCAAGGCGGCCGAAGCCCCCTCGCTGGATACCGGCGCACCGCCGCCCGTCACCAAGCGACTGCTGGATACGCTGGATCAGATCACCCATTCGGTCGCCTACAGCGCCTCCAGCACCGCGCAACACGTGGTGCAGCAGGAGCTGGAGCGCTCAGTGGCGCGTATCAATGGCCGGCTGGCCCGATTGCAACAGGGCTACCCGCTGGCGGGCGGACCGGACCGGGGCGAGTACTTGGCCTTTGCCCGCGCATTGAGCGCGGTGGCGCGCGCCCATCAGATCCGTGTGACGCCATTGATTACCGGCGGCGGCGCCGAGAACATTGCCTTGCTGCGTAGCGGCGACGCCGTGGTCGGGCTGGCCCAAGGCGACACCGCGCGCCTGGCTTACGAAGGCCGCGGCCCCTTCGCGTCGCAAGGCCCGTTCGCGGGGCTGCGTGCTCTGGGCAGCCTGTATCCCGAACTCGTCCACGTCGTCGTGCGCGACGACCCGGCGCTGCGCACCATCCAAGATCTCAAGGGCAAGACCATTGCGCTGGGGCCGGAAGGGTCCGCCGTGCGCGCCACCCTGGAAAACGTGCTGGCGGCTCACGGCCTGCAAGCGGGGCGCGACTACAAGGTCGCGGACACGCCGTTTGCGGCGTCGCTGCCCGCCTTGCAAGCGGGCACGGTGGATGCCGCCGCGCAGGTCATCGGCGTACCCGCCACGCCCCTGCGCGACGCGCTGACCCAGGCGAAATTGAAGCTGCTGCCGCTGGACCCGGCCGCCATCAAATCGCTGACGAAGGCCGATGCGGACCTGATGCCGCTGGAAATCGCGGCGGGCACGTATCCGAATCAACCGGAACCGATTCCCACCATCGGCACCGCGGCGCTGCTGCTGACCACGGCCAACCTGACCCGCGACGAAGCGCTGATGGTGGTGCGCGCCGTCTACCAGACCGGCCAGGACCTGCTGGCTGCCGGCTCGACGCAAGGCGCGCAGGTCTCGGTGGCCAATGCCCGGCGTGGGCTGACCGTGCCGTTGCACGACGGCGCCGAGGAAGGTTTGGCCGCACTGGAGCACGCCAAACCGCGTTGATGCCGGATGCGCTTATGATTGCGCTCCTAATCAGGAATTCCCATGAATAAATTTGATCTCCAAAAGAACCAGGCCCTGAAGCTGGCCAGCCAGTTGAAGCAGTCCGCCACGCCCGACCGCTTCGGCACCGCCTCGCAAGCGCCCGACCGCCGCGAACAGCGCAAGCTGGATCAAGCCGCCGGCCTGGTGCCGTTTCCGCTGAAAGTGTCGCAGGCCCATGCCGACAAGCTGCGCGCCCTGGCCGCCGAACGCGGTGTGTCCACCAACGACATCGTGGCCGAGCTGCTGCAGAAGTCGCTGGGCGAATAAGCGCATGCACATCTGGGTCGATGCCGACGCCTGCCCCGGGGTCATTAAAGACATCCTGTTTCGCGCCTCGCAGCGCTGGCAGGTGCCACTGACCCTGGTCGCCAACCAGATGCTCTTCACGCCGCCTTCCCCGCTCATTCGCGCTGTGCAGGTGCCACGCGGCTTTGATGTCGCCGATGCGCATATCGTCGAGCGCGCGGAACCGGGCGATCTCGTGATCACCGGCGATATTCCGCTGGCGGCTGAAGTGCTGGAAAAAGGCGCGATGGCGCTCAACCCGCGCGGCGAACGTTATTCGCCAGAGACCATCCGGGAACGGCTGGCGGTACGGGACATGATGGAAGAATTGCGCGCAAGCGGCGTGGACACGGGCGGCCCGCCGTCATTCAGCCAGGCCGACCGCAAGGCGTTCGCCAATCAGCTGGACTCGCTGCTCGCGCGGCTCAATAAAAAGTGATGTAGGCCTTGTACAGGATAGTGCCGATGGCCGTGATCAGGCCCACGCCCATCAGGCCCATTCCCAGATTGCGGTCGCGCAATCCGAAACCCACCAGCATCAGCGCCACGCCCGTGACGATGATGATCAACATGGTATTGGTGTGGGCATCCATGGATGTCTCCTGTTGACCGTTGGTCTTTGGCCATGTGCCATTGGCCATGCAAGTCTTTGTTATCACCATGATAAGCAGGGTGATCGTCCAATGACATGCGCTGCGACGCAATCACGAAAGCTCGGTTTGCGCCACATCAAGAGATGAACCCGAGATGCCACCGAGATGAATCTCGCACCGGCTCCGGAAAACAAAAAAGCCAACCGATTAAGGTTGGCTTGATTGCTTTGCACCCCCGGTGCGGCTTGTCGACAACCCATGGCGCTCGTTTCAGTTCATTCATACAACCCGCGCTCTTTCGAACACGCTTATACAAACTCAACTTCACTACACCTGCGTCGTCTTCAAGGGTCTTTGGTGGGTGGTACAAGTTTCGAACTTGTGACCCCTGCCGTGTGAAGGCAGTGCTCTACCACTGAGCTAACCACCCTGAAAGAGGCGAAATAATAGCATGTTTTTTAAAACGTGCGCAAGTCGCCTAAGAAAATTATTTATGCGGCCGCGACCGGCGCATCCATCTTGCGCCACACGCACTCGCCGCCCACCGATTTGTCCAACGCCGCCAGATAGGCCTCGTGCTCGGCAAGCTCGGCATCGCTGGCCTTCAGCACCGCCAGGCCCGACGCGTCGAACTTGGCCAGCACGATGCCGTTGCTGCCTGCGCCATCGTTGTCGTCCACATCGATCAGCAGCGCGTCCTGGCCGCGCGTCATGGCCAGCCAGACTTCCGCCAGCAACTGCGAGTCAAGCAATGCGCCGTGCAGCGTGCGGTGCGCGTTGGAAATGCCGAAGCGGTCGCACAGCGCGTCCAGCGAATTGCGCTTGCCCGGGAACAGCGAACGGGCGTGCAGCAGCGAATCGGTAACCGTCTCGCAGTATTCGGTGATCGGGCCGCGGCCCGTCTTCGCCAATTCGGCGTTGAAGAACTTCACGTCGAACGCGGCGTTGTGCGCGATGAGTTCCGCGCCCTGGATGAACTTGACGAATTCGTCCGCCACATCGGCGAAGCGGGGCTTGTCGGACAGGAATTCCGTCGTCAGCCCGTGCACCGCCAAGGCCTCGGGGTCGCTGTCGCGGTCCGGGTTCAGGTAGATGTGCAGGTTGTTGCCCGTGGACATCCGGTTGACCATTTCCACACAACCGATCTCAACGATGCGGTGACCCTGGGCAGGGTCCAGTCCGGTGGTTTCCGTGTCAAAGATGATCTGGCGCATGACTTATTCCGACGCTGCATTGGCCGAAGCCGGCGGCGTGTGGGCGCCCGGCGGGGGGGCCGGGGGATGCTCTGCGCTGCCGGCATGGCCGGGTTTCTTGCGTGCGGTGGCAATCAGCGTGTAGGCCACCGGCACGACGAACAAGGTCAGTAGTGTACCCAGCATCAGCCCGCCGACCAGAACCCAGCCGATCTGCTGACGCGATTCCGCCCCCGCGCCCGTGGAGAGCGCCAGCGGCACCGTGCCCAGCACCATGGCGCCCGTCGTCATCAGAATCGGGCGCAGGCGCAGCACGCTGGCCTCGGTGACGGCGGCGAACAGCTCGCGGCCCTCGTCGCGCAATTGGTTCGTGAATTCCACGATAAGAATGCCGTGCTTGGTGATCAGCCCCACCAGCGTGATGAGCCCGATCTGGCTATAGATGGACAGCGTGCCACCCGTGAGCCACAGCGCCAGCAGCGCGCCCGTCATGGACAGCGGCACCGACAGCATGATGATGAACGGGTTGCGCCAGCTTTCGAACTGCGCGGCCAGCACCAGGTAGATGAAGGCCAGCGCCATGCCGAACACCAGATAGATGCTGCCGGATGAATCGCGGAATTCGCGCGACTGCCCGTCCAGGTCGGTAACGATGGTGTTGGGCAAGACATCACGCGCCACCTGATGCATGTGCGTCAGCACTTCACCCAGCGCGTAGCCCGGCGCAACGGCGGCGTCGATCTTCACCGCGCGCAGGCGGTTGAAGTGGTTCAGCGACTGCGGCGACACGCCTTCATGCACGCCCAGCAGGTTATCCAGCTGCACCATGCTGCCATCACGCGCCCGCACGTAGATGCCCGAAATATCGGTGGGGTTGGCGCGGTCGCGCGGCGTCACCTGCACAATCACGTCGTACTGCTCGCCCTCGTCTTTGTAGCGCGTGACCTGACGGCCGCCCAGCATCGATTCCAGCGTGCGGCCCACGGTATCCACATTGGCGCCCACGTCGGCCATCTTGTCGCGGTCCACCCGCACGCGCAGCTCGGGCGTGTTCAAGCGCAGGTCCGTGTCCAGGTTCAGCAAGCCGGGATATTTGCGTAGCTCGGTCAGGAACACTTCGGTCAGGCGCGACAGTTCCGCATACGACGCCTGGCTCATGATGATGAATTCCACCGGCTTGGATCGGGCGGACTGCCCCAGCGACGGCGGGTTCGTCGGGAAGGCGCGCACGCCCGGCAGCGACGCGAATTGCGGCTGGAGTTGCTGGGTGATGGCCTGCTGCTTGCGGTCGCGCTCTTCCCACGGCTTCAAGCGCAGGATGGCGGTGCCGTCCGTCACGGTCGGAAAGCCCACGGTGACCTGGCTGCCGCTGGCTTCCGGAATCTGCGAATAGAACTTCTCGATGCCCAGCATGCTGTCCAGCGTGTAGTTCAAGGTGGCGCCTTCGGGCGAGCTGACTATGCCGAAGACCACACCGCGGTCTTCGATGGGCGCCAGTTCGCTCTTGACCACCTTGAACAGCACGCCGCTGCCGGCCGCCACGGCCACGCCGATCGCCACCACCAGCCAGCGATGCCGCAACGACGCGCCCAGCAGGCGGCGGTAGCCGTTGCTTAACCCATTCAGCCAGCCTTCGATCAGGTTGTACCAGCGGCTATGGCTGCTTTGATGGCGCAGCAGCACCGAACACATCATGGGCGTCAGTGTCAGCGCCACAAAGCCCGATACCAGCACAGCGCCTGCCAGCGCCAGCGCGAATTCGATGAACAGCCGCCCCGTGCGCCCGGTGGCGAACGCCAGCGGCGCGTAAACGGTGACAAGCGTCATCGTCATGGCGACCACCGCGAAGCCGATTTCTTTGGACCCGCGCAGCGCCGCTTCCTTACGCGGCATGCCCTCTTCGATGTGCCGGTAGATGTTCTCCAGCACCACGATGGCGTCATCCACCACCAGGCCAATGGCCAGCACCATCGCCAGCAGGGTCAACGTGTTGATCGAAAAACCGAAGAAGTACATCAGCGCGCACGCGCCCACCAGCGACACCGGAATCGTGACGATGGGGATGATGCTGGCGCGCAAGTTGCGCAGGAAAAAGAAGATCACCAGCACCACCAGGATGATGGCTTCGCCGATGGTGTGGAAAACGGAATCAATGGAACGTTCGATGAACACCGACGAGTCGTAAGCGATGGTCAGCTTCATGCCGGCAGGCAGCGTCTCGTTCAAGCGCTCGACTTCCTGGCGCGCGGCCTTGGACAGCTCCAGCGGGTTGGCGGTGGACTGCCGCGTCACGCCGATGTTGATGGCGGGCTTGCCGTTAAACCGCGACAGCACGCGGTCGCTGGCGGCGGCGATTTCCACTTTGGACACGTCACGCAGCCGGACCGGATAGCCCTTCACGTTGGCCACGATCACGTCTTCGAATTGCGCGGGCGTTTGCAGGTCGGTGGACGACACCACCGAGAATTCGCGTGCGCGCGATTCGATGCGGCCCGCCGGAATTTCCACGTTCTGGCTGCGCAGCGCGGCTTCCACGTCCTGCACGGTCAGGCCGTAAGCGGCCAGCTTGTCGCGGTCGACATAGATACGCATGGACGGCAAGCGTTCACCAAACACGCGCACTTCCGCCGCGCCCGGCAACACGGACAGCCGGGTCTTGATGTAGCGGTTGATGTAGTCAGACGTCTGGATGGCCGAGAACGATCCCGATTCCACCGCGATGTAAATGATGGGCTGGGAATCGGCTTCGACCTTGCCGATGATGGGCTCGTCGATTTCGTCCGGCAGGAAGCGCCGGGCGCGCGACACCTTGTCGCGCACTTCGGCCGCCGCCGCGTCCGGGTTGCGCGACAGGTTGAACTTGATATTGATCAGGCTGCGTTCGGAACGGCTGCGGGACGTCATCACGTCCACGCCCTCGATACCGGCCAGCTGGTCTTCCAGCGGCTTGGTCACCTGGGACTCAATCACCTCGGGCGAGGCGCCCTTGTAGGTGGTGTCCACCGACACGATGGGCTCGTCGATCTTCGGATATTCGCGCACGGTCAGGCGCGAGTACGAGATCAAACCGATCAGCACGATGATCAGCGATAGCACCGACGCAAACACCGGCCGCTTGATGCAAGTTTCCGAGATACGCATTGCGTCACCGCCAAGAAAAAATGTGAGCCGGCCTCACGTGCCGCTGCCGACGACGTTCACGGCCGCGCCGTCCGTCACGCGCTGCATGCCTGCCACCACGAGCTGATCGCCCGCCGCCACGCCCGTCAGGATTTCGACACGGCCTTCGCGGCGCTCGCCGATGGTCACTTCGCGCCGTTCTGCGCGGCCGTCCTTGACCCGGTACACGTACTGGGTCTCGCCCGAGGGCGACAACGCCGCTTCCGGCACCACCAGCGCCTTGTCCTGATTGAACAGCAATTGCACGCGCGCGAACATGCCCGGGCGCAGCACCGAATCCTTGTTGGCGACGGTGGCGCGCAGCAGGATCGAGCGGCCGCCCGCATCCACCAGCGGGCTGACGGCGTAAACAAGACCCTGGCGTTCCTGGCCCGGCAGCGCGTCCAGGCGCAGCGTCAGCTGCTGGCCCACGCCCACCTTGCTCAAATACATTTCCGGCACGCGGAAGTCCACTTTCAGCGGGTCGATGGCTTCCAACGGCGCCAGGTCCTGCCCTTGGTTCACGTAGTCGCCCACGGACACGCTGCGCAGCCCGGCGATGCCGCCAAACGGCGCCGAAATCGTCATCTTGTCCAGCCGCGCCTGCGCCAGCGCCACGGCGGCTTCCTGGACTTTCAGCGTGCTGGCGGACTCGTCGCGGGCCTGCTGGCTGACGAATCCCTTGCCCTGCAATTCCACGGCGCGCCGGTAATGGCTCTGCGCCAGCGTCAGGTTGGCGCGCGCCTGCGCCAATTCGGCGCGCGGCACGGAGTCGTCCAGCCGAATCAGCGTCTGCCCGCGCGTGACGGGCTGGCCTTCCTTGAATTCAATCGACTGGATGCGTCCCGCCACTTCCGGCCGCAACACGACGGACTCGTCGGAACGCAGGCTGCCCACAGCCGACAGGCCGCGCGCAAACGGAATTTCTTTGACTAACGCCACTTCGACCCGAACGGGCGCGGCGGGGGTGGGCTGGGTTTTGGCGGCGGTCTGGGCAGGAGCGGCCCCGGGCGCGAGCCATCGCGGCACAAAAACGCCCAATGCGGCCCCCGCGGCCAACCCGGCCGCAACGGCGGCCAGCAGTACAGCTTTTTTCATGCGCGAATGTGGCGGTGATGCGGCGCGGACCGGATTTCCCCACTAGGACGACGCCGCAGGAACTGGAATGAGGGATGGCACTGTAGCACCCGAATTTACATACTGGAACAATCCAGAAGCCGGATGAAAGAACTAAATCCGCCTCGCAAGGCGGATTTCAGGGTATATCCCGATGCCCTCAGGCCCGCCGGGCCACTTCCACGCCCATATTGGCCAGCTGATCCGCGCGTTCGTTGCCGGGGTCGCCGGTATGCCCGCGCACCCAGCGCCAGGACACCTGATGACGTTGCACCTGCTCGTCCAGCGCCTGCCAAAGCTCGGCATTCTTGACCGGCTTTTTATCGGCCGTCATCCAGCCGCGGCGCTTCCAGTTGGCCAGCCATTCCATCATGCCCTTCATGACGTACTGGGAGTCGGTGTGGATAGTGACGACGCAGGGGCGCTTAAGCGCGCGCAGGCCTTCGATGACCGCCAGCAGCTCCATGCGGTTGTTGGTGGTCTGGAGTTCGCCGCCGTGCAGGGTTTTTTCGTGGCCGCCGGCACGCAGCAGCACGCCCCAACCGCCCGGACCCGGGTTGCCCTTACAGGCCCCGTCGGTCCACATTTCCACTTTCTGGTCGTTCGGTTTGTTGTCCTGCATGGTGCTGCTTAGTAATCCTTGTTCGTGCAAAGTAAATATCCGGGCGCAACGCCCTTCATGACGGGTCGACGGCGTCATCCGCCTGGCGGTTAACCACTACCGATGCGGCGCGCGCCCGTTTGGGCTTGGTCTTCCAGGCGGGGCCGATGATACGCATGCTGGCCACGCGCTTGACGGCAGACACCATATAGACCGCCCCGCCCACGCTCCACCAGCGCGCGCCGGCCGACTCCAGAAAGCCCCAGCGCTGCAACCATTTTTCGCTGCGGCAGGCGGGCGCGTAGCAGCCGAAACTGCTTTCCTCGACTTCCAGCGACAGCAGCTTGAACCAGTCTTTCAGCCGCGGCAGCGACACCTGGGACGACGGCGGCTGGGGCAGCCAGGGTTCCATGCCGGGCATGCGCGTGCGCGCGCCCCACATGCTCCAGGGGTTGAAACCCGAAATCACCACTCGCCCTTCGGGCACCAGCACGCGTTCAACTTCGCGCAGCACGTTATGCGGGTCCTGCGTGCATTCAAAGGCATGCGGCAGGATCAGCAGGTCGACGCTTTGGGATTCAAACGGCAGCGCTTCGGGTTCGGCCAGCACCACGCGAGACTGCCAGTTGGCGATGCTTTCCGCCGTCGGGGTCTCGGTGCCGACGTAGCCCTTGAACGGCATGCGGTTGGCGCGCAGCAGGTTCATGTCGGCCAGCCCGACCTGCCAGGCGTAATATCCGAAGACATCCGCGACAGCCGCGTCAAACTGCGCCCGTTCCCAGGCCAGGGCGTACTGCCCCGGTGGCGTCTGGAACCATTCGGCCAGTTCTACAATCGGCGGTGTTTCTTCTGCCACGTTCTATTCCTTCGAATCTCATGCAAGCCTTGACCGCCCCCGCAGGCGGCCGCGAACGCAATGCCGCGGTCTTGCCTCTACCCGCTTTCTCCGACAACTACATCTGGGCCATCGTCCACGGTGAAAACGCCGCCGTGGTGGACCCGGGCGAAGCCGGTCCGGTACTGAAATGGCTTGAGCAAGAAGGCTTGAGGCTGCGCGCCATTCTACTCACGCACCATCACGGCGACCATGTGGGCGGTGTGCTTGAATTGTCACGCATCGGGGACCTTACCGTATACGGTCCCGCGCGGGAACGGCTGCCGCGCTGCGACGTGCCGCTCTCGGAAGGCGACCGCGTGGTGCTGCCCGAACTGGACCTGGACTTGCAGGTGCTGGACGTGCCCGGCCACACCGCCGGCCATATCGCGTACACCGGCCGGGCGGCCGGAATAGAACCCGTTTTATTCTGTGGCGACACCCTGTTTGCGGGCGGCTGCGGCCGGCTTTTCGAGGGAACTCCTGCGCAAATGCATGATTCTTTGGAAAAATTTTCCGTTTTACCGCCAGATACACAGGTTTTTTGCGCACACGAGTACACTCTAGCGAACTTGCGCTGGGCATTGGCTGTGGACCCCGCCAACCGCACCCTGCAACAGTGGTATCAGCGAGCCCAGCAACTACGAGCAGAAAGTCTTCCCACGCTTCCGTCGACCATCGGTCAGGAACGCGCGACGAACCCGTTTTTGCGCACGCAGCAAGTCGACGTCATCCGAGCCGCAGCCAGCTGGGCCGGACGCAATCAACCTACGCCGGTAGAGGTCTTCGCCTCCCTGCGTGAATGGAAGAACGATTTCAAGTGACCGCCTGATGAATCTATCCCGACTCCTTCTGCCACTCATGCTGGCAGTCCTCGCCGGTTGCGCAGGAACCAAAGCCCCCGATAGCAAGAACCTCACCACCAATTCCCAAGGGCGTTACATCGCCCGGGATACGTCCCGAACGGTTGACCTGACCAACCCGCCGAGCGACGCCTGGGACCGCATCCGCCGCGGTTTCGCCATCCCCAACCTGAACACCGACCTCTCGCAGCAGTGGACCGACTATTACGCGTCCCACCCCGAGGCCGTTCAGCGCATGGCCGAACGCGCAGGCAAATACCTGTACTTCATCGTTGACGAAATCAACCGCCGCGGCCTGCCGACGGAACTGGCGCTGCTGCCCTTTGTGGAAAGCGCCTATAACCCGACCGCCCTGTCGCGCGCTCAGGCCTCCGGCCTGTGGCAGTTCGTGCCGGCCACCGGCACGCACTTCAATCTGAAGCAAGACTGGTGGCGCGACGAACGCCGCGACCCCATCGCGTCGACCAACGCCGCGCTGGACTATCTGGAAAAGCTGTTCGAGATGCAGGGCGACTGGTATCTGGCGCTGGCGTCCTACAACTGGGGCGAAGGCTCGGTGCAGCGCGCCATGGCCAAGAACGAAGCGGCCGGCCAGAACACCGACTACCTGTCGCTGAACATGCCGGACGAAACCCGCAACTACGTGCCCAAGTTGCAGGCCATCAAGAACATCATTGCCGACCCGCAGCGTTACGCGGTGGCGCTGCCCCCGGTGGGCAACACGCCGTACTTCGTGACGGTGCAAAAGAACAGCGACATCGACCTGGAAATTGCCGCCAAGCTGGCCGAAATGCCGCTGGACGAATTCAAGGCGCTGAACCCCTCGTTCAACCGCCCGGTCATTCGTGGCGATCACGGCCCGACCCTGCTGCTG